>R21__coassemble_1537_pt1 | contig 15302 bp, 14 predicted proteins | sample R21__metabat2_low_PE_019 | metagenome-assembled genome bin R21 | reverse complement strand
ATCAAACATTCCGCCGTGGCCGGGAATAAGATCGGAGAAATCCTTTACCCCGATCATTCTTTTAATCAGTGATTCCGCAAGATCGCCCAGCTGACCGAAAGTGGAAGCCAGAAGAGAAGTCAGCGCACAGCACCACAAGGGCAGCTGCATGTATGCGTATCTTCCGAATACACATCCGCCGAAGGCTTTTCCGAGCAGCCATATTATAACGCCCGCAAAAACAGAGGAAACAGCACCGCAGATACTTCCCTCAACCGTTTTGTTTGGGGAGATCTCGGGAGCGAGCTTTGTTTTTCCGAAGCGCTTTCCGCCGAACAGAGCAAAGCTGTCGCAGGTCCAGGTTGCGACGCAGGCGATTGAAAGTGTTTCAAGCCACAGTTCGTCTGCGCAGATGACCATCACCAGTCCGAAAAGCAGGCACGGATATACAAGCCCCGTCAGTGTTCCGAACACAGCTCCGCCCTTGTTGTCTTTTGATAATATTCCGAATAAAATTGCAAGGTACGAACAACAAACAAAGCATATGCAATATGACAAAAGGCTCGGGAAAAACTGCACGCAAACGGCTTGCGATACCAGATATGCTGTTAAGACACCAAAGGAGCATTTAAGATTGGTTTTCTCTAAGTTCCTGCAAAGCTCGTAAGCGCAGAGAATACCTGATACCAAAAACAGCGCCGTTCGTGTATAGCTTCCTGCAAAAACACACACGAGAACAATTATTATCAGCGCAGATGCGGATATAAAGCGTTTCTTCATATAATTCCTCTTTCGATTTCCGTCAGATCACTGGCCGGATGCGCGCCTGCATTCCGTGCCTGTTTCGGTTTCTTCCCCGCTTTTGCCGTATAAACGAACGGAAAGTGATTCCCTTACACGGGCACCGATCTCTTCGGTTTTATGCGATTTAACATACTCCGCGGGGATAACATCAGTGACCGCAAAACTTACATGCGAGCGCTTCAGCGGGAAATTGGTGTGTATTTTTTCCGTCCCCTGTGTGCAAACCACCACAATCGGGACATTTGCGTTTTTGGCAATTTTGAAAACGCCGTTATGAAACGGAAGAAGCTCGTCGGTTTTGCTCCTCGTTCCTTCGGGATAAACGCCGACGGAAACCTCGTCATTTTTAATCAGGTCCGCCGCCTTATACAGCGTTTTCAGCGAATTTCTCGGATTTTCTCTGTCGATTGAAAGGCAGCAGCACTTGCGAATAATCGGCCCGTAAAAGGGTATTTTGAAGTTCTCGGGCTTTGATATGAAGGCAAGCTGTTTATGTTTTAAAACATACCATGTGACAATCGGATCAAATTTCGAGCGGTGGTTACCGACAAGGAGAAATCTGCCGTCGGGTATTTTCTCAAGACCCTCTGTCTTAATCTTTATGCGTGCAAAAAACATTGCACACCATGTTCCCGAATTCAGCAATGCGCGAAAATACGCGCTGTCCTTTTCATATTCACGGGTTTTATCCACGAATAAACCGTTTACGATTAAAAACAGCACATACAATACTGCCGCGCCGATTATTGCGAGCAGGCAAAAAAGCAAAAGCTTCAGTATTACCACTCGGCTCACTCTCCGATCTCAAAGCTGTCGACCTCAATCACTTCCGGGGTCTGTGCTCTGATAATTCTTAACGCGGTAATGGCTCCGCACAGATTGAGTATGCCGTCAATAATGAGGGACAGACCGATAACAGCCATAATAACACCGGCGCTGTCTGAGGGTCTGAACACAAGTATCAATCCAATCACCATTGCCAGCACCGAGGCGGCAAAGGTAAGCCACCATCCCGACACCTCGAGTTTTCTGGATTCAAACGATATCCGCATTTTGAAGATTCCGTCGGTAAATACCGAAATACCCAAAGCAATGCAGAGAATGTTTACGGCGCCTTCAGGCTTGAGCAGAACCGCAAGTCCGAGCACTATCAGCAAAGCTCCGAGCTCAAGGTCAAACTGGAATGCCCCTCGGTACGGCCCTTGCGAAAAATGTCCGGCAATTTTTATAATTCCGAATATCATCATGATGACAGCGGACAGTTTCACCATTACCGAAATTGAAGTTTCGGGAAACACCATAAAAAGAACTCCAAGTACGATAAGTAAAACCGATACCGCAAAATAACCCCATTTTGCGATTGTTAAAATAGTTTCCGGTTGTTTTTTCATAAGCTCATAACCCTTTTATTATTTTATTAAACCGACAAAGCGGAAGCTGAATGCTTCCGCTTAATCCTTTAAAGAACAGCCTTGATATTTGCCAGCGCGGCTTTAGCGTCGGCATCTGTGAGGACGCCCTTATCTACAATGCGTCCAAAAGCTTCGCCTACACTCTTCTTGTAAAAAAGCTTCAGGGGGTATTTAAGCAGCACAGGCGCATATTGCTCAAGAAGCGCATTTCCGTTATGGTTTTCTATAAATTCTTTAACTGTCATTTCTTCGAGTTCCATGTTATTCTCCTTTCATCGCGCGGCAGCTCCGCGATCTAACAAGAGCCGCGAAATATTTCATTTGACAACTGCCCCGTTCGTGTATTATTATACATATGTGTACTATTTCCACAATGGGCAACTTTCTCCCCCACTGTTGTATAATTCACACGTTAATCACGAGTGGGGTTTTTACCACGTCAGTAACAACAATCGTATAAAAGAAGGCAGACAAATGGAAAACAATACTATAAAAACAGACCGCAGAGTAATAAAAACCAAACGCGCAATCCACAAAGCCATGATTCAGCTCATGACAGAGAAGGATATTAACGACATAAGCGTTACGGAAATAGCCGACCTTGCCGACATCAATCGCAAGACCTTCTATAATTACTACACCGGTGTCTATCAGCTGATTGATGAGATTGAAGACGAAATCGTCGGTAATTTTGCCGAACTGATAAAGTCGATTGATTATGAGGCGGCGCTCGCGGATCCTTCAATTATCTTCGACAAGCTCTATGCCACAATCAGCGACCATTTTGAGTTCGTCGATGCGCTCTTCAGCTCGGAAAGAAACTTCTCACTCTCCAATAAGGTGCTCAACACCCTGATTGAGATGACAAGTGATGCCGCCGTTGAGCACTTCCGCAGTGACCCGGAAAAGACACAGATCATAACCCGCTTCATATTCGCGGGCGAAATCGCCACATATCAGGCATGGTATCATTCCGGCATGAAGCTTCCGATAAAGGAGCTTTCAAACACGATCGAGGCTCTCTGCACCAAAGGCTGCGCAGGTATCCTCGCAGAATAAAAAAACAGCCGCACCTTAGTTAAAGGTGCGGCTGTCGTTTATTCTATGCTTGTTATTATTTCTTGCCGTTGTGGGCGTAGATAGAGTCGCGAATTCGTTCCATACCGGTCTGGATAATGCTGCGGGGCATAGCGAGATTAAGACGGATATAGCCTTCTGCGTTGCCTACAAACAGGCCGTTGCCGCCTTCCAGCAACACGCCTGCTTCGTTTGCGAAGAAGTCGCAGTGGTCTGCAATATCGGGGATGCACTTGCCGATATTTACCCATGCCAGATAGGTTGCCTCGGGAACTGCCATGACTGCCTCGGGCAGATACTCGGTGAGGAAGTTCTTTACATATGCGAAGTTATCATCCAGATATGCTTTCAGCTCTTCCAGCCAGGGGCCGCAGTGCTCGTATGCCGCCTGATGAGCTGCAACGGACAGCGGATTAACAAAGCCGACGATCTTATCGCGCTCGCAGAATTCACTGCGGGTAGCCTCGTCGCGGATAATGATGTCAGACAGCATCAGACCTGCCATGTTGAAGGTCTTGCTGGCGGACATGCAGGTAATAAGCTTTATATAATCAGGCATTACCTTGCCCATGGGGATATGCTTTTTACCGCAGCGGATCAGGTCGCAGTGAATTTCGTCGGAAATGAGCCACAGGTTGTATTTTTCGACAACAGCAGCAATACGGCCCAGCTCTTCTTCGGTCCACATACGACCGCTGGGGTTATGGGGATTACACAGAACAACGACCTTCATCTTGGGATCGGCGCACTTACGCTCGAAGTCCTCGAAATCAATGGAGAAGGTGCCGTCTTCGGCAATACGCAGGTCACTGTGTACCAGTTCGATATTGTTATACTCTGCAGTATGGAGGAAATAGCCGTACGCAGGTGTGAAGGTGAGCATCTTCTCATCCTTTGCCACCAGAATTTCTGCCAGCTGATAAAGAGCGGGGATTATGCCCTGAGAGAATGTCAGCTCCTCTTTTGGGAAGCTCCAGTCGTACTTTTCTTTGCACCATGCAGAGAAAGCATTGTAATAATCGTCGGTAAATACGGCGCTGTAACCGAATATTCTCTGGTCAATTCGTGCCTTCATTGCATCGCGGATAGGCTGGGGTGTTGCAAACTCCATATCGGCAACCCACATACGCACGAATTCTTCATCCTTGAACGGGAAAACCTTTTCCGGTCCCGCATGGAAAATATAGCCCCTGAAGCCGTCGGTATTGAGGGCGTTGGTATTTCTTCTGTCAATGATTTCGTCAAAATTATACTGCATAGATAATCCCTCTCTTATATAGTGTTGAAATATAGGATTTCTCAAAATCAGTATAGCAGACCTTAGGTCCCATGTAAAGCAATTTAAAGAGGTGAACAGCAGAAAACCACTTGATAAATAATGGTGAATTTGATAGAGTACAATCAACCATGACCTGTACTTGTCTTTACTCTTTTGCCCTCCGCACAGCTTTAAATATTTCGATGCGGATAAAGTTTTTTTAAACGCCCAGAAGCAGATTATCAACCACTTTTGAAATGAACTCTGCGTTAGTTGGTCTGCCTCTGTTCGGGTCAATGGAATAACCGAAACAGCTTTCCAGCTTATCTATATCTCCACGGTCCCATGCTACCTCAATAGCGTGTCTTATCGAACGCTCGACATTGGAAGCGGTTGTGCCGAATTCTCTTGCAACAGCCGGATATAGCCTTTTTGTTATGGAGTTTAGGACCTCCTGCTCTCTTACAGCAACCTGAATGGCAAAGCGCAAGTACTTGTAGCCTAATAGGTTGCTTGGCATTCCGAGGCTGTTCAAAACTGTTGCTATCTCCATGAGACTGACATTGTTCGTACTTATTACAGGGACAGGCTCTTCATATGCGAGCTTTTCGTTATAGGGCAGCACCGTTTTTGTAGGGTCGACCAGCAGACTTTTCAGAAATTTTGCCAGATCATGCATATTTGTATCATTTATCGTCTGCGTACATAATATATTGCCGTGTATGCTCCTTACATAATCGTCCGTAGATGTGCAAATTATCACTTGCAGAGTGTTCACTCATATCACCCACCTGAATTAATTTTTTGCAAGGTCATAATAGCATACGACAAATTATTTGTATTTACGATCTTTTTCGAGTTTTTTCGCAAAATTTTTTTGTTATTCTGTTCTAAAAAACGCAATTATTTTTTTAATACAAGTCGGACCTATATTGTTCGAAATAGTGCGCATATTATTCTTTCGGACAGGTCCCGAAAAATTTCACAGCTTATTTATACGGAAACCTCAAAATTTTTTCCTTGAACGGGTGTGAGTTTAAATGTATTATCATTCAAATTATGAAATAGCTACTCACTGCGGAGAACTGCTTTCCGCCAGCAGATACCATTCCGGGCTAAGCAGAAAAGCAATGAGCGTGCTGATGGGCGTTTCGGAGAGCACGATCCGAGCATGGGAAGACGGGCAGGGCTCACCTACTCTTTTCGGCATGCTGGAATGGTTCAGAGTAACCGGAAAAAGCTATTTCAGAGCTATGCTTGAATTCTTCTGGCCGGACACCTTCAGAGGTCTTAAGGGGACAGACAGCGTCGAGAAGATAAGCGGTGCACTCATGACTTACCTGAGTGAGGTGGCGGGCCCTGTCGAAATCAAAAAGCTCCATTATCTCGTTCTCGGCAATCACGGCTCAGAGTGGAGCGGCTTGCTGGACATGGCCTGCGCGCAAGAGCACACAAGCCTTAAGAGCAGATACAGAAACTCCGAGATTATCCAGGCGTCTTATGATATAAGCAAGGGAAACCACAATGATGTCAAGGTACCTGATATTGATATTGATGCAGATAGTGCGCTTTTGAGGAACGCCATCAAAGCGGCAGAAGCCGCACAAAGCGCAGGGCTAAACGGATATACACTTGGAGATATTTTCGGTAAGGATGATAATATCGTTTCAGATATTCTTTTGCAGGCACGGCAGGATGCCAACATATCAAGAAAAGATCTTGCCAAGGCCCTTGGCAAGACCGAACGTACAATTCAAAACTGGGAAAGCGGATTCAACCCATCTTTTCTCGATATATGTATGTGGTTTAATGCAATAGATAAATCCGCTTGGAAGTACATACAGTGTTCAATTTACAACCACGATGTCCACTACCATGATGATTATTCCGAGGAATGCAGAAAGGAACTGATTAAATATTTCTCTGCCGTGGATGGCAGCGAGGTCCGCAAGGTCTGCTATATTATCATGGGCGAGCACGGGTCAAACTGGCTTGCATTGCTTGAGGCTCTGTTTGAGCACGTCTGCTCTCCTCTTGCCCAGCGTGTCATATCCGCACGAAGCATACTTATCAGCTACTCCGTTGATTCTCAGCATACGGAAATTGTCGGAACGGGCAATATACTTCCCGATACAGACAATCTTCGCAGATGTATTGAACTCGGAACGGAAGCGGCAAAGGCCGGAAAAAATTCATACAGCCTTTCTTAAAACAAAAATAACAACGCCGGTGAATCATTTGGATTCGCCGGCGTTGTTATTGTGCTATCTATTATAGTAATTCCTCTGTACAAGTATACGCGTATACAAGAGCCTGAATCGGTGTTTCTCTTATGCTCAGTCCATTGCCATTCTCTCCAGCAAAAAGCGCTTAAAAGCTCTGCCGGGCTTTGTGGGAAGCGTGTTCGCTTTTTCTACAAGATAAATATTATGTCCCATACCGGGGTCGTCAAGATAGCGTATAACCGTATTTTCGCCGCAGTGTGAAATTGCGGAAAAATCATATGTTACCGCTATTGCAAGGTTCTTTTCCACGAGCTCCATCATAAGCTCTTCATCAGATGTTTCAACGGGAACATCTATATCAATTCCGTTTTCAAAAATGTATCTGTCTATGTTGGTGCGGAAGCAATGGTAAGCCCGCCCTTTTCCTATAAGCTTCTGACCTCGGAAATCCTCAAACTGCAAAGAGCGCTTGTAGGCGAGCGGGTTGTCCTTATTAATTCGGAAGCAGTAGCGGGAAAAGAACAGCTGCTCGGCCGTAAAACGGGTATTGTCTATCGGCCCGTTCACCAGAGCGAAATCGCTCTTCCCTGCCGAAAGGCTTTCCAGCGCCGCTTCATCGGTCGTGTCCAGCACGCTGAGTGTTATATCAGGATGCTCTGCATGGAAATCCGCAACAAAATCAGCGCCAAGATAGCCCAGAATATGATCCAGCGCATATATCGTCACAACCGATTTTTTATGAGAAACGAGCGAATGAACGCCCTGAATTGCCGCATAGTCATCCAGAAGTCTCTGAATATGAGGCACAAGAGTAGTTGCAAAATCCGTTGGCTCAAGGCCGCGGTTTGAGCGCACAAAGAGCTTCTCACCCAACTCATCTTCCAATGAACGAATTACGCGGCTGAGGCCCTGATGGGTCAGATAGAGTTTATCTGCCGCAGCTTGTATGTTGCGGCAATTATATACCTCTAAAAAGTAATAAAGCTGTTTCTGGTTCAAAACAATCCACCTCTTGGGCAGATTTTACCGCAACAGTTTTGTTGTGTCAACAGCTGTACTTGTTTCTTCCGAGCGGGGTGCTCAAATGTTAATATATTATCAGAGGCAACGAAAAACACTTCAAGGAGGACTAAAAATGAAATTTCAGCAGATTCGCAGCGCAACCATTAAAATAAGCTACGGCGGAAGAACATTTCTGATTGACCCGTGGCTTTCCAAGGCACGCATAGCCGGATGTCTGGGCATTATACCCCTCATCTGTGCAATCAATCGCGGCGGCGACCCGAGAAAAAAGCCTATAATCGACCACTGTGCAACATGGAAAGCAGTTACGCCCAAACATAAATGGACTATGGTACCGCGCAAGCCCCTACCCATGTCGGTAGATGAAATTAACGACGGCGTTGACGCATATATCTGCACCCACACTCACATGGACCACATCGGTCTTTCTCCCTTCGGAAAGGCCTGCGAGGGTCTGAACAAGTCGGTTACTATCCTCGCGCAGAACAAAGAAGATGCAGATTTTCTTGAGTATTCCGGCATGAAGGATGTGCGCATCGTCGAAGACAGCATCAGCTTCGGAGAGGCTGAGCTCATCAAGGTTAAGGCAATCCACGGAACAGAAACTCCCTGCGGAGATGCCTGCGGCTACATATTCCGCAGTCCCAACGAAAAGACTCTATACGTGACAGGTGACACCGTATGGTGCGATACCGTCAAAGAAACCATCGAGAAGTATAATCCCGATGTTATCATCACCTACAACTGCGCAGCAATGCTTGAGGGTTACGGTCGTCTGATTATGGATGACAATGACCTCTACGAGGTATATAAGGCCGCTCCCAATGCGACCATCATCGCAAGCCACATGGACAATGTTCCTCATGCCACACTTACAAGAAAGACCCTTTCCAAGAAGCTCAAGGAAAAGGGCATCGCTGACAAAATACGCATCCCCGCTGACGGAGAATGCTATTTCCTGTAAACAAAATACTTACTACAACAGACCGACCGTTCTTCACAGAACGGTCGGTCGTTTTTATTCTCGATATTGATTAATCCCCCGCTTCGGGCAGACAGTGCATCTGCGTCTGACCGAGAACACGGAAGCCCTCCGCGGTCTTACTGAAGCTGCGAAGTCCGAAGTCCACTGCTCTGAGTTTAAGATAGAGCTTCAACGTGTCAAATTCCTTTCCTCCGAACTGGCTGGGATGGCACTTGCAAATTGATTCAAGCTGCTTTTTCAGATAGCCTGAGGTCCTGATATAGCGGTTCGGCTTTGCGGTCATATAAAAGGCTATCGCTTTTACATCAGCGCTCTCTGCGCTGTAGTGGCTCATTATCCCCTGATAAGGAGCAAAGCACGCAATCTGTCTTGCCGCTTTTCCCACGTTAAGATGGTCTGCATGGCACTCGCTTGTAACGCAGGGGTCAGGCGCAAATATAACGTCAGGTTTAAACTCTCCCACTTCCCTTGCAACAGCTTCAAGGAGCTTTTGATTATCATAATAGCCGCCGTCGCTGAATCTGAGAAAGCGAATATCCTTTATTCCGAGATACTCCGCCGAAGCTTTCGCTTCCTCTTCGCGCGTTTCCGCAACTTTATCGGGTGACGTTCTCTTCGGCATATTTCCGTCGCCGAAGCGGCCATCCGTGCAGACAAGAAATCTTATCTGTTTTCCTTCTGCGGCGAGCTTTGCCGCCGAAGCTCCCGCGCCTATCTCAATGTCATCGGGATGAGGGCCGATGAACAGATAGCGCTGGAAGGGCTCCAATTCGGGAGCGGGTGCCGCAATGCGGATAATGTGTTTTAACAAGCTCATTTTCTGCCTCCGTGCTTTGTGTAATGACAGTTCGCCTTCAGATGTTTTATTATATCATGCCTGTACATCAATAGCCACAAAAGAAAGTCCTGATTTTTTAATTGATTTTCTGTCGGCACTTGAATTGTTTCCCGAAATTTAATAACATAGTATTCAGAATAAAAACGCGAAGACTGAGAGGCGATATTATGCAGAAAAACTATCCCGAACTCGGAATACTGTCGGCTTCACAGATCTGGGGTGACGAAGCTTCTTCTCCCCTCGGAATTTTTGATAAATACACCGCAGAGTGCATTATAACCGATCTTGCTGTAGTTACGGGCTGTGACATCGTTGCATCCGGCGATTCCACGCACCGCGGCTGGAGCTACACTTCAACTCCCATGGGCAAATGGGCCGCCTTTGTTCTGAGTGGCAGCGGTGAAAAGACCGAAAGCTACCGCAAGCGTCACGACGGTGCTGTCCGCCCCTGCTTCAGAAGCGAGGAGCTCTTCTCGTCGCTCTCTGACGGCAAAATCAGTGATGAAGCCTTCACTGTAGTGTACGGCGAATATCCGCAGTCTGCCGCAGATGCCGTTACCGCAGCTCAGCTCAACAAAGCGCAGAGAAACGGCACTCTTGCTCTGACCGGCAAAACCTACACTTTCTGCGGCAACACGTTCAAGGAAAAGCAGAACCACAAGTTCATTGAAAAGTACGAGCTTGTAAATCAGACCTTCACCGTTGAGGAGCTTCACGATGTTATGGCCGCAGGCATGACATTCCAGTCATACGGTGAAAAGCTCAGACACGGTGACGAGAGCATGTCCGAGGATTTTCTCCCCGAGGAAATCTCGGAGTATTCCTACAACGGCGAAAAATATATATGTATTGAATCAAGACCCAAGGAGCTGAGCAAAAAGTTTACGCTCTCAAACGGTATTCAATATCTCCCCGGAGATGCAGTCTGGATTAAGGTTGAGCCGGTTTCATGGTATGTTGACGCAAAGGAAAAGCTGTTCGTCTCCGAAAAGTGCCTGATTTCGGGTATAAGGCTTCAGAAGCGCACAACAATTAATAAGTTCAGCTTCGCCGACTGCGAGCTTAACCAGTATCTGAACTCATATATGGCTCACGACTTGTTCGAAGTGTCCGCAGTTTCCGACATAAGCTCCGGGCAGAAGAAGTCTGCCATCAACACAAATCCCTACGGCTTCGATTTTGCCGAAGCCAGCGAAGAGGATATAATACGCGGCTGCATCGAAAGCGGCGTTCCCGTATTCCTCCACGGCGCTTCCTCCGAGGGCAAGAGCGCACGAGTAAAGCAGATCGACCCCGACTGCGTAATCATATACATGAGGAACGCAACTCCCGACAGCCTTAACGGAAAAAGCATCGTTAATCAGAGCACGGGCGAGATGACGGATATTAAGCCGACATGGCTCAAAAAGCTGGAGGCGATTTGCGAAAAAGAGCCCGATAAGCACCATGTAATTTTCTTTGATGAGCTTACAAACGCACTGCCCAGCATTCAGGGCAGCGCCTTCAACATAGTTCTTGACCGGGAAGTTAACGGTATGTGGAAGCTTCCCGAAAACGCGCGTTTAGTGGCGGCAGGCAACGAGCTTAACGACTCTCTTGCCGCATATCAGCTTGCCGAGCCACTGTTCAACCGCTTTGCCCATGTTTACATACACACGGAGCTCGATGCGTGGCTGAGATGGGCCGCCGATAACTACATACATCCCTCAATCTACGCCTACATTGCATGCAACAACGGCGCTCCCCTGCGAAGCGAATACGACGGACATCTTCCCAACGCAGACCCGCGCAAATGGGAAATGGCTTCAAAAATTCTTTACTCAACAGGCAGACCCGAAATGATAAGATGTCTTGTGGGCGAGGACATTACCGCAGACTTCTGCAGCTTCTGCAAAATGCGCATTGTCACTCCCGAGGAGGTTATAAGCGGTCTTAAACCCGAGGACTGCGATCTGAGCGAAACCGAACTGAAAAACAGCGTTCTCTGCCTTTCTCAGGTAGACGCCGAACATATGCCTCAGATACGCGAATTTGTGAAAGCTCTCGGCTATGAGTATTGCGCTTCCTTCGACAACGCATGGGCGCATAACGAGTATTCACGACTTGAAGTAATCGCCGCACTCAGGCGCATGGAGAAAGCTCATGGCTGACAGATCTTCCGCGAGCTTCCCTGAACTGTTCGGAAGGCTGTTTGCTTTCCTTCTGAAAAACCGCAGCTTCGGCTCAGAGAAAGAATCAACGGGCAAAAACGGCAACCCTCCCGCAGATAAATATTTCTCTCTCATGCTGGGCGAATTTTTCAATTTACTTGGAAACCGCGACAGCGAAAACGAAATACCCCGCGACTCGGACAGCGCGGATAATCGCTCAGTCTTTGACTCAAACCCCATGCTTGACCTCCTTAAGAAGCACGAAAAAGCCGACACCCCCGACATGCACGATGACGAAAACGGCAAAAGCCATGTCACACGGCAAAGCTCGGAGTACGGTGAAAAGCTGTCGGACACAGAGGGCGATAAGGGCGGAATAAAAGCAGAGTCAGCGGAGGACGGAGAAGAGAGCTTCAATGGAAAAAGCGATACCAAGCTGGGTCATACCAATCAGCACAGCCGGGTATCTGCAAAGCTCAGCTCTGTTGTAAGCGAGGCCGATGTTCCCGAGTATGTCGTATTCGACGAAATCGGTCAGGCAAAACAGATTATCGACTGGCGCAGAATACTGCGTCAGAACGCAAACTACGAGGTTGACTGGTCTTACAGAAACGCAGTGGTTGAAGACGGAATAGTCCGCCCGACTCTTGAATCGGTTTCAATCGCCCAGACAGAAATACTTCTCGACACAAGCGGCTCTATTGATGAGCCTCTTCTCAAACGCTTTCTGCAGGAGTGCAGAAACATTCTTCCTTATTCAAGAATACGCGTCGGCTGTTTCGACACTCAATTCTACGGATTTAAGGACATAAAAACTCCGAAGGACCTTGAAGACATGGTCTTTGAAGGTCGCCACGGCACAAGCTTTACCGCCGCGCTGAACGCCTTCTCCGGCAGAGTTGACAACCGCATCATTTTCACCGACGGTGAGGCAAGTATGCCCTCAAAGAGAATGGATGTAATCTGGATCGTCTTCGGTGGAAAGAAGATCAGCCCCAACGGAGGCAGGGTTTTCTATGTTGACGATGAGCTTCTTGAGAAGATGAAAAACGGCAGATAAAACCAAAAGACTACCGACTTTTTGGTCGGTAGTCTTTTTACAGTTATTTTCGGTTTTTAGGGGTTTTCCACTCTTGCGAGGAAGAACTCTCTCTTTTCCGGTGTGTCCAGAACGCGGACGGGCTTTGTCTGATGCTCAAGTCCGCCGCCCTGAAGCTTGAAGCGGGTATACTCGGCATGGCTGCCGGGCTTAGAGATATACAGCTTAAGGGGAGCAAGGGTATTGCTTTCAATATAGTCGGCGTAAATCATATTGACATACTCCAGCTTCTCTTCCAGAATACGCTCATACTCGGGTATATTCTCTGCGGAGATGGGCTGCTCCGGCTCCAGAAGGAGAACGTAACGGGGCGGGGTTGCATTGGTGTCGCCATAAATGGAGAAGTTTGAAAGGCTGACTCCCGTGTCCTCGCAGAAGCTCTCTATCATCCAGTTTACCATGTCCTCAGTTGTTTTTTCGCAGGTAAGACGGATCATCTCGCTCTTGCGGTAAGCACACTGAACCATGGGCATCTCGTGGTAATATCCCATAACGCGAAGAACATCGCCCACGCTGTAGCGGTAAAGGCCTGCCTTGTTGGTGATGATAACCTCGTATTCCTTGCCGACCTCCAGCTGAGAAACATCGAGAGTTTCGGTTGTTCCCTCGGGGGCATCAATCGGGATAAACTCGTAATAGCAGGAGTCGGGAATAAGTACAAAGGCCTGCTCCTCGGACTGTCTTGTGCAGCCCAGCAGAGATTCTGATGCGCCGTACTGCATGAAGTCGATAAATATATTCTCGCCTGCAAGAGCACGCATCTTCGTGGTATAGGGTGAGAAGTTATTGCTGCCGACAGCACCTATCCAGCTCATTCTGGGCCAGATTTTGGGTATAAGCGGATTTACAAAGCCCTGCTCTCCTATTGCGCGCAGCTCAGCGGCACGCTTGGGATCCGGACGGAGCTTTGCTTCCAGCGACTTGCGGGTTTCGGGGCCAAGCTGGATGCTGGGGTCAATGCAGCCCTTTTCGATATCTCTGCACAGCAGCTCCCAGTTATTCTTGGCGTAGTTAATAAGTTCAACCAGATAAACCATGAAGTTGCCGACCATGAATACCATGTCGCGGTCCATGAGCGCATAGCGGATCTGCAGATACTTCATATCGCATTCTTCGGTGGGGAAAAGAACTTCATCGGGAGATGTGAGGAAGTATTTCAGGAACTGCTTCTGTGATTCGACTGCAGCACATGAAATCCATCCCTTGCGTATTCCCTGCTTGGTGAGGGTGCTCTTGACCACCATGGTGTTAAGGCCTCTGCCTCTGGGGAAGCCCTTGCCATATACCTTCTTGTGATATGCCTCAGTGCAGGCAAACAGACGGGTTGCTGCATAGGTGGCGTAGCAGTCGATTTCCTCCTGAGTAACAGGGAAATCCTTGGGCTTGCCGCAGGAGCCGGAGCTCATTGCGTAAAACACAATGGGTGTGTTGGTGAGCAGACCTGTCTCACCGTCGTCCTTCATTCTGTCGATATAATCTGCGTAATCATCAAAAGCGCTGAGGGGAACTTTCTTTTTGTATTCCTCTATGGTTTTAATGTTGGCGAAGTCATGCTGCTTTCCGTAAACGGTATCCTGACTTTCCTTCAGGATCTTGAACAGAGTTTCTTCGTTAAGGCTTTTGCCCTTTTTTACATTCTCCTCTAACTGCTTGAGGTTTTTGTTGCCTCTGCTGATGAGAATCTGCAAAACAACGCGGTTTAAGAGCTTATCAAACATACTTGAATTACCTTTCTATCTTTCTTTGCCGTTTCCCTGATTTCTTCTAAGCAAAGCGAAACTGCTTTTAATATTTTAATTATAATTTTTTAATTAAAATATTTCAAGTATTTTTTCAAAATTACATATGCTTTATTTACAGCAGGGCATCCGCACTGTATAATAGCTACACCTGAACACTCTGAAGATTTAAGAAGGTCGGCATGGAAATGGAAGATATAAAGCTCGGGCGCTACCGCCATTTTAAAGGAAACGAATACGAGGTGCTGGGCATCGCAAGTCACAGCGAAACCGAAGAAGAAATGGTTGTCTACCGCGCACTTTACGGCGAAGGCGGTCTTTGGGTAAGGCCTGCATCCATGTGGAACGAAACCGTTGAGCGCGACGGCAAAACATTTAAAAGATTTACCTACATCGGAGAGAATAATTAATCGTCTATGGAAATGAAATCTGTGGAAAACTGGAACGAGGTCGCAGCCGATTACCAACGCACATATAATTTAGGGCTGAATGATTATAACGCAGGACTTCTCGGCTTCTGGCAGCGCAGCGGTATGATTTTTCCCGGCTGCAAAGCTCTTGACATTGGATGCGGCGTAGGAAAATACGGCTCGTATCTCGCCGCGCTCGGCTGTGATGTAACGCTGACCGATATCTCCCCTGAGATGATAAGGCTTGCCGAGAAGAACATGGAGAAGTTCGCCTCTCCGTGGCGCGCCTGCGTCTGCGACTTT
>R21__coassemble_1533_pt1 | contig 15312 bp, 14 predicted proteins | sample R21__metabat2_low_PE_019 | metagenome-assembled genome bin R21 | reverse complement strand
TTATACACTTGCGTATTATGCACATAATTATAAATAAAATTCAGAGGCTTAATCTTGAGAATATTAGATAGAATAAATTCATCAAATGACATAAAGAATCTCGCCGTAGATGAACTTGAACCGCTATGCGCTGAGATCAGAGAGCACATTATTAATAATGTCTCAAAAAACGGTGGGCACCTTGCTTCAAATTTGGGCTCAGTTGAGCTGACTGTTGCTTTGCACCGCGTTTACGATACAAGCAAGGACCGCATTGTATTCGATGTTGGTCATCAAAGCTATGCACATAAGATTATAACAGGACGCAGAGATGCGTTTTCAACTTTGCGTTGTCACGGAGGACTCTCCGGATTTCCCAAGCCTTATGAAGCTGATGATGATGCCTTCATAGCAGGGCACGCTTCAAACTCTGTATCGGTTGCACTTGGAATGGCCAGAGCAAGAACTCTCAAGAGCGAGAATTACGATGTGGTCGCAGTAATCGGTGACGGTGCTCTGACGGGCGGACTTGCATATGAAGGCCTTATCAACGCCGGCGGCAGTGACGAACCAATGGTTATCATTCTTAATGATAACGGTATGTCTATAAACACTAATGTTGGCGGTGTCGCAAAGCTATTATCAAGAGAACGTTTAAAGCCTGCATACTTCAACTTTAAGCGCAGGTATCGTGAGATACTTGAAAACCGCCCTTTGATATACAATACAAACCATAGGATTAAGGAAGCTATCAAAAAGCGCGTGCTTCCCGCGAATATGTTTGACTCAATAGGTCTGTACTATCTTGGACCTGTAGACGGACATGATATCAATCAGTTGGAAACAGTTATTGCGTGGGCAAAAAACCTTAGAGTTCCTGTATTGGTTCATGTTATTACCGAGAAGGGTAAGGGATGCAAATATGCCGAAGAGCACCCCGACAAATACCACGGTGTAGGTAAGTTTGATCCCGTAACAGGCGAGTTGGAGCCTGCTAAGGCATGTTTTTCATCGATATTTGGCGATAAACTTTGCGAAATTGCAGGTAATAACAAAAATGTTGTAGCAATCAGCGCAGCAATGTGCAGCGGTACCGGTCTCAACAAGTTTGCTGAGAAGTACCCGCAGCGATTTTTCGATGTAGGTATTGCAGAGCAGCAAGCTGTTGCGATGGCTGCAGGTATGGCAAAGCAGGGGATTGTGCCCGTAGTTGCCATATATTCAAGCTTCCTGCAAAGAGCATATGATATGCTCATACACGATGTATCTCTGCAAAACCTGCATGTGGTTTTTTGCGTTGACAGAGCGGGGCTTGTCGGAACTGACGGCGAAACACATCACGGAGCTTTTGATATAAGCTATCTCTGTTCAGTTCCCGGAATGCAGTTGCTGTGTCCTTCAAGCTTTGCCGAACTTGAAACGATGCTCTGCAAGGCTATCTGCGAGATGGACGGCCCGGTGGCAATTCGCTATCCGCGCGGCAGCGAAGGCGAGTATAAGGATAATGCAGCGGATAAAAGCATTGTCCTTGGTTCAGGTACGGATATTACTATTGCTGCATACGGAACTATGATAAATACCGCACTTGAGCTTTCCGAAAAGCTGAAAGCCGAAAAAGTTTATGCGGATGTAATAAAAATTGGCAGAATAAAACCTTTGGACTGCAAGCCGGTTATCGAATCGCTCAAGAAGACCGGCAAGCTTATAATTGCCGAGGATGTATGTGATAGTTCGTGCGTCGGTAAGCAAATTCTCGCTAAGGCTGTTATTGAGGGCGTTGAGATTAAAGGTGCTGAGCTCTGCAATCTCGGCAACGGTCTTGTAACTCATGGCACGGTTGAAGAACTCATGCGTGACTGCGGACTCGATGCCAACAGTCTTAAAGAAAAAGCATTATCTCTCGTAAGAGGTGCAAAGTGAAAAAAATCAGACTTGACCAGCTCGTTTTCGACCTTGGCCTTACCGAGAGCCGTGAACGCGCTAAAACTACAATAATGAGCGGCCTTGTGTTCGTCAACGGCCAAAGAGCAGATAAGCCCGGTATGCAGATTTCTCCCGATGCAAATGTTGAAGTACGCGGAAACGCGCTCCCTTATGTCAGCCGCGGCGGCTTCAAGCTTGAAAAGGCTTTGAAGGTTTTTCCTATTAATGTTGAGGGAAAAACCTGCATTGACTGTGGCGCATCCACAGGCGGTTTTACTGATGTTCTGCTTAAGAATGGAGCTGCCAAGGTTTATTCTGTTGATGTTGGTTACGGTCAGCTTGCATGGAGCTTGAGACAGGATGAACGCGTTGTAAACATGGAGCGCACTAACATACGCTATATCACAAACGAGCAGATTCCCGAGGCTCTGGATCTTGCGGTCATGGATCTTTCATTTATATCCATAAAGCTTGTGCTTCCCGCAGTTTGTATGCTTCTTAAGGACGGCGCAGAATTGGTATGCCTAATTAAACCTCAGTTTGAGGCAGGCCGTGAGGAAGTGGGCAAAAAGGGTGTCGTAAGAGATAAAAACGTGCACCTTGCGGTTATTGAGAGTATTTTAAATTTCGTTCCCGAAATCGGCATGACGGTTATGGGGCTTGACTATTCGCCCATAAAAGGCCCGGAAGGGAATATTGAATACCTTTGTTATTTGAAGAAGGGAAGCTTCGAAGCGGCAATTGTTGATCCGGAAGCCGTCGTTGAAGCTTCGCACGAAGTGCTTTAAGCGGCTTTGGAGGAAACTGTAATGGGCCTTGTTGTTATTTGTCCGAATCCTTTTCGGGATATCGGCCTTGAACTTACAAAAAAATCAATAGAACTGCTCAGCGCAGCAGGACATAAGACCGCGGTTTGCCCGGTTTTTGGAAGTAATGAGCCGGGTGCAATCCCTGATGATGTTGAAACCGTAACATGGGATAAGGTTGCAAAAAGCGCATCCCTCTTTATTGTAATCGGCGGTGACGGTACAGTTTTGAATACTGCGCGTTCGCTTGACCATTCATCAACACCGATACTTGGCATAAATCTCGGTACAAAAGGCTTTATGGCATCGCTGGAGCCTGAGGATATTGAGAAAATACTTGATGCCGCAGCAGGTGAATATGTGTCGAGCCTACGTATGATGATTGACGTTCAGCTTGTACGGCATGGCGAGATCATTCATTCAGGCTGCGCGCTCAATGATGCGGTGATACACGGTATGGGTGACTGTATTAAGCTCACAGCATGGTGCGATGGAGACAGAATTGTCAGCTTTTCCGGTGATGGAATTGTTGTTGCAACGCCTACGGGCTCTACCGGCTATTCAATGTCTGCCGGCGGTCCTATTGTCGAGCCTGAAGCAAAGAATATTATAATTTCACCGATCTGCGCACATGAGATCGGAGCAAAGAACTTTGTTTTAAGCGCCAAGCGCATGGTATCGGTGAAGGCAGAAAAAATCCACGATAGACGTGCCTACCTCTCAATTGATGGTGACAAGGGCATTGAAATAATAAATGACGATATTGTTATTGTTCAGAGATCACAGAAGTTTGTAAATCTCATCAACATGGGAACCAGAAGCTTTTATGACCAGACGTTCGATAAGCTTTTATACAAAAACATTTAAGGAGGGCTAAGCTTGAAAACTTCAAGACAGGGTGTCATTCTGCAGATTATCGCCGAAAACGACATTGAAACACAGGCTCAGCTTATTAAGGCGCTTGCCGAACGCGGTGTGAGCAGCACTCAGGCAACCTTATCCCGCGATATAAAAGACCTTCAGTTAGTTAAGGAACTCGGCGAAAACGGAAAATACCGCTATGTTGTCAGCGGTAAATCCAAGAATACCGATCACGAGGCAAGACTCAGAAAGATTTTCCGTGAAAGTGTTACTTCGTTCTGTGTAGCACAGAATTTAATAATTATTAAAACCCTTCCCGGACTTGCTTCAGCAGCGTGCTCAACGCTTGACACAATGCACATTGAAAACCTTGCCGGAACGCTTGCCGGCGATGATACCGCATTTATCGCAATGAAGGACAGCGAATCTGCGGAACATTTCAGCAAGATGATTGAAGACATGATGTAATTACATCAGGGATTATTTATGCTTAACGAGTTACACATAGAAAATATTGCCGTTATAGAAAAAGCGGATATAGAATTTCATAATGGCCTAACCGTTTTGACAGGCGAAACAGGCGCCGGTAAATCTATCATTGTTGACTCTTTAAATGCGATTTTGGGTTCAAGAACCAGCAGAGATATTGTCAGAACAGGTGCAGATAAAGGCCTTGTTTCTGCTGTTTTTGAAACAAATCTTGCCGATAATTGGTGCAGGGAAAACGATATTGAGCCTGAGGAAGAGCTGATAGTAACAAGAAGAATCAGTGCCGACGGAAAAAGCAGCTGCAGAGTGTGCGGTGTGCCTGTATCGGTTTCACAGCTCAGAGAGCTCGGGGCGCTTTTGCTTGATATTCACGGACAGAACGACGGAAGACAGCTCATGGACGAAGCATGTCATATGTCATATCTGGACGGATTCGGCACTTACACGGAGCTAATTGAGGTTCATAAGGAGAACTTCGCCGCATATAAGGCCTGCCGGAAGGAGATTAAGCGTCTCAGCATGGACGAGATCGAAAAATCGCGTCTTGCCGAAAGCCTAAAATATCAGATCGAGGAGCTGGAGAACGCTAATCTTAAGGCAGGGGAAGAGGATGAGCTTTCTGCAAAGCGCGATATACTCAGAAACTCCGAAAAGCTTACCGAAGCCGTTGATTCTTCGTATAATGCACTCTATGGCGGTGATGAGAATGCGATATCTCTGGCCGATGAGGCGGCGGCACTTATGAACAGAGCAGCAATGATAACAGATGAACTCAGCGAGGTATCATCGATAATCGAAAACGCATCTTCGCTCCTGTTTGATGCTGCCGAGCGCATCAGAGATTTCCGCGACAGTCTTGATTTCTCACCCGATGAATATGACAATATTGAAAGCAGACTGGCACTATTGAAAAAGCTTCGCAGAAAGTACAATATGGATGAGGCTCAAATGCTCGAACATATTGACGTATGCCGTAATAAGCTTGATGAGCTTGAATACTCTGATGATATGCTTATTAAGCTGAACAAAGAGCTCGAAAAGCACATTGAAAGCTGCAGAAAGTCCGCGAAAGCACTTTCGGATGCGCGAAAGTCCGCGGGACTCAAGCTGGAAAAGCGCATAACAGACGAGCTGCGCGAGCTCAGTATGCCGTCTGTCAGGTTTAAGGTTGGCATAGAGCCGCTTGATAATGATATCGGCTTTGATTCAACCGGCGGTGATGATGTGCGATTCCTCATCTCAGCGAACGCAGGTATGGAGCTTGGCAGAATAAGCAAGGTAGCCTCAGGCGGCGAACTTAGCCGAATAATGCTGGCAATGAAAACCGTATTCTCAAAAAATGATGCAGTTGAAACACTCATATTCGATGAGATTGATACGGGCGTTTCGGGTATCGCAGCGCAGAGAGTCGGTGAAAAACTGTCAGACCTTTCGGTCGGCAAACAGGTCCTCTGCATAACGCATTTACCGCAGATTGCCGCTCTTGCGGATAATCACAACCGAATTATTAAATCTGAACGCGGCGGAAAGACCTATACCGAGGTTGAAGACCTTGACCGAAATGGCAGATGCGAGGAGCTGGCACGACTTTACGGCGGTGATAATATCACAGAACTTGCACTTGCAAGTGCCGAAGAACAGCTTCAGAATTCTGATAAGTATAAGTTGACAAGAATACTATAATTATATATAATCACTGAGTTTTCAGGAGGCACAATGGATATTAAGGAATTAGCGAACAATTATCATATTGCAGGTTACAATTGCGCACAGTCGGTTCTGTGTGCCTGCGCAGAATACACGGGTCTTGATGAAAAAACGGCACTTGCCGTGTCTGCCGGCTTCGGCGGAGGACTTCGCTCTGAAGAGATCTGCGGTGCAATTTCAGGTGCTGTTATGGCACTTGGGATGGCATTTCCCTTCAATGACAGCAATAATGCTGAAGCTAAGGACAAAATTGCCGCGCTCGCAAAAGAATGTGTTGCGGCAGGTAAGGAAAAATTCGGCTGTTTGCACTGCAGAGAATTAAAAGGGGATAAGTCAAAATGCCCTTACTATATCGGCGAAATGGCCGCACTCGCAGAAGAAATGATTAAAAATAATAAGTAATACAGGAGACATATCATGGGAATTTATGAAGAACTCGTTGCCCGCGGACTTATTGCTCAGGTAACAAACGAAGATGAAATCAGAGAAATGGTCAATAACGGCAAAGCAACATTCTATATTGGTTTTGACTGCACCGCTGATTCTCTGCATGTCGGACACTTCATGGCACTCTGCCTTATGAAGCGTCTGCAGATGGCAGGAAATAAGCCCATCGCCCTTATCGGTGACGGCACCACCCTCATTGGTGACCCCTCCGGCAGAACCGATATGCGTCAGATGCTTACCGAGGAAACTATTCAGCATAACGCAGAATGCTTCAAGCATCAGATGGAAAAGTTCATCGATTTCTCCGATGGCAAGGCACTTATGCTCAGAAACTCAGCATGGCTCAAACCTCTTAACTATATTGAAGTTCTCCGCGATGTCGGTGCATGCTTCTCCGTTAATAACATGCTCCGCGCAGAATGCTACAAGCAGCGCATGGAAAAGGGACTCAGCTTCCTCGAGTTCAACTACATGATTATGCAGTCTTATGACTTCTACTACATGTATCAGCACTACGGCTGCAATATGCAGTTCGGCGGCAATGACCAGTGGAGCAATATGCTCGGCGGTACTGAGCTCATCCGACGCAAGCTGGGCAAAGATGCACACGCAATGACCATCACTCTGCTTCTTAACTCCGAAGGCAAGAAAATGGGCAAGACCGCATCCGGTGCAGTCTGGCTTGACCCCAACAAAACCAGCCCCTTCGAGTTCTATCAGTACTGGCGCAATGTCGGCGATGATGATGTTCTTAAGTGCATCCGTATGCTGACCTTCCTGCCTCTTGAGCAGATCGACGAGATGGACAAGTGGGAAGGCAGCCAGCTGAATAAAGCAAAAGAAATCCTTGCGTACGAGCTCACTGCACTTGTTCATGGCGAAGAAGAAGCAAAGAAGGCTGAAGCATCCGCAAAAGCGCTGTTCGGCGGCGCAGGTGATAGCCAGAATATGCCCTGCACCGAGATTTGTGATGCAGACCTCGTTGACGGCAGTCTGGATATTATGACTGCACTGGTCAAGACAGGTCTTTGTGCATCCAAGTCCGAGGCTCGCAGAAACATCCAGCAGGGCGGCGTAAGTGCAGACGATGCAAAGGTTACCGATATTTCCAAAGCATTTACCGCAGATGAGCTTAAAAACGGCATCATCTTAAAGCGCGGTAAAAAGAACTTTAATAATATTATACTTAAGTAACTGGGAGATAATAGAATGTCCATAGAAAAGGGTAGAGAATATTTCAGACAGTTCGGCATGGAAGACAGAGTTCAGGAATTCACCGTTTCCAGCGCAACTGTCGAGCTTGCCGCGCTTGCGCTCGGCGTCGAGGGAGCAAGAATTGCAAAGACTCTTTCTTTTAAGAAAGAGGATAGCTGCATACTTATTCTGGCAGCAGGTGATGCACGCATTGACAATCGAAAATTTAAGGATAAATTCCACATGAAAGCCAAAATGCCCTCTGCTGATGAGGTCCTTGAGCTTGTCGGACACCCTGTCGGCGGCGTTTGCCCCTTCGGTATCAATGACGGCATCGACGTATACCTTGATGAAAGTCTTAAGCGCTTTGAAACTGTATTTCCCGCAGTCGGAAGTCCCAGCAGTGCGATAGAGCTTAACCTCGAAGAGCTCTTTAAGTACTCCAATGCTCTTGAATGGATTGACGTCTGCAAACTGCCCGAACCCGAGGCTAAAGCATAATCTATAAAAAACAGAGAGAAAGCTTTGTTTTCTCTCTGTTTTCAATTTATTTACTTGATAAACAATATATGGTGTTGTATAATATATTTTGTAATAGTTTGTACATAAATATGCAATCAAGGTGGTAACCGTTATGATAAAGATAGCTCCGTCAATACTTTCCGCAGATTTTAACAAGTTGGGTGCGGAAATAGAAGATATTAAAGCAGGCGGCGCTGACTATGTCCATTTTGATGTAATGGACGGCGAGTTTGTTCCCAATATTTCAATTGGAGTTCCCGTGCTGAAATCAGTCAGGAAGGCAACCGACATGTTTCTTGATGTTCATCTCATGATTGACCGTCCTGTCAGATATGCCGAAGTGTTCTGCAAGAGTGGCGCAGATCTTGTTATGTTCCACGTTGAAGCAGATACGCCGGATAAAATCTCCGAAGCTATTGATATTGTAAAAGCAAACGGAAAGAAGGTTGGTCTTTCCGTAAAGCCAAAAACTCCCGCAGAAGCGCTCTATCCCTATATAGATCGTCTTGATATGGTGCTTGTCATGACGGTTGAGCCCGGCTTTGGCGGTCAGAGCTTTATGTCAGATCAGCTGCCTAAGATTGCTGAACTCAGAAAAGTCATCGACGAACGCGGTCTTGACTGTGAGCTTGAGGTTGACGGAGGTATTTCCCCAGAAACTGCAAAGCTCGTTAAGGAAGCCGGTGCTAATGTTCTTGTTGCCGGAAGCGCTGTATTCGGTAAGCCGGACCGTGCGGCAGTAATCAGCGCAATAAGAAATGCTTAAGATTCGGAGATAAATCCCAATGTCCTTTTTTCCTGCATCACTTGAAAACCTTATAGACAAATTTGCAGCTCTGCCCGGAATAGGCAGAAAGAGCGCACAGCGCCTTGCTTTCCACGTGCTGTCCCTGCCCGAGGGAGAAGCAGAAAGCTTCGCAAACGCCATTTTAGAGGCAAAGAAAAGCGTTTGCTGCTGCAAGATTTGCCAGAATCTCACCGAGGGAGAGGTCTGCTCTATCTGTGCAAGTGACAGGAGAGATAAATCTACTGTATGTGTAGTGTCAGAGCCGAGAGACGTTCTGTCCATTGAGCGCAGTCATGAATATGACGGTGTGTATCATGTTCTGCACGGCGTTCTTTCGCCCATTAGTCATGTAGGTCCCGACGATATTAAGATTAAAGAACTGCTTCAGCGTGTCACCGATGATGACAGCGAAGTCAGCGAAATTATTATGGCCACAAATCCCGACACTGAGGGCGAGGCCACTGCAATGTACATATCAAGACTTTTAAAGCCTTTTGACATTAAGGTCACTCGTCTTGCATATGGCATTCCTGTCGGTTCAAATCTTGAATTTGCCGACGACGCAACCCTTCTGCGTGCAATTGAAGGCCGTATTGAAATGTAAGCATACGGATATAATTAATTAGTACTTAAGCGTAGTATTACGCATTTTTTAAAAGGAAAGTTACATACGGAAATATGTTAGGGGGAATACCGCGCCGCAAACTGCGATTCAGGGCAGAATGCGTCGGGGGTCTCTTTGCTTTGCATTTCCGGAAACACAAATTCAGGAACAGGAGTAATTATGACACCTAAAATCAGAATAATCCCATTGGGCGGCTTAGGCGAAATCGGCAAGAATATGACCGCTTTCGAATGCGGTACCGATATAATTGTCGTAGATTGCGGCCTTGGCTTTCCGGATGAACAGATGTACGGTATTGATATTGTAATACCTGATATATCTTATCTGAAGGCAAATGCCGAGCGCATCCGCGCAATAATTCTAACACACGGTCATGAAGACCATATAGGAGCGATTCCTTATGTTTTGCGTGAGCTTGATGTACCCATTTATGCAACACCGCTTACAGCAGCTCTCGTTGAGTTAAAACTGGAAGAGCACGATTTGCTTTATAATACGCAGATTTTCACTCGTAAAGCCGGCGATTCCTTCCGCCTTGGCTGCTTTACTGTTGAGTTTATTAACGTAAACCACAGTATCGCGGACGCAGTTGCACTTGCGATAAAGACGCCGCTCGGAACAATAATTCATACGGGCGACTTTAAAATCGACGTAACACCCATTCAGGGTAATATGATTGACCTGCCTCGTCTGGGGCAGCTTGGCAACGAAGGCGTTCTTGCACTTCTCAGCGACTCAACAAACGTTGAAAAACCGGGACATTCCGACTCTGAAATGAAGGTCGGAGAAACTTTTGACAAGCTGTTCAAAAACTGCGAACAGAGAATTATCATAACAACCTTTGCATCCAATGTTCACCGTCTGCAGCAGATCATTAATGTTGCTGAGAAGTATAAGCGCAAGGTTGCCGTATCAGGCCGCAGCATGGAGAACATTCTCCGCGTTGCAACTGTTCTGGGACATCTTAATATTCCCGAAAATGTACTGGTGGACATTAACCAGATTAGCAAGCTACCGAAAAACAAGGTTGTTATCATATCAACCGGCAGTCAGGGCGAATCCATGTCGGCGCTTTACCGAATGGCATTTTCCGAGCACCGTCAGATCAATATCGAGGCAGGAGACAGAGTAATCATTTCCGCATCCGCAATTCCCGGAAATGAAAATATGATAAGTAAGGTCATTGACGAGCTGTTCCATAAGGGAGCAGAAGTCATTTACGACCGCCATACAGATCTGCATGTATCCGGTCATGCCTCTCAGGAAGAGCAGAAAATGATGCTTGCGCTGACAAAGCCCAAATACTTTATTCCCGTTCACGGCGAATATAGGATGCTTGTAAAGCACGCTGAGCTTGGTAAGCTCATGGGTGTTGAGCCAAAGAATGTTGTCATTGCCGAAAACGGCAAGGTTATCGAGATTTCAAAGAAAACAATAAAGATCAATGGCAATGTTCAGGCAGGTGCGGTAATGGTTGACGGAACAGGCGTCGGCGATGTCGGCTCTGTTGTTATGCGAGATAGACACAGACTTGCAGAAGACGGCATGGTTGTTGTTGTTGTAACGCTGTCATCCTACGATAACAAGCTTCTCTGCGAGCCTGAGATTCTTACACGCGGTTTTGTCTATGTAAAGGAAGCGGAAAATATGCTTGAAGAACTACGCCGCGTAACGAAAGAATCTGTTGAAGCCTGCGAGGATGCCGGTATTACCGACTGGTCCTCAATTAAGAGCCGCATAAAGAGCAATGTTTCGGGCTATCTGTATAAGACAACAAAACGCAGTCCTATGATATTGCCGCTCATTTCCGAAGTATGAGTATTCCTCTGTTCGACTGCCATTGCGATACAATTGTTCCGGCCACGATTAATGGCGAGGGGCTTAGGAAAAATTCGCTGCATCTTGATCTGGACAGACTTTCAAAGTTTTCTCCGTCTGCACAGGTGTTTGCCATATGCACGGGATTTCTGAAAGACGCCGATTGCAGCGCTGATAAATACCTTAAAAAGCTTATAGACGAGCTAAATGAGAATTCAGACATGGTTTACCTATGTCTGAATTCTGCAGATTTGGACACGGCAAGACATAATAACAAAATTGCGGCATTTATATCTCTTGAGGGCGCAGAGCAGATGCCGTCCCCGGAAACTGCATACAACGCAGGCATTCGCATAATACACCCCACATGGAACTATGATAATGAAATAAGCGGCGCAGAAATGGGAAGCGGAACAGGGCTTACCGAACTCGGCAAAGACCTTGTGTTGCGGGCTCAGAAGCTTGGAATGCTTCTTGATATGTCCCATATATCTGTGCATGGCTTTTGGGATGTTATAGAGTTGTCCCGAAAGCCTGTGATTGCAGGTCATTCAAATTCCCGACGATTGTGTGATCATCCAAGGAACCTGGATGACACACAATTCAAAGCGCTTGTCAACCTCGGTGGCGGCGCAGGAATTAACCTTTATCCCGAATTTTTAGGCTTTAACCGCGATATAGATGCTGTTATTGCACATATTGAGCATTTTCTATCATTAGGCGGTGAGAAATGTGTTTTCCTCGGCTGCGACTTTGACGGTATAGAGATTACACCCGCTGGGTTGAATGGCGTTGAGGATCTGGAAAAGCTTTACGATGCACTTTTAAAACGAAATTATAACGAATCGCTCGTGCGCGATATTTTCTTTAACAACATATACGAGATAATAAGGAGAACGCTGTGAATATACAAATATTCGGCAAATCAAAATGCTTTGATACCAAAAAGGCTGAACGCTATTTTAAGGAGCGGAGAATTAAATATCAGTTTGTCGATATAATCAAATTCGGCATGAGCAGGGGAGAACTGAACTCTGTAAAAAATGCCGTAGGTCTCGAGGCAATGATTGATGAAAAAGATATTGATTATCCTATGATTCAGTACCTTGCATCCAATGAAGTTAAGCTGGATAAGCTTTTTGAGTGCCCTTATCTCATAAAAACCCCGATTGTAAGAAACGGTAAGCAGGCAACTGTGGGATATCAGCCCGATGTGTGGGCAAAGTGGGAGTAATACTATGACCGACTCAAATAAGGTTTTTGAATTCTTTGAAAAAATCTGCTCAGTTCCGCACGGCTCGGATAACATATGGCATATAAGCAATCTTTGCTGCGACTTTGCAAAAGAACACGGTCTTGAATATTTTCAGGATGAGATCGGCAATGTTATAATCTACAAAAGCGGCAGCGTCGGATATGAAAGGGCCGAACCTGTTGTTATTCAGGGTCATATGGATATGGTTACCGTCAAGACTCCTGACTGTGACATTGATCTTGAAAATGATGGCCTTCGACTGGTTAATGACGGCAAATATGTCTGGGCTGACGGTACAAGTCTTGGCGCAGATGATGGCATTGCCATAGCAATGGCTATGGCAATCCTTGCTTCAGACAATATACCTCATCCGCCGATTGAAGCTGTTTTTACAATAAACGAAGAGACGGGCATGGATGGCACTGAATTCATTGATCCATCTCACATTTCGGGGCGCAGAATGATTAATATCGACTCCGAAGACGAGGGGATAATCACAGTCGGATGCGCGGGCGGCCTGAGAGTGCACGGCGAATTTGAACTTTGTGCTGATAATGCCGAGCTTTGCACTGCAAGCATAGGAATTGACGGGCTGACCGGAGGACATTCAGGCAGCGAAATTGATAAGGGCAGGGGTAACTCGAATTGCCTTATGGGCAGACTCCTTCACGCCATTAATAAGGAAGCAGATATACGCCTCATCTCTATCGATGGCGGCGAAAAGGACAATGCCATTGCAAATAAAACTTTAGCAAAAATTGCATTCGATGCCGAAAATGCTGAAAAAGTCAAATGCATATGCGAAAAATACGATATTATTCTTAAAAACGAATTCAATGCGTCAGACCCTGATATTAAAATCAGCTTTGAAGAGCATGGTGCAAAAACAGTAAGTGCTGCAAACAAAGAGGAAACTGACAATATCATATTCACTCTTTTTCATGCGCCAAACGGTGTTCAGTCGATGAGTAGAGATATTCCGGGGCTTGTGCAGACTTCACTGAATCTGGGAATCCTTGAAACGTTGGATAATGTAGTAAAAATGACCTTCTGCCTCAGGAGCTCTGTAAGCAGTGAAAAGGATACACTTGCAGAAGTTCTCATAAGCCTTATTGAAAAATGCGGTGGTCAAGCTGAGACGGGCGGTGCATATCCGGCTTGGGAATATAAAAAGAATTCGCCTCTGCGTGATTGCGTGGTCAATGCTTTTGAGGCGCAATACGGCAGGAAGCCTGAGATATCAGTTATTCATGCAGGACTCGAGTGCGGTCTGTTTTCCGAAAAACTTACCGACCTTGACTGCGTGTCCCTCGGTCCTGATATCCTCGATATACACACAGTTAATGAAAAACTTGATATCGCATCAACCGAGCGCACATGGAGGCTTCTCCTGAACGTTCTAAAAGAGCTTAAATAACAAAAAACCGCTGACATTCAGCGGTTTTTTCTTCTTTTTGAGTGGGTCTATAAGCCGGGTTCTGTCTTAAACGACCATCTATCTAGTTCTATCGTTGCCGATAGAATCAAGCCACCTCCTGAGGACGACCGGGCCGGTCTTAATGTCCTCCCGCGGTGTTGCTCCGGATAGAGTTTACAGCACCGACATGTCTCCATGCGGCGAGTGAGCTCTTACCTCACTTTTCCACCCTTACCTCGTCGGTGCACGCTAAATGGTATCACTTTATCACAAGTGAAAAAGCGATACAGATTTATCGGCACCTCCTCTCCCATAAAAATACATTTTTGCGGGGCCCATAAAAGGGGAGGCGGTATATCTCTGTTGCACTTGTCCGAGGGTCACCCCTGGCGGGCGTTACCCGTTATCCTTGCCCTATGGAGCCCGGACTTTCCTCACGCACAGGCTTTCGCCTTGTGCCCGCGGTCGTTCGGCCCACTCAATCTGCTATTTTAACCACGAAAACGCTTTAAGTCAATAGAAATTTCTTGTTTTTAAGGGTTGGAAGTAATATAATAATAAAGTTGATTGGAGGTAATTATTTATGACACTTCATAATTACATAGAAAGCATTAAGGATAAACGCATTGGAGTTGTGGGCGTTGGCGTGAGCAATATGCCCTTAATAGTAAAGCTCCTTGAAAACGGCTGCGATGTGACTGCTTGTGATAAGCGCGCGGCCGATGCTATGGGTAAGGACTACGATAAGCTTGCATCAATGGGTGCAAAGTTCTGCTTAGGCGAAAATTATCTTGAAAAGCTTGATTTTGACATTGTTTTCAGAACGCCAGGACTTATGCCTTTTGACGAGCATCTTGAAAGAGTAAGGCAGAGCGGCGGAATTGTCACTTCTGAAATGGAAGTATTCTTCGCACTTTGTCCCTGCAAAATTTTAGCTGTTACCGGAAGCGATGGTAAAACCACAACCACGACAATCATTTCTGAGCTCTTAAAAGCACAGGGTTATAATGTTCACCTTGGCGGAAATATCGGCAGACCACTTCTTTGCGATGTTGACAGTATGTCTACTGATGACTTTGCAGTACTTGAGCTTAGCTCATTCCAGCTTCACAGCATGAACTGCAGGCCAAGCGTTGCGGTAATTACAAATATTTCACCAAATCACCTTGATAAGCACAAGGATTATCAGGATTACATTGATGCAAAGAGCTCGATTTTCCTCAATCAGGATAAAAATGATCGACTTGTGCTCAACCATGAAAATGAGTATTCCGAATACTACCGCAATCAGGCAAAGTCCAATGTAAACTACTTCAGCCGTGTGTTCAAGCCGGAAAACGGTGTCTATTCCGATGATAAGTGTGTCTACCGCGTAATCGGCGGCAAGGAAGAAAAGATAATGGATATTGATGACATTAAGCTTCCCGGAACGCACAACCTTGAAAACTATATGGCTGCCTTTGCTGCAACTCAGGGACTTGT
>R21__coassemble_1488_pt1 | contig 15646 bp, 14 predicted proteins | sample R21__metabat2_low_PE_019 | metagenome-assembled genome bin R21 | reverse complement strand
ACTCATAGGCTTAGCCTTTTTTATCCCACGGGCATAGCCCGTGGTTGCCTTTATACAAAGCAAAAAACAACGGATAATTAACAATTATCCGTTGTTTTGTACCTTTTCCCCTGCACGATATCGTGCTCTTCCATATAACGGGCAAAGCCGTTTAAAACCGCGTGCTTATCGCCGCTCCAGAGCGGTGCTTTCAGAATTTTTTTATCGCCGTCACCCGTTAAGCGGTGAATTACAATATCCGGCCGCAGATGCTCCAGACATTCGCCGAGAACACGGAAATATTCGTCCATCTCCATTGGTACATAGTCGGTTTCCGCAAGGCGAGTACCGCGAAGAACATGCAGAAGCTGAAGCTTTACGCCCTGCACATCGTGGGCAGACACAAATCTCACGGTTTCGAGCATATCCTCAAGGCTTTCGCCGGGAAGTCCGAGGATTATATGAACAACTACCTCAATCCCCTTGCTGCGAAGCCTTTCAACCGCATCGGTGAAAACCCGGTTTTTATAGCAACGGTTTATATACTCCGCCGTTTTTTCCTTGCTCGTCTGCAGACCCAGCTCAACAAAAACAGGTTTTTGCTCGTTAATCTCCGCGAGCAAGTCAAGGCAGTCATCACTTATACAGTCGGGCCGTGTTGCGACGGAAAGAGCCACAACGTTTTCGTCCTCAATAGCCGCGTAATACATTTCCCGGAGCTTTTCAACGGGCGCATAGGTATTGGTAAAGGACTGGAAATAGCTTATAAAGCCCGTTCCCTCGGAGAGCTTTGATTTTATCCGCTCTTTCGCCCTTTCCAGTTGCTGCTTTACATCCGAGCCGCTCTCGGCAAAATCGCCCGAGCCTGCCTGCGAGCAGAATATACATCCACCTGTTGCCAGTGTTCCGTCGCGGTTGGGGCAGCTGAATCCCGCATCGATTGCAAGCTTATAAACCTTTCTGCCGAAACGGGCGGAAAGATAATCGTTCAGCTTATTGTAGCGCCGCATATCAATCGAAAAGATATACTCTGGTTTCGTAGGGGCGTGTGGTAAATCCGTTTGCTATAACGAAATTTCCGCTGTAATTGCCCAGAAGCAGCTTGCCCTCGTTCATGTCAATTCCGTCAGGCGCATCAAAGCGCACCGCGTCCTCGGTAAAGGAGCAGACAACAATCAGCTTCTTGCCCTCGTAATTTCGCTCGTAGGCATATAGTTGCTTGCTCTTGGGCATGAGTTCTTTATAATCGCCGTAAATTATTACGGGGTTGTCCCGTCTCAGATTAAGTGCCTCGCGATAGAAATTGAGGATTGAGTTTTCGTCCTCCTGCTGAGCTGCAACATTGATTTCTTTGTAATTGCTGTTCACATAGAACCATGGAGTCGCGGTGGAAAATCCCGCATTTTCTTCATCCGACCACTGCATGGGCGTTCTCGCGTTATCGCGGGAGGACTTCTGCGCCATGCGCAGAACCTTGTCCTTGGGTATGCCCAGCTTTCGCGCGATGCGGCTGTTATTTTTGGTCATGACATCGGCATATTCGTCCACGCTGTCCAACGCCATATTGAGCATGCCGATTTCCTGACCCTGATACACAAAGGGTGTGCCTCTCTGGAACAGGTAGCTTGCCGCAAGCATCTTTCCGCTTTCGACGCGATACTTCTCGCTGCCGTAGCGGCTGATGACGCGGGGGTGGTCGTGGTTTTCAAGATAGAGTGCATTCCAGCCCTTGCCATAAAGTCCGTCCTGCCATTTTGTGAAGGCATTCTTCAGCTTTCTCAGATCAAAGGGTCTCTGGATAAAATCGGTTATAAAGCAGTCGGCCTCCATGTGAGCGAAGCAGAACATGGTGTTAAGCACCTGATCTTCGCCCTCGGCCACATACTTGAGCGCAAGCTCGGGCTCCATGCGGGGGCCTTCGCCCACGGTAAAGCAGTCATAAAACTCTAAAACATCGTGCTTAAACTCAGCAAGGTATTCATGCACTCTCGGGCCGTCGGTGTAGAAGTTCATGCCGGTTGCGGCAGGGAGCTTCACCTTTGCGCTGGGCAGGCCGTCGGGCTTGGAGATATAGGTTATGACATCCTCACGGAAGCCGTCGACGCCCATGTCAAGCCAGAAGCGCATAATGTCCTTGACCTCTTCACGGACCTTTGGGTTATCCATGTTAAGGTCTGGCTGTTTCTTTGAGAATATATGGAGATAATATTCATCAAGCTTTTCGTCATATTCCCATGCGCCGCCCTCAAAAAGGCTGTCCCAGTTGTTCGGCGGGCGGCGTTTGCCCTTGCCCTTGCGCCAGATATAATAATCGTGATAGGGATTGTCCTTGCCCTTTTTGCTCTCGATAAACCACGGATGCTCATCGGAGGTGTGGTTTACGACAAGGTCCATGAAAACTCGCAGACCGCGCTCATGTGCGCCGTCAAGCACCTGCTTAAACACGTCCAGATCGCCGAAGTCGGGATGTATATTGCGGTAGTCGGAGATATCGTAGCCGTAGTCGGCGTTGGGGGAGGGATAAAGGGGAGAAAACCAGATTGCATCGACATTCAGCGACTTGATGTAATCCAGCTTTTCGAGAACGCCCCAGAGGTCGCCTATTCCGTCGCCGTTTCCGTCGCAGAAGGAACGGCACCATATCTGGTAAACCGCCATTTCTTTATACCAGCATTTATTCTCCATGTCTTTTTCTCCTGTAAAATCTCAGATTTATTGAAAATATTTTATCACAGAGCCATAGTTCGCACAACCGAAAAATAATCAGGCTGTTCATTTGGGCGAAAGTATGCTATCATTTTAAGAAACAGTATTTTTTGTAATTGAGGGATTTTTATGATTAATCTTACATGGCACGGCCACGCATGCTTTGAGCTTGATTCCTCCACGGGACGCATTGTCTTTGACCCCTACGAGGAAAACTATCTTCCCGGACTTAAAATGCCCCATCTTACGGCTGATGCGGTTATAAACAGCCATAAGCACGGCGACCACTATGCCCCCGACATGGTTTCTCTCACGGGAAACGAGCCGAACGTTACACTTAAGCAGATTCCCTGCTTCCATGACGAGGTTCAGGGCAAAAAGCGCGGCGATAACCTTATCTCGGTTGTCGAGACCGATGGACTTCGCTTCTGCCACATGGGCGATATCGGCCACGGGCTTTCCGAAGAGCAGATTGAACTCATAGGCGATGTCGATGTTCTCATGATACCCGTCGGCGGATTTTACACCGTCGATGCCGCAGCGGCAAAGACAATCTGCGAAAATATAAATCCCCACGTTATTGTTCCCATGCACTTCAAGGGCGATGGAAAGGGCCTGCAGAATGTTGCGACCGTTGACGCTTTCCTCTCCCGCTTCCCCGAGGAGGATGTATTCTTCCTCCAAAGCGGCACAGCCCCGGTTGACGAGCTTATCAAGCACAAAATTGTTTTGTTCCCATGGCCCTGAAAGGAGAATAATATGAACGAGAAAATCTGCCAGAGCTGCGGTATGCCCATCGTTTCCGATGATCAGCTCGGTACAAATAAAGACGGCAGCATCAATCCCGACTACTGCAAATACTGCTACACCGACGGTGAATTCATCGACAAGGTTTCCATGGAGGAATACATCGATATGTGCTCCCAATACGGTGCGCAGGCAGGAATGACAAACGAGGAAATGAAAGAGCTTTGTACAAAGCTTTTCCCCACTCTCAAACGCTGGAAATCTGAATAAAATACAAAAATCCGCTGTACGAAAGTACAGCGGATTTTCTCATTGTTTTAGTTCTGCCACATCTCTTCGCCTTCGGCGAGGATGCTGCCCTGATTATATGCGTCTATAATCTTTTTGATTGCGTGGTCGGCAAAGATTGTGGAAACGCGCTCCGCAGTTGCGGTGGGCCATTCCTCTTCGGTAAGCTCGGGCAGCTGCTCGATCATACGCATTCTGTTTGCCGCCGCACGGCACTCGTTCTGGTCCTCAACAGAGTGGCGAACAAGTCTGTCGTCCTCTGCAAGCTCTGTTACGTCGAGCTTACCTGCAACTCTGTCGATTTCTATTACGCCCTTGCCTCTGTCGGTTCTGCCATTGGGGTAATAGTAGTAAACGAGCTTTTCATCAGTTTCTTCATGAAGCTTAAAGGTTACCATTTTTCATCCTCCGATTTATTTTCTTTTTTTATTCTTTTCGTAAATTATCGCCAGACCGTTAAGCAGCAAATCGGGCTCATACTCAATTTTGCGCTTACAGTAAGGAATTATGTGCTCAGCAATGCCGCCTGTCGCAACTATGGTTACAGGCTCGCCCAATTCCTCTTCCATTCGGTCTATCATGCCGTCAACCATGGCTGCGGCTCCGAATATGGCGCCGCTCTTCATGCAGTCAACGGTGTTGGTGCTGATAACTTTTTTCGGAGCTTCTTCAATGGATATAGCGGGAAGCAGGCTTGTTCCCGAAGACAGCGCCGAGAAGGAAAGCTTTACGCCGGGGATTATTGCACCGCCGCAGAACGAGCTTTCTTTATCAATGGCTACCACGGTTGTTGCCGTTCCCATATCGACTATTACAATAGGCGGCTTATACTTTGCAACCGCACCCACAGCACCTGTTAAAAGGTCGCTCGCGAGCGTTCCCGGGTCATCGATTTTAATATTGATACCTGTTTTCAGTCCTGCGCCCACAACCATGCAGTTGAGGCCGAGAAGCTTTTTTATTGCGGTCTTGATCGCCTCAGTTACAGGCGGAACCACAGAGGACATTATTACGCCCTCGATTTTATCGGCATCTATATTATCAAGCTCAAAGCACTGACGCATTTTAAATGCGTAATCGTTTGACAGATCATTGCGGTTTGTTGCCATACGGCTCGTGCCGACTATTTTTCCGTTTTCAACACAGCCGAGAACGACGTTTGTGTTGCCGACATCTATTGTAAGAATCATCCTATGCCTCTCAGTTCATGCTCTTTCCGGCCTTGATAATATGAGTAATGCCGGAGCTCAAAATGATATTAACGGCAAGCTCAACAAGGAAGTTAATGCCTGTAAGTCCGATTATCAGGTACAGAAGCAGTGCCTGACCGCTTGCCTCTGCCCAGCCGTTAAGAACGGAGTTGAAGAATACCAGCATGCCGATAATGAAAAGGCCGGTATTTACAATGGGGCAGACAATGCCTGCGACGACAACTGCGCCCTTTTCGCTCTTCTTGCAGAGCTTCTCGTAAACAAGGCCTGCAAAGAAGCCTGCTGCGATGCCCTTGCCAAGGCAGATTACGATGACGCCGATGGGGTTAATGCTCATAAGATACATTACCGTGCCGCCGTCCCAGCCGAGAAGGCCGGTGAGAATTACAACTAAACCGAAAACACCGCCCAGATAAGCGCCTGCGCCTTTGCCGTAAATTGCTGTGCCGATGATGATGGGCGCAAGAGCCAGCGTTATGGAGAACGGGCCGAAGCGCACAAAGTTGCAAAGTACCGTCAGGACCACTATTATGGCGGTGAAGATGGCCAGTCCCGTCATACGACGGGTTTTGTCGTGCTGTTTGTTATTCATTTTTATTCCTCCTGCTGTCGCCCCCGCTCTACGGGGTACGGCGCTGATTTATCGTTGAGATTCGCTCTCAACCGAGTTCATATTACTATAAACGATTTTTGCTGTCAATTAAAAAAAACCGGACTGAATAATCAGTCCGGTTAAAGTTTAATTTGTGCTTAGAAATCGGCGTTGCCGGTGGTGCGGGGATGAAGCTCAACATCGCGGATGTTGGAAACGCCGGTGAGGTACATTACCATGCGCTCAAAGCCGAGACCGAAGCCTGCGTGACGGCAGGAGCCGTAGCGGCGGAGGTCGAGATACCACCAGTAATCTTCCTCGTTGAGCTCGAGTTCTTTCATGCGCTCGGTGAGAACGTCAAGGCGCTCTTCGCGCTGGCTGCCGCCGATGATTTCTCCGATTCCGGGAACGAGGCAGTCTGCCGCAGCAACGGTCTTTCCGTCGTCGTTCAGGCGCATATAGAATGCCTTGATGTCCTTGGGATAGTCGGTAACGAAAATGGGCTTTTTGAAAACTTCCTCGGTGAGGTATCTCTCGTGCTCGGTCTGGAGGTCAATGCCCCACTCTACGGGATAGTCAAACTTCTTGCCGCTCTTCAGAAGAATATCCACAGCCTCGGTATAGCTTACGCGGGCAAACTCGTTGGAAACAACATTCTGCAGTCTGTCAAGCAGTCCCTTGTCAACAAAGCTGTTGAAGAATTCCATTTCCTGAGGGCAGCGCTCGAGGGTGCGGTTAATGATGAACTTAACCATGTCCTCTGCGGTATCCATATAGTCGTTAAGATCTGCGAACGCCATTTCCGGCTCTATCATCCAGAACTCTGCGGCGTGGCGCTGAGTATAGGAAACCTCTGCACGGAAGGTGGGACCAAAGGTATATACATCGCCGAAGGCCATTGCAAAGTTTTCGCAGTTAAGCTGACCTGAAACGGTAAGATTTGTTGCCTTGCCGAAGAAGTCCTTGGAATCGTCAACGGTGCCGTCCTCTTTAAGAGGCAGGTTGTTGAGGTCAAGGGTGGTTACGCGGAACATCTCGCCTGCGCCCTCGCAGTCGGAGCCCGTGATAATGGGAGTGTGGACATAAACAAAGCCGCGCTCCTGGAAGAATTCATGCACAGCCTGCGCCGCGACGGAACGTACGCGGAAGGTTGCGGAGAAGAGATTTGTTCTGGGACGGAGGTGCTGAATGGTGCGCAGGAATTCAACACTGTGGCGCTTCTTCTGAAGCGGATAATCGGGGGTGGAAACGCCCTCAACCATAATGCTGTCAGCCTTAAGCTCAAAGGGCTGCTTTGCACCGGGAGTAAGCACCAGAGTGCCTGTTGCGATAAGAGCGGCACCAACATTCTGATGTGCGATCTCGTCATAATTTTCAAGCTTTTCGCGCTCGAAAACTACCTGCAGGCTCTTGAAATTCGAGCCGTCGTTGAGCTCGACAAAGCCGAAGTTTTTCATATCGCGTATCGTGCGTGCCCAGCCGCACACGGTGACTGTCTTTCCGCCGAAGGCTTCAGCATCGGCAAATATCTGAGAAATCTTTGTGTGTTTCATTTGTTAAAACACTCCAATCAATGTTATTTTTATCAGCTTGTGTATTATACACTCGTTTCCAATCGCTTGCAACGATTTCTTGAGCGCTCAGCCCGGGATTTACGGTCTGCCGCAAATATCTGTGTATGGCGAAGCGATTACATTACACTTTTATTTTCCATATGTTCTCGGCGTATTCGCTGACCGCACGGTCTGCGGCAAAAATTCCGCTCTCCGCAGTATTCACAAGGGAAAGACGGGCAAGCTCATCGGGATTGGAAATTGCGGTATAAAGTCTGTCATGAGTTTCCACATAGCTTCGGTAGTCGGCAATGAGCATATAGGGGTCGCCCTTATACAGCAGCTCTGAAACCAGATCGGAATAGCTCTTTCCGTCGCGGAAGCCCTTGCTGAAGCAGTCGAGAACACGGCTGAGCTCAGGATCATCATCCGCATAAGCGCGGGGATTATAGCCCGCCGCCTTGAGCGCCGTTACCTCATCGCTGTGCAGTCCGAAGAGGAACATGTTTTCATCGCCGAGGCGCTCATACATTTCAACATTCGCGCCGTCTAAAGTTCCGATAGTAACTGCGCCGTTGAGCATGAGCTTCATATTGCCCGTGCCCGATGCTTCCTTGCCGGCGGTGGATATCTGCTCGGAGACCTGCGCCGCGGGCATAAGTGCCTCGGCAGCGGAAACGCGGTAGTTTTCCATGAAGTAGACCTGCAGCTTGCCCTTGCAGACGGGATCGTTATTTATATCGTCAGCCAGCGAGCAGATGAGCTCGATAATTCTCTTTGCGGTGCGATAGCCCGCTGCAGCCTTCGCGCCGAACACAAAGGTTCGCGGCATAAACTCCGCGTCGGGTTCGTCATGGAGCTTGTTGCGCAGTCTTGTTATAAGCATTGCGCACATAAGCTGGCGTTTATACTCGTGCAGGCGCTTGACCTGAACATCTATAATCGCATCGGTGTTGAGCACAAAGCCGTCGTTGCGCATTGCAAAGGCGGCAAAGTCCACCTTGTTCAGCTTCTTTATCTCGTTTACTCTCGCTCTGACCTCCGCATCGGCGGCAAAGTCCTTAAGATGGGAGAGCTTTTCGGGCTTGAGGAGATAGTCCTCACTGCCCAGAAGGTCAACAACAAGATTGTTCAGTCTGGGGTTAATCTGAGCCAGCCAGCGGCGGTGGTCGATGCCGTTGGTAACATAGGTAAAGCGGTCGGGATGCAGTTCATTTATATCCCTGAACAGCTCATTTTTAAGAATGTCGCCATGGAGTCCCGAAACGCCGTTTACCTTATAGCAGGACGCAAGGCAGAGGTTTGCCATGTGCACCTGACCGTTCTGGATGATGAGATTTCTGCCCACCTTTTCGGAGTTGCCGAAGCGGGAAACAAGGTAATCGCACCAGCGGCGGTTAATCTCGCAGAGGATTTCCCAGACACGGGGGAGAAGCGACTGGATAAGCTCCTGCGGCCATTTTTCCAGCGCCTCACTCATAACGGTGTGGTTTGTATAGGCAACGGAAGCTGTAACTATGCTCCATGCCTCATCCCAGCCGAGGCCGTAGTCATCCATGAATATGCGCATAAGCTCGGGGATGACGAGGGTGGGATGGGTATCGTTTATCTGAATAACATGATGCTCGGCGAAAGAGCGGATATCGCCGTATCTGGTCATGTGCTTTTTGATGATTGACTGCACGGTTGCGGATACGAAGAAATACTGCTGCTTCAGTCTGAGCTGTTTGCCCTCGATATGGTCATCGGCGGGGTAAAGAACCTTTGTTATGACCTCGGACATGGTGCGCTGTTCCATGCTCTTGACATATTCGCCCTCGGAGAAGAGGAACATATCCAGAGCGGAGGTGCTGCGCGCATCCCAAAGGCGGAGGGTGTTCACGGTCTTTCCGCCGTAGCCTGCGATAAGCATATCGCGGGGAACTGCGGTGACGGTGGTGTAGCCCACATACTCTGCGTGGTAGTGACCGAAATTATCCCAATGGGGTGCAACATGACCGCCGAAGCGGACTTCAACCGCCTCGTCGTTTCGGGAGATGAGCCAGCTTTCGGCGGCAGATCTCCAGTCATCGGCGACCTCGGTCTGTTTTCCGTCCTGAAGCTTCTGACGGAATATGCCCAGCTCATAGCATATTGAATAGCCCGTTGCGGGGATTCCGAGGGATGCCATGCTGTCCATGTAGCAGGCGGCAAGTCTGCCGAGACCGCCGTTGCCCAGACCTGCGTCATTTTCTTCCTCGAATATAACCGCTGCGTTGCGGCCAAGGTCGGAAAGTGCGCCGACAAGGGCTTCGGAAACGCCCAGATTGAATGCGTTTTTCATGAGGCTTCTGCCCATGAGAAACTCCATGGAAAGATAGTGCACCTCGCGGTCGGACTTCTTGTCCTCGCCATATGCCATAAGGCGGGACATTATCTCGCGGATGACTATTGCGCTTGCCTGAAACACCTGATCGTCGCTGGCATTTGCGCTTGTAACGCCGAAGTGGGCACAGAGCTTATCTTCAATGGCGCTGCGTACTTCGTCTCTTGAAATTTCACTTCTCATATATGTGTTTGCTCCCTTCGTGGGAAATCAGATTTTGCTGTTTTTGGGGATAACGATGGGAAGCTTCGCGCTTCCTGCAAGGGTCTGGAACGCCTCGATACCGCAATACTTGTCGGCGATAACGGACGAAAGATTTACACCCTCGCCGGCAATACCGCCGCGCATGATAATGCAGTTGCTCAGCTTTGCGCCCTTTTCAATACGGCAATCGGAAAATACGATGCAGTTATCCAGCTCTCCATTTATTATGCAGCCGTCGGCAACGAGGCTGTTTCTGGAAACCGCGCCTTCGCCGTAATATGTGCTGACCGCTTCGACGGACTTGCTGCGCACGGGACGCTCCGCGGGGAAAAGCTCTGCGCGATTTTCTTTTTTGAGCATATCCATGCTGGTCTTAAAGTAGCTTTCAACGCTCATTATGCGTCGGGCATAGCCCTTGTGCATATAGATATTTATCTTGCCGCCCGCTGCCAGATACGCGGCAATTGCATCAAGGTGGAAGTGGTGGTGGTTAGCTGCGGCGCAGGCGTCCATCATAGTAACCAGAAGCTCCTTGGAAATAACATAGGCTTCAAGAGATGCCTTTCCCTGACCTGCTTCGGTCTGATTGAACACCATACCTCTTGAGAAGCCGTCCGCATCGACAAGGTATCTGTGGTGCTTATATTCGGGTGTAATGTCGGTGCAGATTGCGGTAATATCCGCGCCGCTTTTTTTGTGGTTTTCGATTATATCCGTAAGGTCAAGATTTGCGGCAAGATTGCCGTGCATCATGACGATATATTTTTCTCTGATGCCGCGCACATAGGTGGAAACGGCATTGAGCGCCTCAATTGTACCTGTGTAGTTACCTGTATGGTACTCGGGAAGTCCGAAGGGCGGAAGCATTCTCAGTCCGCCTATTCTGCGGTCCATGTCCCAGTCCTTGCCGCTTCCGATATGGTCAAGAAGCGACTGATAGTCTCTCTGCATTATAACGCCCACATTGTGTATTCCCGCATTTGCCATGGAGGACAGAGAAAAATCAATGAGTCTGTATCTGCTGCAGAAGGGCAGTGATGCCGCAATACGGCTTTTGACAAGCTCGCCCAGTTCGGGGGTTTTTCCGTAAGCATAAATTATTCCGTGAAAATCAGACATTGCCTTAGACCTCCTCCGAATTGTAAATCATGGCACCGGCAGGCACCTCCGCGCCCTCGCGTATCTCAATGTCGGGGCCGCAGGTCGCAACGCCCCAGCCATCCGTTCCGTCGGGTGCGCCGCCCACATGGGCGTTTCTTTTTATAACGGTGTTCTCGCCGATTATGGCATATTCAACCGTGGCGCCGTCTTCAACGACCGCACCCGGCATCAGCACGCTGTAAAACACAGTTGCGCCCTTGCCGACCTTTGCCGAGCTTGACAGCACGGAGTTTTCCACATGGCCTTCTATCTCACAGCCTTCGGTTACGATGGAATGGATTATCTCCGCATCCTCTCCCGCGTAATGGGGCGGGCAGGTAAGACTGCGCGAGCGAATAGGCCAGCTCGGATCGTAGAGATTAATGAGCGTTGTGGACAGCATATCCATATTTGCATCCCAAAGGCTGGTTATGGTGCCGACATCACGCCAGTAGCCGTCAAAGTGATAGGGCCAGAGCTTTTCGCCTGCAGCCAGCATCTTGGGAATTATATTCTTGCCGAAATCCTTTTCGGAATTCGGATCGTTTTCGTCTTCAATCAAATAGCTGCGCAGCTTCTTCCAGTTGAATATGTAAATACCCATGGAGGCAAGGTCGCTTTTGGGCTGCTTGGGCTTTTCCTCGAACTCCTCGACATAGCCGTTTTCGCCAACGTTCATTATGCCGAAGCGGGTAGCCTCCTCCCTTGAAACCTGAAGCACCGCGATGGTGCATGCTGCGTCCTTTTCGATATGCTCGGTGAGCATCTTCGAATAGTCCATTTTATATATGTGGTCACCGGAGAGGATGAGAACATTTTCCGGTTCATACATTTCGATGAAGCCGATGTTCTGATAAATCGCGTTTGCCGTTCCGGAAAACCACGAGCCGTTTTCGCCTGCCGTCTGATAAGGCGGGAGTATGAAAACGCCGCCGTCGGCAGAGTCAAGGTCCCAGGGCTGTCCGCCGCCGATATAGCTGTTAAGCTGCAGGGGACGGTACTGTGTCAGAACACCGACTGTATCTATTCCGGAATTTGCGCAGTTGGAAAGGGGGAAGTCGATAATGCGATATTTTCCGCCGAAGGGCATATTGGGTTTAGCAACCTTCTGTGTCAAGGCATAAAGTCTTGATCCCTGACCGCCTGCCAAAAGCATTGCTATGCAGCGTTTTTTCATATTGTTCTTCCTTTCCTTTGTTCGGATTGCTTTGCGAAAAATCACGTTGACGGTGGATGTAATTTTACACCCACCGTCAGTGCAGTTATCGCTGATTGAATCTGTTCATTGCCTTATCAGGGCCGTCAATTATATAACTCTGCACGGCGGCGGAAACCTTCTTCGCCGCCTCAGCCATATCTTCCGCATCCTGATTTTTAAAGGTGCCCAGCACCCAGTCGGCCATGTCATAGTCCGGGTGAGGAGCGGCGCCGACGCCCATGCGAATGCGCGGGAAGCCGTCGGTTCCGAGATTCTGTATTATGCTTTTAAGCCCGTTGTGACCGCCTGCTGAACCCGAACGGCGAATACGGATCTTTCCGACGGGAAGAGAAACCTCGTCGGACACAACAATCACGTGCTCGGGGCTTATTTTGTAAAAGCGCACCGCCTGAACGGCGGCCTCGCCGGAAAGATTCATAAATGTCTGGGGCTTCATAAGGAGAACCTTCTCGTCACCGATATTCACGGTGGCGGTAAGTGCCTTGAAGCGCATCTTATTAATGGATACGCCAAGCTCCTTTTCCATGGCATCCGCCGCCATGAAACCTGCGTTGTGCCTTGTTCCGTTGTACTTGGGGCCGGGGTTTCCCAGAAACACCACTGCCCATGTTACGCCGCTTCCGGCGCGGAATTTGTCAAACATTCATAAACCTCTGTTTTTTTATCAGTCAAAGAGATTGGAGATGGACATCTCTTCGTAAATTCTCTTAATTGCCTCGGCAAATACGGGTGCGACGGACATATACTTGATCTTTGCGCACTCGCCCTTGTCGGTGGGATAAGGAATGGTATCGAGAAGAAGCAGCTCCTTGATAACGCTGTCGTTAAGACGGTCGATTGCGGGGCCGGAAAGAACGCCGTGGCTTGCGCAGGCATAAACTTCCTTTGCTCCGCCGATTTCAACGATTGCCTTTGCTGCACCGCAGAGGGAACCTGCGGTATCGACCATATCGTCAAGCAGGATGCAGGTCTTGCCTTCAACGTTGCCGATGATGTTCATGACCTCGGACTGGTTTGCCTTCTCGCGGCGCTTGTCAACGATTGCCATGTTGCAGCCCAGCTTCATGGCGAAGTTGCGTGCGCGTGCGGTAGAGCCGACATCGGGAGAAACAACCATAATGTCTTCGTTGTTCTTGCCGAATACATCTATGTAATGCTTTGCAAAGAGAGGTGCACCGAAAAGATTGTCAACAGGGATATCGAAGAATCCCTGAATCTGTGCTGCATGGAGGTCCATGGTGAGAACTCTGTCAGCACCGGCAGCGGTGATAAGGTTTGCAACGAGCTTTGCGGAAATGGGATCGCGGCTCTTTGCCTTGCGGTCCTGACGGGCATAGCCGAAGTAGGGGATGACTGCGGTAATGCGGCCTGCGGATGCGCGGCGCACTGCGTCGATCATAACGAGCAGCTCCATGAGGCTGTCGTTGACGGGCTTGCAGGTGGACTGAACGAGGAATACGTCAGCGCCTCTTACAGGCTCCTTAAGGGAGAGCGCACATTCGCCGTCAGCAAACTGCTTTACCTCGCATTCGCCAAGGTCCTTAAAAAGCTGCGCGCAGATCTTCTTTGCAAGCTCGGGATTTGAGTTGCCGGTAAACACCTTAATCTCTTTGCCGTGGGAAATCAATTTTAATCGTCCTCTCTGTTTTGTATTACCGTTATTACGGCCAATATTCTTTATCCTGAAAATTATAACAAATGATACTTTAAAATAAAAGGGTGAAAATGCCCAATTTTTGCTTTTTTACGCCTATATTTGCAATAACTGTTACACAGTTTCCCGTTCACCCCCGGCAAAGATATTTGCCGCGGCGGCTCTTTTTCATTATTTATTTATATTTTTATGGTACTAAATAATCCAAACTAACAAATATTTCAAAGTATTTTTACAAATTTCGGCTCTCTTTTTCTTGCACTCGGCCGGTATTTGTAATATCATATAGCATAAGTTAGTATACCATTTAAGGAGCACCAACATGAAAAGAACAATTTTGGTCATTATCAGTATCATTCTGATTCTTGCTGCCGGATTTGGTTTTTATGCTGCGTACACCGGACTTGAAGATGTCCCGGGCATCCAGCGCAACAAAAACCTTCAGGCAGCAGATATAGAAGATGCCGTCGATCTCATTGATGAAAATCTTGATGAGTATAACGAAATGATCGCTCTTCAGGAAGAGATCGATAAGGCAAAGGCAGAAGAAGAGGCCGCGAAAGCAGCCGAAGCCGCAGAGGGCGCCGAAGGCGGCGTTGCGGCAACCAGTCCCGACACTCCTGCCGTAACCCAGACTCCCGCACGAGTAAGCATCTGCAAGCCGCAGCGTGCTCTTGCTCCCTCCGTTGCAGAGGCTCAGGATCAGTACAACCGCGCACAGCAGAACGTAAACAACTGTCAGGCGGCATATGACGCAGCTTCCCAGAAGGTAGCCGACTCTCAGGCTCAGCTTGACGCAGCTCAGGAAATCCTTTCCGCAAATCAGGCAAAGGCAAATTCCATCTCCAATTCCGTCAGCAACGCGAACAACGCTTACAATGAATATGTAGCAGCTCAGGAAAAATACGAATCTATCCCCAGCTGGCTCTACTCCAGCAAGAGCGCCGCAAAGACCGAGATGAACAGCAAGGAAACCACATACCGCGCATCTCTCGGCAGCTACTCCTCCATAGGTGAAATGAACAATGCTCTTGCCGCCGCAAATCAGAACGTAAGCAACAGCAAGAACGATGTTTCCAACGCAGGACAGAAGCTCGCTTCCGACCAGCAGGCACTGAACGCAGCAAAGAGCAACCTTGACTCGGCAAACAGCCAGCTGAGCAGCGCAAAGAACAATCTCAGCGCCGCACAGTCAGCTCAGAACAATTCCTCCACAAACAATACCCCCGTACAAAACAATAACAACTACAATAATAATACCAATAACAACAGCAGCATCATCGGCAATCTCATCAACAAGGTTGAAGATCAGGACAAGGATAAAGAAAAGGAAAAGGAAGAAGCCGAAAAGCGCGAGAAGGACGCTCAGGAAACTGCCGAAAAGCTCAAGAAGCTCAAAGAGTATGACGATGTTAAGTCCCTTGTTGAGGACGGCACCGAAATTCTCCTCGACAACGAAGAAATCGCTTCCCGCGTAACCGACAAAGAAGACATCGAAAGCATCCTCGAGGCTTCCAGAGAGTATCTTGAAGAAACCAGCGCCAGCGTTAATGCTGAGCTCACACTTCGTCAGCAGCTTTACCTCGCACTTGAGATTATCTCTATTGTCGGCGCAGTTGTAGGCCTTCTGGGAATTCTGGCTTCCATCTTCCCCAAGCGCTTCCTGTTTGTGCTGGCACTCATCACAAGCCTTATTACCGCACTCTCCGCAATTGCGATGAACGTCTACGGTTATCTGGGCGGATATCTGAACTTCCAGTACGCTCGCGTTAACGGAAACGGCGACGGTCAGCTTCAGCTTTACGCAATGCTGGCAATGGTAGCCGCATCACTTTTAGCAGTTATCGTAATAGCACTCTGCAAGAAGTCCTTTAAGAAAGCGCTTAAAAAGCGCGAGATGAGAGAGCATCTCATCCGCGAAACCGAAGAAGCAGCAAAGCGCCGCGCAGCAAAGAACATCTGATATAAACATCAAAACAAAAATCCCC
>R21__coassemble_1457_pt1 | contig 15848 bp, 16 predicted proteins | sample R21__metabat2_low_PE_019 | metagenome-assembled genome bin R21 | reverse complement strand
AAGCCTTGAAAATACAGGGGAAAAGGCGAAAAAACTGCTTGAGTACGGTCTCAAGGCAGCACGTCGTGCACCTCAGTTCTCCAAGCGTTAAGCTTACAAAAGACAACTCCCAAGGAAAACCCTTGGGAGTTTTTTTGTTGTTCTGCGTCTGCATTAATGGCAGGGGAGGCGGTATGACCAAAATCATGTTGACAAGCAAAGCCTTAAGAATATAGAATGAAAAAAACATATCCTGCGGATATAATAATGCAAAGGAAAAGGAGAAACAGCAATGAAATTATCAGTAATATATGACTCCAAAACAGGTAATACACAGCAGGCGGCAGAATGGATTGCAGAAGGCATGAACGGCGTTGAAAATGTGGAAGCAAAAGCCTTTGCCATTGATTCGGTTGATGAGGAATTTGTAAAAGAGTCAAAGGGCGTTGTAATCGGCTGCCCCTCTTACGCAGCAACAATGACACCGGCTTTGCACGCATGGCTTCTTCCCTCGTTTGAGAAATTAGGCCTTGCGGGAAAACTCGGCGGAGCCTTTGCAACAGAGCAGTATACGCATGGCGGCGGCACTCTGGTCATAGACGGTATTCTGCATATGGAAATGGTAGCGGGAATGCTATGCTATTCCGGCGGCAGCGCCTGCGGCAAGCCCGTTATTCATCTGGGCCCTGTTGGCGTAAATGATAATGTTGAAAAGCATAACGGCATGCAGTCATATAAGGACACCTTCGTGATATACGGAAGCCGCTTTGCCGAGAAGGCAAGCGAAATCTTCTAAGACAGCTTGACTTTTTTAAGTTGAGCAGACCTTAATTCAACAAAAGAAAACTCCCAAGCTTATGGCTTGGGAGTTTTTCTTTTATGATACAGATTATATTTTTCCGGTTTGTTCCCTGTAATACTGCGCGATAATGGAGAGACCCTTGCGAAGCTCTTCCGAACTTCCGGGGGAGGTCAGCGCAATGCGCAGAAAATGCTCCTGCTCCATGCCGGAAACATGAAAATGATAGGAATGGAAAAGTTCCACGCCGCGCTCCAGCAACTCCTGTTCAACAAGGGCGCCCTTTTTGCTGCACGGAAACGGAAGCCACCGATGAAAGCCGCAATAGTCAGGTTGGGCATATTCGGGGAAGAACTCATCAAAGATACGATTGGCCTTGAGTCCGAGCTCATGCTTGCGCAGCGCCAGACGGTATCCGTCGCCGCTCATAATAAGCTCGGAGATGATTTCAACATCCAGAGAGCTGGTGGTCATTACCATGTTATAAAGAGCGTTAAGAAGGCGGGAGCGGTACCGCTCTCCGTAGGCGAGAAATGAAACGCGCAAGCCAGTGCACAATATTTTCGATACGCCGCTCAGATAGCAGGTCTGTTCGGGCAGCAGGGCAAACAGGGGCGGCAGGTCCTCCGTCGGAAGGTCCACGGTATAGTCATCCTCGATAACCGTCAGGTCGTAGGCCGAAATTACTTTTGCCAGCTCCTTTCTGCGCTTCAGGGAAGTGCATACGGTTGTGGGATTGGAACAGTTGGGAACCATGTAGATGCCCTGAATGGAGCTGCGCCTGCACGCACGCTCCAGCTCTTCGGCGATGATTCCGTTTTCATCGCTGGGAATGGGCTCAAGATGGATGTGGTAAATGCGGGCAAGCTCCATGAAGTTGGCGAAGGTGTATTCCTCGACGGCGATAGTGTCACCGGGCTTGAAAAGGGATGCAAGAATAATGCTCAGGCCGTTGGTGGCGCCGTAGACAAAGCTGACATGCTCATCGTCCACATGGACACCATAGCTGTCCAGCCATCTTCTTGCAGCCGCAATCTGGTTCGGTCGGCCGCGCCAGTTGCTGTATTCGAAAAGCTCCTGAAAGTAATCCTTCATGACCACTCGCTTCGCAGCCTCGGCGACAATGGAATTGCATTGCTCAAAGCTGGCGATATAGCCCATAGAGATAAAACGCTCTCTGTTGCTCTTTTCATAAATCGTCACAAGCTCCGCCGCGTGAGGGGCGATAAAAGTGCCCTTTCCCGTTATGCCGTAAATAAGGCCTTTACTGCGGCATATATCAAAGGCGCGGGTAACGGTAGTGAAGTTTATATCCAGATAATCTGCCAGCTCCCTCTGTGGAGGCAGCTTTGTGCCGGGGCTGAGGCGGCCGGAGGCGATTTCCTCCTCCAGAAGCTCCACCAGCGACAGATATACCGGCTTGCTTAAGCGAGATTTGTCGGGTTTCCATGTAAGCGGATATTGGTCAAATGAATTAACGGGCATTGCAAGATCCTCCGGAATATTGTATCCATACAATTTTACTATTGCGCCCATACAATGTCAATGCTAATATGAACTTGCCGGCAATGATAATAAAAATGTTAGGAAGTGTTTAAATATGGCACGCAATACATTTCAATCTGCGAAGGCTGTGGGAGGAATTGCGCCCCTGTCAACTCTGACAGAGTATAACGGAGTGCTCTTTTTATCCGGAGTAACAGCCATAGACCCCGCCACCGATGTGCTGGAAGGCACAGCCGCAGAGCAGGCGGAAAAAGCGCTCAGTATTATCAGCGATATTCTTGAAGATTACGGAACAAGCATGGACTGCGTTCTGAAAGCGACTATCTATCTCAGCGATATGAATGATTTTAAAGCGGTGAACGAGGTATATGCTGCTCATTTTAACGCGCCGTATCCTTCACGCACCTGCGTGGAAGTATCCAAGCTGCCGATGGGCGCATGCGTTGAAATCGATATAATTGCCGCGAAATAAGAAAGGGGAGCAAAAATATGTTGAAATATTATGTAGCAGACGCATTTGCAGACAAGGCCTTTGAGGGCAATCCTGCCGGTGTTTGTGTTTTAGACGAATGGATTTCTGAAGAAAAGATGGCGAAAATCGCCATGGAGAACAACCTTTCCGAAACGGGCTTTGCCGTTAAGGAAAGCAATGAGCCCTGCACCTACGGCTTGAGATGGTTCACCCCCGTAGGCGAGATTGACCTTTGCGGTCACTGCACCTTCGGTACGGCATACATCCTGTTCCGTTTCTATGAGCAGGATAAGACTCAGATTCATTTTAACACTCTCAAGTGCGGTTACCATCTTGTTGTGGATAAGCAGGACGACCGTATAATTATGGACTTCCCCTCCATCGCGCCTGAAAAGTTTGAATACGCCGATTACATGGGTGACGGCGTAGGCGCTGTTCCCGGCGAGGTCTGGAAGACCGACCGCGACCTGCTGCTGGTCTATGATTCCGATGAAACGGTGCGCAACCTGAAGCCCGATTTCCAGAAGCTGAAGGAATTCCCCGTAGGTCTTTCCGTATATGTCACGGCAAAGAGCAGCGATCCTGAGTACGATATCGTTGCCCGCGCCTTCTGGCCCAAAATCAATGTTAATGAAGATCCTGTCTGCGGCTCTATGCACAGCACGCTGATGCCCTTCTGGCAGGCACGCCTCGGAAAGGACACAATTGCATCCCGCAATCTCTCCCAGCGCGGCGGCACCGTATACTGTGAGCAGTGCGGTGACCGTGTTAAAATCAGCGGACGGGGTGCCATGTATCTTGTAGGCAACATCCTCATCGACGAATAACGAGGGCAGGCTATGATTCAAGAAGTTTCCCGATATAATGAAACCATATGCTATGACATCGATTCGGATGGCTTTCATGCAGAGGGTATAGCGACGAATATACCCGATTCGGAACTGTATATCCTGCAGGTGCGCTGTGCTCACGGTATGCTGTTCTGCGGAATTTATCATCCCGATGTGCTGGAAAAGCTGAAGTTTCCCGCGGCAATATTCTCCGCGCCTAAGCTGGAGGACATGATGGAGCGAAAGCCTGTCTTTCTGACACAAGCTGCGCTGGATAAAGGGGCTTCCCCCGATATGACGGGCGCCGAGCTGGTAGCTCTTTTCAGCAGATAATTCTGATTGAAAGCTAAAAAACTCCCGAGGCTATTCCTCGGGAGTTTTTTATTCGGCAAACCTGAATTGGTCAAATCCGTTTCAGAATCAGATAAACAGTTCCAAAAACCTGTGCCTATGAGTGCTTTCATCAGAATTGTGTTTATGCCAGTGTTCGTGCTCGATAACATGCTGATGTGTTGTGGCGTCATGCGTATGAGTAATAGTATGAGTATGTAAATGCTTGTGATTCTTTACTATGGTGTCCCATATTACAAAAACCGTTCCGATAAGCATTAAGCCCAGCGCAACAAGATAAGCAGCGCTCAGCTTTTCGCCAACAATTACGAATGCAAGTAACGAACCTGCAAAAGGCGCAATTGCATAGAATGCGCTTGTTTTTGCTGCTCCGAGATTTCGCTGTGCGCGGACATAGGAAAAAATGCTCAAGCCGTATGCAACAAATCCGAGTATCATGGCAAGTATAATGTATTTGAAGCCCGGTAATTTTTCTCCTGCAATACATGCGATGGCAAAAGCGCCAAGTCCGGAGAATATTCCCTTTAACATTACGATTTCATAAGTGCTTTTGTCGGAAATCTTTCGGGTGCAATTGTTTTCAAGACCCCAGCAAAGGGTTGCAAGAATGACAAACAGCGAGCCGATTGAAAACTGAAAACTTCCCGCACCTTCAAATGTTAATAAAACGCTTGATACGGTGATGAACCCGATTGCGAGCCACAATTTGGGAGAAACGGCTTCCTTGAAAACCAGAAGAGCTATTAATGTTGTTGCAACTATTTCGAAATTTCCAAGCAAAGAAACATTAGACGCTGTTCCGTGTTTAATTCCGAGCATCATAAGGATCGGAGCTGCAATATCAAGAACGATCATTCCGATAGTATAAGGCAGATCCGATTTTGAAAGCCTTTCCGACCTGTCTTCAGCAGCATAGTGAAAAAGATACATGATCCCGACGCCGATTCCGGCACCAAGATAGAGAAATGAGGCCATGAAAGTTGGCGGAACTGTAGTTAACAGCAGCTTTGACAGCGGTGTGTTAATTGCGTAAAACAAAGCTGCAAGAATAGCAAGCATTATTGATTTTTTCATTTACAATTCCTCTGCAAGCAAAATCCGTTATCCGGAATACTTGCTCATCTACCGGCGTATAAATCCGCAGGTATTTATATATGTTGGCTTGTTTTATATCTCCGAGCGGGAGAAAAATCAGGACTCTGTCTTGGCTTCGTCCTTCAGAAGCGGCCGAGCGACCTTTACATTAAAGAGATTGATCAGCGGCCCCATAAAGAAGGCGGTTATTATGGTTGCAAAGCCTGCGATGGTGGGAACGCTGCGCCATGTTCCGCCGCCCATAAGGAAGCAGACAACGCCCAGTGCAACGCAAACGAAGTCCGTGGCAATTCGGATGTGCTGGAACTTGCCCATTTTCCACTTATACGCCATTGTGATTGCAACGGCATCATAGGTGGAAACGCCGAGATCCGCCGTCATGTAAAGCGCAGAGCCGAAGCAGATAACAACAATGGCTATTGCGAGGCAGACGAGTCTGAACGCAACTGAGGGAGCGACGAAAACCGACTGCAGGAATTCGTATGTAAACTGGGTGATATAGCCGAGAAGAAACAGATTGATAAAGGTTGCAATGCCGATTGCATGGCGGTTTGCAACAAGGCTGAATACAAGCAGAACGACATTGACGATTACATAGAGCGTTCCGAATTCGATGGGAATAAGCTTGTCAAGTCCGCTCATAAGCGACTGGAAGGGGTCAACACCGAATGCGGCAAGCTTGAAAACGCCGACGGCAACTGCGCAGATTATTACGCCGCAAAGGGACATTGCGATTCTTCTGAAGCTGATTTTCATAGAGAACATCTTTCGTTTTAATATTTGAAATGATTTTATCATATATCCTGCGGCTGTCAATACATTATATGTATTCAGCAATGCCTGCTTTGCGGAATAAAAAAACAATGCCCCCGACTTTTGAAAATCGGGGGATTTTTTGGATTCGGGGGCATTGCGGCAGGATTAATTTATTATCTTTACGCAGATTACTTTGTAATCTGGAAAGTACGGACTATGGGCAATGCCAGATAGTTGCCGCCGAGGGTGGAAACTGTCATGGTGTAGGTGCCCGGCTCGGTGGGTGCGGTGGTGGTGCTGGAGTAAACTCTCAGCTTGCTTGTCATGCCGGAATAAAGAACATGTACATTGGACTGGTCCTTTGCTGCTTCGCCGTTAACCGTAAGGGTTGCGCCGAAGTCAGCATTCTGTGCATCCTCAGCGCTGATCTTCCAGCCTATGTCCTGATTCCATGTCAATGCGGCATGGTCAGCCTTGAGTATCAGAACGCCTACACCGAGACCGGTGTTGTAGTTCTTGTTCTCGGTGATAGCGGTTACGGAGTAGACACCGGCAGTATTGGGAGCGCCAATGCCGACGCGGATATTATCTCCGATAGAGGGGAGCTTGCTGACGGTGCTTATTATCTGGCCGAAGACACCGGTGTTAACGCCCAGCTTCTCCAGAGCGTTGATTACCTCGGCTGCGTTAAGCATCTCGCGCAGCTCGCCAAGGGAAATGCCGTTTCTCATCATTTCGCTGAGAGTGGGACGGCCGAGAGCGGCAAGCGCGCTGTCGATGGTCTTTACAACAACGGCGTTTTCAGTGTACTTCGCAGGAAGCTGCAGATACAGATTAATGGTTACGTTGTTGGTGAGGCCGTTATAGATTACATAGGTGTTGAAATCGTCATCGGGAGTGGTGGAGACCAGATCAAGATCGTTGCTTACCTGGCTTACATACATGCTGGTGCTCTTGACATTGACCCATACATTGGCCTTCTTAACGGTGACCTTGCCATCGGCTCCGTTGCCGGGCTTGAAGTCTGCGTTGCCGTTGTAGACAACCTTGATTTCATTTTCACCGGCACCGATTGCAGGATATGCGCCGACGGTCTGGCCCAAAACATCATAGCTCAGGCCCTCCAGAGGAACGTAAGCGGTCTGAATCTTGTCGTCGCTGATAACCTTGTCCACAATACCGCTGATTGCATCGCCTGCTGCTCCGTCGAGCAGAGAGAGCTTTGCCTTGTAGGTGAAGGTGAAGTCGTCAACGGAAAGGGTGTTCTTTGCGGGAAGATCGGAATTGTTCCAATCGATTACCTTATCGAAAATAATCTGCTTGATTGCAGCGGTATCCTTGGTGTAGGTGAAGGATACGCCGTCCTTCAGCACGATATTGCTTTCTGTGCGGCTGTCGGAAACTGTTACATTAACGGTGACGGAGTTCTTGGCATACTCGCGGTTGCCTGCCCAAGAGAGCTTGATGCTCCATGTTCCTTCGCCGAACTTCTTTGTCAGATTATCGGAATTATCCAGAGCCTTGTAGATGGGCAGCAGGTCGGTGCCACAGTTGTATTCAACTGTGATCTCGTTGGTGCTGACCTGAGGCTCGGTGGATTCCACAACAGCGGCAATGATTGCCTTTGCGGTGGCATCGTAGTCATAATTGAGCTGCTTGTCAAAGACAAGGCCTGCCTCGTAGGGGCCTTCCTTCAGGTTGAACTGAAGTGCATCGCGGTCAGCGACGGTAATGCTTGTTTCGATAGTGGTGGGTGCATACTGCTCGTTGCCGGGCCAGGAAATGCGGATCTGCTGTTCGCCTGCGGGAATAGAGGGATAGGTCAGAAGATCCTTCTTGCCGCCCTCAAGAGGCATCCATGCCTTGCCCACATTGCCGACAGCGCCGCTTGCTGCGGTTGCGTGATAGCTGATGGTAACATTGTCGGCGGTCAGTACGTCAGACTCTGCGACAATGGCGTTGAAGATATCGTTATGCAGTTTATCGAAATCAACGCTGACATCTTCCAGATAGCTCAGCTTGACCTGTGCTGCGGTATCGTTCAGAGCGTAGGGAGCTTCCTCTCGCTCTGTCATTGTGATGGTGAGCTCCTTGGAGAAAGCCTGATATATATCGCTGCCTGCCCAGATGATGCGAATCTGCTGTTCGCCTGCAGGGATGGAGGGATAGGTCAGAAGATCCTTCTTGCCGCCCTCGAGAGGCATCCAAGCCTTGCCCATGTTGCCGACAGCGCCGCTTGTTGCGGTTGCGTAGTAGGTAATATCAACATCGTCGGCTGTCAGGACGGGGTCGACGCATTCAAGAACAGCATCGAGAATGGCAGCCTTGGTGGCCGCGGCGTTCAGGCTTGAGTCGGCGTTATAGGCAAGAGCTGCCGAGGCGCCATCGTTGAAGCTGATATCAGCAGCGGGCAGTTCCTCTTTTGCCAGCTTTCTGATGGTGTATTCATCGCTTGTACCGGCAACACGGACCTGATACTCGCCGTCTTCATTGTCAGCCAGAGCGGGATGGGTGTAGGTGGTAGTAGTGAAGACAACTTTTTTCTCGCTGGTGAAGCCTGCAACAGTGCCCCACGCGGCATTCTTTGTGCCTATTGAGCTCTTACCGTCACAGTGGTATTCCCATTCTTCCTGACTGCCTGTACCCAGCAGAGCATCGGAAAGAATCTCGTTTACTGTGGCTGTGTCACTGCCGGCAGGAATTATCACGGTCGTGGATTCTGCGGCGAATGCGGACAGACACATGAGCTGTGCCAGCATAAGAATTGACAGAAGCGCTGACAGAATACGGGTAAAACGATGGTTTCTCATGGTATTTTCCTTTCTTAAAATGTATTTCGGTTTGTGCGCTTCCGTGCCTGCAATCGTGCATACGGAAGAGGGCACAAGATTTTTCGGCAACAGTTTATAACATTATTTTCACAATATCAACACTTTTTTAAGTTAAAAAAGTTGATTTCGCAAAAAATTTAAAATTTTTGTTGGATTTTATCTGGCTTTTTGAAAATAAAAAACACCCAAGGGGTTCCTTGGGCGTTTTTTATATGAATTTCCCATGCAAAAGCTTCATTGCGGGGACGATATCTTTTTTCTCGAGCCATATTCGGAGAAGCGAGGGGGCAAGGGCGGTGCCGAGGACCTTGATGTTCGCATCGCTCAGTACAGAGACGGCTTCCTCCTGCATATCATCGCTCACGCCGCGGCCGACTATACTGATTACATTTTCATATTTGTCGTGGGTAAGTCCGCAGCAGGGGGGAAGTGCGCTTTTGTCGGATATATCCGCAACCAGCGTGCCGCGGGACTTTTCAAAGCTGGACAGGGCAAGTATCTCCACATTGAATTTCATGGCGCATTCAACGGCGCGGGAATGCAAAACCTGCGAGCCGCCCTTTGCGAGAAGCAGCATATCGCCGTAATCGATTCTGTCCAGCTTTTTCGCGTCGGGAATGATTCGGGGGTCTGCCGAGTATATGCCGTCAACATCTGAATAGATTTCGCACCTGTCGGCGTTCAGCGACGCGGCGAGGGCAACGGCGGTGGTATCCGAGCCGCCGCGGCCGAGAGTTGAAACATCGTCGTTTTCGTTTATTCCCTGAAAGCCCGCAACGAGCACGATTCGGCCGCAGCCTATTTCGCGGAGTATCCGCTCGGGCTGTATGGAAAGTATTCTTGCTTCGCCGTGGTTGAGGTCGGTTTTTATGCCCGCCTGACGACCCGAGAGGGAAACGCAGTCCAGACCCATTGCGTGAAGCTGCATTGCCATGCGGGAGACCGAGCTCAGCTCACCCGTTGAGAGCAGCGCATCAAGCTCGCGCTTCGGCGGGTTTTGGCTGAGCAGAGCGGCGGATGCAATCAGCTCATCCGTCGTATCGCCTCCTGCGGAAAGGACAGCCACAATATCTGCGCCGTTCTGTTTTGCTTCGGCGATTATCGCGGCGACGGCTTTTATTCTTTCAGCATCGGCAACGGAGCTTCCGCCGAATTTTTGTACTATAAGCATTAATCATCACCTGTATGTGAAAAAATGAAGCAGGGCTTTTGCCCTGCTTCATTGTATTCAGTCAGACAGTATTAAGTCCCTTTATCAGCCCGCCATTACATCAACGGATATAACGCCGCGCACATCCTGAAGATTTGAAAGCAGCTCGTCGGAGGTTACGATCATGCGCTCGGTTACTACGGATATGGTGACGAGAGCCACGCCGTTTGCGGGGATGCTCTGGTTGATCGTCAGTATATTTGCTCCCGATTCGGGGAAAATAGAGAGAACCGCAGCCAGTGTGCCCGGTTTATCGTGGAGCTTTATATGGAATGTCATGATTTTGTCGCGTCTTAAATCGCGGAAAGGCTTTATGGAGTCCTTATACTTATAAAAAGCGCTTCGGCTCAGGTTGACCATATCAACCGCTTCCGCAACGGTCTTGGCTTCACCGGTTTCAAGCAGGGCTTTTGCCTCGGTAACCTTTACGAATACCTCCGGCAGAGCGCTGGCTTCAACAAGATAATACTTGGGATGATCTTTTGCCATAAGTTTTATCCTCCTGCGAAAGACTTTTGTCTTTATATTATAGCACGATGTGAAATCTTTCGCAAGAGCGGCAAAGAGAAAGGGAAGAGCAGTATGTTATTGGGAATAGTTTTCAGCATCATAGCGGGTATGGCTATGAGCGTTCAGGGCGTTATGAACACCCGTCTGGGAGAAGGAATAGGCAATATGGAGGCAAATGCCTTTGTACAGGGGACTGCCTTCGTCCTTGCGCTTGCCGTTTTGCTGTTTTACAGACAGGGCAGCTTTGCGCAGCTGGGCAGCGCAAACAAGCTGTATTGGCTTGGCGGAGCGCTCGGCATAGTGATTACGCTTACCGTTATGCTGGGGATTAAAAATCTGGGTACGACCCTTGCCATATCCATAATACTCATCTCGCAGCTCCTCGTAGCCGCTCTGATTGATGCTTTCGGGATCATGGGGAGCGAGAAGATTGCCTTCGGCTGGTCAAAGTATCTGGGCCTTGCGCTGATGACAGGCGGGATGCTTGTGTTCAAAGGGCTATAAAAAGAGATTGTTAATTTGTTGATAATGACACTTGACTTCAGTTGTTTTTGTTGTTAAACTGTACGCGTGCGAAAGACACACATTGAATCAACCAAGAGAGGACAGAAAGACATCATGAAAATTGTAAAAAAGTACAATGAGACAAGTCTGGTCCTGCGCATTGTTATCGGTATGGTAATAGGCGCGGTTCTGGCACTTCTCATTCCCTCCGCATCCGGCATTGGCCTGTTCGGCACAATATTTGTCGGCGCTCTGAAAGCAATTGCACCTATTCTCGTTTTTGTGCTTGTTACCAGCGCTCTGGCACAGTCTAAAGAAAAGATGGGCAAGCAGTTCGGCACCGTTATCGTGCTGTACCTCGTTTCCACCTTTATGGCTGCAGTAGTTGCAGTTCTTGCAAGCTACATATTCCCCGTTGCAATCACCCTTACCGATGCAGCAACTGAGTCAGCTCCCGAAAGCTTCGCTTCTATCTTCGAAGGCCTGCTCGGCAAGATCGTTTCCAACCCCGTTGCTTCCATGGCAGAAGCAAACTACCTCGGAATTCTGTTCTGGGCAATCATCCTCGGTATGATGCTCAAGAAGTCCAGCGAAACCAGCAAGAAGTTCCTGGCTGACTGCTCCGATGCAGTTACCGCAGCAGTTCGCTTTGTTATAAACCTTGCTCCCTTCGGTATCATGGGCCTCGTTTTCGCTGCAGTTTCTCAGAACGGTCTGAGCATCTTCACCGAATACGGCAAGCTGCTCCTGATCCTTGTTAGCTGCATGGCAGTATCCGCACTTGTAGTTAACCCCATCATGGCAACAATCGTTATGCACAAGAACCCCTATCCTCTGGTATTCAAGTGCCTGAAGGAAAGCGGAATCACTGCATTCTTCACCCGCAGCAGCGCTGCAAACATCCCCGTAAATATGTCTCTGTGTGAGAGCCTCGACCTTGATCCTGAGTTCTACTCTGTTTCAATTCCTCTTGGCGCTACCGTTAACATGGCAGGCGCAGCAGTTACCATTACCGTTATGACCATGGCAGCTGTTCACACCGTTGGCCTGAACGTTCCCATTCCTCTGGCAATCCTGCTGTCCGTCATGGCTGCTCTGGGTGCCTGCGGCGCTTCCGGTGTTGCCGGCGGCTCCCTGCTGCTCATCCCCATGGCTTGCTCCCTCTTCGGTATCTCCAATGATATCGCAATGCAGGTTGTCGGCGTTGGCTTCGTAATCGGCGTCATTCAGGACTCCGTTGAGACCGGCGTTAACTCCTCCTCCGACGCACTGTTCACCGCTGTTGCTGAGTTCGGCCAGTGGCGCAAGCAGGGCAAGGAAATCAAGTTCTGATTCTGATAAGATTATAAAAGAAAACCCCGTGGTGAAGACCACGGGGTTTTTTGTCGTTTATGGTTTATGCAAGAGGCTGAATGCCGAGAAGATTGTTTACTATACCGGTGTAGTATTCGCTGAACGAAGATACGTTATAGGTGGAATTGAAAAGGTCCTGAATTCTGTCGAAGTCTGCACCGGTTATGAGCGCAACGCCGATGAGCAATATGCCCAGAACGACTACGCACAGAGACACAATGATTATGGTTTTCCAAATACTTTTCACCACTCGGCCCCCTTTACACAGATTTTACGACCAAGCTTTATTATGCCGTTAATAAGACTCTTGAAGCCTGCTATGATGAGCCAGAAGCCTGTCCACAAAAGCAGGATGCCAAGTCCGAATGCAACAAGTGCGCCGCCCACAACCAGCATTAAATCCGCAGTCACGGCAATGCCGGAAAGGGAGAAGATTATGAGCAGAACGCCGCCTGCCATAGCTGCGGCTCCGCCGCCGAGCACGGTCAGCGTTACTGCGGCCAAAAGCACAAGCAGAACAAGACCGATCGGTATTGCAAATATGAGATACAGAACAAGAAGCGCGGGGCTTATCTTCTGAGAGGAGATTTTTTCCTCCTCGGCTTCTTCCAGAAAGTCGGTCGTGTAGTCGGGGATTTCAGGGACAACACGCTGAACTGCTTCGACGGGTTCGGCGGTATCGGAATCCTTTGTCAGGGGAACGGCTTCGTACTCCTCGGCTTCCGCTTCGGGCTCAGCCTCTTTCTCTGCGACAGACTCCTCTTCGGGAGCCTCATCGGGATCAGCTTCGCTTTCCTCAGATGCGTCGTCGGTTTCCTCGGAGCTTTCCTCTGCTTCCGTTTCCTCGGATGCTTCTTCCTCAGCTTCTCCGACCGTTTCTTCCTCAGGGGTCTCTTCCGCTGCGGGAGCATCTTCAGCTTCCTCCTCGGCTTCTGCTGCCTCGGATTCGTCTGTGTCCTCGGAGCTTTCGGTTTCGGTCTCGGATTCTTCATCAGCGGGAGCTTCCTCTTCGGGAGCATCCTCGGTTTCAGCTTCGTTTTCTTCGTTTACGCTTTCCTCTTCGGACTGAGCCTCCTCGGCAGATGCGTCCTCGGCCTCTGATGACTCTTCGCTCTCGGGCTCGGCTTCGGTTCCTGCTTCTTCAGCCTCTTCCGGAGCTTCTTTCTCGACCTCTTCGGTCTCGGGCTGCGGCTCGGGGTTATCAAAGAATATGGGCACATATTCCTCGCCGTTTTCCTCCGCAATCTCGCGGCGGATTTCCTCGATTATTTCCGCATAAGAGTTGGTATAATCGATATCGTCCTCCGCGTCCTGCGCGGGCTTTATGGTTCGGAACTGGCTTTCGTCGGGTTTTTCAAATTCGTGTTCTTCGCTTTTTTCAAGCTTTGAATCAGCGTTCACAGAGAGCTTGCGCTCTTCGCGACTGTAGGTTCGTGAAATAGTAACTGCCAGCTTGGTAGGGGAGCCGAACTCCTCGAGGAGAGCCTGCTCATCCTCCGCATTATCCAGCAGTTCATTATAATGCTGCAAAATCTCCGCTCTGTCCTCTTTGAACATAAAGGACAGCAGCTTCGACAGTTCAGCCATATAACGCTGTCTGTTCATATGCACCTCCATGCAGATTTTTGATAGTTGATTAACATAATCATTATATTTTAAATTGGTTAATCGGTCAAGTTTTATTTGGTTTCGGGGCAAAATGGGAGATTCAGGCAAACAAAAATAAAAACGGAGCGGCAAGCTATGCCGCTCCGTTTTTATGATGATAACAGATTATTTTGAGGGATTTTCCGCTCTGGTCTCTCCTCCGAGCATTGCGTTTGCGAGGGGAATGTCGTTGAAGATGATAACAATTTCCTGCTTGTGCTCTTCGCCGTATACCTCTGCCAGCTTGTCGGTGATAGCTGCCATGATGACTTTCTTTGCTTCGAGAGTTCTGTCGGGCATCATTGTCCAGTCGATGATAGCTGTGGGAGCTGCCTTGCGTGCGTTGACGCTTTCCATCTCGTGGATGTAGACATAGATGTTCTTGGGGAGAGTGGAGGTATTTGCGCAGATCTGCTGTGCAAAGTACTCCATCATTTCGGCCTTAGCTTCTGCAGAGACCTTCTTTGTGACGTTAACATTGATGATAGGCATGGGGGTTTTCCTCCAGAAATAAAAAATTATACCAAAAAAATCAGCCCCGACCGTACAGGTCGGGGCTGATTGGCATTCATGTTAATCAGGCTGTTAATCCGACTCCGTACGTTGATAATGTGCGGGAAGTATTATAGATGCAAAAACAGACTCTGCTATTATAGCAGAGTCTTCAATAATTCGGGAAATTCGTGCAAAAGAGCATGCGGAAACAGCCTCAGCGGAAGCTGAGGAAGCGGTCATTCTATTAAGGTTTTCTGAAAGAAATCTCATAGTAATCGCTCCTTGTGGATGCAAGTCTAACATTTTACAGGGCATATGTCAACACTTTAAATCGCAAAATAAAAAGAAGAATATACCGCTGTCCTTCGGCTGCGGCAGAGTCAGGTCTTTGCAGGCACATATTTGCCGCCGCGGGTATAAAGAACTCCGCGGCTATTGACAAGCAAGGGCTACTTCTATAAAATAATATGGTTAAAATACATTGGGGGAGGGTCCCTCGATGAAAGGAGAAAAAATCCATGGCAAAAGATAAAAAAGTTGAACAGATAACCGATATGGAGCAGGACTTTGCTCAGTGGTTTACCGACGTTTGCACCAAGGCGGAGCTCGTCGATTATTCCGGAGTAAAGGGACTGTTTATCCTGCGCCCTTACGGCTATGCAATCTGGGAAAACATTCAGAATGTTCTTGATAAAAAGTTCAAGGAAGGCGGCCACGAAAACGTTTCCATGCCTATGCTCATCCCCGAAAGCCTTCTCCAGAAGGAAAAGGACCATGTGGAAGGCTTCGCTCCCGAGTGCGCATGGGTAACAGTCGGCGGCAGCGAGGAGCTCACCGAGCGCCTGTGCATCCGCCCCACCTCCGAGACCCTTTTCTGCGACCATTGGAGCCATACCGTTCATTCATGGCGCGACCTGCCTATGCTTTATAATCAGTGGTGCTCCGTACTCCGCTGGGAGAAGACCACCCGTCCCTTCCTTCGCGGCAGAGAATTCCTCTGGCAGGAGGGCCACACCCTCCACGCAAGCGAGGAAGAGGCACGTAAGGAAACCCTGCAGCAGCTCGAGGTTTACGCTGATGTCTGCGAAAACTACCTTGCAATGCCCGTTATCCGCGGCAACAAGACCGAGAAGGAAAAGTTTGCAGGCGCTGTAAACACCTACACCATCGAGTGCATGATGCACGACCACAAGGCTCTCCAGTCCGGCACCAGCCACTACTTCGGCACCGGCTTTGCAGAGCAGTTTGATATTACCTTCTCCGACAAGGACAACAAGCTCAAGCATCCCCATCAGACTTCATGGGGTATGTCCACCCGCGTTATCGGCGGCATCATCATGACCCACGGCGACAACAACGGTCTTGTTCTGCCCCCGAAAATCGCTCCCATTCAGGTCATCGTCGTTCCCGTTGCTCAGCACAAGGAAGGCGTTACCGAGAAGGCAACCGAGATTTACGAGGCAATCAAGGCAGCAGGCGTCCGCGCAAAGATAGACCTCAGCGACAACAG
>R21__coassemble_1452_pt1 | contig 15873 bp, 13 predicted proteins | sample R21__metabat2_low_PE_019 | metagenome-assembled genome bin R21 | reverse complement strand
TTGCCGCTGCGCAGTCAGCCTTGAAAAATAAGCATTAACCAGCAACTTAATATAATCAAAAAGCCCCCGAAAAACGGGGGCTTTAATAATGAATTTTTTGCAAACATTGCGAAAAGCGGATTGGAAAAATCTATTTAGCATTTATAATGTAAGCATCCGCAATGAAAGGAAAACATATTATGAAAAGATTTATAGCTTTGCTTTTATGCTTTGGCCTTGTTTTTGCTCTCTGCGCCTGCGGAAAGGAGCAGACAAATGAGCCGGAGGAGACATTTGCGGGCATAGCGGATGAGCTTATGAAAATCAGCACCGATAATCTCTGATAAATATATAAATAACAGTTGAATTTTTGCAGTACTGATAGTATATTACTTTTGTGACACTACTTTTTAAATATGAGTGAGGTACAGGAAAAATGGCAAAGGTAGATTTGACGGCTTACGGTATATCCGGCGTTAAAGAGATAGTATACAACCCTTCCTATGAATTCCTCTTTGAGGAAGAGATGAAGCCCGAGCTTGAGGGCTTTGACAAGGGTCAGATGACCGAGCTTCAGGCCGTCAACGTTATGACCGGTGTTTATACCGGCCGTTCACCTAAGGATAAATTCATCGTCATGGACGAAAACTCAAAGGACACCGTATGGTGGACCTCTCCCGAGTATCCCAACGATAACCACCCCGCATCCGAGGAAACATGGAAAGCGGTAAAGGACATTGCGGTAAATGCTCTTTCCGATAAGCGCCTGTTCGTTGTTGACGCATTCTGCGGCGCAAACCCCGACACACGCATGGCAATCCGCTTTATCATGGAAGTTGCATGGCAGGCACATTTTGTCCGCAATATGTTTATTAAGCCCACTGCAGAGGAAGAGGCAAACTTCGAGCCCGATTTCGTTGTTTACACTGCATCCAAGGCAAAGGTTGAAAACTACAAGGAGCTGGGTCTCAACTCCGAGACAGCAGTTGTCTTCAATATTTCCAGCCGTGAGCAGGTTATCCTCAACACATGGTACGGCGGCGAGATGAAGAAGGGCATGTTCTCCATGATGAACTACTATCTGCCCCTCAAGGGCATTGCAGCAATGCACTGCTCCGCCAATACCGATATGAACGGCGAGAACACCGCAATATTCTTCGGCCTTTCCGGCACCGGCAAGACAACTCTTTCCACCGACCCCAAGCGTCTGCTCGTCGGCGACGATGAACACGGCTGGGACGATGAGGGCGTGTTCAACTTCGAGGGCGGCTGCTATGCAAAGGTTATTAACCTCGATAAGGAATCCGAGCCGGACATCTACAATGCAATCAAGCGCAATGCGCTTCTTGAAAACGTCACCGTTGACGCAGAGGGCAAGATTGATTTCGCGGATAAGTCCATTACCGAGAATACCCGCGTTTCCTATCCCATTGACCATATTGAGAATATCGTTCGCCCCGTGTCCTCTGCACCTGCGGCAAAGAACGTTATCTTCCTTTCCGCTGACGCATTTGGCGTTTTGCCTCCCGTATCCATCCTGACTCCCGAGCAGACCCAGTATTACTTCCTCTCGGGCTTCACCGCAAAGCTTGCAGGCACCGAGCGCGGCATCACCGAGCCCACTCCCACATTCTCCGCCTGCTTCGGTCAGGCATTCCTTGAGCTGCATCCCACCAAGTATGCGGAAGAGCTTGTCAAGAAGATGCAGGCAAACGGCTCTAAGGCTTACCTTGTAAACACCGGCTGGAACGGCACCGGAAAGCGTATTTCCATCAAGGATACCCGCGGCATCATTGATGCTATTCTCAACGGTGCAATCCTTGACGCTCCCACCAAGAAGATCCCTTACTTCAACCTTGAGGTTCCCACAGAGCTTGAAGGCGTTGACACCGGAATTCTTGATCCCCGCGATACATATGCCGATGCTTACGAGTGGGAAGAAAAGGCAAAGGATCTTGCAAGCCGCTTCATTAAGAACTTCGCAAAATACGAGTATAACGAAGCAGGCAAAGCGCTTGTTCCCGCAGGTCCTCAGTTATAATAAAAGCAACAATGCCGCAGCAATTTGCTGCGGCATTGATTTTTATATTCTGAATATGATAAGATCAAAGCATTAGAAGATAGGCAGAGCGAAACACGGTTTTATTATACGGCTAAGAAGAGCCGCAAGGAGAATACGATGAAGAAAAAGAAGAAAATTTCGTCTAATACCATAATCATTATCTGCACCGCCATAGGCGCCATAGCCGGTATAGCTATCAGCGGCATTGGCAGCGGAGATTATAAATTGCCCATATTCGGCGCCTGTCTGGGATTCGTTCTCTCCGCAATAATCACATCCTATGTCGAAAAATACAAAAACAAAAAGGCAAAGCGCGAAAGAGAAAGAAAAAAGAAAGAGGAGCTTGAAAACCTCGATAAAGAAAAGCTCGATGCAATTGTCAGCGAGATTAAAGCCCGCACGGCGCAGCCCGCTTACCGTATAAAAATGTCCAATAGCGAGAGCATTGGTCTTACCGACAGTAAATTCGGCGGACTGCCTTACTGGCCGGACAACATGGCCTATCCCGCAAACAAAAAAGGGGAGAAGCTGATACTCCTTGCTCAGATAAACTTTGGTGAGGAAAAGCTCAGTGACAACCGCCTGCCCAAGCATGGTCTGCTCCAGTTTTATGTTTTAGGCGATGACCTTTCAGGTGCGGATTTTGATGACCCGTTTTCACAGGAAAATTTCCGCATTGTTTATCATGCCGAAATTGACGGCAGCGTTACCGAAGAAAGCGTAAAAGCCCTCGGCGTCAAGGCAAATACGGACTTTAAGGACGACAGAGAAAGCTATCTTCCGTCTGATGACGAGATGATAATGAGCTTTGAGGAAATGACCGACTGCATGGCCGACTGCGTTGACGGCTTCGATGCGCTGGTGGGCGATATAATGAAGGAACTTTACGGTGAAGAGCTTACTGGAGGTGCTGTGTGGAAAAGCTTCAACAACACAGAATACGAATACCTGACCGAGGCCCTGAACGAAACGGGCTGGGGTCATAAGCTGCTGGGCTACCCAAGCTTCACCCAGTGGGATCCGAGAAAAGACAATGAGCATCAAACCCTGCTCCTGCAGATTGATTCACAGGACGATATCATGTGGGGCGACAGCGGTGTAGCAAACTTCTTCATTGATGAAAGCGCATTGAAAAAACTCGATTTCAGCGATGTAATGTACACATGGGACTGCTATTAATAAAAAACTCCGAGTGATCATTACCACTCGGAGTTTTTTTGCTTATTTTTCGCTTATTTCACCGTCTGCGTATGCCTTAAGCAGACATTCGAGAGCCTCAATCCGTCGGTAAAGGGCTTCGCCCTCATCCGTGTCGGCAATGAAGCGGCGCTTGCTGAAGCACTCTACCTCAACTGCGTTGGACTCCATATCGGCGTATTCGTTTATTGCCTTGCTCACACCGCAGAAATGCTGGTGAGCTTTGATTTTGAGGCAATGGGAATTGTAAACGAGGGTGTAGCCTGCAATGCCCGTGGTTTTCTGATACGCATTGCAGAAGCCGCCGTCAATTATGAAGAGCCTGCCGTTTGCCTTGACGGGGCTTTCGCCCTTGACGGCTTTAACGGGGGTATGGCCGTTTATGATGTGACCCGTTTCGGGGTCAAGACCAAACTCGTCGAGTATCATCTTAACGGCGCTTTCGTCCTCCCAGAAATCAAAATAGTGATTTTTGGGCTCAACCCATGTGCTCTTGTCATCAATAACAGCCCGCTCAAAGGTGTGGAATACTCTGCCGGAGAAGGGGCTGTCGTTGCCGCACCAGAGATACCACATCATATCAAGGGCGGACTTGTCACCCTTTGCCCATGCGCTCTTTACAATGGTGTCTGCGTAATCAAGGAGTGTCTTGCCCGAATACCATTTGCCGCCATGGCGCACCTGGGCAAACTCGCCGTTTTCCTTCATGGGGATACAGCCGTGGTAGAGAAGATTGCCGTTGCAGCAAAGATATGTACTGCCGTTTTTGTATATGAAATCTATGTGATGGCGGAGGGACTGGCTCTCTTTGAATGAGGAAACATATTCGTCAATGAGCGCAAGCTCGTCGCTGTTAAGACTATATGGGTCATTGCGGTCAATTGTCGGCCATTTGTCTGTGTTCAAAGGATAGATGCCGTTGTCGAGCTCTACGGTGTTGTTCTTAAAATCAACGCGGTTGAGCATAAGGCGCGAGTCCATGCCGTAGCCGGGATGACGCATGATTATTCTGCCCTCGAGCTTGAAGCCGAGAGTGTGAAGCGCAAGCTTCATCATTTCCTTGGAGGAATTGCCGTAGTATTTTTCGGTAAAGCGCATGAGCGGGCGCAGCGAAATGCCGTAGCGCTTTCCGATAAGATCCATGTTGTCGTATGAAACGGCAATGCGCAGAACCGTGAAGATGCAGGCAGGGGAGCCTGAAGCCGCGCCCAGCCAGAGAATATCGTGGTTGCCCCACTGAATATCGATGCTGGGGATTTCCATTAGCGAATCGAGGAGCTTTGCAGGCTCAGGCCCGCGGTCGAATATATCGCCGACGATGTGAAGCCTGTCGACAGCAAGCCGCTTTATAAGCTCAGAAAGCGCGATAAGCACATCGTCTGCAGCGCCCGTGGAAACGATTGAGCGCAGAAGCGTTTCGTGGTAGTTGAGCTGGTTTGAGTATTCGTCTCTCTGCATATGGAGCATTTCGTCAAGAACAAAGACCCAGTCCTCCGGCATCTGTTTTCTGACATAGCCGCGGGTGTACTTGCTGGACAGAGTTTCGGCGAGTGTGCGAAGATGCTTGAGCATTTCGTAAAGCTCGTCATCGCTGACTGCTCCAGCCTCGCGCGCCTTCTGCAGTGTTTCCTGCGGATAGTATATCAGAGAGCAGAGCTTGCGGCATTTCTGCTCTCCTATTTCACTGCTGAAGAGGTTAAGAACCTTTTCGAGAATAACTCCGGAGCAGTTATTGAGAATGTGACGCACCGCTTCGTATTCGCCGTGCAGGTCGCTTATAAAATGCTCCGTACCCTTGGGAAGCGAGAGTATTGCGCGAAGATTGATTATCTCTGAGCAGGCAGACGCGCGGTTAGGATATTTCTCGCTCAGCAGTTCAAGGTATTCATGTGTATATCTGCTCATTTTGCACTATCCTCCACAAAATCAGTAAATACATTTTATCATTTCATCATGTGGCGCGCAACACAAAATGACACAATACGATGCTAATTGAGTATATAAATTCCGAAATTCAGATACGCGGCAAAGGTGGTCCAAAGTACATACGGAAGCATAAGGTATCCGGCCTTTCTGTCAATGCCGAAGAATTTGACCGTCGTAATAATAATGAGCACCCACATTGCCATAAGCCATATAAACGAGAACAGATATTTCTCCATATTAAAGAAGAATATTGGCCATAAGAAGTTAAAAAGCAGCTGCAAGCCGTAAAACAGCATAGCAGAATCAATCTGCTTTTTCGGCTTGCCTGAGTTGCTGACGAAATAAGCCGCAAGACCCATGAGAATATACAGTATTGTCCATACAACAGGGAAGAGCCATGCCGGCGGAGACAAAGGCGGCTTTTTTACGTATTCGAACATAATCATGTTGTCCTTTGTAAGCAGCGCCGAAAGTCCGCCTACCGCAAGCGGTATCGCAATGTTAAGTAAGAGAGATTTTGTTTTTGCTTTCATTGTTATCACCCTCTGCAATAATATGAAAGCTTGCCCCTGAATATACAAAAGCAGAAAGCCGTTTGACTTTCTGCTTTTAAAACTTATATTGCGTTTTCTTCGCCGCTTCTCATTGCGCCGATTGAAATTCCGAACAGGATGAAGTAAGCGAACATATCCCGCGGGTAGAACCAGATGTATTCAACAACGCAGGAAAAGGAAATGCCTATGAGCGATGCTACGCAGGCGATAAGCACAAGCTTTGTTATTCCGTTCTTCTTTTTCCGGGAAATGATAATGTTCTTGATGTTTTGAAGAGCCATCCACATAAAAGAAACAAAGCCGAGAATGCCCATTTCAAGGATGAGCTCCATATAAAGCATCTGAGTGTGATATGCGCCGTCAATTGCCCTGCGCTGGGCATACATCGGATAGATAGCCGCAAAGGGCTTAGGGCCGAGTCCGATTCCCGTGAGCCAGTAGTCGCGAATCATGTACAAAACACCCTGCCAGAGCGCAATGCGGTGGGATGATGAGGAATCCTTAAGATCCGTCAGCGTTGAGAGTCTTGTCATAACGCTTGCAGGCAGGAAGGGAATCGCTGCGATACAGAGAATAAGGAGCGCGGGAATGAGCTTCTTGTTTCTGAGCCAGACATATACGAACACGGCCAGCATGACGGAAATCCAGCCTGAGCGGGAGTAGGTCATGAGCAGTGCAAGTGCAGGAACTGCAAGAGAAAGGCACAGCACAAGTGATAGCCCCTGCTTTTTTCTTGTCGCGGCAAATACCGCGCTTACGGGTAGAAACAGAATAAGAAACTCAGCGAAGTTGTTGGGGTTGTCAAGGGTTGATGTAACACGCCCGGGAACGCCAACGTTTGCCTTGAGGTCTGTGAAGGATGTGCTTACATGAACAAGGTTAAAGCGCCGCTGAATTATTGCGTAAACGGAGGTTATCATTACCGCAAGATATATAAATGCCAGAAGCTTTGCCAGCCGCTGGGGAGTGGTAATGTCCGCCGCAATTGTGTACATGAAAACGAAAGACGCAAGGAAAAATACAAGAATTCTTATGCTGTCAGACGGCACAACTGAGAAGAACATGCTGAGTATGAGTGCCGCAACAAAAAGCAGAAGCGGGAAACCGAGCTTGTCCGGGTAGTAAAGCTCCCGCTTTCCGCATCCGACGAGTATCAGATACAGAGCAAAAAAGCCGAATGCGCCGAGAACAAAATAGCTGTTGTTCCAGTATTCATGGGGCGCTATGAACATAAGGCATATAAATGCGCCGAGTAAGAATTCAAAATTAAGAATGTATGAGTCTTTACAGACTCTGAATATGGTGCTGCCCTCAATCGCGGGCTTAAGGAACGAGACGATTGCGGAGATTATCTTAACGATAAAATCAAGTATCGCCCTGATGATACGGGTGAAAAGCGATTTTTCATAGGCGAGCTGAATTTTTGAAGGCTCTCTCAGCCACCTGATAATTGCCATGTTGTTGTATGCGTTCCTGAGCGGGAGCCATATTGCTCTCATTATTGCGAAAATCTTACTTCCCAGCCACCAACGGTAAAGGGTGCCGAGAAAGCTGTTTTCTACCACAGCGCCTCACCTCCTTTGTGTGAAATAAAATGCTTCATCAGTCAAGAGCGGTGATTTCGCTGCACTCAGCGTAGATTTTTGCGGTACCGACATGAATGGTGTAGTGCGCGCCTACGCAGTAGATGCTTGAGCCGATGTGAAGTCCGTCGGATGTGACGTTGCCGTTCACCTCGGCGGTAACATTGACAAAATAGTTGTTGGGAACTTCAACCTTAACAGATTCGCCGTTTGCATTTACCTGATTTTCATATTCCGGCTCAACACTCCAAGATTTAAGCTCGCCGAGAGGAACATTAGTCAGATCCTCGTAAAGGGGAGCGCCCTCGACAAGACAATCCTCAACGCCGGGCTCGACTTTGGCCGCGTAGAAGCTAATCTGAACCTTGTTTGTCTGAACGGCATCACCGCCGCTCCTTTTCGGCGCGAGGACTTTCAGTCCCACGAAAACCAAAGCCGCAATTACGACTAAAATAATAAGCAGGTCAATAATGTTTATCTTACCGAAAAGCTTTCCGTTTTTATCAATCATTTTAAATACTCCTTATTTGTATGTATCGAATACATCGTTTGCCAGTTTCTCGAGGTTAAATTCGGTTTTAACCTTTTTAAGCGCATTATCGGACAGCTCCTTCTGAAGCTCAGCTGATTCCATGATCTCCAGTATTGCGTCTGAGAAGCCCTCTTTGTCGCCGTATTCCAAAACCCTGCCGCAGACGATGTTGGTCTCGGCCAGATCGCGGTTGCCGCCGACATCCGTAACAACCAGAGACAGACCTGCGTTCATGGCCTCGAGGATCGCGAAGCTCATTGCCTCGTTTCTGGAGCTGGTGTTGAGATAAAGATCCGATGCCTTCAGCATTCTGTCGCCGTCACGCCTGAAACCGAGCTGAATGACATTTTCCGCCATGCCTGAATTTGAGGTCATCATGGCAAACTCGTCAAACTGACTTCCGTCGCCGGCAATGAAGCAGACGAAGGGTCTGTCGGTTTTGCGCTTGAGCATAGCCAGCGATGCAAGGAGGAAGGGGAGCCCCTTCTCAACCTCGTACCTTGCCATAATGGACATTACAAAAGTGTCATCGGGAACATTGAACTCCCGAGCAAAGCTGCGGTCAATAATCCGTTCCTCTGCGGGATATACGCCGTTATATATGACCTGAATTCTCTTGCCGCAGACTAAGTTTCCGCGCATGATATCAGCGCCCTGCCTGCAAACTGCGATTACGCGGTGGTCAAACGGAGTAAAGAGAAAATTCAGAACCTTCCACTTTATGCCCTGATCGATGGTCAGATGGTTTGTGTATACGACCTTAGTCTTGGGATAGAACAGCTTTGAAAGAAGTGCGATAATATTTTCCCTCGGGTACTGCGCATGGATAACATCAATCTTGTTTTCCTTGCAGTATCGGGCAAGCTGTTTTGCCGCCTTAAGACTCTTGTTCATCTTAATCTGAACACAGGGGAAGCCGTTGTTTTCAATATCCTCGGAGAGCTTGCCGCCCACACCGTAGGCAAGATGACAGCTTTCGCCTTTTGCGGAAAGAATATGCATCAGATTTGAGACATATTTCTCCGTGCCGGCCTTGCCGGCAAAATTAATAAGATACAGTATATTCAAATAAGCACCTCGCTTTTCTGCACAACTCTACAAAATATAGTATACAGCAACTATATTTTCCAGTCAATACGAGTAAGCTTAAATATGGGCATTAAAGGGACATTGTTCGAGACTGTTAATCCATTGCCGAAGATTGACAGAAAAGTAGAATGAATGTATAATTATAAGTTAATGAATGGGTATGAAGGTCATGCTGATGAACATTAAAAAGATTAATAAAAAACTGAAAAAACGTTTTGGAGATGCGGTTACAGCATCGCTGGAGGATAACTGCATAATACTGCGCGGAACAATGGACAAATGGGAGGATGTTATTGAAGCCTGCCAGATGTCCGCGACAAAAAGCTCTGCCTGCCATGTGGTGAATGATATTGAGTTCACCGGTGCAAAGCAGGCACCCATGCGCGTTCCGTCGCTGAGCGATACAGCCCTCGACGGAGAGAAATGCGATGTCCTTATTGTCGGCGGCGGCATTTCCGGCTGCTCAATAGCAAGGGAACTGAGCCGCTATAAGCTGGATATCCTGCTTGTTGATAAGGAAGCCGATCTTGCCCTCGGCGCGTCAGGCAGAAACGACGGTGAGGTGCATCCGGGCGTTGACCTCGGCAAAGGCAGTTTGAAGCATAAATACATCCGACGTGCAAATGCAATGTACGACAAGCTGTGCCGGGATCTTGATGTTCCGTTCAAGCGTACAGGGCAGTATGCCTGCTTTAAAAACAAATGGCTTCTGCCTTTTGTGTGGCTTTATGCAATGTGGCGCAGATTTGTTGACGGTATAGAGGATACGAGAATCGTCCTTAAAAAGAAGATAAAGGAAACTGAACCACTGCTCAACGATGACTTTGCATTTGCAATTTCCAACCCATCCTCGGGCAGCGTAAGCCCGTATAATCTTACCATAGCCTACGCGGAAAACGCGGTTGCAAACGGAGCAAGGCTGTCTCTCAATACTGCGGTGCTGGGCATGGAGGTAAAGGACGGGAAAATCATGTCCGTAAAAACCAACAGAGGCACAGTTTATCCTAAAGTTGTAATAAATGCGGCGGGTGTTTTCTCGGATGAACTTGCCCGCATGGCAAATGACCGCTTCTTCTCCATCCACCCAAGACGGGGCACAAACTCCATTCTTGATAAGAAGACAGGCGAAAGATTTTCGGGCATAGCATCCGTTGTCGGAGCCAAAACTCCCGGTCAGACCCATACAAAGGGCGGCGGCATCCTGCATACGGCCCACGATAATCTTCTAATAGGCCCTGATGCAATCGAAACATGGGAACGAGAGAATACTGCAACAAGCGCTGACAGCATAAAGCGCGTATTTGCAAAGCAGAAGATTACAATGCCCACTCTTACCGAGCGGGATATCATTACATATTTTACCGGCGTCCGCGCACCTACATTTGAGGAAGATTTCATAATCGAACGCGGCAGAAAAACCGAGAACATCATCCATGTTGCCGGCATACAGTCTCCCGGCCTTACCACCGCACCGGCGGTTGCGGAGGATGTTTCCGAAATGGCAGTAAAAGCCCTCGGCGGCGCCGAGAAAAACGAAAGCTTCAATCCCGTAAGAAAAGCTCCTCCGAGACTCAGCGAAATGAGCGATGAGGAAAGAGCAAAGCTCATTGCCGAAAACCCCGATTACGGCGTAATCGTATGCCGCTGTGAGGAGGTTAGCCGCGGCGAGATACTTGATGCGCTGAGAAGTCCCGTGTGCGTACCGACTCTTGACGGCGTTAAAAAGCGCGTGCGCCCGGGTATGGGCAGATGTCAGGGCGGCTTCTGCTCACCGCTTGTGACGAAAATGATCGCCGAATACTTAGGCGTTCCCATAACGGAGGTTAAAAAATCCTCCGCAGAATCTCCCATTGTTTTTGAAAGCAGAAAGGGGGAGAAAGCATGAATTATGATGTAATCGTAATCGGCGGAGGCCCCGCAGGACTTGCGGCGGCGCTTTCAGCCCGCGCTAACGGGGCAAAGACTCTGCTTATCGAGCGCGAGGAACGACTCGGCGGTATGCTGAAGCAGTGCATACATGACGGCTTCGGCCTGAGCCGCTTCGGTGAACGCCTTGCAGGGCCCGAATACGTAGAACGCTTCATCGATGAGCTTGAAAACACAGATATAGATGTTCTCACTCAGACCTTTGTAACCCGCACGGAAAAGACGGAAAACGGCTTTCAGGTCGTGACCGTAAACCGTGACGGTATGCAGACTAACAGCGCAAAGAGCATAGTGCTCGCAACAGGCTGCCGCGAGAGAACGGCAAAGCAGGTGCTTATCCACGGCACACGCCCTGCAGGCGTGTTCACTGCAGGTACTGCACAGCATTTCACAAACAGACTCGGCGTTATGCCGACTAAAAAATGTGTAATTCTCGGCTCGGGCGATATAGGCCTTATAATGGCGCGCCGTCTCAGCCTTGAGGGCGCGGAGGTTCTGGGCGTTTATGAGATTAACCCCACTCCCTCGGGACTTACCCGAAATATCCACCAGTGCCTTATTGACTACGATATTCCGCTGCACTTAAGCCATACCGTTACAAGAGTTTTCGGTAAGGACAGACTTACTGCCGTTGAGATATCCGAGGTTGACGAAAACCTTAAGCCCATAGAAGGCACGCAGGAGATAATAGAGTGCGATGCCCTTATCGTTTCCGTGGGACTCATTCCCGAAAACGAGCTTGCCCAGTCCATGGGCGTATCTCTGGACAGCCACACCAAGGGCCCTGACTGTGACGGTCAACTTATGACCAATGTTGAGGGCATTTTCTCCTGCGGTAACGCACTGCACGTAAACGACCTTGTTGACTTCGTTTCCGCGTCCGGAGAGGAAGCGGGCAGGAACGCTGCACTGTATTCTGAGAAGGAGCGCAGAAACGTAAAGCTCAATATAGGAAACGAATTTCTGTATCTGGTGCCTCAGCGCCTTGACCTGAATGCGGATAACTCCGCTGTAACCATGTATTTCAGAAGCGCAAAGGTTCTGGGCAAAAGCAAAATGTCAATGAAAGTTGACGGGGAAGAGGTTTGGAAGCGCATTTATCCTTTCCTGCGCCCGCCTGAGATGCAGCAGATAAAAATGGATTTTTCCGCCTTTGATATTAAGGAAAATTCGAATGTCAGCTTTGAAATAGAGGTGGCAGAATGAAAGAATTTAACTGTATAGGCTGTCCCCGCGGATGCCTTTTGCATGTGGAAGAGGAAAACGGCGAATTTATCGTTACGGGTAACACATGCGACCGCGGCAAAGAGTTTGCAATATCCGAAATGACCGCACCGAAGCGCACCATCTGCTCAACGGTTAAAACCGTGTTCGATGGTGTACCCGTGCTTCCCGTGCGCGTTTCCGCAGATATTCCGAAGGAAAAAATATTTGACGTTATGAAAGAAATAAATGCCGTAACGCTTTCAGAGCGGGTCGGCAGGGGGGACGTTATCATCGAAAATGTATTGGGGCTCGGTGTTAACGTGATTTCAACAAGTTCAATATTAAAACCGAAAATATAAGAAAACATTTTGGAGGGAAAATCATGAATAATCCTTTGGTACTGACGTATGACGTCGGAACCCAGAGCACCCGTGCAGCTCTTGTTGACAAGCAGGGTACAATCATTGATAAGGTACAGGTTAAGTATAAAGAACCTTACTTCAGACAGGAGCCGGGCTGGGCAGAGCAGAAGACCGATTTCTACTATGCTCATATGTGCGCGGCAAGCAGCGTGCTTTTAAAGCGCAATGCAGAGCTTGTTCCCGATATTATCTGCGCGGCGATTACCGTTATCCGCGATACTCTCGTATTTCTCGATGAGGATAACCGTCCCACACGCGACATTATCCACTGGCTTGATGCCAGAAAGTGCGAGTTCGATAATCCCTTCCCCGCATGGAAGAGCCTTGCGTTTAAGGTCGTCGGCATGGATAAGGGCGCAAAGATAGGCTACCGCACCTCCAAGGTCAACTGGGTACGCCTCAATCAGCCAGAAATCTGGGAAAAGACCAAGAAAATCGTCTGCCTGCCCACTTATCTGAACTACCGCATGACCGGCAATCTTGTTGACTCTCCCGCAAACACCATTGCCCATATCCCCATGGACTGGAAAAAGAAACAGTGGATGGGCCCGAACAATCTGACCCGCTGCCTGTACGATGTTCCCCAGGAAAAGCTGTATGATCTCATTCCCTCCGGCGAGGTTCTGGGTTATATCACCGAGGAAGCCGCCGACCTTTCGGGAGCTCCCGCAGGTCTGCCTGTAATCGCAACCGGCGCTGACAAGGCATGTGAAACTCTGGGCCTTTCCGTTGCGAAGGAAGGCAAGGCAGCAATCTCCTTCGGCACAAGCTCCACTATCGAGATGTATTCCGAAAAGTATTTCGAGCCTCAGCAGTTCCTGCCCAGCTATCCTTCCGTTATCAACAAGGCATGGAACCCCGAAATTCAGGTGTTCCGCGGTTTCTGGATGCTGAGCTGGTTCATTAATGAGTTCGGTCAGAAGGATAAGGATGAGGCAGAAAAGCTCGGCATCTCCGCCGAGGAATATCTCAACGAGAAAGCTGCACAGGTACCCGCAGGCTGTCAGGGACTTATGCTTCAGCCCTATTGGACTCCCGATGTGCTCAAGCCCGACTCCTACGGCGCAATAATCGGCTTCTCCGATTACCACACCCGTTATCATGTTTACCGCGCAATCATCGAGGGCATCTGCCTTGAGCTTTATATGTCCATGAAGGCCATGGAAAAGCGCGGTCACCAGCATATTGAAGAGCTGTTTGTCGGCGGCGGCGGCTCAAAGAGCGATCTTGCCTGCCAGATACTTGCCGATACCTTCGGCCTTCCCGTAAAACGCATCCATACCCATGAAGCCTGCTCCGTCGGCGCTGCAATGGTCTGCTTCGTTGCAAAAGGCGAATTCGATTCCTTTGACGAAGCAATCAAGAGCATGGTACACGAGAAAGATGTGTTCACTCCCATCCCGGAGAATCACGATGTATACATGAATATGTATAACAAGGTCTACCGCAAGATTTACAAGAACGTAAGACCTCTGTATGCAACTATGAATAATCTCAAAGAAAGGAATATGCTTTAATGAGCAATAAACCCTACAAAGGCTTTGAACCCAAATGGGTGCTTGAGCCCGCACCCGAAGGAAGCTACCGTTCCATTTTCCGCTGGGGCGACCCGAATTTCTTCAAATATCCCAAGGAATCTCTATATAATATGATGAAAGAGGTCTTCAAGCTTACCGATGATGACTTCAAAGAGTATTCCGATGACATCGGCTTTGATCAGGTTGATTTGTCTGACCACCCCGTGCAGCTTGCACAGGAGCATATTGATGCTCTGCGCGAGATAGTCGGGGAGGAGGGAATATCCACCGGCGATTATGACAGACTGAGCGTTGCATACGGCTTCACCGCATATGACATTCTCCGTCTGCGCCATAAGAGAATCGACTCCGTTCCCGATGTCGTTCTTTACCCCGATACCACTGAGCAGGTGGAAAAGATCGTTGCTTACTCCACTGAGCATAACATTCCTCTGTATGTCTACGGCGGCGGTAGCTCCGTAACCCGCGGCGTTGAGCCCACCAAGGGCGGCATATCCCTTGATATGCGCAAGCGCTTCAACAAGGTCATTTCCTTTAATGAGATTGACCAGACCATCACCGTTCAGGCAGGTATGTCAGGTCCCGATCTTGAAAAGACTCTCCAGTCCGCACCTGAGCTTTTCGGCGCAAAGCGCCAGTACACCTGCGGCCACTTCCCCCAGTCCTTTGAGTATTCCTCTGTCGGCGGCTGGACAGTAACCCGCGGCGCAGGTCAGAACAGCACCTACTACGGCTGCATTTCCGATATCGTCCTTTCCCAGAAGTACGCAACCCCCATCGGCACTATCGAAACCAGCCACTACTCCCGCGAGGCCTGCGGCCCCAACCTCAACCAGATTATGATGGGCTCCGAGGGTACCTTCGGTGTCCTCACAGAGGTAACTCTCCGCGTGTTCCGCTGGATGCCCGAGAACCGCAAGCGCTTCTCCTATATCTTCAAGACATGGGACGACGCAATGAAGGCAGCACGCGAAATGATGCAGCATGAGTGCGGCTTCTCTTCCGTATTCCGCCTTTCCGATCAGGAAGAAACCAACATGATGCTCCGCCTTTACAATGTTGACGATACTCCTCTTTATCCTCTGCTGGATAAACTGGGCTATAAGGATATGGAGCGCTGCCTTTTCCTCGGATTTACCGATGGCGAAAAGGGCTACTCCAAAAACGTTGCAAAGAACATCCATAAGATTGCACGCAAGCACGGCGGCCTGCCTCTCACCGGCTATGTAACAAAGAGCTGGGAAAAGGGAAGATTCAACGACCCCTACCTTCGTGATACTCTCATGGACTTCGGCATAACCACAGATACCCTTGAATGTACTGTCAACTGGTCCAACATGGAGCAGGTACATCTTGATGTGCGCAAGGTCTGCAAAGCTCTGCCGAACACCGTTGTCACCACCCATATGTCCCACTGCTATCCTCAGGGCGCAAACCTTTACTTCATCTTCCTTACCAAGATGCAGGATGAGGACGAGTTCAAGGCATATCACAGTACCATTCTGGATGCAATTCAGCGCAGCGGCGCCGCCATCAGCCATCACCATGGTATCGGCAAGATGTTCGCTCCTTGGCTTGAGGGCTACATCGGCGAAAAGGAATACGGCGTGTTCAAGGTACTCAAAAACTACTTTGACCCTGATTACAATATGAATCCCGGCGGCACAATCGGTCTTGACCTCCTTCCCGAGGAAAAGAAGTTTGACCGTCAGTATACCGATTACGAAAAGCAGCAGAAGTTCGACTGATGCAGATAAAAAACTCCCACCCTATGGTGGGAGTTTTTTCAGTCTGTCAAAAAAGCACAAAGAGTCCTCTGTTTGTGGTATAATAGGAACCAGAAACGGGGGATTTTTGTT
>R21__coassemble_1339_pt1 | contig 16815 bp, 19 predicted proteins | sample R21__metabat2_low_PE_019 | metagenome-assembled genome bin R21 | reverse complement strand
AGCAAAACTCTTCTGTTCATCCAGTTCACCTCAACTTTGTTATTGTGAGATCATTATACCATAATCTACGCTGATATGGAATATAGTCTTTGGATACTCCCCCATCTCACCTGTTCTGAGCTAAGTGGATAATCTCTCAGCCAAAACAAAAAACCACACCTTTTGGTGTGGTTTTTTGTTTTGGTGGAGACGGAGAGGATCGAACTCTTGACCTCATGAATGCCATTCATGCGCTCTCCCAACTGAGCTACGCCCCCAGCTGCAAGGGTATTTTAGCAGACGGGGGGGATATTGTCAACATATAATTAGTAATCTTCGTCGAACATGTAGCTTATATCTTTCTTATAAACAAACTTGGGCTCGGTACCCTTAACAAGGCGGACTATATTCTTGCGGTACTCGATGAGCACGATTACAAGGCACAGCAGAACGAGCCTATGCACCCACTCTCCGTCGAGAGAAATGAGGGCAAACATATATGCTGTAAGTGCGCCTGCCATTGCCGCAAGGGACACATAGCGCGTCACATAATAAACACCGGCTATAACAACGACAACAGCAAAACCGACGCTGAATTTTAAAAACAGCATTCCAACTGCAAAGGCAACGAGGCTGGGCTCGCCCTTAAATCTGAACATGATGGGGAAATTGTTGCCCATCATAACGCAGAACAGCGCAAAAGCTCTGCCGAGGAGCGCCTGATCACAGATGCTCATCAGTCCGCCGCCGATAAGAACCGGTATTGCGGTCTTTGCTGCTTCAACGCCCAGAAGCTTAGCCATTCCTTTCTTGCCGAAACGCTTCTCGAATCTCGTGATGCCCACATTATCGCGGCTATATGCAAACAAATCGCAATGAAATATAAAATGAGATGCAATTATCGTTGTGTTGAGACTGCCCATAAAATATGCAATTATCGCGGTTACAGACAGGAGAACAGCTATCATTCCTTATCTCCCTTCTGGCGGATAACCATACGTATCGGCGTTCCCTCAAGGCCGAAGGTTGCGCGAATCTGATTCTCAAGATAGCGCTGATATGAGAAGTGGAACAGCTCCTTTGTATTGCAGAACACGACAAAGTTGGGCGGCTTTATGCCCGTCTGGGTCATGTAGTATATCTTGAGTCTGCGGCCCTTGTCCGTGGGAGGCTGAACACGGGCCTGTGCATCGGCAAGAACACTGTTGAGCATACCTGTGGTAATGCGCATGTTGCTCTGGTCATTTACAAAGTTTACGAGCTCAAATATTCTGTCGGTGCGCTGGCCGGTCATTGCGGAAATAAAGAGCACGGGAGCATAACTCATAAAGCTCAGGTCGCGCATAACATCCTTGCGCATTCTTTCCATTGTGCCGGTTTCTTTTTCTATAAGGTCCCACTTGTTGACAACGATGATGCTGGCCTTGCCGGCTTCATGGGCAAGACCTGCAATCTTGGTGTCCTGCTCGGTTACGCCCTCACGTGCATCGATCATAATAAGGCAGACATCCGCACGCTCAATTGCCATCTGCGCACGCATGACAGAGAATTTCTCAACACGCTCATCGACCTTGGATTTGCGGCGTATTCCTGCCGTGTCGATAAACACATACTTGCCGTGCTTATTCTCAATAAAGGAATCGACGGCATCGCGGGTAGTGCCTGCGACATTACTTACAATAACACGCTTCTCGCCGAGGATATGGTTTACGAGGGATGACTTACCCACATTGGGCTTGCCGATTACGGCAACCTTAATGCTGTCATCATCCTCTTCCTCCGCGTCCTCGTCGGGGAAGTATTTCATGCACTCATCAAGCAGGTCGCCCGTGCCGTGGCCGTGGACTGCGGACACCGCAACAGGGTCACCGAGGCCAAGCTCATAAAACTCGTATATACCGGGGTCAACCATACCGGTGGAGTCCATTTTATTGACGGCCAGCACGGTGGGCTTTTTAGAGCGCAGGAGCATATTTGCAACATCCTTGTCCGCTGCGGTAACGCCCGTACGGATATCGGTTACAAGCACGATTACATCAGCCGAGGAAATTGCAATATTTGCCTGCTCACGCATGAACATGAGTATTTCGTTATCGGTGGTAGGCTCGATGCCGCCTGTATCGACGATATCGAATTTTCTGCCGCACCACTCGCACTCGGCATAAAGTCTGTCGCGGGTTACACCGGGGGTGTCCTCGACGATGGAAAGTCTTTTGCCGACGAGTTTATTAAAAAGCATTGATTTGCCAACATTCGGTCTTCCGACGATGGCAACAAGGGGCTTTGCCATAACTTAGCCCTCCTTACCTGTTCTGATTATATTTATAATACGGCTCGCGGTTGGGCTCTCTCTTTGGAGTCTTTATCTCCGGGAGCTTATCGCCGCTTATCGCGTCCCAAAGCTCAAAGCCGTCCTGCTCAGTGGGATAGATCGGAACTCCGAGTGCCTCGCTTGCCTCTTCAAGGAGAACATCGTCGAGGAAGTCCATCTCATCGCGGCGAAGCATATTCTGCGAAATGAACAGCCGCTCGCCCAGTTCCTTGTCCTTGAGCTGGTTTATAAGGTCCTGCCCTGTTATAAGTCCCGTCACATTTATACTGTGGCCGAAGAAATCGTTCTCGATGGCATAAACCTTACCTTTTATATTACCATACTTTTGCTTTGCCATACAAATAAGTTTTTCAAAATACGGCGCTACCGACACTCCGCATGCAATAGAAAACGGAACGCCGTCAGGCTCATCGGAAAGCATGAGCGCCGACTTAAACTCACTTTCCAGCAGCCGTATCATACCAACGCCGTTTTCAAGCTGAGTGTGCTCTTCATAGTATTCATCCTCGGGAAGCTCTTTTCCCGCACAGATATACATCTCGTCCGAGCAGAAAAAAATTCTCGTTCCGAAGTTTTTCATGCACTCATCGGCAAAGCACTCAACCTGCTCGATGGTCTCGGCGGCATGCTCAGGAGTAAAAGGTGTCAGCTCAAAAAGTCCCTCGCGGAACTTGGTCAGTCCTACGGGCACGATGGAAACGCTGTGGACATGGGGATACATTCCCGCAAGGTCGGACATGGTGCGCTGAAGCTCTTCCCCGTCATTGAGGCCCGGGCAGCAGACGATCTTGCTTTTCATACGTATTCCGCCCTCGGCAAAGGGCTTCATTATATCAACGCATTTGCCCGCGTTGCGGTTGCGGAGCATGGTTTTTCTGAGTTCCGGATTTGTGGTATGAACGGAAACGTTTATGGGGCTTATATGTAAATCCACTATGCGCTGAATTTCGCGCTCGGAAAGATTTGTCATGGTCATGTAGTTGCCGAGAAGGAAGCTCAGGCGTGCGTCATCGTCTTTGAAATACATTGTGGGGCGCATGCCCTTGGGGAGCTGGTCGACAAAGCAGAAAACGCAGTTATTTGCGCAGGAACGAGGCTTGTCCATCAGGTAAGTCTCGAACTCAAGACCAAGATCCTCGCCCTCAGCCTTTTGAACCTTAACGGTATGCTCAACGCCCTCGGGAGTGCGCAGAACAAGCGTGAGCTCAGGGTCATAGGCAAAGAACTTGTAGTCCAGAACATCATGCACCGTCTTGCCGTTTATGGAAACGACGGTATCTCCCACATGGGCGCGGTGCTTGATCGGACTTGTATCTTCAATTTTTGAAATTACGTTTTCCAAAACAAACGCACTCCTGAAACAGTTTTTGCGGGGCTTATCGAAAATATCATTTGAAAAGATATTGAAAAAGGAGAAAGGGACTTAAGACCTTTCTCCTTTAACAATGCAAGATTACTTGCTTTCTACCTCGATTACCTGGCGGCCGTTGTACATGCCGCAAGCCTTGCAGACACGGTGAGGCATTTTAAATGCACCGCAGTTGGGGCACTTTACAATGTTGGGAGCAGTGAGCTTCCAGTGAGAGGAACGTCTCTTATCACGTCTCTGTCTTGATACTTTTCCCTTAGGGACTGCCATGGTGACACCTCCTGTTTATAGCTGTTATGAGCAGCTTGTTTTTCTTATTTATCCAAAAGCTGCTCAAGCACAGCCAGTCTTGGATCAATTTCCTTCCCGCACCCGCAGGGGCCGAGATTAAGATTTGCTCCGCACTTGGAGCAGAGGCCTTTGCATTCGGTATCGCACAGGAATTTTGTTTCCATATCGAGTATGAGCAAAGTCTCGAGAGTTTCTTCAAGGTCAAGCTTGTCCCCCTCCAGCGTAAATGCCTCGGGGTCATCGCTCTCGCCATCGGTTATAAGGGCTGAAAGCTCCATTTCCTTAACGCTTTCAAACTCCTTGCCGCATCTGTCGCAGATGCAGACCATATCGGCTGTGAGCACACCCTCCAGACGGAGGATTCCGGCTTCATTAACAACCTTGCCTTTTGCAACGGGGGCCGTCGTATACTCCTTAACGGATTCAAAATCGAGCATATCGGTGTTGAGTTCAACCTCAAACGGAACGCTCTTTCCGGGTACCTCGATTATCTCTCTAAGATCAAGCAGCATAGCGCACCTCTCCATAGTCGCTTTGATATTATAGACGAACAAATTGCCATTGTCAACCTAAAAATTACGTATTTTCTAAGAAAAATCAGTCGACAAACACCCAACTTGACCTATCGGGTGTTTCTCCCGTGCACATGGGAACGAAACGTATACCGACATCGCCGACTTCAATGAGATCGCTTGCGCCGTCAGACAGTTCGCTCACCTTGTCACTTGAGGTGAAGCAGTACACTCTGTCAAACACTTTGAACAGAAGTTCCGCGTTCTGACCGGTCGAGAGATCCTCACCCACCGTGAGTGCGGTTTCGCTGTCACAGCGCACCGAAATCTTTGCTCCGCTGGACTTCAGAGCTCTCGTGACATCCAGAGCGAAGCCCGAAACGGCGCTTGTTGCCGTGGGCGCGGTGCTGGTGGATGCGGAAAAGGCGTAGGTATACACATCTGCAGATGGAATCTTGACGTTGTTGAAGATAATCTCATCAACGCCCATGTCCGCAAGCTCTCTGCAAAGCGAAATGATATAGTTTCTAAGATCGCTGTTATAGGGGTCAAGCCATGTGCCCGTTCCGTCGGTGTACTGCATACCGCTGTCGGTTGTCAGTATCATCTGGGAATAGTGGCTTGCAAGAGCGCTGTCAACGAAGCAGTTAATCTGAGCCGCAACATAGATATTCTTTTCCTTCAATGAAGAAATGATCGGTTTAAGCTCTGTCTGTCCGTTAAGACCGTAAGCATTTGCAAATTCAACGCCCGACTTCCACGCCAGATTTCCCGAGCTGGGCTTCAGCTCAAGAATGATTGCGTTGAACTCCTCATGGGCGGCAATATAGTTGTTTACCGTGCTCTCGTTAACATTTCCCGCGGAAATGAAGCCTGCTTTAAACTCGCTGAGTCCGTCGCCTGCTGAAGCCATGACATTTGAATAGTCCGCCTCGCCCACGACCAGCTCCGCCTTAACCTCATCGTATTTAATTATAACATTGCCATCGTCATCCTCACTCATCACGGAGGTGCCGCCGTTTATGAACGGTATATCCAGCTTAATTCCGTCGTTGGTGATGACGATGTACTTCTGCAGACCGTAGAATACCATTACCGCAAAAATGATAATGACAAGAACTATGGCCGCAATGATTACCACAGGAGCTACTTTCTTTCGCTTGCCGCGGTAAAACTCGCCTGTGCTTTTGCTGTTTAATAACAATTAAATCAATCCTCTATCTGAGAAATGCGGCGGATATGACGCTCATCGTTTGAGAAAGGAGTATCGAGGAATGTATCGACAATCTTGAGTGCATGGCCGGGGCCGACAACACGGGCACCCATTGCAAGAATGTTTGCGTCGTTGTGGAGTCTGGTTGCCTCAGCGGAGAAGCAGTCATGGCAGAGAGCCGCTCTTATACCGTGAACCTTGTTCGCAGTAATGGAGATGCCTATACCTGTGCCGCAGATAAGAATACCCTTTTCGCATTCGCCGTCTGCAACTGCATGTGCAACAGCCTTTGCAAATTCGGGATAATCGCAGCTTGCCTCGGAATAGGTGCCGTAGTCTTTATATTCAAGGCCGCGCTCCTCAAGATGCTTTATGATTTCCTGCTTGAGGCCGAAGCCGCCGTGGTCAGAGCCTAATGCTATCATTTTTGTTACCGCCTTTATTTATTTTGTAATATTAACGTCTTATTATCTCACATTTCTACAACAAATACAACACTAAAATGGCCATGACGGGAGCCACTTAAGCAGGCCCGATGCCAGCGCATTATTCACTCTCATGCCCGATATCGCAGGATAGAACACGATAAACAGGACGACGCTCATCGCAGTAAGTCCGTAAACATAGTTTTTCCATTTGCCGCAGCTCTCACGCATAAGGGAGAAAATATAAGCTATTGCAAGGCTCAGGAACACCGCCGAGGGGAAATAGTGATACTCGAAGGTAGTTCTCGTTATGAATACCCACGGCAGGAGCTGAGCCAGATAGCCGACAACTATAAACCCCGCTTTTTTATCCCTGCGGAATGCCGCAAGATAAACCATGATGAGCATAGCTCCCAGCCCCGCCCAGCAGAGCACAGGATTCAGAAATGCTCCGAACGATGAGCGCGTACCGTCATCAAAGTAATTGAGGTAATACAGAATCGGTCTTTCGTTAAGCACCCACTGATACCAGCGTGAGGAGTAAGGATGCTCCGAATGCACTCCCGAATGGTAAGTGAACATGAAGCGCTGATTATCCGCAACGGTGCTTGCGTAATCCGAGCTGAAGAACATTCCGATGCCGTGCATTCCCTTTGTCTGACCGTAGGGGAAATAGCTGACATAGTAAATCAGGCATGGCAGGGCAACGAAGAACACCACACAGAACAGGCAGTTTTTCAAGAACTTTTTCCACACCCGCTCTTCCCCGTTTCTCATACGGATTATCCAGCTTATGAGCCATATAAGCCCAAGCCCCGCGCCCGCATAGAGGCATGTCCATTTGCTTGCCGCGCCGAGACCGAAGGACAGTCCGCTGAGGGCAAGGTGTTTTTTATCTCCCTCGCTGACATAAAGATACATAAACAGATACATCAGCAGGATGAAAAACACCGCGTAGGTGTCGATTGTGGCTATGCGTGTCTGGGTAAAGTGCATGAAATCAAAGGCGAATATCGCCGTACCGCAGGCGGCTATCTCCGTCCGCCTGAACATGCGCTTCAGCAAGACATACATAACAGGCAGCATCAGAACGCCGAACAGGGTTCCCGAGAAGCGCCACCCGAAGGGAGTCATACCGAAAAGGCTTATTCCTATTGCTATGATCAGCTTTCCGAGCGGCGGATGCGACACCTCGTAGGGGTAGATTCCCTCAATATTCTCAAATGCCGTGCGCGCATGATAGATTTCATCGAAATAAGTGCTGTTTAAATAGCTTGCCTCTGCGGGTATAATTTCCTGCTCATCAAAAAGAGGTGCTATGCTTTCATCGCAGCTTATTTCCGATTGCGGTATTACCTCGCCCTCGCCGTCATACAAAACCAACGCGCCGAGATAAAGCTCTCTGTCGGCACTGATACGGATATATCTTGCGTCAAAAGAAGAAATTTCAGCCGTTTTCCACTTAAAAAGCGATGTGTAATCCTGCTCAATATCGCCAAGATAGTACCAGCTCTCGCCGTCGGCGGAATATTCGAGAGAATAAGTGCCGGTATTCAGTCCGGGATAATAACGGATTGCGCTTATGGTTTTTTCTTCGCCGAGCTCAATTTGCTCCCACTGTCCCGCATCGAAGTGAGCAAAACTCTCGGGCGCTTCTTTGTCGCCCAATCCCGTGAATGCGACCAGTGCATACAAAAGTGAGATTGTGCAGACAACGAGGATATCCCGCTTAGTCATTCGCTTATCGCCATGGGGCTCAAGCTCTGCTGTTCTCAGCTTGGGACAGCCGAGGAAAAACAGGGCTATAAGTAATATCGTCGCTATCGGAAATATATAGGTAAGACCTGTCATAGTCGTTGCTCCTGTTTGTTTTATGAAGCTATTATATTCGTTTTTTATAATTATGTCTATAAACTTGTAATTTTTAGCCATTCTATGGGGTTAAATCACTTGACATAACGCCACAAAAAAGATAGAATAAATCGGATAATATTTACGGAGCCCGGGGAGGCTTCCGTTTGAATATTAATTTTCAATTACGGACGGATGCGTTTTATGGTCCGTCTTGCTCTTAGATTTACTTTTTTATCACAGCAAACCACCGCAAAATTCTGAAAGAATGGAGGTGTGTTTACTTTCTATGAACTTATGGTTAGCAATCGTACTGATTGTTGTTGCATTTATAGTTGGATTTGTATTAAGCACTCTGCGCAGCACTAAAAGCGCGGAAGGCAAAGTCAAAAAGGCAAATGAAGATGCACTGCAAATAATAAACGATGCCATAAAAAGCGCCGAGAGTAAAAAGAGAGAAGCTCTCGTCGAGGCAAAGGAAGAAATACACAGAAACCGCTCTGAATACGAGCGCGAAGAAAAGGCACGCCGTGCCGACCTGCAGAAGCAGGAAAGAAGATTACAGCAAAAAGAAGAAAATCTTGATAAGAAGACCGATTCTCTTGACCGCAAGAATGAGTCCCTGAGCCAGAAGATTGCTTCTGTCGAGGCTCAGCAGGCAGAGATCGCACTTATCAAAAAGAGCCAGCTTGAAATGCTCGAAAAGGTTTCAGGCTACACCGTTGAGGAAGCCAAGGCTTACCTCATAAACGCCCTTAAGGACGAAGTTACCCACGAAATGGCCGTTAAGGTCAAGGAAATCGAGGCTCAGTACAAGGAAGAGGCCGATACCCGCGCAAGGGAAATCATCGTAACCGCAATCCAGCGCTGCGCCGCAGACCACGCAAGCGAAGTCACCGTATCCGTCGTCCCCCTCCCCAACGACGAGATGAAGGGCCGCATAATCGGCCGCGAAGGCCGCAACATCCGCAGCATCGAAACACTCACCGGCTGCGATCTTATTATCGACGACACTCCCGAGGCAATCACCGTTTCCAGCTTCGATCCCGTTCGCCGCGAGGTTGCCCGTCTTGCTCTTGAAAAGCTCATCGCAGACGGCAGAATTCACCCCGCACGCATCGAGGAAATGGTTGCAAAAGCCCAGAAGGAAGTTAACGCAACAATCAAGGCTGAAGGCGAACGCGCAATCTTCGAGACCAACATCCACGGTGTCAATCAGGAGATTGTCAAGCTCCTCGGCCGCATGAAGTACCGCACCAGCTACGGCCAGAACGTACTTCAGCATTCTATCGAGGTATCCCATATCGCAGGCCTTATCGCCGCAGAGCTCGGCGTTGATGTCAACGCAGCAAAGCGCGCAGGTCTTCTCCACGATATCGGCAAGGCCATTGACCACGAGGTCGAGGGCAGCCACGTTACCATCGGCGTTGACATTGCTAAGAAGTACAAAGAAAACGACGCTATCATCCATGCTATCGAAGCCCACCATGGCGACGTTGAGCCGAGAACAGTAGTTGCCTGCATAGTTCAGGCGGCAGACGCGATCTCCGCTTCCCGTCCCGGTGCCCGCCGCGAGAACATTGAAAATTACGTCAAGCGTCTTGAAAAGCTTGAAGAGATTTCCAAGAGCTTCCCCGGTATATCCGGAAGCTATGCAATTCAGGCAGGCCGCGAAATCCGCGTTATGGTCAAGCCCGAGGAAGTCGACGAAGACAGAATGGTACTGCTCGCACGCGACATTGCAAAGAAGATCGAGGAAGAGCTCACCTACCCCGGTCAGATCAAGGTTCATGTCCTGCGCGAAACCAAGGCTGTTGAATACGCAAAGTAAATCTGATAATAAAAAGAAGCATCCGACGGATGCTTCTTTTTTTATTCCAAATAAAGTGCTTTGAGTCTTTCGCGCTTTTCGTCGGTAAGGCACATCTGATTTTGCAAAAACTCATCCATACCGCCGAAGTTATTGTCTATGGCATCAAGACCTGCGCAGATAAAGCTCTCGTCTACACTATCAAGCTCATAGATAAACTTAAGTTCTTCCTCGCTTTCGGTATATCTTCTGCAGTTTTCAAGCAGGCGCTTTGTGCCGGGCGCACAACGTTCAAGAGTTATCATGTAGTCACTTATTACAGCTTCCCTGCAAACACCTAAAGCGTGAAGCAGGAGCGATGTACCGGTACCCACTCTGTCCTTACCCATCATGCAATGATACAGCAGAGCGCCGTTTTCGTGCGCAAGGAGGATATCGAAGAACTTTTTATAATACTCGATTGCGTGAGCGTCCGTCACAAGCAGCGCATAGAGCGAGCGCATCTGCGCCTTTCCGTCGGGACAGCGCGGCATCAGATGTCTGGCCATCGCCACCGTGCGTCTGGCTTCCTCATCCTCGGTTTCGGGCTTCTCGCGGGTTATTCCCTCGGTCTTTCCCTCAAATATGGGACAGCTTATATACTCAACGCCGGGCAGCTTCATGTCTGGCTTTTCAATCTGCTCCTGAATTGTGCGAAAGTCAATAACGGTTTTAAGCTCAATGCTCTCGAGATATTTTATATCCTCGGTCTCCGGATTGCTCAGCTTTCCGCTTCTTATAAGTCTGCCCGATCTGAGCCGTCTTCCGTCAGCTGTTTCAATGCCGCCAAGGTCGCGGGCATTGGGCGCGCATTTTAAGATTTTCTTCGGTTCATAGCTCACAGGTTGAACAGACTCCTTCCGTTAAGCATTGTTATATCCGCAACCTCTTCGGGGCTTATGCCCTTAATCTCCGCGATTTTCGCCGCCACAAATTCAAGCTGTCTCGAATCGTTGCGCTTTCCGCGATTCGGCACGGGTGTCAGATATGGGCTGTCGGTTTCGATTACGATTCTGTCAAGGGGACATATCTCCAGAACTTCAAGCGCCTTCCGCGCGTTCTTGTAGGTTATGGGGCCGTCAAAGCCCAGATACCAGCCGCGCTTTAAAAGTTCCTGCGCCATTTCCGCAGAGCCTGAATAGCAATGGAAAACTCCGCGCAGCTCAGGATAATCACAGACTATGTCAAAGCTGTCGCCATGGGCCTCGCGGTCATGGACGATTACGGGCTTGCCGAGCTTCAGCGCAAGCTCTATCTGACGGCGAAACAGCTCTTTCTGCTCCTCCTTATGGCTTGCATCCCAGTAATAGTCGAGGCCTATCTCACCGATTGCAACGCACTTGGGGTGCTCAGCGAGCTTTTCCATTTCCGCATAAGCTTCTTCGCTTAGCTTATCAACATCCTCGGGATGCCAGCCGACGGCGGCATAAACAAAGTCATAGCGCTCGCTGAGCTCTATGGCGGCCTTACTGCTTTTAAGATCACAGCCGGGGTCAACTATAAGTCCAACATTGCCCGCGGGCATACTGTCCAGTATTTCAAAGCGGTCTGCGTTAAACGCGCCGCTGTCATAATGCGCATGAGTATCGAAAAACATTCTCTTCACCTCTGACCGATATTATAACATTGCTTGCTATAACTGCGCAAGCAATGTTATAATAAGCGCAAAGGAGCGTGTTCCAATGAAAGAGTATTACGAAATCCTTGTTTCGGGCATCTCTCCCGAGCTCAGGGTTACGAATATAGTCCACGGCATTTCGTGGATTGGTGCCGAGCTTAGCGACGGACATTTCGGCATCGCCATGAATACCGCCGGTGACAGCTACCCCCGTATTAAGGATAGTCTCGTCGGTCTTTCCGCAAAGGATGCCGCGGCATGCGTCATGTCGTGGAACATGCAGGAGGCAAGCGAGGCCATGGCGGTCATAAACGCATTTTACAACACTGCCGAGCGCATGGAGGAGCTTTCCTGCTGCGTGCCCTTTGAGCGTGTATGCACCTGCGACATGGAGGTCGAGGGCAAGACCGTCGGCTTCATAGGTCATCTGAAAATGCCTGCCGAAACTGTTGAGGGTGCAAAGGCAGTGCATATTATCGAGCGCGAGCCCAAAAACGGTGACCTCCCCGATTCCGCCTGCGAATACATTCTGCCAGAGTGCGAGCTTGTAATCATAACGGGCAGCGCATCGGTCAACAAGACAATGCCCCGTCTTTTAGAGCTCAGCAAAAACGCCGAGACAATTATCGTCGGCCCCACAACGCCCATGTGTCCGGAGCTTTTAGGCCACGGCGTCAGCCGGCTTTCGGGTATGGTGGTGCGAGATAAGGACGAGCTTATAAAATGGATGACAAGCGCAGCCGGAAGCCCATACAAATACGGTGACACGTTTCTTTGCCGAGCTGACATATAAGCATTTCGTTACTGCGGCAGCCCGAATCTGTATTACACAGCAGATTTGGGCTGCTTTTTCTTTCGCCGTTTCCGCCTAAGGAAGAGCGCAGAAGCCGAAATCCGAAGGAATTTTACCGAATATAGATGCGCGCTGGATGAGTCCGTTTCCGTATTTTCCGCGAATTTTATCCACCGCCGCATCTATTTTTCTTTGTCGTTCTAAATTAACGTAATCTATAAATATGTCTACCTGCTCCGGCGCATCGGAATTCACCAGCTCAAGCCCGCGAAGCCCCATGCTTCTCAGAGGCTCGGCAAAATTGTGGCACTGATGCAGAAGCTCCATGCCATAGTCTATAAGCTCCGCTGTCACATCTGTCGCATACCTTAACTGCATGCGGTGGCTTCGCCAGTTGAGCTCCGTATCGCGCAGAGAAAGCTCCACCGTGCGGCACATAAGCTTTTCATGGCGAAGCCTTGAGGCAACGCTCTCGGCGAGAATCATCATTGTTCTTCGGGCTTCCTCCTCGTTCCTGATGTCCTGCGATGTTGTGGTGCTGTTGCCTATGGATTTCGGAAGAGGCCTGTCCCCTATTCTGTGCACCGGAGATATGTCCATGCCGTTTGCGTAGGCGTACAGCATCAGCCCAGATTTCCCCAATGACGCCTTTAACAGCTCGGGGCTTGCATTGGCTATCTCGCCTATGGTGCAGATTCCCATGCGTGAAAGTGTCCGCGCCGTGCTTCTTCCGACCATGAGCAGATCCGACGACGGCAAAGGCCATACCATTTCCCGAAAATGCTCTTTGTCTATTACAGTTATCGCATCGGGCTTTTTATAGTCGGAACCGAGCTTTGCAAAAATCTTATTCCACGAAACACCTATGCTCACCGTTATGCCGATTTCATCTTTAACTCGACTTCTTATCTCGTTTGCAGTTTTAACAGGATCGGGACACGCGATACAGCCCGTAATATCGAGCCAGCATTCGTCCATTCCGAAAGGCTCGCACAGGTCGGTATACTCGGCATAAATTTTGCGCACCATAGCGGTATACTTTTCATATCTGTCAAAATGTGTCGGCACAATTACAATATCCGGACAGAGCTGTTTTGCCTGCCAGATTGCCATGCCCGTTTTAACACCTGCCGCCTTTGCCTTATCGTCCTTGGATAAAACGATGCCGTGCCTAAGCTCCTTATCTCCGCAGACAGCAAAGGGCTTTTCCGCAAGGCTTGGGTCGAAAAGCCGTTCTATGCTCGCATAGCATGAATTTATGTCCGAATGCAGTATTGTTCTCTCCATTTTCGTCATCTCCAAATCAGATACTGCAATCAGTATAATTCTCTTTTTCGGATATGTAAAGAGAAAATTTTATCCATTTAAGCGATTTTGCTTGCATTTTCAGAGCAAACACTATATACTGTAATCAGAAACATCACGGAGGCACGATATGCAGAATAACATTGGTGAAATTTTAAATCTACGCCGCAAGGAGCTGGGGCTTTCCCAATCAGAGCTTGCCGCAAAGCTGAACGAGGGCGGCATTAGCGTTACCAATCAGGCCATATCCAAATGGGAGAATGGCTCTACCCTGCCAAACGCAAAGCAGTTTCTTTCTCTCTGCCGTGCGCTGGAGATTGATGACATAAACGGAACATTTCTCGGCGGAAGCTCGGGCGGAGTCCTCGCGGGACTTGATGCAAGCGGGCGCAGAAAAGTCATGGAATACATTGACCTTCTGCACGACAGCGGGCGTTATGCGATTAAAACCCAGCCCGATATACGGCTGCGCACTCTGCCGCTTTATTCCATTGCCGTTTCCGCAGGCACAGGACAGTTTCTCGACAGCGAGGATTACGAGATGAAGGAGGTCGGCCCCGAAGTGCCCGACAGCGCAAACTTCGGTGTGCGCGTTGCCGGTGACAGTATGGAGCCCAGATTCCACGACGGGCAGACCGTCTGGGTCAGCCAGCAGCACAGCCTTATGACAGGCGAGATAGGCATTTTCCTTTATGACGGCAGCGCATACTTAAAACAGCTTGCCGCTAAGGATGATATGCTTGTTCTACATTCTCTGAATCCCGCATATGAAGACATCCCCGTATCTCCCGAGCTCCCTCTGAGAGTTTTGGGCAAAGTCGTTGCATAACAAAAAACCGCTTTTTTAGGTGCAAAGCAGTTTTGAGCGAGAGATTTTTCGGACAGACAAAATAACAAAATAACGGTAATACTGACGTATTACCGTTATTTTTTATGCCGTATGGGTGGAAAATAGCCGTTCAAAACCTATAAATCTCTATGGTGCGCAGCCCTAAGCAGTTTTTTCTTTTTTAACAAGTCTTATTATAAAGCCTGCTATGTTTCCCAAGAACATCATAAAGGCCATTGCACCGATGAACAGTGGAAAAAGTGCACCGAGATACTCGGTGTTTGTTATAACCATTATGGAGCATACGGCATATACTATTGCCGCCGACACCATGAGGTATACGGGTGTTTTCTTTGTTCCCAGTTTAAGCGCAAGCAAAAGCCCCAGAACGAAGAAGAAAATATCCGCCGCTACGGTCGGGAATGATTGGCTTGCCGAAAACCATTCGGAAGCCACGAGGGTTATATTATTCATAATCAAAACCTCAATCTAAGCAAAAAACTTCCGCTCTCAGGGAACGGAAGTTTTTAATTTGCAATTAAAGAGCTGCCTTTGCCTTCTCGCAGAGTGCGGTGAAAGCTGCGGGCTCGTGGATAGCCATCTCGGACAGCATCTTGCGGTTCATGTCGATACCTGCGAGCTTGAGGCCGTGCATAAAGGTGGAGTAGTTCATGCCGTTTGCCTTGCAGCCAGCGCTGATACGGGTGATCCAAAGCTGACGGAAGTCTCTCTTCTTCTGCTTGCGGCCTGCGTATGCGTAACGGCCGGACTTCATCATCTGCTCGTTGGCCATCTTGTAGTGACGGGACTTGTTGCCCCAGTAACCCTTTGCCAGGCCAAGGATCTTATTTCTATGTTTGCGGGTCATCATTGCGCCCTTAACTCTTGCCATTTGTTATTTCCTCCTATTCGTACGTAAACCTTACAGATTATTTGTAAGGGATCATCTTTTTGATGGTTGCTTCGTTGGTAACGTCAGCAATTGCGCCGGAACGCAGACGACGGCAACGCTTGGTGTCCTTCTTAGTGAGGATGTGGCTCTTATAAGCGTGAGCGCGCTTTACCTTACCGGACTTGGTGAGGTTAAATCTCTTTTTAGCACCACTATGGGTCTTCAGTTTGGGCATAGTAATTTCTCCTTCCGTATGATGCTGATATTTATCAGCTATATTATCATCAGGTCAACCCTGTAATAACCGATTATTCCTCGGGCTTTGCCTCTGCCTGAGCCTTTGCTGCAGCTTCGGCCTTTGCCTTTTCCTTCTGTGCCTTCTTAATAGAAGCTGCGGACTTGGGAGACAGGAACATGGACATATTGCGGCCCTCAAGCTTGGGCTCCTTATCCATGTTTGCGGTCTCGCCGCATTTTTCCGCAAACTCGCGCAGAATCTGCTCGCCGATGTTGGTATGAGCCATTTCTCTGCCGCGGAAGCGGATGGAAACCTTTACGCGGTCACCGTCTGCAAGGAACTTCTGAGCACTCTTGAGCTTGGTGTTGAGGTCATTCTCGCCAATGCCGGGAGACATGCGAATTTCCTTGACTTCCATAACGCGCTGATTTTTCTTGGCTTCCTTTTCTCTCTTTGCCTGCTCAAAGCGGAACTTACCGTAGTCCATAATCTTGCAGACAGGGGGCTTTGCCTGGGGAGAGATTTTAACCAGATCGAGATCTTTTTCCTCTGCAATTTTGAGAGCTTCTTCAGCGGACATGATGCCCAGCTGTTCGCCGTCATCACCGATTACGCGTATTTCGCTGTCGAGGATTTCCTCATTGATTTCGTGAGTTACACTTGCGATTGTGACACACCTCCAAGATAAATAAAAAAAACGCCGATGCAAACAGCATCCGCGCAGCAAAACAAGGCTTATCTTACAAGCTTCGTTATCTACCCATACGCGCCTTTTGCGGTCGGGTGAGGTCGGCGGACACCGTACCTACTTCATTTTCAGCTATATTAATATATCAGTGCTTTCCAAAATTGTCAAGCAATTTTTATCGGTATTCCAAATATTTTATACCTCCCGGAGCAAAAATAAACTCCGGGAGTGATTAACATCGAATACATTTTTATATACATTTTCGGTGCAGGACTTTACTGCACACTTGAGATACTCTTCCGCGGATGGACCCACTAGTCAATGTTTTTCGTGGGCGGCGGCTGCTTTCTTCTCATGTATCTCATATCTGGTACCGCAATCCCGCTCTGGTCAAAATGGCTCGCCTCAGCGGTAATGATAAGCACGGTTGAGCTTCTTTCGGGCTTTGTACTTAACATCTTCCTCGGACTTCAGGTATGGGATTATTCATCCAATGCCTTCAACATTGCAGGGCAGGTATGCCCCCTGTTTTCGCTTATCTGGCTTGGTCTGTCCATCCCCGGCATCGCCCTTTGTTCTTATCTCAGGCCTCTTCTTCAGCGGCTATTGCAAGCTTGACGATGCGGCTTGT
>R21__coassemble_1286_pt1 | contig 17342 bp, 14 predicted proteins | sample R21__metabat2_low_PE_019 | metagenome-assembled genome bin R21 | reverse complement strand
ATCCTGCTTTTCAGGTGCAAAGCAGTTTTGAGCGAGAGATTTTTCGAACAGACAAGATAACAAAATAACGGTAATACTGACGTATTACCGTTATTTTTTATGCCGTATGGGCGGAAAATAGCCGTTCAAAACCTATAAATCCCTATGGTGTACAGCCCTATCGGAAGGCTCTTTTTATAAATGCCGTCAGCATATGTAAATCCATGTTCGAGCAGCTTATCGGGTATCGGCGTTTTGTATCTGAATATTTGTTCTATATCTATCATATCCGTATTTGTCAGCCTTTTGCTTTAGCTTGCGGCTAATCCCGTTTTCTCTGTACTACCAGAGCAACAACAATTGACACCGTAATAATTACCAGAGAAAGAATTGCCCATATCCAGACTGTTGCATCTCCGCCCTGAAGGACCTGAACGACCGTCAGAATTGATGCGACAATGGATATAATTCCGAACACAGACAGAATCCATGCCAGCGCATTCGTTCTGGACTCGCTCTTCTCCCTCTGATTCTCTGTTATCAAAGCAATTTTCGTATCAATATCTTCTATGGCTTCCGTAACGCCGTTGGTTTCTATGATGTGGTAATAAAGCTGTTTGACATTATTCCATCTTGAAATGTTCGAGGGACTTATGCAGCCGTATGCCTTAAATTCAAACATCATTCTTTTAATACGGTTTGCGGAGATAGCGTTCTGAGTTAAAAGCTCCGTAAATCTAAGGCAGGTATACTTCTGATAAAGGGCTATAAACACCAGCGGCAATCCATCCGCCGCCTGAGCCGCCATCTCCTCGTCTATGTCAAGGCTCTCGTTTGCTACAACATAGGAAATTGTCTGAGAGGTTATGCAGCTTCCCCAGCGGTAGGATCCCTTTTCCTGAGCCTTGACAGAGTATACATATCTGATATCACCTTCCGATTCATCTTCTGCGGCAAAATCCAAAGGCACCATAAGATGAAGGTTAAATGTAAGCTGGCGCATTGTTTCAAGCTGCTGAAACCTGCATTCCGTTACAGCGAGATTATATGTATAAGCATCCAGAAACAGCGATTCACTTTTCGTAAAGAACTTCTCAAAGCCAATGCTGCCGCAAAACTTCTCTATCTGCTTATTTATATCCGCCTCGACTAATGCTTCCCCGTCTTTATAGAAAAACCTTGCCGCAAGCTCGGAATAGCCCGGATTGCAGATAAGCGCAGGAATCTGCATCTGATCATATCTGATTTCAAGTGCTAAAAAAGCGACTGTTGTATTGAAAACCGCAAGATACGCAGAGGCAAAGATGACCTCCGGCGCACCCTCATCACATATTGACGCTGAACTTTTATCACAAACCTTAATCGGCTTGTCGCAGCTTGCAATACCTAAAATGTCCGCATTCACGTTGCCTTTCATCTTATAAACCGTGCCGGCGTTAATGCTGCTCTTCGTATTGAATATGTCTTTTACCGGCTCGGATATATCGGCTGTGGTCAGAGGGAAAACATCAAAATATTTCCCTATTGCCTTTTCGTCAGTTCCATTGGGGCTGTATTTAAGAGGAATGACTAAGAAGCTTCCGAAGCGTGCGCTTTTCAGTTTTCCTTGTTGTATAAGGCTTTCAAATTCAGTCATAAGCTCTGTGCCTCCGCGTAAGGAATTAAATCACTCGGTTTTTCGGCTTAATTATACCACAAACAGCTTTAGTCGAAAACCACTTTTTATACAGGTTCAGACCTCAAAACACCATATTTTCAATTAGTTCAAAATGTGTGCACTTGATTTAATGCGCACCTCAGTTTATACTGTAAATGTATAAATAAGCCGCACAAATCCAGACAATAAACATAACAGCATAGGAGGACATAGAAATGCTGCAGCCCACAAAAATGCGCTACGACAAGGCAGGCCCTAAAGTAGTTGAAAAACTTAAAAGCCACCACTTTGATGCCTACTATTATTCCACCCGCGAGGAAGCTATTCAGAAAGTTCTCGAGCTTATCCCCGAAACTGATTCTGTTTCATGGGGCGGTACTATGACCGTTGACGAGCTCGGAATCAAAGACCTTCTGCGCCAGAGAGGAAATACACTTATTGACCGCGACACTGCGGCAAACATGGACGAGCGCATGGACATCATGCGTCAGGGTCTCACCTGCGATACCTTCCTTATGAGCAGCAACGCAATCACCGAAAGCGGTGAGCTCTTCAACATAGACGGCAACGGCAACAGAGTTGCTGCCCTCTGCTTCGGCCCTAAGAGCGTTATCGTTGTTGCAGGCATGAACAAAATCGTCCCCGATATGGAAACTGCTTACTCATGCGTCCGCCACAACACTGCCCCCGCAGTAGTACAGCGCTTCCCCGCTGCAAAAACTCCCTGCAACATTACCGGCGAATGCGGCAACTGCATCGGAACGGACAGCTGCTGCGCATATATGGTTGCAACCAGAGTCAGCCGCCCCGCAGGCAAGATCAAGGTCATTCTCATCGGCGAGGATCTCGGTCTTTAAATTCGCCAGAATTTCAGAAATCAAGAATAAACTAAACTGCACCGCATTTATCACATGATGATAGATGCGGTGCAGTTCATTATTATTTTGGATATTTTAAAATGCTTCTTTATTTTTCGAGGAGAATCTGGTCGGATTCAAGCTGTGTGCCGGAAATCTGAGCAAACTTCTCCATGAGGTCCTGCTTAGTCAGCCTTTTCTTTTCTTCACCCTCGACATCAAAGATGATTCTGCCTTCGTTCATCATAATCAGTCTGTTGCCGTGCTTGATTGCATCGGTCATATTATGGGTGATCATAAGAGTTGTAAGATTGTTCTCATGCACAATCTGGTCGGACAGCTCAAGAACTTTTGCCGCGGTTGCGGGGTCAAGTGCCGCGGTGTGCTCGTCAAGAAGAAGGAGCTTCGGCTGCTGGAGGGATGCCATCAGGAGTGTTACTGCCTGACGCTGGCCGCCTGAAAGCAGGCCGACCTTTGAGGTCATGCGATCCTCAAGTCCGAGTCCGAGGGTGCTGAGCTTCTCACGGTAGAGTTCTCTTTCCTTTGCGCTGATGCCCCAGCGAAGAGTGCGGCTTTTGCCTCTGCGCATTGCAAGCGCGAGGTTTTCCTCAATCTGCATATTGGGAGCGGTACCCATCATCGGGTCCTGAAAAACACGTCCGATGTAAGCGGCTCTCTTATGCTCCTGCTGACCTGTTACGTTTATGCCGTCAATAATGATGGAGCCTGAATCTATGGGCCAGACACCTGCGACTGCATTGAGCATGGTGCTCTTACCTGCGCCGTTGCCGCCGATAACGGTTACGAAATCGCCGGGCTTAAGGTGAAGCGAAAGCTCCTGAAGAGCTTTTTTCTCGTTAATCGTACCTGCATTAAAGGTCTTGCAAATGGATTTAAGTTCTAACATTTGTAGACTCCTTTCTGCTCTGTTTTTCTGCCTGCTTGAATGAGCTCTTTGCCTGCGAACGCAGGTAAGGAATTGCAAGGAATACAGCAACAAGCACTGCAGTGAAAAGCTTCAGGTCGTTCGGGTCGAGCTTGAGCCAGAGGATTACGACCATTACCAGATAGTAAGCGATACCGCCGAGCAACACGAAGAGAAGGCGTGTATAGAAAGAGCAGCCCTTGCGGAAAATTGCTCCGCAAAGAACTTCGCCGATAATAACAGCTGCAAGGCCGATAACGATTGCACCTCTGCCCATGTTAATATCCGCAAAGCCCTGGAACTGAGCCATGAGGCCGCCGGAAAGTGCCACGATACCGTTGGAGATTGCAAGGCCGATAACCTTCATGGTATTGACATTGATGCCCTGAGCGCGGCTCATGTTGGGGTTTGAACCGGTTGCGCGGATTGCAGAGCCCTGCTCTGTGCCGAAATACCAATAAAGGATCAGGATAATAACAACGGCAAACACAGCGCCGATAACAATAGCCAAGGGTATGTTTCTCATAGATATTATGAGCTTGTACATATTAGGATTTGCGGATTTGTTCGCCGCCATACCCATTATACGAAGGTTTATTGAGTAAAGGGCAAACTGGGTAAGAATACCTGCAAGTATTGCGGGAATACCCAGCTTTGTGTGAAGCAGACCGGTGCACATTCCGGCAAGGACACCTGCAATCACCGCAACGGCAATTGCGAGCCACGGTGAATATCCTGCAAGAATGAGCATTACCGTAACGGCACCACCCGTTGCAAACGAGCCGTCAACTGATAGGTCGGCAAAATCAAGCATGCGGAATGTTATGAATATTCCCAATGCCATTATGCCCCATATTATGCCCTGGGCAATACCGCCGGGCATTCTGGATACAAGATTGGGCAGGCTTAATCCTGCCACTGTCAGTGCTGAACTCATACTAAATCGAAACCTCAATCATTAAGTTTATTCGTGACTTTACCGGAAAGCCCATTACGGACTTTCCGGTAAAGCTTATCAGTAATATATTATGCTATTTTGACGGTTAATGTCAAGCGATTGCTTCGTAGCCCTCGGGGATGTCAATGTTGAGTGCGGAAGCAAGGTCAGCATTGTACTTCTTAACAGGATTTGCGTAGTACTCGATTGCCATGTCAGCAACGTTTGCTTCGCCGGTGAGAATCTTAACTGCCATCTTGCCGGTGGTAACGCCGAGCTCGTAGTAGTCAATTGAAAGGGTTGCGATACCGCAGCCGGAGCAGATGCCTTCCTCGCCTGCAATGATGGGAACGCCTGCAGGTTCTGCAACAGCATTGATAGCGTCGGTGCAGGATGCAGCGGTGTTATCGGTGGGGATGTAAAGAACATCGTTGCTCTCGCATGCGCCCTTGGTTACCTGAGAAACGTCATTGGAGTCTGCGAAGGTGTAAACAGTAACATTAATGTTCTTTGCTTCGAGGCATTCTTTAACGACCTGTGCCTGGTAAATGGAGTTTGCCTCTGCGGAGCAGTAGATAATACCAACATTCTTTGCATCGGGGCAAAGCTCGGTGATCATCTCAGCCTGCTGGTCCAGAGGAGCAAGGTCGGAAGTACCGGAAACGTTGGTGCCGACGGTACCGTCGAAGTTGTCAATGCCAAGTGCAACGCCGTACTCAGTAACGGAGGTGCCGAGGATGGGAATAGTGTCGGTTGCTGCAACTGCTGCCTGAAGTGCAGGTGTTGCGTTTGCCATGATAAGGTCAACCTGAGAAGAAGCGAAACCGTTGCAGATAGTTGCGCAGGTTGCGCTGTCGCCGGATGCGTTCTGTTCGTCGAAGACTACATTATCTTCGCCGAGCTCTGCAATAACAGCGTCTTTGAAGCCCTGGGTTGCTGCATCAAGTGCAGGGTGCTGAACGAGCTGGCAGATACCGATAGTATAAGTGGCAGAATCGGCTTTGCCGGCGTCGCCGTTTCCGCATGCTGCAATAGCGAACAGCATCATAACGGCAAGAAGCATTGCTATGATCTTTTTCATTTTATTTTCCTCCAAAAATTTTTTAAGGCATGAAGAATTACAAAGAAAAAAGCTGCCGGTTGTTTTCCGTGCAGCCATTAATAACTTTCTTCGCTCAATCTCGTTTTAATCGCAACACAAAAAACTATTACAATTCTTTAAAAAAGTAATAGCGGAAATATCTGCGGCTATCAAAACGATATGCTTTCATTCCTCATCTACCTCCTGTAGGATGGGTTTACTTTATCGCTTTTAACAGCAAAAGTCAATACTTTTTTTCAAAAAATTGAAATTATTAAAGGAAGCATTACGATTCATGCCGAAAGCAGAGCAAAAAAGACACGCAAAGGGCTATGGCGCGCAGCCCTAAGCGTGTCCTTTTTTGGGGGAACAGGAGTTGTCAGAGACAAACTATCCTGCAAACAGCCTTTAAAACAACATGGGTAAATTCAATGAATATACACACAAGGTCGAAATTCCGGCAGATACGATACAGATAAGCGCTCCGAGAAGAAATTCGGCGGCTGTGTGACGCTTGGTTGTTACTGATGACCAGAAGCACGCCGCGAATATTGCTATACCAACAACTGCGCCAATCAATTTATAGTAGTAGCAGCCAATGAGTACCGGCCATATCACACCGCATCCGTGGCCGCTTGCTCTTACTTTGGAGAATCTATTGACCACCGCAAGCAGCAGGACGGATGTTAAATAAGTAAGAAATATAAAATTCAGGCCTTGAGATTTATGGAACGCTACTCCATATACCACCGCGGCTATGTATCCGAACCCGGAAAACCAGAACGCCAGTTCTCTTTGGGCTTTCCTGCCTCCTTCTCTGATTTTCGGGACTATCAGCGATACGGGATATGCCGCTATCGGAACAGCAACCAAGAAAATCAGAGATACAATCAGTTCCCGCACCGATGCAATTTCCGTCCCGTTAAACCACATCAAAAAGAGAAGGACCGTCGCCATCACTGGCGGAATGGCAATAACTCTGAAAATAAATGCTATTTTTTGTTCGAATGATGATTCCTTCATAAGATACACCCCACAGTCTAATCACGCACATCATTTCATCTAATCTTTGAGATTATATTATCATGTCATTTGGATTATTTCAAGAGGTATTTTGTATTTGTTTTCTGTAAGTGCTTTCTAATAGAACTTGCACGAAGGATCAGACGATGTTATACTAACCAAGTTGGGAGGTATGCCTGATGAAATACGATAATGAATTAATTGCCGCAAAGCTCAGAAGATGGGAAAAATACCTTAATAACTATCAGTTGCCGGAGTGGGAGCATATACCTGATTTCGGCTTATACATGGAGCAGGTTATTGTTCTGCTCAAAACATATCTCGACTATTTGCCTCCGGAGCTTAAAGAAGAGCAGTTTATTACGGCAGCGACCATAAACAATTATGTCCGTAAGAAAATCATGCCCGAGCCGAAGAAGAAGAAATACTATCGTGTCCATATCGCCTACCTTATTATCATCTGTTCCTTGAAACAAAGTCTGAGTATTCCCACGCTTCAGACAATGATACCGGTAGACCTTTCGGAAGAAGAGCTGCGAAGCTTCTATATTTCATATTCACGCAGACACAGTCTTACCTCCAGACATTTTGTAAAGCAGATAAAGGAGGTTGCTGCAGGAATTCTTGACCACGAGCCTGTATCTGATATGGCAACCGACCGCACTGAGGAGCTGATTACCTCCGCCGCTGTTGTAAGCGGTTTCGCAAGACTTCTGGCTGAAAAGCTTTTGCTGCTTGACGGAAAAACAGCAGAAGATTGTGCTGAGTAAAAACATTTGATACTGACAATTCCCGGGACAAAGCTCACGGCCCTGCAGATTGCTCTGCAGAGCCGGTTTTAGGCTGAGCTTTATAAATCATTGCGAAAGGATTGATATATTTGCACGAGATATTCCGCTATATCGTTTTTTTCTTCATTTTCAGCTTATTCGGCTGGATATGGGAGAGTATATACTGCACTATTTGTGAAAAGAAATGGCAGAACAGAGGCTTCCTTTACGGTCCGATTTGCCCGATTTACGGCTTCGGTTCGATAGCCGGGCTTGCCATATACGATTTAGAAGTGGCAGGAGTCATACCACAGCTCGAATGGTGGCTCATCTTTCTGATCGGATTTGCTGTCAGCATGATTCTGGAGTATCCGATTTCCTGGGCTCTGGAAAAACTGTTTCACGCAAGATGGTGGGATTACAGCGATCTGCCCCTGAACATCGGCGGCCGTACAAGCGTACCTACGTCAGCGGCATTCGGCGGCGCGGCAATCCTGATTATGAGAGTGGCTTTACCCGAAGTCGACAGTATTATCAGTCCGCTGCCGGAGCTTGCTATCGGCTTATCATCCCTTGTTCTTGTTTGTATAGTCTCCGCAGACCTGACGCTTACGGTTTCTGCACTTACTGATTTCCAAAAATATATTGATATGGTTGATGAATCATTTCAAACTCGTATGCTCAGCGTTGTTGATAACATTTTTGAAACTCAGTCTTCCTTCAAGCAGAAAACCATTAACAGAATAAAAACCTTAAAGCTCCCTAAAAAAACGTATGCCTTTGAGAAAGAACAGGACAGTGAATTTGAGGAACTCATAAAAGATTATCTTGATTCTGATGTAGTCAGACAGATGGACAACTATATGCAGCACGGTAACACAACAACCTTGCAGCACTCCGAGAACGTTGCCAGAGTCAGCTACATAATCAACAAAAAGCTTCACCTGAACAGTGATGAAAAGGAACTGGTTGAAGCGGCAATTCTGCATGATCTGTTTTTGTATGACTGGCACTATTACACGCCTCTCGGCAGGAAACACGGATTCTCTCATCCCTATGTTGCCGCAGAGAACGCAGAAAACCATTTCGGTGTTTCCGAAAAGGTCAGAGATGCCATACGCAGTCATATGTGGCCGCTCACGATTACGGAAATCCCGAAAAGCAAAGAGGCAATCATCGTTTGTATTGCCGATAAATACTGTGCTATCATAGAAACATTGAGACTGAAGAATAAGAATAAGAGCAAAAACAAAAACAACAATCAGTAATAAAACAAAAATACATGAACGATCCGCATACCTGTGGATCGTTCATGTTTTATCGGTTTCGCTATATTTGAGCGAAGCGGATAATTTCTGCCGAAGGCAGAACCAAAAAGAAGGACACGCAAAAGCGTGTCCTTCTTTTTGGTGGAGTAAAGTTAGACTTATACGAACCCTCCACGGTTCGTATAACAAACTTTGGTGGAGCATAGGGGGGTCGAACCCCTGGCCTCCAGATTGCGAACCTGGCGCTCTACCAACTGAGCTAATACCCCATGAATTTTTATTTGCCAAATCATTATAGCACACTTTTTTAATATGTAAAGAAAATATTTGTTGATAAAATTTCCGAATTGTTGTAAAATACCTTTGCGGCTTTTGACAAGGCTGCACTAGTTGGGGAGCTAGCGGTGCCCTGTTACCTGCAATCCGCTACAGCAGGAATGAATTCCCCTCTTAGGATTTGTCATGTGTCGTCTGACACCGATAAGCGGCGTTGATGAGCCGGTCTCGCGCAACGGAAACCCGTGAACCATGTCAGGCGGGGAACCGAGCAGCATTAAGCGGTGCTTTTCGTGTGCCGTGAGGGTGCCGGTTCTGAGTTGGCTGTCGGCGTAACGGGCATATGGCATTATTCAAGGTCGGGTGTGCAGTCTTGTCAAAAGCCGCTATTATTTTGCAAAGGATTCTTGCCCATGTATCAGGCATTGTATCGGAAATGGCGTCCAAAGACCTTTGATCAGGTTGTCGGTCAGCAGCATATAACCGAAACACTTAAAAACCAGATAATCAACGGCAGACTTTCCCACGCCTATCTCTTCATAGGCACACGCGGAACAGGTAAAACCACCTGCGCCAAGATTCTTGCCAAAGCGCTGAACTGCCAGCACCCCGAAAACGGGAATCCCTGCGGTAAGTGCCCTGCATGCCTCGGTATTGATGACGGCAGCATTCTCGATGTTGTTGAGATCGACGCTGCTTCCAACAACGGTGTTGATAATGTGCGTCAGCTTCGCGAAGAGGCGGTGTTCTCCCCTGTTTCCGTTAAAAAGCGCGTGTATATCATCGACGAGGTGCATATGCTCTCCACAGCCGCATTCAATGCGCTGCTGAAAATCCTTGAAGAGCCGCCCGAGCATCTTACATTTATACTCGCAACCACCGAGCTTAACAAGGTTCCCGCAACCATTCTCTCCCGCTGTCAGCGTCACAGCTTCAAGCGGCTCGACTCCGATGTCATCGCAAAGCATTTGGAGTACATTGCTTCTCAGGAGCACTTCGATCTTGATGCTCAGGCAGCGCGGCTTATAGCAGGTCTTGCCGAGGGCGGAATGCGCGATGCGCTTTCCCTGCTTGACCAGTGCTCAGGCGCTGAACACATCGACGTTGACACGGTTTACGATGTCATGGGTCTTACAGGTAACCGCCGCACGGCAAAGCTTCTTGACTGCACCGTAAGGCAGAACACTCAGGCGGCGCTGGAGCTTTTTACCGAGCTCTGGAATGACGGCAAAGACCCCGCCACGCTCTTAGGAGAGCTCAACACCTTGCAGCGCGACTGCCTCATGCTCAGCGTTGCTCCAAAGGCAAAGGTCAGCCTGCTTTCGGGCGGATATGATGCGCAGACTCTCGCCGTGTTCACAAAAAAGCTCACCTGCGCCGAGCTTATTAACCGCATTGATATAGTTTCTGACTATCTTATGAAGATTAAAGATGCTAAGAGTCCGAAGCTCACGGCAGAGCTTTGCCTCATTTCCCTCTGCGACCCCGCGCTTAATGAGGGCATGAACGAGCTGAGAGCCCGTATATCAAGGCTTGAAGCGGACATAAAAAACGGAGTCAGCATCGTCGCTGCTCCCGCTAAAGCTGAAAAAGAAGAGGTCATCGAGGAGATTCCCTTTGGGGAGCCGCCCGAGATGCCCGAGCCCGAGTACGAGGAGCCTGTATTTGACGAGCCCGAGGAGGACCTCCCTCCTGCCGACCTTAATCCCGATGCATCTGCAGAGTCGGCTTCAGCACCCGAGGATAACGCTTCGCTCTGGCAGGCAATAGTTGAGAAAGCCGACGAGGAGCTTCCGGCGGGTATTATCGCTTTGCTGAGCGACTCCACTCAGGCAAAAGCCGAGATAAGCTATGACAGCATGTCAATATTTGTAGCGCCCGGTTTTGCATATAACATGGTCAACAAGCAGGACACTATCATCCGTCTCAGAGCAGCAGCTCAGGAAGTGACGGGACGCAGCCTCAAAATTCAGATTCTGGAAATGACAAACGATTCTTCCACTCCACCGCGGAGTATCGAAGAACTGAAAAAATTCAAAGAAACAAGATTCATTTAAGAATTATTTTTACTAAACACAGGAGGATATTATTATGGCAAAAGGCGGATTCCGCGGCGGCATGCCCGGCGGCAATATGATGAAGCAGGCTCAGAAGATGCAGGAAGAATTCATGAAGCTTCAGGAAGAGCTTGAAAGCACCGAGTTCACCGCAGCAGCAGGCGGCGGTGCAGTTAAGGCAACTATGCTCGGCACCCGCTCTCTCAAGAGCATCGAAATCGAGCCTTCCGCAGTTGACCCCGAAGACGTTGAAATGCTTCAGGATATGATCGTTGCAGCAGTCAACGAAGCAATCGCAAAGAGCGAGGATGCAACCAGCAAGGCAATGAGCAGAATCTCTCCCCCCATGGGCTTCCCCTTCTAATCGAATTAAATTTAAAACTCCGATGCAATCGCATCGGAGTTTTTTGTTTCTTATTTACTTCATAAAGCCGCCGTCGGAGGTTATTACCTGTCCTGTTATAAAGGATGCCGCATCGGAGGCAAGAAAGCTCACAACCGCCGCGATATCCTCAGGCTTTCCGAGTCTGCCCACAGGGGTGTCTTCGGCGAGCATATTCAAAGTCTCTTTGCCAAGCACCTGCACCATATCGGTATCTATAACTCCGGGGGCTACACAGTTTACACGGATATTGCTTGGTGCAAGCTCCTGAGCCAAGGCTCTTGTAAGTCCTATAACCGCGTGCTTTGTGGACGAATACGCGACCTCGCAGGAGCCGCCGTGCTGACCCCATATAGACGATGTGTTTATTATACACCCTGCGTGCTCATGGAGCATATTGGGCAGTACCGCCTGAATGGTGTTAAAAGCGCCGTTGAGGTTCACGCCGAACATATGCTGCCAATATTCCTCGGTCATGTCCTGGAAAAGGCACTGTTTGGCGATGCCCGCGTTATTTACAAGAAGACTTACATGGCCGAAGCGCTCTTCAACTGCGCTTACCATTGCCTTAACTTCTTCAGACTTTGAGACATCCGCCTTAAAACACATAGCCTCGAAGCCTTGGCTTGTCAGTGCTTCTACGAGCTCCTCTGCCTTGTCCTCCCGCTCAACGCAATTTATACATACGGCATAGCCGTCCTCGGCGAGCTTTATTGCTTCGGCTCTGCCGATGCCGCGGGACGAGCCCGTTATCAGTGCAACTTTTTTCATGCTTTAATCCTCTTCGAACTGGCTGTTATAGAGTTCCTCATAAAGTCCGCCCTTTTCAATGAGCTCCTCATGGGTGCCGCTCTCAACTATATCGCCCTTATCCATAACAAGGATGAGGTCTGCGTTGCGGATGGTGCTCAGTCGGTGGGCGATTACGAAGCTTGTTCTCCCCTCGGTGAGCTTATCCATAGCAGACTGCACCAGAGCTTCGGTGCGGGTATCGACAGAGGACGTTGCCTCATCGAGAATTATCATGGGGGCATTTTCTATCATCGCTCTTGCAATGGTGAGAAGCTGGCGCTGTCCTGCGGAAAGACTGCTTCTGTCGGAAAGGACAGTATCATACTGCTCGGGCAGAGTCATTATATAATGATCCATACCCACAGCCTTGCAGACCTTGCGCAGAAGCTCATCGGATACATTTTCCTTGCCGTAAACAAGGTTTTCGCGGTAAGTTCCCTCGAACAGCCATGTATCCTGCAAAACCATACCGAACAGAGAATGGACCTCCGAGCGCTTCATCTCGGAAACTGGAACTCCGTCTATTCTTATTTCGCCGCTCCACAAATCGTAGAAGCGCATGAGCAGGTTTACCATGGTGGTCTTGCCTGCGCCCGTATGGCCTACGATTGCGATTTTCTGGCCGGGTTTTACGGATGCGGAGAAATCATTGATTACGGGTTTGTTCTCATCATAGCCGAAGCGTACATGTTCAAACTCAACAGCGCCCGTAATTTTCTCGGGTGCAGCGGAACACATGCTGTCGTCGGAAAGCTCTTCTTCGCCGAGGAATGCGAAAACGCGCTCGCCGGCGGCGCCTGCCGCCTGAAGCTGGGTTGCCGCCTGAGATATCTGGGAAAGCGGGCTTGTAAACAGTCGGACATATGCTATGAATGAAACGATGACGCCGAAGCTGATTTTGCCGTTCATTGTAAGAACTGCGCCCATGACGCAGACTGCAACATATCCGAAGTTTCCGATGAAGCCCATGAAAGGCATCATCAGGCCGGAGAAGAAGCGGGATTTCCAAGCACTTTCGTAAAGCTTTTCGTTTATTGCATCGAACTCCTCGGTCACACGACCCGTCGCGCCGTAAACGCGCACGATGTCATGGCCTGAATAGACCTCTTCAACATGGCCGTTTATGTCGCCGAGATTCTTCTGCTGCTGTTTGAAATATTTCTGAGAGCGTTTAAGAACGATACTCATAAACACAAAGCCGAACAGAGATGCTCCGATTGCGGTAAGAGCCATTTGCCAGCTTGTTGCAAACATCATAACCAGAACACCGAGGAACTGGGTTACACCCTGAACGAGGGTTGTTATGCTGGAGTTAAGAGTTGAAGATACTGTATCAACGTCATTGGTTATGCGGCTGAGCACATCACCGATGCTGACCTTATCGAAATACTTGAGCGGAACGCGGTTTATCTTTCCCGAGATATCGTCGCGCATTCTCCACGCAAGGTGCTGCATTACGCTTATCATAACAAGACCCGAAGCGCAGGAAAGCAGGCCTGCCGAGCAATAGAGAACAAGTATCGATATTATTGATTTCTTAACTGATGCAAGGTCGATGCCCGTTGCAAGTCCCGCACTTATGGCATTTGTTAAATCCGCCATTTTGTCCGGGGCTATAATTGTCAACACCGTACCTGCAAGGGAGAAAACAAGACTGATGATTATCGGGAGATACCACGGACGGCAGTACTTATAAAGCTGCTTCATTGCAGTCTTGAAATCATTCGGTTTTTCGTTGAGGCCTCTGCCTCTGTGACCCGGTCTCGGACTCATAGGGCAAGCTCCTCCTTTGAAAGCTGAGAAAGGGCGATCTGCTTGTAGACCTCGCAGGAGGAAAGAAGCTCTTTATGAGTTCCCATGCCTACCTGTCTGCCCTCATCCAGCACTATTATTTTATCTGCGCCCATTATGGTGCCTATACGCTGGGCGACAATTATCTTGGTAACACCGTCAAGCTCGGTTCTGAGTGCATTGCGCAGTTCTCTGTCGGTCTTGAAGTCAAGAGCCGAGAAGGTATCGTCGAATATTATTATCTCGGGGCGCTTGCTCAAGGCTCTTGCAATGGAAAGGCGCTGCTTCTGGCCGCCGGAAAAGTTTGTGCCGCCCTGTGCGACGGGTGAGTTTTCCTTGTCCTCAAGCTCGGAAACAAATTCCTCGGACTGGGAAATGCGAAGAGCGTCATCCAGAAGCTTATCGTCAGCTCCCGCTCCGAAAACCACATTTGACTTTACCGTACCGGAGAACATGACGGCTTTCTGGGATACATAAGAAAGCTTTTCGCAAAGCTCCTCTATCACATAGTCCTTTACATTCACGCCGTCGACAAGCACTTCGCCTTCGGTGGCATCGTAAAATCTGGGAATGAGATTCACCAGAGTAGTCTTACCTGAGCCTGTTGAGCCGATTATGGCAACGGTCTCACCTTTATTAATCTTGAAGTTAATATCACTGAGAACGGAGCCGCTTCCGCCGGGATAGGTAAAGGAAACATTTTTTAACTCGATCTCTCCGTCGCAGTAGGCATTCTTCGCATTCTCGCTCTTACCGTCAACAATGGTGGGCTCGGTTTCAAGGACCTCGTTGATTCTTCCCGCCGCGACAAAGGCGCGGGGTGCGATAATGAATACCATCACCACCATGAGGAAGGACATGATAACCTGCATCGCATAGGACATGAAAACGACCATGTCCGCAAAAATGGAAACACGCTCGGCAATGCCCGCCATGCTGTTTACCACAACGGCATTAATGAGTATGGCGCCTATCCAGTAGATAGACATACTGAGACAGTTCATTACCAGAGTCATAAACGGACTTAAAAGCATCAGCGATCTGTTTGCAAAAAGGGCATTGTCCCTGAGCTCCGTATTTGTCTTTCGGAATTTTTCTTCCTGATATTTTTCGGCGTTATACGCTCTTACAACACGGATGCCGGTCAGATTTTCGCGTGCAGCGTGGTTCAGTCCGTCCTGCAGCCACTGAATCTTCTTAAATCTCGGATAAGTCAGGCGCATGACAATGGCGAGGAGCACAACGAGTACCGCAACGGCGATACCGGTCGAAAGTGACCACTGCCACGCCTTGCCCGCAATCTTTGTTACTGCCCACACCGCCATGACGGGTGCTTTTATTACAACCTGCATGCCCATTACGATGAGCATCTGTACCTGCATAACATCGTTGGTTGAGCGTGTAATGAGGCTTGCGGTAGAGAAAGAGTTGATCTCCTCCATGGAAAAGGACTCAACCTTATCGAAAAGTGCCTTGCGCAGGCGCTTTGAAAATCCCGCTGAGATTACAGCGGCAAAGAAGCAGACGATAATGGACGAGACAAGGCTTCCCAGCGAGCACAGCAGCATCTTGCCGCCGGCTGCCCATATATCGTGCATTGCGCTGCCCTCGGTCTCAACAAGCTTTGTTATCTCGGACATATAGTCCGGCAGCTTGAGATCGAGCCATACCTGCGAGACTATAAAAACAAGGCTCAGCAGAAAATACAGCCATTCTTTTTTGTTGATATATCTAAGAAGTTTAACCATTAAGTTGCAACTGTCTCCTTTGTTTCCTTAATTTCCGGTTCATTGATTTTTTCAAAGATAAGATTACTCGCAAGCTCAGCTGTGACCTGCGTAGGATTGTTTTTTGCGAACTCGCCGTCTATTACCTTTAAAATGTCTATGTAAACATCGGTTTTCTTAAAAGGTCCGTCTTTTGCAATTCTGTTTGTTCCGCGAAGCGCAACAACAACGACGGGCGCGCCCGCCTTCTGCGCCACCTTGAATGAACCCGCGTGGAACGGCAGAAGTCCTTCACCTTTATTACGAGTGCCCTCGGGATAGATGCACGCTGAGGCTTCATCGTTCTTAATAAGCGCCGCCATCTTGTTTATGGTTTTCAAGGCCTCTCTGTTATTATCCCTGTCCATTACAAGGCAGCCGGTCTTGTGCATGACTTTTCCGCCTATGGGAATTTTGAAGTTTTCCGCCTTGGACGCATAAATGATATTGTAATCCTTAAGCAAAGGAATTTTTACAATGGGGTCAAACATTGACTTATGGTTACACACCATCAGGAAGCGCTTATCTGTAGGAATCTTTTCAAGTCCCGTTACATGAATTCTGGTGTTAAACACGATGCAGATAGCTTCCGCGAGTGTGTTAAGCTGTACGAGCCAGAATTTTGATGGCTTGTCCTGAGGCTTTTTCAGATCAACGGTGAGCTCCGTAATGATAAATAGCAGTATCGCATAGACAAGGAATATTCCGACACAGTAAGCTGCGAAAAGCAAAACTGTAATCCAGATCAAATTATACCAGGGCTGAGCCATAAAACATGAAAACATTGTTATCGCCGTACTGATGACACTCATGCCCGAAATGATTTTTATTAACATAAACCACACTCCTCGGTCGGTTTCTAAATCTCAAAAAGGCGCTATTTTATTATTGTATCACTAATTTCGTATTTTCCAACAGATATTTTAAATTTTTTGAGTATTTTTCAATTTGTTAACATATTTTTTAATGTTACGCAAAGGCAAACCTGAAATTTTCACTCTTGTCCGTATCGACAATCAAGCGTCTGGCATTAGCCATAATTTGTGATTTTTTGTATGAATTGCACATCTGCAAATTGCAAATTTTCACACTTTCGTAAAAAATAATAAATTTGGGATTTTTATGCCGAAACAGGGCATTTTCAAATTGCTTTTTACTTTAATTTAGTATAAAATACGTAATTAGCTCTAAGAAAGCAAAATATGTATAGGAGTGAAAAATTCTTATGATCTACCTGGCACCCATAATGGCAGTGGTCGCACTGGCGTTTGCAGCTTATAAGACTGCATACGTGTCCAAGCAGGATGCAGGTACCGAGCGTATGAAGGAAATCTCCGCCGCTATCAGCGATGGCGCAAGAGCATTCCTCTTCGCAGAGTACAGAATCCTGGCAATCTTTATCGTAGTCCTTTTCCTGGCAATCGGTCTGTTCATCGGTTGGTCAACCGCTCTCTGCTTTGTTTGCGGAGCGATTTTCTCCATCCTCGCAGGCTACATCGGCATGAACGTTGCTACCAAGGCTAACGTACGTACCGCTAACGCTGCTAAGGAAAGCGGAATGAACAAGGCTCTTTCCATCGCATTCTCCGGCGGTTCCGTCATGGGTATGTGCGTTGTCGGCCTTGGCCTTCTCGGCGCATCCGTTCTTTATCTTATCATCCGTGACACCAACGTTCTGTTTGGTTTCTCTCTCGGTGCTTCCTCTATCGCACTGTTTGCCCGTGTCGGCGGCGGTATCTACACCAAGGCTGCTGACGTCGGCGCTGACCTCGTCGGTAAGG
>R21__coassemble_1074_pt1 | contig 19581 bp, 20 predicted proteins | sample R21__metabat2_low_PE_019 | metagenome-assembled genome bin R21 | reverse complement strand
TCGAGCACCTTGTCCCAGCAGCCGTCCTTGACCATGGACAGGTTTATGACCATATCGATCTCATCGGCGCCGTTTCTTACTGCATCAGCCGCTTCAAAAGCCTTTGCCGCACTGGTCATATAGCCGTTGGGGAAACCGATGACGGTGCAAATCTTCATTCTGTCACCAACATAGCGCTTTGCGCCGTAGACGTGGCAGGGCGGAATGCAGACGGATGCGCATTCGTATTTAATCGCCTGATCGCACAGAGTCTTTATCTCATCCGCCGTACAGTCTGTGCGCAGAAGGGTGTGGTCGCACATTTTCAGTATATCTTTAATCTCCATAGCAGGTTTCCTTTCGCATGAATAACATGATTATAATCCAAAGCTCCGTCATATTCAAGCAAGACTGACTAATATACTTGGATAAGCAATAACACAAGGATTGGTTTTATTATAATGGACGAAAACTTAAATTTTAACTACGCAGAGCTTTGCGGAACCATGGCGGCCGCCCCCGAATATTCCCACACAAGCCGCGGCGAGGATTTCTTTATCTTTCCCCTTTGCGTGGAACGACTCTCAGGCACCGAGGACACGATAAACGTCATCGTGCGCAGAGAGCTTCTGGATAAGCTTGAGCCGCAGAATGAGGAAAAAATACATATAATCGGTGAGCTGCGCTCGTTCAACAACAAAAGCGGCGAAGGCGCAAAGCTCGTCATCACCGTGTTCGCCAAGGAAATAGCTCTCACTTATGGCGATGACGAAAACATCATTCGCCTAAGAGGAACTCTTTGCAAAGCGCCGAACAAACGCACCACGCCCATGGGGCGGGATATCTGCGACCTGATGCTTGCGGTAAACCGCCGCTACGGCCGGTCGGACTATCTTCCCTGCATCACATGGGGTGTGAAGGCTCTCAAGGCCTCCGAATGGTCTGTGGGCACGCGGGTAAGTCTTGAAGGTCGGATACAGAGCCGAAGCTATATAAAGCTCATAGACGATATACCAATGGAGAAAACCGCCTTTGAGGTCTCCGTAATAGAGATAGAAAAAGATACCGGTAATTAAGGGCTGCGCACCATAGAGATTTATAGGTTTTGAACGGCTATTTTCCGCCCATACGGCATAAAAAATAACGGTAATACGTCAGTATTACCGTTATTTTGTTATCTTGTCTGTTCGAAAAATCTCTCGCTCAAAACTGCTTTGCACCTGAAAAGCAGGATGTTTTTTGCAAGGCAAGGCAAATTACCGCAGGAATACTGGCGTATTTCAAGGTGATTTAACGAAGTTTTGCGTAAATCAGTCACTTTTCAGGCTTTAATTCCCTATGGTGCACCGCCCAACCGGTATCTTTTTTATTTCTTGGGAAGTATTTCGACCCAGTATCCGTCCGGGTCTTCCAAAAAATACACACCCATTTCCTTGTTGTCAAAGCATATTATGCCCATTTCCTCATGCTTTTTGTGTGCCGCTTCAAAATCGTCAACGCGAAACGCAAGGTGGAACTCCTGCTCGCCCAGATCATAGGGCTCTGTTCTGTCGAAGAGATAGGTCAGCTCAAGTGAAAAGTCCGTCACTCCGTCACCGAGAAAAACGAGCTTGAAATCGTTATTGCTGCCTGTTTTCTCCCGCACGGGTTTAAGGCCCAGCGCTTCATCGTAAAACTTCAGACTGCGCTCAAGGTCAAAGACGTTGAAATTGAAATGGTCAAAAGTAAACACTGCTCATTCCTCCTGTATTTTTCCTTTGTATTCAGTATAAATTATATCTGCACACTTGTCAAAAAATAGTTGGATTTATTGTCTTTTGCGTTTATAATATAATTGAATAAATATGTACGGAGATGGGTCATGTACGAAGAGCTTATAGAAAAATACATACCTCAGGATGACATATATCTGTTTAATACAGGCAACGCCCGCAAGGCATGGCTTCTGTTCGGCTGCACTTACATCGAAGAAATCGATATGCACCGCTTCGTCCTATGGGCACCCAACGCGGAAAGCGTCAGTCTGGTGGGTGACTTCAACGCTTGGGACGACAGCGCAACGCCCATGGAAAAGCTGGGCAATGTGTGGTGCGCCTTTGTCGGCGGACTCTCAAACGGCGCACTCTACAAATACTGCGTCACCCAAAAGGGAGGCAGAAAAGTTTTAAAGGCCGACCCCTTTGCCGCATGGTCGCAGACGGACATAAACACAGCCTCCAAGGTATGGACAGGCTCATATGCTCCCAAGCATGCACTCGAGAAAGCAGAGGGAAGTCAGCCCGTAAACATATACGAAGTGCATCTCGGCTCATGGAAGGACAACCCGAGCTATATATCCATCGCCGAGGAGCTTTCGGAATACTGCGCGGACATGGGCTACACCCACGTAGAATTTCTGCCTCTGACCGAGTATCCCTATCCTCCATCATGGGGCTATCAGGTAACGGGCTATTATGCCCCGACAAGCCGCTACGGCATGCCCGATGAGTTTGCCGAAATGATTGACATTTTCCACAGCCGGAATATCGGCGTTATCATGGACTGGGTACCTGCCCACTTCCCCCGCGACGAGCACGGTCTGGCAAGCTTCGACGGTACCCGCCTTTTTGAATGCAAGGAAGAGCGCATGGCAAGCCATCCCGAGTGGGGCACTCTCATTTTCGACTACGCCATGCCCGAGGTGCAGAGCTTTCTTATCTCCTCCGCCTGCTCATTTGTGGAGCGCTACGGCATTGACGGTATCCGCGTTGACGCGGTGTCCTCCATGCTTTACTTAAACTATGGCAGAAAAGACGGGGAATTCACCCCCAACCGTGATGGCGGCAACATAAATTTAGGCGCAGTCGAGTTCCTGCAGAAGCTCAACACGGCCCTTAAAGAAGAATACGGCAATGTGATTAGCGTTGCGGAGGAAGCAACCGCCTATCCCCATGTGACAGGCGCGGTTTCCGATGGCGGTCTCGGCTTCACATATAAGTGGGACATGGGCTACATGCACGACACTCTCGATTATTTTGCCATTGACCCCCTGTTCCGCAGCGGCTCACACGACAAGCTCACATTCTCCATGATGTATGCTTTCTCCGAAAGCTTCATCCTCGCTTACTCCCATGATGAGGTTGTGCACGGCAAGAAATCCATGCTGGATAAAATGTTCGGCGAATATAACGACAAGTTTGCCGAGCTTCGCGTGCTCTACGGTCTGCAGTTTGCCCACCCCGGCAAAAAGCTCAGCTTCATGGGCTCGGAGTTCGGCCAGTTCATCGAGTGGGACTACAAAAAGGGTCTCGACTGGCTTCTGCTGGACTACCCCATGCACAAGGCCATGCAGGACTACTGCAAGGCGCTGAACCACTGCTATTTAAGCTCTCCCGCTCTTTACTGCAATGACAGCTCATGGGCAGGCTTCGGATGGCTCAACGTTGATGAAAGAGAGCGCAGCGCAATTGCGTTCATCCGCTACGGAGACAACGATACACGCACCATATGCGTATGCAATCTGCTTCCCGTTGAGTTCAAGTGCTTCACCTTCGGCATGCCTGCAAAGGGAGAGCTCACCGAGATATTAAACAGCAACGACAGTCGCTTCGGAGGAAGCGGAACGACACACGAAAAAATAATCAAAGTCCGCGACGGAGGTTTTGGCGGTCTGCCTTATTGCGCAAGCATCGACCTGCCGCCGCTGACCTGTATCTACTATAATTTTGAGGAAATCGGAAAGGATGATTTAAGTGAAGACCATAACTGCTGAGCTTAAAGAGCGCGGACTCAAAACCATGCCGAACATACTTCTTGCGGCGGCGGAATGTGCGCCCCTTTCGAAAACGGGCGGTCTTGCCGACGTTGTGGGCACTCTGCCAAAGGCACTGAAAAAGCTTAAAATCGATGCCCGCGTGATAACTCCCTACCACCGCTGTATAAAAGACAAATACGCGGACAAGGTAGAGCATCTTTTTGATTTTAACGTAAGCTTGGGCTGGCGCACCCAGTACTGCGGCATTGAACGTCTTGAGCTTGACGGCGTTTGCATCTATCTTGTCGACAACGAGTTTTACTTTGGAGAAAAGATATATAAAGGCGGCTGGGAGGAAGGCGAACAGTACGCATTCTTCTGCCGCGCCGTTCTGGATGCCCTGCCCAACTTAGGCTTTACCCCCGACATTGTTCACTGCAATGACTGGCACACCGCCATGCTGCCTCTGCTTGCGAAAACCCAATACCCCGACAGCATGCAGTCAAAGCTCAGATGGCTTTTAACCATACACAACATCGCCTATCAAGGCAAGTTCGGCTTTGACTATGTTCAGGACCTGCTGGGCGTTGACGAAAAATACTACACCCCCGAATTTATGGAGCTTGACGGCTGCGCGAACTTTTTAAAGGCAGGCTGCGTATTTGCCGACCGCATAAACACCGTAAGCCCCACCTATTCTGAGGAGATTAAATCCGCATACTTCGGCGAGGGTCTGGAGGGAATACTCCGCGCCCGCTCACATGAGCTTTGCGGCATCATAAACGGCATCGATGTAAAGACCTTCAATCCCCATTCCGATCCCGTACTCCCTGCGCGATACGATAAAGGCCATCTGGGCGGCAAGAGAAAATGCAAGACAGAGCTTCAAAGCTCCATGGGCCTTGAAGTCCGCGACGATGTTCCTCTCTTTGCAATGGTAACTCGCATGACCGAGCAGAAGGGCTTTGACCTTGTTGAGCGCATGCTGGATGAGCTTATGAGCTACAACGACATGCAGTTCATGCTCCTCGGCTCAGGCGACAAGAAATATGAGACCTTCATGCGCGAGGCTGAAGGCCGCTATCCCGGAAGGCTATGCGCCTATATCGGCTACAACGAGGATCTATCCCACAAGGTTTACGCAGGCAGCGACTTCTATCTCATGCCCTCGCGCTTTGAGCCCTGCGGTCTTTCCCAGATGATAGCCATGCGCTACGGCTCAGTTCCCATTGTCCGCGAAACCGGCGGCCTTAAGGACTCCGTTCTGCCCTACAATCAGTTTACCGGCGAGGGCACCGGCTTCTCCTTTGCCGATTTCAACGCCCATGAAATGAAGGATGCCGTCATGCTTGCCCTCGACTGCTACCGCAAGCCCGAGGTCATGGCGGGGCTTGTGCGAAGCGCAATGGAGGCTGATTTCAGCTTTGGTAAATCTGCTGAGGAATACGCGAGGCTTTACATATGTCTGCTTTAAAACGCAAGGTTTTCATCGGCGGCAGGTATGATGAGCTCTGGTCAAGTGATTATAAGCTAAAAATCGCCTACCGCAGCCAGCAGGAGATAGATGCCGTATACGACGGTCATTGGCACTGCGCAGAAAATCAAAGCGAAAGCATTGAGAGTTTCGTCCACTCGTCTGCATATTTTGCCGACAAGCTCGAGAAACATCCTCCCGAGCTTTTACATCAGATCTGCGGAAGCGAGATAAAAGCGCTCATCCCCGAGGAGCTTTTGCGTCAGCTTCTGGATGACTGCGCACTCTCCCTTGACAGCGCGGTTAAAATCCTGCTGGATTGCTTCGGCGAGAGCTTAAACGCCATTTCCGAAAAGGAATGGCTGAAAGAAATTCAGCCGCGCACATATGCGCTGACGGCTGTTTTGAAAAGTGCGCTCGACACAAGCTTTTTCGCTGTGCACGATGCCTATGACGAAGCTTATCGCTCACCCCTCGGGGCTGTGGAAAACGGCACTGCCGTTCGTTTTTCCGTCTTCTGCTCAAATGTCAGCACCGCGGAGCTGGAAGTTTACGGCGATGATTTCCGCGCCGTAATCCCATTGGAGCGCAGCGGAAACATCTTCACCTGTACATTCACGCCCAACTCCCCTGCCGCACTTTGGTACCGCTTCAGGCTTGACGAAAAATGGCTGTGCCCCGACTCATCGGGAAACCGCGGCATCATATCTTCAATGCCCAACGCAGGCTTCAGACTCACCGTCTACCGTCGGGGATTTAAAACACCCGACTGGTTCAAGGGCAGAGTCATGTATCAGATTTTCCCCGACCGTTTCGGTTTTACCGAGGATGATACATTTTCCCGCGGCATCGAATATCACCGCAGCTTAGCTCAGACTCCCGATGCACACGAGCGCATTGACGAGCCCGTAAAATGGCAGGCGCGAAGCTTTGAAAAGGATTATGCCCCCGATGATTTTTACGGCGGCAATCTCAAAGGCATTGCTGAAAAGCTGCCATATCTCAAAAAGCTCGGCGTCGGCGTTATCTACCTGAATCCCATTGTGGAGGCGCGGTCAAACCACCGCTACGACACATCCGACTACCGCCGCATTGACCCTATACTCGGTACAAACGAGGACTACACCGCTCTTTGCAAAAAGGCGGCAGAACTGGACATACGCATAATAAATGACGGCGTTTTCTCCCACACGGGAGCGGACAGCGTTTATTTTAACCGCAACAACAGCTACCCCGTCTGCGGCGCTTATCAGGGCGAGGAGTCGCCCTATTACAAGTGGTACGATTTCCGTTCCTTCCCCGATGACTACCGCTGTTGGTGGAACTTCAAAGACCTGCCCGAGGTAAACGAGCTTGATGAAAGCTGGCAGGAATTTGTGGTCACGGGAAGAGACAGCGTAGTAAAAAGCTGGCTCCGTCTCGGCGCTTCCGGCTGGCGGCTTGATGTTGCCGACGAGCTTCCCGACGAGGTACTGACTCTAATCCGCGACTCCGCAAAGGAGGAAAAGCCCGACGCGCTCATCCTCGGTGAGGTCTGGGAGGATGCGGTAACAAAGGAAAGCTACGGAAAGCGGAGAAACTATGCCCTCGGCTATTCCCTTGACTCCGTTATGAACTATCCCCTGCGCAGGGCGCTCATCGACTTTGCTCAGGGCAGAATGAACGCATTTTCTCTCCGTGATTTTCTGCTTAGCCAGATGATGAACTATCCACGACCCATGTATCTCTCTCTTATGAATCTGCTGGGCACTCACGACACGCCCCGCATAAGCTCCGCTCTCAGCGTGAACGAGGATCTGCGCAGTATTCCCAGAGAAAGGCAGCTCGAAATGCTTGCAGATGCGAAGGACTCAATCGAGCTTCACATGCTCTGCGCGGTAATTCAGTACATTCTCCCGGGTGTTCCCTCTCTGTACTACGGCGACGAGGAGGCGCTAACGGGCGGCACTGACCCCTTTAACCGTGCTCCGTTTGAACCGAAGGAGGAAAAGCTGTTTGCTTTCTATTCAAAGCTCGGCAAACTCAGAAATGAATGCGAGTCCTTAAAGTCAGGTAATCTCAAAATTGAAACTCCTGATGCAAATATAATTATCCTCAAAAGAGCTTTATCAGGCGAGGAAACCGTCTGCATTGTAAACCGCAGCGATATCCCCTATTCTCACAACCGCATCGATTTGAAGCCTCTTTTGTTCGGCTATGAAGATGCAATTCCCGCAAATTCAGCCGAAATATATGCAAGAAACCCGAAGGCTTAAGGCCTTCGGGTTTCTTGCGTGAAAGTTAAAAGAGAGGAGTATGAAAAATGAAAAGCATCTGTGCTCAATTGTGTGTTTACTGAATCTCGAGTCGTCTTGCTGCGGGAATCTCAGGATTCTTCTTCGGCATGCTGACACTCAGAACACCGTCGTTATAAGATGCGGTAATCTGGTCGGTATCAATGCCGGATACATTGAAGCTGCGGCTGTATGAGCCATAGAAGCGCTCGCGGCGGACATAATTTCTTTCCTTGTCCTCTTCATCGTTCTCGCTGTTGCGGGACGCCGTGATGGTCAGGCAGTCCTTATCGAGGTCAATGCTGATATCTTCCTTCTTGAAGCCGGGAAGCTCAGCTTCGAGGACATAGTTTCCGTCCTTCTCGGTGATATCAGTGCGGAATGCGGAAACTTCGTTATCGCTCCAGAATCTGCGGCTCATGTCCTCCAGCTCACGGAAGGGATTGTAGCTTGCAATTCTGCGGTAGTTATAAGGCATAATTTCGAACATAATAGTTACCTCCTGTAATTAACACATTCGCGCAAACTTTGCGCTTCATTTATGTTTCTTGTTTCTTGTTGTATATAAAATACCATGTAAATATTAACAAATATAGTATTTTATATGAACAAACTATGAATTTTAGCACTTATCCCGTTAGAGTGCTAAAAAATCACATAAAAACAACCGTCACACTTTTAAGTATGACGGTTTGTTCTTTTAATTATTCGCCTTTTCGGTTAAGTGCTTTGTGTTTTATAAGTACATAAGCAACCAGAGCCAGCGCACCGGCCGCGATTGCAAGACATGTATAGACAATAGCGTTATTATACACATTTGAAACATTTACGGGGCTGTCAGGATTCTGACTTTCGGCGGGCATCTGTGTCTCTGATGCGGGTTCTTCGCTCACAGCCTCGGTTTCCTCCGGAGGAACATATGCCGGCGCACCTGTCGAGTCGAGAAGGTCGGACATCATAACCCAGCCTTCGTAATACACGTGCTCGCCTTCTTCGTTAAGGCCAATATCAATGCTGACCTGTCCCCAGGGAACATCGCCGGTGCGTGCAAAGGTTGCGGTAATAATAACGGGCAAATCATTTTCGACGGCAATATATTCCCCGTCAACATTGCACTCGGGAGCTTCCCATACCATGACATATTTGTTGCTGTTTCCTGTAATATATGTTTCGCCGTCCTTAACCAGATTATCCGGGTTTTCCCAAAGGTTGCCAACGGGCTTTGTAATATCCGCAAATGCAGATCCGGTAATTAAAATCGCTATAATCAACACAAAGACAATACTCAGAATTTTTTTATTCATCTAATGCCTCCTCTGTAGTCGATGGGGATTATAGCATATATATGTTTAAAAATAAAGACAATTTTGTTAACAAAAAACAAACGGCACGGGTTTTCCATGCCGTTTTGCTTTTATTAAAGAACTTTTGCCAGAAAATCCTGAAGACGTTCGCTCTTGGGATTCTCGAAAATCTCCGCAGGACTTCCCTCTTCCACAAGTCTGCCGTCCGCCATAAACATAACGCGGTCGCCAACCTCGCGGGCAAAGCCCATCTCGTGGGTGACAACTACCATGGTCATGCCCTCATTTGCAAGCTCCTTCATAACATCAAGAACCTCGCCTACCATTTCGGGGTCGAGGGCGGAGGTAGGCTCGTCAAAGAGCATTACATCGGGCTCCATGCAGAGAGCGCGGACTATCGCAATACGCTGCTTCTGTCCGCCCGAAAGCTGGCTGGGATAAGCATCCGCGCGGTCACCGAGACCGACACGTTCAAGAAGCTCCATGGCTTTCTTCTCCGCTTCCTCCTTGCTCTTGCCCAAAAGCTTCATAGGAGCAATGGTCATGTTCCTCAGAAGAGTCATATGGGGGAACAGATTGAAATGCTGGAAAACCATGCCCATCTTCTGGCGGTGGAGGTTAATGTTGCACTTGGGATCGGTTATATCCGTACCTTCAAATGTAATCTTGCCGCCGGTGGGAAGCTCAAGCAGATTAAGGCAGCGCAGGAAAGTGCTCTTGCCTGAACCTGAAGGGCCGATTACAACAACGACCTCGCCCTTGTGGATATCGGTGGATATACCGTCGAGAGCCTTTATCTTTCCGCCCTTGAAATACTTCTGAAGGTCTTCAACCTTAATAAGAACATCAGTGGTCACTGTTGCGCAACCTCCTTTCGAGCCTGCCTACAAGCCATGTAAAGAACATTACAAGCACAAGGTAAATGAGTGCGACTGCAATCAGCGGCAGGAACGGAGAATAGGTAACGCCGCGGATGATATCGCCGCCCTTGGTAAGGTCACGGACCGCAACGTAGCCGGCAACGGAGGTTTCCTTCAGAAGAACAATGAACTCATTTGCCAGAGTGGGCAGCACGTCCTTAAGCACCTGCGGAATGACAATATAGCGCATGGTCTGAACATAGTTAAAGCCCAGTGAACGGCCTGCCTCAAACTGACCGTTATCGGTTGCCATGATGCCGCCGCGGATAATCTCAGCAACGTAAGCGCCGGAGTTAATACCGAAGGCCAGCATTGCGATACCTACGCCGTTGCGGGAATTTGCGAATATTATGTAGTAGATTATCATCAGCTGTACAACAACAGGAGTACCGCGGATAATAGTCAGGTAAAGCTGGCATATTGCATTACCGATGCCCAGAAGACTCTTGCCGATGCCGGGCTGCATGGTTTCCTTATTCTTATCCCATGTGGAACGCACTATGGCAATTACAACACCGATTGCAACACCTATAAGGCAGGCAACAAGCGTAATCTTAAGCGTGTTTATAAGACCCGTGGTCAGATATCTCCATCTGTCGTCATCAACGAAGTTCAGTATGAAGTCTGCCCTGAAATTTTCATACCATTGAGTCAAGAAACTTCCTCCTCAATTAACAGTCGAAAAGAGGCTCCATGTTTCAGCACGGAGCCTCGTTACTATTAAGCTATATTATTTAATCAGCCGTTGTTTGCTGCAACAAATGCCTTTGCAGGCTCGTTGTCGATGATAACGCAGTCAATCTTGCCGGAGGTAAGAGCTGCGATAGCGTCAGCACCCTTGGGGAATGCCTGAACGTGATCTTCGCCGAAGTCATCAGAAGCATAGATGAAGCCGGTGGTTGCGTTCTGGCAGCCGATCTGTACATTTTCGCCTGCATCAATCTTTGCGGCAATGTCATCAGCGCTTGTGATGTCAGAGCCTTCGGGAACAATGATAACCTGTACGCCGGTTGCGTAGCTGGAGGAGAAGTTTACGCTCTCAAGACGCTCGTCGGTAACAGTCATGCCGGCCATACCCATATCGATCTTGCCGGAGGTAACTGCGGGGATTATTGCATCAAAGTCCATATCAGCAATTTCGAGCTTCATGCCGAGCTTGTCAGCGATGAGGCCTGCAACTGCTGCGTCAATACCGACAACTGCGTCGTTCTCAACGAACTCATAGGGAGGGAATGCTGCGTTGGTGCCCATGGTAAGGGTCTCTGCGTCAGCTGCAACGTCCTGCTGGAATGCGGGCAGCTCGCCTTCGCCGGAGATGTAATATGCAGTTACCTGAGCGACGGTACCGTCGGCAATGAGTTCTTTCAGTGCTGCATCGATCTTTGCGAGAAGGTCTTCATTTTCCTTTGCAACTGCGATTGCGTAATCTTCGGTTACATACTCTGCATCAAGAATCTTGAGCTTAACATCTTCGTCCTTGCCTGCGGTATTGCCTGCTGCGCATGCGCAAAGAGCAAATACCATAACAAGTGCGAGCAGAAGTGCTACATACTTTTTCATTTTATTTACCTCTTTTTTAGAATTTACTGTTTATGCTTGCTTTGGATGTTGAGATAATAGCATTTTTATTCATTGCTGTCAACTGTTTCATTGAAGTTTATTCGTCATTATTCAAATAATCTCCGTAAATTAATGAATAATATTCATTTTCATGCGAATATTCATTCTATTTTACATAAATGAATATTATTTTTTCACTAATGAAGCAAGCGAGAAAACCAGAAATACGATCAAATTAACGGCTACGATGCTTGCGCCCGTGGGGAGCTCAAGAGCATATGAGCTCACCATGCCCGCAACAAAGCACACCACCGAGATTACCGCCGAACACAACACAACCGATTTAAAGCTGCGGCAAAGGCGCATTGAGCTGAGTGCGGGGAATATTATAAGGCTCGAAATGAGCAGGGCACCCATCATGCGCATGCCGAGAACAACCGTAACCGCTGTGAGCACCGCTATAACCGTGTTGTAGCGCTCTGCCTTTGTTCCCGTTGCCTTTGCGAAGGTTTCATCGAAGGTGACAGCGAAAATTCTCGGATACAACAATACGAACATCAGAAGCACAATCATCGACAGCACTGCGCTCAAAACCGCGTCGCCCCTGCTCAGAGAAAGAATGCTGCCGAACATATAATTTGAAACATCGGTGTTCATTCCCGTAGTCATGGATATTACGATAACGCCTATGGCAAGCGCACTGCTTGAAATGAGCGCGATTGCCGCATCGCCCTTGATTTTGCTGTTCTGGCTTATGCGCAAAAGGAGAAACGCCGCAGCCACGACAACAGGCACTGCCAGTGCAAGGGGCGCAATATTTGCCGCCGCCGCAATCGCAAGGGCTCCGAAGCCCACATGGGATAGTCCGTCGCCTATCATGGAATAGCGTTTAAGTACAAGGGACACGCCCAGAAGCGATGCACAGAGAGAAACAAGTATGCCCACTATCAGAGCGCGTGTCATAAAATGATAAGACAGCATTTCACTAAGAATCATGCTCTGCCACCTCCTACAAAGCGGCGGGCAAGGTCGCTTTCGCGGTACTCTGCCGCCGTGCCGAAAAACAGCTGTTTATGTCCGAGGTGGAGAATATGGGTCGCATAGCGCACAGCCTCGTGTATATCGTGAGAAACCATGATGACAGTGGTATTGTCACACAGGTTAATGAGCTTTATGAGGTTATACATTTCATTTGTCGCAACCGGGTCAAGGCCCGTTACAGGCTCATCCAGAAGCAGAAGCTTTTTAGTTGCGCACATGGCGCGGGCAAGCAGAACTCTCTGCTGCTGACCGCCCGAAAGTTCCATATAGCATCTGTCCTTCAGTTCCTCAATGCCCAGACGCTCCATATTCGCCATGGCAGCCGCCTTGTCTTCCGCGCTGAAAAACAAGCGTTTTCCCATGCCGTTTATTCTGCCTGACAGAACGACCTCGGACACCTTTGCGGGGAAGTCACGCTGTATCTGAGTCTGTTGAGGCAGATAGCCGATTTCCGTGGGTCTGAGCCCGTCGCCGAACTCAACCGTACCGCTTGTCGGGCTTTTGAGCCCCAGCAGTCCTTTCATAAGTGTGGACTTGCCCGAGCCGTTTTCTCCGACTATGCAGAGATAAGAGCCTGCTTCGATCGAAAAGTTTATATCGCTCAAAACTGTTTCGCCGTCATAGGCGAAGCTTAAATTTTTACAGCTTAACTGTGCCATCAGGATAAAGCCTCCTTCAGGGTTACTAAATTTTGCCGCATGAGACTGAGGTAACTCTCCCCTGCCTCAAACTGCTCGGCGGTGATGTTATGCACCGAATAAAACGGGAGCTTCGCACAGCTCGTATCCTCGCATATCACATCCGCCATTTTCTGATTGGAAAATTCCATATACAAGACCGCGGACAGCTTCCCGTCACGCACCTTGTCGATTAAAAACGCAACTGTCTTTGCCGAGGGCTCGGTTTCGGATGCGCAGCCGGGGAATGCGGCATAGTATTCAAGGCCGTATTCCTTAGTAAAATATCGCATGGGGAAGCGGTCGGCAAACACAAGCGTTTTGTATCTTGCGTTCTTTACAGTCTGACGGAACATACTGTCCAGCTCCATAAGCTGAGCAGAATATCCCTCGAGCTTTGCGGAATAAAGCGCCGCATTATCGGGGTCTATGTTGCAGAGCTCGGCGCAGATCGCCTCGGATATGAGCTTTGCGTTTACGGGAGAAGTCCAGACATGCTCGTCCAGCTCATCCTCATCCTCTTTTTCCTCGCCGCGCACATACATGCCATCCTGCACCTGCTCACTGAGAGCCTCGACGCAGTCCATCATGCACAGGACGTTTTTGCAGTCTGCGCTAAGCTCCTCGACCCACTCCTCGCTCTCGCCGCCGTTACATATGAACAGGTCACAGTTCTGGATACGAATGACATCCTTGGGCGTGGGCTCATAGGAATGCACCTCGCTGCCCGGCTTTATTAACAGTGTAAGCTCCGCCTTATCCCCTGCTATCTCGCGGGCAAAGTCATAGGCAGGAAAGCTTGTGCAGACAATTTGCATCTTTCCGCTGTCCGAGAGCTGCACATTCTCCGCGCCGCAGGCGCAGAGCGTGAATATACAGGCAAGGCACAGAACAAGCGAAATAATTCTCTTCATTTCTGCCTCCCTGCGCAGGCGGCGCATCTCCCGTAGAGCATGCTCAGGCTGTCATCAATCACAAAGCCCGTGCTGCGTGTGAGCTTATCCTGAGCTTCATGGTCAAGGTGGATGAGCAGTCCGCAGTCCACGCACTTCAAATGCAGATGCTCGGAGCAGCAAGCCGCACCCGAAAGCTGATAGGCGGCCTTGCTCGTTCCCTCGCGGGTGAAGCGGCGAATAGCCCCCTCTTCCTCCAGCTTTCCGACAAGACGGTACACCGTGCTCTTGCCCGGCGCAGCCTCGCCGAGGCTTTCAATAAGCTCATCTATTGTAAACTGCCTGTCCGCGTTTGTCTCAAAAAGCGACAGAACCGCGGAACGCTGTTTTGTGTTGTAAGTTGCTTTCATTTCGTCCTCCAATTTGAGAATAATTCCCGAATTGCCCAGTAATCATACAACGCAGAGAGCGTAAAGTCAAGAAAAAGCACCACCCAGGGCTGTGCACCATAGGAATTTACAGCCTGAAAAGCGACTGTTTTACGCAAAACTACGTTAAATTACCTTGAAATACGGCAGTATTCCTGCGGTAATTTGCCTTGCCTTGCAAAAAACATCCTGCTTTTCAGGTGCAAAGCAGTTTTGAGCGAGAGATTTTTCGAACAGACAATATAACAAAATAACGGTAATACTGACGTATTACCGTTATTTTTTATGCCGTATGGGCGGAAAATAGCCGTTCAAAATCTATAAATCCCTACGGCGCACAGCCCTAAGCGGTGCTTTTAAGATTTTCAATTCAGTTAAGGAGAACTCCTGCGGCGGTGCCGATGATGGTTGCCTCGTCAACGGTCACGAATTCATAGCGCCTGCCCATGATTTCCTCGGCGTAAACCGCCATGCAGTCCTCAAGATAGGGGCGGAACAGTCTGCTCTTTTTGAAGAGCGAGCCGTCAACAGCAATGCAGGCGGGCTTATTCTGTCCGTCGCCGGTCAGCATCATTATTGCACAGAGCGTGCATGCAACGCAGCGCGCCGAACGCTCGAATATCTCGTCAATGATGTATACCATATTAACAGCATCCTCGCCGTAAATACCCTTGGGGAGTTTTCCGCTTCCCCACTTATCGGCAATTGGAGTTTCAAAAAACTTCATATCAAGGATGAATTCCTTTGCCTTTTCGGAGAAAACCCCTTCTCTTGCGGCAGCCTTGAGCGCATAGAAGCAAATCTCGCCTAAGTATCGACCCGACATCATCTTCTCGCTTGTGCCGTGGCCTGTATCGGGAAGGTTTTCGTCCATCTCCTTATCGAAATCGCCCTGAGGGAAGCCGCAGTAATAACCCGACTCAAGGTTTACGAGCATTTTTTCCTCGCCCTTGAAGCCCAGCTTTTTGATGCGGTTTTCGGGAAGCAGGCAGCAGGAATTTGCGCCCGTTCCGACAACAAGACCGATGAAGCCGTCGTATCTGTTCTTTTTGAGCGGTGCGCTGCCACCGAACAGAGTTGCGGGCGTATCGTTAATGACAACTATCTTTTTCTCAGGCACGCCTAAGCGCTTAAGCTCCGCGATGAGGTCCGCGCCGAGGAGCTTTCCCGAAGCATTGCGAATGTCCACCTGCTTTGTAATGGAAATAACGCGCCCGTCCTTTTCGGGGGTTATCTCCGCGGCATAGGAGAAGGAGAAGCCTATTGCCTCCGCCTCATCCATGAGCGGCAGAATACTCTGCGCTGTATGGGATATGAAATCAGTCCAGTCTGCGGGCTCATGCAAACCCGGCATATCGTGCTTTTCCAGTTTTTCAATAACTGCGCCTTCTTTGGTGAAGGACACCAGCGCCGTTCTGAAATTTGTACCGCCCGCATCTATGACGGCGACCTTGCGGTTTTTTGGAACATCCGTTTCACCGCGCAGGTAAGTTGCTATCATGGGCATGGTATCGAGCTTTTCCTCAAGGCCACGCACCATTTCCGCATAGATTGCCTTTGTGCATACGTCAAGGTCAATGCGGTTTGCGCTCATGCCGTGGCGCTCCATAAATTCTGCTGCTTTTATCATGGTATCTTCTCCTGAAAAAATCGGCGGCAATGCCGCCGATTTTTTGATTTTGGACTTATTTCTTTACGCTTTCCATAACACCCTCGGCAAGACCGGCTATGCCCTGAATCTCGCTGGGGATAATAATCTTGGTTGCGTTGCCGTTTGCAGCTGCGGCAAATGCTTCAAGAGCTTTGATCTTAAGAACGCCCTCGCCGGGTGCCGCTTCGTTAATCATGCGAATACCTTCTGCGGTAGCGGTCTGAACCTTGAGGATTGCTTCGGCTTCGCCTTCTGCCTCAAGAATCTGCTGCTGCTTCTTTGCGTCTGCGCGAAGGATTGCGGATTCCTTTTCGCCTTCTGCTTCGAGGATAGCTGCTCTCTTCTCGCCTTCTGCGCGGAGTATTGCTTCGCGGCGTTCACGCTCTGCCTTCATCTGCTTTTCCATTGCAGACTGGATTTCCTTCGGGGGCAGAATGTTCTTGAGCTCAACGCGGTTTACCTTGATGCCCCAAGGGTCGGTTGCTTCGTCAAGGATGGTGCGCATCTTGCTGTTGATGTGGTCACGGCTGGTGAGGCACTGGTCAAGCTCCAGATCGCCTATGATGTTACGCAGAGTGGTTGCGGAAAGGTTTTCGATTGCAACCATGGGGTACTCAATGCCGTAGGTATAGAGCTTGGGATCGGTAATCTGGAAATAGACAACGGTGTCTATCTGCATGGTTACGTTATCCTTGGTGATAACGGGCTGGGGCGGGAAGTCCGCGACCTGCTCTTTAAGAGAAACCTTCTTTGCAATTCTTTCAATAAAGGGAATTTTTACATGGATGCCAACATCCCATGTCTCCTGGTACTTGCCCAGACGTTCGATAACGTATGCCTTGCTCTGCTCGACAATACGTATATTCAGAACAATTATAACAATTACAAGTGCCAGTAAAATCGGTAAAAAGTACATGTTATCCTCCTACTTCTGTTTTTTATTTGGCCACTGTTTCTTTAACTTTTTCAACAATGAGCTTTACGCCCTCGATTCTGATCGGAGATACGAGCTCACCTGCTTCGATGATCTCATCGTTTCCGCTTCTTGCAGTCCATGTCTTGCCGTCAACATAAACAGCGCCCGTTCCGGCGATGTTGTTGATGGTTTCCGTGACTCGACATTCCTTGCCTATGGTCATATCTGCGTTTGTCGGCTCAACCTTACCGTTAATGTATTTTTTTACAAGAGGTCTGGTGAAATACAGCGTAACCGCGGATACAACAAGGAACACTGCAATCTGCAGCCAAATCGGTGCATGAAGCATAGAGCATATCATTGCCGCCAGTGAGCCGGCTGCAAACCATATGGCCGCAAGTCCGACGGTAACGGCTTCAACAAGAAGGAAAACAACCATTGCGATCAGCCAGAAAGCAGTTGCCGAAATGCTTCCGAAAAACATAGTATCAACCTCCTGTTTTAGTGTTTATATTTTATTACATTTTTATCACAATAGCAATAGGAAACTGTTTCTTAGCATGGTAAATCGGAAAATAATTTTTTCATTTAGTGCTTTACTTTTGTGATGTGTTGTTGTACAATATTGACAATGTTTGATTGCAATCATCAGGAGGATTATTGATATATGAACAAACTCAACCGCAAACCGCGTAACGAACAGCTATACAAGGCAATACTATCCCTTGAGACCATCGAGGAGTGCATGAACTTTTTCGATGACCTTTGCACCGTATCCGAGCTTCAGGCTATGGAACAGCGTTATCAGGTTGCAGTATGCCTCAGCAAGGGCATGATTTACAACGACATTCTGGCCGAGACCGGCGCATCCAGCGCAACCATCAGTCGCGTAAACCGTTCCCTGCAGTACGGCAAGGACGGATACGAGGTTGTATTCGGCCGTCTTAAAGAGCTGGAAGAATCCAAATAATTACGATGAGCTTATCTTACGGCCCGCTGGCATTCTGGTACGATCAGCTTACGCTTGATGTACCATATGAAGCGTTTGTTGATTTTTATGAAAAACAGTTTTCCGAAGCCGAAGGCGAATTCAGGACAATTCTTGATTTTTGCTGCGGAACGGGAACTTTAACATGGCTTATGGCTCAGCGCGGCTATGAAATGATAGCGGCAGACGCATCAAGCGATATGCTGCTTCAGGCGGCAGGCAAAGCGGCGGATGTTTCCATTCCGCCGCTGTTCCTATGTCAGGAAGCCGCTGAGCTCGACCTTTACGGCACGGTCGATGCCGCGGTCTGCTCTCTTGACGGCATGGACTACATTCCTCCCGAGGAGCTGCCCGAGGTTTTCCGCAGGCTCAATTTCTTTGTCCGGCCCGACGGTCTTGTCATTTTCGACATACGCCTGCCCGAATGGTTTAAATCAATCGACGGCGAGGTTTTCGTTGACGAGACGGAGAATATGCTCTGTCTGTGGCGCGCCGATTTTGACGAAGACGAAAACTGCATATGCTATGGCATGGATATTTTCTCGAAGCAGGGCAAGCTCTGGCGAAGAGAAACCGAGGAGCATATAGAATATGCCCACGACCCCATGTGGCTCAAATCGCTCATGGAGGCAGCCGGCTTTGAAAATGTCCGTCTATGCACCGACTGTCCTCAGGGTACAGACGGCAGAATGTTTATCATAGCAAAAAGAAACAGCATTTACTGAGGTAAAACAATATGGATAAAATTTTAAGAGCAACTGCCGCAGAGGGCTTTGTAAAGATGTCCGCCATCTCCGCGAAGGAAACCGTTCAGCGAGCAAAAGACATACATCACCTGACACCCACAACTTCTGCCGCCCTGGGTCGCACTCTCTGCGGTGCATCCATGCTCGGCAATCTTCTCAAGGAGGAAAAAGGCAGCCTTACCATTCGCATAAACGGCGGCGGCCCCATTGACGGAATTGTTGCAGTTTCCGACTCTGAGGGCTTTGTTCGCGGCTATGTGGGAAACCCCAAGGTCGATCTTCCCCTGAGAGAGGACGGAAAGCTTGATGTAGGCGGCGCAGTCGGAGCTGACGGCATGCTTACTGTCAGCCGAGATATCGGCCTCAAGGAGCCCTACATTGGCTCTGTTGAGCTGGTTTCAGGCGAGATCGGCGATGACCTCACCCGCTACATGCTGGAAAGCGAGCAGATTCCCGCAGCATGCGGTCTCGGCGTTCTTGTGGACACCGACCTGAGCATAAAAGCCGCAGGCGGCTTTATCGTCCAGCTTATGCCCGGCGCACCCGAGGAATATATCGACATCCTTGAGAATAACATTTTCCTGATGGATCAGCTCACTACCATTCTCGCAGAGGACGGTCTCGAAGAGGTCTTCGCTCAGGTGCTCAAGGGTCTTGAATATCACATTGTTGACGAAAACGAGGTTGGCTACCGTTGCTACTGCAGCCGCGAAAAGGTTTCTGATGCTATGTTGAGCGTCGGCGCCGATGCTATTCAGGAAATGATTGACGACGGAAAAAACATAGATGTAAGCTGCCAATTCTGCGACAGTATATACAGTTTTTCGCCTGACGAGCTGGCCGCGCTCATCTCCGAAAGCGAAAAAGATTTCGGAAATGAAAATTAATTGTTGACAACTGGCAAAAGCTTTAGTATAATAAACAAGCCGTTGACAAGGGAGCTTAGCTCAGCTGGTTAGAGCACCTGCCTTACAAGCAGGGGGTCATTGGTTCGAGTC
>R21__coassemble_1045_pt1 | contig 20023 bp, 23 predicted proteins | sample R21__metabat2_low_PE_019 | metagenome-assembled genome bin R21 | reverse complement strand
CCACTCGCGCATATTTTGGATGCTTGATTATAATAGCACCCAAAGTCTCAATTGTCAAGGAAAAATAGTTTCGGATTATTCATTATTTGTCTATTTTTTTGTTATTATAGATGTTATAATGTAATAAACGAAAATCAAACCGCAATTACCTTATTCTGTATCGGAGGTTCACATGAATCGAATAAGTTTAAAATCACACGCCAAGGGAATCGTTGCCGATGGCAAGCCCAGTCCCATAGTGTTTTCTGTGCTGTATGTTCTGGTTATGGTCATAATAGGCCTGCTCTCTGCAAAGCTTATAAGCATCAGAATTGACCAGCAAACCCTGATGCGCTTCATTCAGGATTCGGACATAGAAGGCTTTTACGATTACATAGTCGCGCAGGCACCCTCACCCGCCGCAGTATTTCTCGATTTTCTTCTGGTGATGATGAAAGCGGTTCTCGATGCGGGATTTGCAATATTCGCCCTCAACATGGTTAAAGGCGCAAGTGCAAGCCTTTGGAATTTGCTTGATGGCTTCGGAATGTTCCTGCGTGTTGTCTGGCTCTATATCCTCGAATACATATTCGTGCTTCTCTGGTCCATGCTCTTCGTCATCCCCGGCATTATAGCACTTTACCGCTACCGTCAGGCGCTGTATCTGCTCATCGAGCACCCCGAGATGAGTGCCTACGACTGCATACGTGAGAGTTCACGCCTTATGAGAGGACACAAAGGCGAGCTGTTCATGCTCGACCTCAGCTTTATCGGCTGGTGGCTTCTCAGCGCACTTCCCATGGTCGGCTATCTCATAAACATCTGGTTTGCACCTTTCTACAAGATCACCATGGCGCTCTACTACCGCCAGCTTATCTACACTCCCAACGGCAATCCCAACGGTAACGATTTTGTATAAGCAGCAACAAAAAAACTCCGATGAGCTGTACTCATCGGAGTTTTTTGTTATTCATAATCAGTCTGCGCAATGCTCGCAATCGTGAACCTGTGCAAACTTTTCTGCATCATACTCGATGCCGTTCTTGTCGTAGTAGTCCTTAACAGCTGCCTTGACTGCTTCCTCTGCGAGAACAGAGCAGTGAATCTTGTGGGTGGGCAGACCGTCGAGAGCCTCAACAACAGCCTTGTTTGACAGTTCCATTGCCTCATCAAGAGACTTGCCCATTATGAGCTCGGTTGCCATAGAGCTGGTGGCAATTGCGCTGCCGCAGCCGAAGGTATTGAACTTGCAATCGGTTACGATGCCGTCTTCAACCTTGAGGTACATCTTCATAATATCGCCGCACTTTGCATTGCCGACTTCGCCGATGCCTACGTTCTGAGCATCCTCGATCTTACCGACATTGCGGGGATTCTGGAAATGGTCCATTACTTTATCGCTATACAGTGCCATAATTACTTCCTCCTAATATATAAACGAATAATATTTAATCAGTTAATAGTGCTCAGCATCAGATCAGATGCGGGCGCTTACCGTTTTCGAGGTCTTCCCAGACGGGGGAAATGCTGCGCAGATATTCAACTACGCCGGGAACTACGTCGATGATGTGGTCAATCTCTTCCATGGTGTTGTACTCACCGATGGACAGTCTCAGAGAGCCGTGTGCGACCTCATGAGGCAGGCCGATGGAAAGCAGAACATGGCTGGGATCAAGAGATCCGGAGGTGCATGCGGAACCGGAGGATGCACATACTCCCTTTGCATCGAGAAGGAGCAGGAGGCTTTCGCCTTCGATACCCTCGAAGCACATATTTACTGTGCCGGGCACGTGATGCTCGAGAGAGCCGTTGATCTTGGAATGAGGAATCTTGGAAAGCTCTGCAAACAGCTTATCGCGCATGGGGATAATCTTTGCGTTATTTGCTTCCATGTTATCAACGGATTCCTTAAGTGCTGCTGCCATTGCAACGATGCCGGGGATGTTCTCGGTGCCTGCACGCTTGCCGCGCTCCTGTGCGCCGCCCTCGATTACATTGAACAGAGGAAGACCGCGCTTTGCGTAAAGAACGCCAACACCCTTGGGTGCATGGAACTTATGACCGGACATGCTCAGAAGGTCAATGCCCATTTCCTTTACGTTTACGGGGATGTGGCCCATTGCCTGAACTGCATCGGTGTGGAAGGGAACGCCGTGCTTATGGCAAATCTCGCTGATTTCCTTAACGGGCTGAATGGTGCCGATTTCGTTGTTTGCAAACATGATGGTTACGAGAGCGGTATCCTCGCGGATAGCTGCCTCGAGTTCCTCAGGACGAACAAGGCCGTCCTCGTGGACATCAAGGAGGGTTATATCATAGCCTTCCTTCTCAAGCTTGTTGAGAGTGTGGAGAACTGCATGATGCTCAAACTTGGTGGAAATGATGTGCTTTTTATTGCCTTTGACAAGACCGACCTTTGCCATGGAGATAATTGCCTGGTTGTCTGCTTCGGAGCCGCCGGAGGTAAAGTAGATTTCTCTGGGCTCTGCGCCGAGGATATCGGCAATGGTCTTACGGGCGCCTTCAAGAGCTTCCTTTGCTTCCTGACCGAAAGAATAGAGGCTGGAGGGGTTGCCGTAGCAAGTGGTGAGATAGGGCATCATTGCCTCGGCTGCGGTCTTGCTGACGCAAGTGGTTGCAGCGTTATCTGCGTATACGAACATTTATATTCTTCCTTTCTTCTTATTTCCTATTAAATCCTATTAAATCTGTGGGGGATTTTAACATATACCATATAAATAGTCAATATCCCCACATTATTTTTTCCATTTAGCTCCGGTGAGCAAATCGTCCAGCGTCACCGTATCAAGATATGCGTTTGTGATATCGTCAAGCTCTTTCCACATTGGGATTGTCAGACAGCCGCCGGAACGGTCGCACTGGATCTCCCCTTCTTTAATACAGGCGACGGGTGCAAGGTTGTCCTCAATGCAGCGAAGTATATCCCCGATCTTATAGTCTTTTGTATCGCGGTTGAGCTTGTATCCGCCCTCTTTGCCTCGGGTGGAGTCAACCAACTCGGCTTTCTTAAGACTTCCTACTATCATCTCAAGGTACTTCATCGAAAGACTAAGTCGCTCTGATATGGTTTTAAGTGAAATGTACCCGTCCTCCGGATGCTGAGCAAGGTCAATCATAATTCTGAGCGCATAGCGCCCCTTGCTTGTTACATTCAACGCTTCACCTTCTTAATTCCTATTTATTTTCTGTGAATTTAATATACCACAAACTTAATAGGAATTGAAGTTGATTGTCATATTTTGCTGTGCATTTTTTGCACAGCAAAGTCTATTTTGCCTCTTTACTTTACTTCGCTAATGTGATATTATGGCAACGTGATAATTACACAACTCGTTTGGAGGAAAACATAATGAAAAAATATATTGCATTACTTCTCGCAATGATGATGGTATTTGCACTGTGCGCATGTTCTTCAGGCAATGACTCTGCTAAAAATGATAAGCCTATTATTATCAACGAAAGCCTTGGCGCTGAACAATATGGTATTGCATTCAGAGCAGATGATCAGGAGACCTGCGACGCAATTGAAGCTGCCGTTGCTCAGCTTGTTGCAAATGGCACTTACGCAGAAATCGCAGCAAATTACCCTGAAATAGTTGATAACCTCATTTTCCTGCAGGAAGACGCTCCTGCGGCTAAGGAAATTGAAAAATCTTCACGTACTTTCACCATGGGAATTGACCCTGAATATCCTCCCTTCAGCTACCTCGGCGATGACGGTGAGTACACCGGCTTTGACGTTGAAATCTGCAAGGCAGCCTGTGATCTTCTCGGTTGGGACTTCAAGGTATTTGAGGTCAACTGGGATCAGAAGCTTGTACAGCTCGATGCAGGTGAATGTGACTGCGTATGGTCCGGCATGACCATTCTCGACAGCATGATTGATGCAGGCTATGTTCTCTCTGCTCCCTACTACTACAACACTCAGGTGCTGGTAGTTAAAGAATCCAGCGGCATTAGCTCTTCTGCAGATTTGGAAGGTAAAACCGTTGCTGTACAGCTCGGCACTTCCGGCGAGGCTCTCCTTGCTGAGGACGGCGATTTGGCTGATCTCTCTGCAAGCTTCGGAGAACTCATTACCTGCGACAGCTTCCTTAAATGCTTTACCGAGCTTGAAGGCGGCGCCGTTGATGCTGTATTTGTTGACTTGCCCGTTGCCGAAAACTATGTTAACAAATAAGTTTTACAGTACTGCATTATATCTGACAAATATTTAATAAAGCAGAATCCCCGGAAGCGTCTTGAGGCGCTTCCGGGATTCTGCGCTTTCTAAGTTGAGGATAAGTTATGACTTTAATGACAATGATTGCGAAGATGAGCGAAGGTTTGGGCAAAACCTGCGCCATTTTCTTCCTGACGCTTATATTTTCTCTCCCGCTCGGTATGATTGTTGCACTGCTGAGAATGAGCAAAAACAAAATCGTGTCCAATATAACCCGTGCCATTATTTCTGTTTTGCGCGGAACGCCGCTTATGCTTCAGCTTCTTGCTGTTACATACGGTCCCTACTACCTGTTCGGAATGGCAGTTTCAAGAAACAAGCTTATTCCCGTAGTAATTGCTTTTGCCATTAACTACGCAGCGTATTTCGCTGAAATATACCGCGGCGGTATAGAGTCCATGTCCGTCGGCCAGTATGAGGCTGCAGAGGTGTTGGGCTACACAAAAACCCAGACATTTATCCACATCATTCTGCCGCAGGTTATAAAGCGCATTATGCCCAGCATCACCAACGAGGTTGTAACTCTGGTTAAAGATACTTCCTTGGCATTCACCGTTTCCTATCAGGAAATGTTCACCATTGGCAAGCAGATTGCAAACTCCCAGACAAGCTTCACGCCCTTCCTCGTTGCAGGTGTATTCTACTTCGTATTCAACGCAATTGTTGACTTTGAGATGGGCAAGATTGAAAATCGTATGAACTACTACAAATAAGGAGGTGCCGAAACGTGAAACTGTTTGAAATGAACCATGTGCAGAAAAGCTTCAACAACGGAACTCTGCACGTTCTGAAAGATATAAGCCTTGCAGTTGAGGAAGGCGAAGTTGTATCAATTATCGGCCCCTCAGGCAGCGGTAAATCCACCCTTCTCCGCTGTGCAACCCTTCTTGAAACCATGGACGGCGGCGACCTCATATATCTGGGCGAATACGCCGCAAAGAATAACGAAGCAAACAAAGCGGAATATGCCGACAAAGCAAATCTCAGAAAAGCACGCAGCCACTTTGGCCTTGTTTTCCAGAGCTTTAATCTCTTCCCCCACTACTCTGTTCTGAAAAATCTTACCGACGCACAGGAAAGAGTTCTGGGCCGAAGCCATGAGGATGCAAAAAAGCGCGGCATGGAGCTTCTTGGTAAAATGGGTCTGTCCGACAAGGCTGATGCTTATCCCTGCCAGCTATCTGGCGGTCAGCAGCAGCGCGTCGCGATTGCCCGCGCCCTTGCCATGGATCCGACCATTCTTTTCTTTGATGAGCCAACTTCCGCACTTGACCCCGAGCTGACCGGCGAAGTTCTCAAGGTCATCAAGCAGCTTGCCGAAGAGAAAATGACCATGGTCATAGTAACCCACGAAATGGCCTTTGCCAGAGCCGTTTCCGACCGCGTCATATTCATGGACGGCGGTGTTATAGTCGAGCAGGGCGCTCCCGAAAAGGTGCTCGGCAGCCCCACCGAGGAACGCACAAAGCAGTTCCTTAAGAATTACCAGACATAATGAGAATTACATATTACAAGATAAACCCTACGGGAAATATTACTCTGATTGTTGAAACTCCTGTACCTCGCAAGCTTCAGGCCTCTGTTGCGGCAAAGCTCATGGCTGCTGACGCCGAAGCAGAGCAGGTCGGCTTTATTGAAGCCCCTTCAAGCGATGACTGCGTGCTTCGTCTTCAGATGATGGGCGGAGAATTCTGCGGTAACGCAAGCATAGCAGCCGCAGCGCTGTATATGTCAAAGCACAACCCCTCCCCCGATGATATGATGACAGTTGTTATCGAGGTGTCGGGTGCTGACAATCCGCTTGAGCTTTCAGTTAAGTGCCTCGGTGAAAATTCCTTTTCCGGAACATTGAGCATGCCGCTTCCCGAATCAAATTTTGATTGCGAGCTGGTTTATAATGGGGAAAAACACACTCTGCCCGGTATACGTATGCCCGGTATATGCCACGCCATAGTAAACGACGGGATAAGCATCCCTTACGCAGAAGAGGCAATTGCGCAATGGTGCAGCCAGCTCAACGCCGAAGCCTTGGGACTTATGTTCTATAACGCCGACAAAGGGCTTTTGAGACCGCTCGTATATGTACAGTCAACCGGCAGCATTGTTTGGGAAAGCTCCTGTGCAAGCGGCTCCTGCGCCGTCGCAGCACACGAGAGCTTCACCCGCGGAGAGGGCGTTGAACTGTCGCTCAGACAGCCGGGCGGAGCTCTCGGTGTAAAAAGTTTTTGTACCCTTGGTGCACTGTTCGGTATAAAGCTCACAGGAAACGCTGAGATCTGTGGAAAACACTCAGCAGTAATTGAAACTTGATTTGTTCATATTTTTTATGTATCATCATATACAATGACGATATAGATTTGGAGGCTGCCAAAAATGAAAAATAAAATAATTTGCATCTTTTTGGCGGTGATTGCGATGCTTTCCGTCTGCGCCTGCGGTGTCAGCGACGGCGAGTATAAGGTTGTAAAAAAGGTTGCCGATCAGGAATACTCAATAGGCTTCCGCGACGGTGACTCTGCCGCCTATTACGTCGATGCGGTACTCAGGGAGCTGGCCTATGACGGAACGGTTGACGGTCTTGCCCGTGACTGGTTCGGTGACTCCGACGCAGTTGACTTCCCCAAAAAGAAAAACGCAACCAAGGATATAGGCTATGTTGAACCCAGAACCTTCATCATAGGTGTTGACCTCAGCTCCTATCCCATGTGCTATCAGTACGGCGATTCCTATACCGGCTTTGACGTTGAGCTTGCAAAGGCTGTATGTGAAAAACTCGGCTGGACACTTAAAATTCATCCCATCCGTTCCGAGGACGCATATGTTGAGCTAAATTCCGGTAACATTGACTGTGCCTGGGGTGGCGTTGTTCTGGATAAGGAATCCACCGACTACTACATTTTACAAACTTATATGTCTAATGAGCTGGTCATAGCCGCACGAAGCGGAACGAGCAACTTCCTGCGCGGCAAGACCCTGTACATGGGTTCATCCCAGACCTATCTCGACATTATTAACGAGAACGTTCGTATTATTAAAAACCTCTCCCAGATCACACGTGTTGACGGAAGCACGGTTGATTTCTTCAACTACCTTGACTCAGGAGAATGTGACTATATTCTGACTACAAGCTCTGCAGTAAGCTTCTATAACCACAACTGAAGGAGGGTTTTAAATGACCAAAAGACAGTATATCTGCCCGAAATGCGGCTGTCAGCACTATGAAACAGACACAATTCAGACCACGGGTGGAAATCTTTCAAGACTTCTTGATATTCAAAACAAAAAATTCACCGCCATAATCTGCTCCGATTGCGGTTATACAGAGTTTTACAGGTCTAAAACCTCCGGCGGAATGAATATTTTAGATTTTTTAATTGGGTGATTTGATATGATTAAAAGAAATGACGAACACAAAATCGATGTCGCTGAAAACCTGTTCGGCGAGGAAGGAAGCATAATCTTCAAGCGCATTATCGAAACTCCTGAGGAGCTTTACGGCAAGGGCCGTGTATTCTCAGTGGTAACGTTTAACAAGGACTGCGGTATCGGCTGGCATGTTCACAACGGCGACGGTGAGTATTATTACATTCTCTCCGGCGAGGCCGAATATAACGATAACGGCAAAACCGTCACTCTCAAGGCAGGCGATACAAGCTTCTGCGCCAACGGCGAGGGTCATGCTATGAAGAATGTAAAAGATGAGCCCTGCGTTTTCATAGCGCTTATCGTTTACGATTAATTCAATAAGAGATAAAAAAATCCTGCATCTTTCGATGCAGGATTTTTTATTGCGATTATTTGAAATCGTGTGCGTTCTGAAGGACCATTTCCTTGACCTTCAGCAGACGTACCTTGGTGGAGTTTTCGTTCTCCTCAAGCTTCATTGCGATATACTTGATATTTCCCTCCAGTTCGGGGATCATGACGTACTCCAGAGCATTAACTCTGCGGCGTGTCTTTTCGATCTCCTCTGCAAGAAGCTGCATGGTCTTTTCAACCTGTGCAAGCTCCAGCATATCCTGGAACACTCTTGCAAGCTGGTCGAGAGCATCGTCCAGTTCGCCTGATGTCTGTGCAAAGCCATAGGGATATATCTCGCTGGGGTCGTTATTCTTCGTTTTGAAGCTGTACTGAGGCACGTTAACGCTCATTATGTTTTTGAAGCTCATATCAAGCTCAACACTCTGTCTCGGGTACAGAAGTGCCTGCTCCAGCATTTCGGGAGACATAATTGCGCTTGCAACCTGAAGGGATGCAAATGCGGCTGTCAGACCTTCCTCAACGCGGATACGGAGCTCTTTATTGAGTCTTACTATATCCATGAACTGGCGCATCAGCTCGTCGCGCTTATCTTTCATCAGCTTATGACCGCGGCGTGCGGTTTTAAGTCTGCCTTTGAGCTGTTTGAGCACCATTCTGGTCGGGGTTATTGTGGTGCCTGCCATAAAGCTTCTCCCCTTACTTCATGTATTTCTCGATCAGTTCGGGCTTGATACGCTTGAGTTCTGTTCTGGGCAGAATGCTCAAGAGCTTCCAGCCGAGATCAAGAGTCTCCTCAATGGAGCGGTTAGTCTCGTTACCCTGGTTGACGTAGAGCTTTTCAAATTCGTCAGCAAACTTAGCAAACATCTTATCGTCATCTGAAAGAGCTGCTTCGCCGAGGATGGTCATGAGTTCCTTTGCGTCCTTGCCGCGGGAATATGCAGCAAAGAGCTGGTTCATGGTGCCGGAGTGGTCCTCACGGGTCTTGCCCTCGCCGATACCCTTATCCTTCAGACGGCTAAGGGAAGGAAGAACGTCAACGGGAGGAACAATGCCCTTGCGGTGGAGGTCACGGGAGAGGATAATCTGGCCCTCAGTGATGTAACCGGTAAGGTCAGGGATCGGATGGGTCTTATCGTCTTCGGGCATGGTCAGAATGGGAATCATGGTGATGGAGCCATTCTTACCGATGCGGCGGCCTGCACGTTCATACATGGTAGCAAGGTCGGTGTAGAGGTAGCCGGGGTAGCCGCGGCGTCCGGGAACTTCCTTCTTAGCTGCGGAAACCTCACGCAGAGCCTCTGCATAGTTGGTAATATCGGTGATGATAACCAGAACCTGCATATCCTTCTCAAATGCAAGGTACTCAGCAGCGGTCAGAGCCATACGCGGAGTTGCGATACGCTCGACTGCGGGGTCGTTTGCAAGGTTGGAGAATACAACAGTTCTGTCGATAGCGCCGGTGCGGCGGAAGTCGTTGATGAAGTACTCGGATTCCTCGAAGGTGATACCGACTGCTGCGAATACAACAGCGAAGTTTTCACCGTCGCCGAGAACCTTTGCCTGACGTGCAATCTGAGCAGCCAGTGCTGCGTGGGGCAGACCGGAAGCAGAGAAGATAGGCAGCTTCTGACCACGAACGAGGGTGTTAAGGCCGTCAATGGTGGAAACGCCGGTCTGAATGAACTCTGCGGGGTAAGCTCTTGCTGCGGGGTTCATGGGAAGGCCGTTAATATCGAGGTGGTCTTCTGCAAGGATTGCAGGACCGCCGTCGATGGGCTCGCCCATGCCGTTAAATACGCGGCCGAGCATATCCTCGGAAACTGCCAGTTCCAGAGGATGTCCGAGGAAACGAACCTTGGACTGAGCAAGGTTAATGCCCTGTGCGGATTCGAAAAGCTGAACGACAGCACGGTCGCCGTCTACTTCGAGGACCTTGCAGCGGCGGACTTCGCCGTTGGGGAGTTCAAGCTCTGCCAGCTCGTCGTAGGTAACGCCTTCGACGTTATCAACTATCATAAGAGGGCTGGCGATTTCTTTTATAGTCTTATACTCTTTGATCATGCGTCCTCACCTCCTGCGATAACTGCTGCGATTTCAGCCTTCATCTGGTCAACGATTGCTGCGAATTCGCCCTCGAACTTGTCGGGAGCAACCATCTTTGCACGGCCGATCTTCTCGCGTGCTTCGATTGCAAACAGGCCCTTCATGGAAGCGCCCTTATCAAGAGCCTCGCGGCATTCCTTGTCGAAGCAAAGAATCATGTCGAGGAGCTTGAACTGCTTTGCATAAGATGAGTAAGCATCTTCGTCGACGAATGCGTTCTGCTGCAGGAAGTCCTCGCGGATCATCTTAGCAGTCTCCATGGTCAGACGGTCAGCAGGGCTGAGTGCGTCCTGACCGACGAGGCGAACGATTTCCTGAAGTTCGCTCTCTTCCTGAAGGATGTGCATTGCCTTATCGCGGTTTGCCATGTAGACAGCGCCGAACTCGCTGTTGTACCAGGGAGCCAGAGTGTCAACATACAGGGAGTAAGAGGTCAGCCAGTTGATTGCGGGGAAGTGACGTGCGTAAGCAAGGCTGGAGTCCAGAGCCCAGAATACCTTGACGATACGCATGGTTGCCTGAGAAACAGGCTCGGAAATATCGCCGCCCGGAGGTGAAACAGCACCGATAGCGGTGACGGAGCCCTGACGCTCGTCAGAGCCAAGGCATTCAACGCAGCCTGCACGTTCATAGAACTGTGCGATACGGGATGCCAGATATGCGGGGTAGCCTTCTTCGCCGGGCATCTCTTCCAGACGGCCGGACATCTCACGGAGAGCCTCAGCCCAACGTGAGGTGGAGTCTGCAAGAACTGCTACGTCATAGCCCATATCGCGGAAGTATTCTGCGATGGTGATACCGGTGTAGATGGAAGCCTCACGAGCTGCAACAGGCATATCGGAGGTGTTTGCAATAAGAACGGTTCTCTTCATCAGAGGCTCGCCGTTTCTGGGGTCCTTCAGTTCGGGGAACTCCATAAGAACGTCGGTCATCTCGTTGCCGCGTTCGCCGCAGCCGATGTAAACAACGATGTCAACGTCGGACCACTTTGCAAGCTGGTGCTGAACAACAGTCTTACCAGAGCCGAAGGGGCCGGGAACTGCTGCGGTACCGCCCTTTGCGATGGGGAACAGAGTATCGATAATACGCTGTCCGGAGTTCATGGGACGGCTGGGATTGTACTTCTTGTCGTAAGGACGGTTGATACGGACGGGCCATTTCTGCATCATAGTGAGCTCATGACGTACGCCCTTTTCGTCCTCAAGGACTGCAACGACATCGGTAACGGTGTAGCTGCCGGATTCTATGGATACGATAGTACCGCTCATCTGAGGGGGTACCATGATCTTGTGCAGAATAGCGCTGGTCTCCTGAACGGTGCCGAATACGTCACCGCCGACGAGCTTATCGCCGACCTTTGCAACTGCAACGAAGTCCCACTTCTTTTCGCGGTTCAGTGCGGGAACATCGGTGCCGCGGGTGATGGTGGAGCCTGCTATCTCGCGGATTTCGGGCAGGGGACGCTGAATACCGTCGTAGATGTTATCCAGCATACCGGGTCCGAGCTCAACGGACATGGGCATGCCCGTGCTTTCAACTTCAGCGCCGGGTCCGAGACCGGAGGTCTCTTCGTAAACCTGAATGGATGCGCTGTCGCCGGTCATATTAAGGATTTCGCCTATAAGTCGCTGCTTGCCAACACGTACAACGTCGGAAACGTTTGCGTCTGCAAGACCCTTAGCGACTACAAGCGGTCCTGATACTTTTGTTATAGTTCCGCTCATTTACATACCTCTTTTTTAATTATTTTCAAGGATGTTCGTGCCTACCGCACGCTCAACAGCGGCATTGAGTGCCGACTGTCCAAGTCCCAGGGGGCCTTCCCTGCCGGGAATGAGAATTATGGCCGGAGTGGGACTGTCTTTAAATTTGTTGATTTCGGTCTCGAGCTCTGCAGCAAGGTTTTCTTCGATATAGATGATTGCGTAATCATCGTTATCTCTTGTGAGAGATCTGAGAACTTTTTTTGCTTCGGCTGCGTCCGCAACAGGATGAGCATCAAGTCCGAGAGCTGTGAAGCCCATAACCGTTTCGCGGCCGCCGATAACTGCAATCTTAAGCATAAAAATCACGCAGCCTTTCGCGGATAGTGTCAGGTGCAATACCTGCAAGGCGTCCTGTGAGAATCATTCTGACAGCGGTGATTTCGTTTTCAACCGCAGCGATGAATGCAATCACGGGAGCTTCGCCGAAGGAAACGAGCTTTGCTTTGTTGAGATAAGCGTTTACCGCATTATCGCAAGCCAGCTCGAAAGCAGTCATTCTGCCTCCTGCGACAGCTTCCGCACCGGCGGATGCCGCGTCCTTGAGGCCTGTGACTGCGAACAACTGTGCGATAGACTCGCCTGAGTTTGCCGCACTTACGATGCGCTCAACATCGACGCTGCCGCCGGGTACGAGCGCTGTGCGGAGAAATTCGCCGTCCTTGTTCATGCGGAGAGTTCTTACTGCGCTTCTCAGGTTTGCGCTGTCGATAAGTATCTCGGCGTAACCCTTGAGGAATTCGCTGCCGAGGTCCTCGGCGGCTTCCAGAAGCTCAGCGAAGTAAGCTCTGTCGAGTATGAAATCAGCAAGCTGAGGATTTGAGGTACGGTTAAGCACGCTCTTTGCCTCGGCAACAGCTTTACCCAGAGTTACGGGTACGCTTTTGAAATCATCCTCTGTGAAAGCCTCCAGAAGAGCCGCGGGATCAACTCTGCCCGCATAGGACAGAAGGTCTTCCCTTTCAAGCTCAACTGCTGCAGCCTTCATTGCGGTTTTCGCATTATGATAGTCGTACTTAATTCGGAATACGTCTATAAGTTCTTTGTCGGGAGACATGTTTGCAAGCTCGGTGAAGATATCCGCTCTTCTGTCTGCAAGGGCCTTTTCGACTTCCTTTGCAGACATGGAGGACATATCCTCATAACCGCAGTCTGTAAGCATCTTTGCCGCTTCGTCAAAGCTTGCGGCATCAAGCATTCTTTCTGCTTTTTCGCGGGTGAGCATCTTTGCTTCTCTTGCTCTCAGATGAGCCGACAAAAATAAATAGGCATTCCTGTCACATTTTTTATTAGACAAATTCTACCCTCCCTTTTCGGGAATAATTTTGCGGCATCATTCAAACAGAACTGCTGCCAGAGAAGAAGCCATGTCATTGCGCTGCAGGTCAACCATTGTTTCAACGCTGCAGTTTACTTCAATACCGCCCTGGCGGAGAACAAAACCGCCTGTGATGTCCTTAGTGTCCTCGGCAACTGTGAGCTTTCCGTCCTTACCCTTTGCAGCAAGAAGCTCGTTTGCAGCCTTTACGACCGCTGCGCCTCTGACAGCCTTATCACGCTCGTTGAAAACGATTTCTTCAGAGCCGCTTGCAGCTGCGTCTGCAGCCATACGGGCCATGAAGCTTACATATTCGTTTTCAGGCAGATTGATTATCATATCGCAGGCTTTATCAAAAGCCTCGGATACCATGCTCTGCTTGAGAGCGAGGATATCCTTTTTGGATTCCATCTCAGCCATACGCTTTTCGCGTGCAACCATTGCTTCGCAATCTGCGGTGCCTACTCTTATGAGCTCCCAGTATTTTGCCTGAGCATCTTTTTCGTTTTCCGCACGAATCTCAGCAGCCTTTGCCTCGGCCTGAGCCTTGATTTCAGCTGCCTTGGCCTGAGCTTCTGCTTCGATGCGTCCGGTTATCTTTTCAATACCGTTCATATAATCAGCCCTTTATAAGGATTTTGGTTAATTATTAGATGTTGCCGAGCAGGATGATGGAAGCCAGCATGGAGATAATTGCGTACAGCTCAACGATGGTGCAGAAGATCATGCCCTTTGCGAAGTCATCGGGCTTCTTTGCAAGGATGTTCATGGAAGCTGCTGCAACCTTGCCCTGTGCGATAGCGGAAAGCAGGCCGCCCAGTGCGATAGGCAGGCAAGCTGCGATGACCTGAAGGCCTGCGCCGATGGACATTTCAGCTGCGAGCTTACCGGTTGCAAGGAAGAATACGACGAAGCCGTAGAGGCCCTGAGTACCGGGGAGAACCTGAAGAATCATTGCTTTACCGAACTTTGCGGGATCTTCGGAAACGACACCGGCAGCTGCTTCACCGGCAATACCTGTGCCTTTTGCGGAGCCGACACCTGCAAGTGCTGCTGCCAGAGCTGCACCGAGAAGACCTAATGCAAAACCAATATTCATTTTATTTTCCTCCTGAATGTTTGTTATATGTTTTTATTTTTTTGATTAATTCAGTCGACATCAACATACTTGGTGTTGATTGTCAGGGGGTGGAACGGCTTGCCGCCGTCCTGATAGAATTTACCGAAGAATTCAAGGCACTGCAGACGGAAGTCATGTGCAAAGCAGCCGAGAATGTTCAGTCCGAAGTTGATTGCGTGGCCTGCCACGAATATAAGCACAAATGCTATTACGGAGAACACGGTAATTCCGTTCTGGGAGGGCATTGAAGCCAGCTGGTTGAATACCTGGCCGAGAACGGAGCCTGCAAGCATAAGAGCCATAAGGCGGGAGTAAGAAAGGATATCGCCGAACCATCCGGTAACACCGTTGTAGATTGCTCCGAATACTGCGGTGATCTTTCCGAGACCCTTCTCGTTTCTGCCTGCGCCGTACAGGAGCATCAGGCAGCCGATAATTGCGAGTACCATGCCGGGTGTGGTGCTGATATTTATTCCGTCGACCATACCGGGGCCTACCCACAGTGCCAGACCGATGAGCAGCACCATCCATGTACCCTCGTCCCAGACACCGTCCATGAAGTGTCCGTCTCTTGCTTTCATGTACCAGTTTGCAAACATACCGGTAAAGAGGTGGAGAACACCAAGAAGCATACCGCCGATAAGAACAACGGTTGTGTTGTTCAGCGGGTCAATAAGCGGGTGGGTCATAAATCCGATTCCGCATTCCTTGCCGGTCATCTCGCAGAGAGTGGGAATCAGGTTGCTGAAGAAGCCGCCGGTAAGTATGCCCATGATAAATGTGGAGATACCGCATTCGAGCATAAGACCGAAGAAATACTTTCTTCCTGCGCGGGGCTTCGACTTCTTAATTGCAAGAAGTGCAAATGCAATCATAATGATTCCGTAACCCATATCAGCCATCATTACACCGTAGAACAGTATAAAGAAGAATGCCATAACGGGGTTCGGGTCAATGCTGCCGTAAGCCGGAAGGCTGTACATGTTGGTGCACATGTTAAGCGGTTCGGTAACAGCGTTGTTTTTGAGGGATACGGGAACCTTGCTGTATTCCTCTTCTTCGGGTTTTTCCAGCTCCCATGCGCAGTCGTACTTTGCAAGACAGCTTTCGAACTTCTTTTCGTCGTCCTCGGGAATCCAGCCAATCAGAGTTGCGGTTTCGCCGGTGCATGCCAGCTTACCCTTTGCCTCTTCGACGTCTGCATTTACGCTTACGCGGTCAGCGCAGAGCTTAAGGTCTTCTCTGTGGGATGCGAGAGCCACAATTGTTTCTATGTATTTCCGGCGTTCAGCCTGGCCATTTTCAATTTCCGCTTCGGCAGCTTTTATATTATCCGCTGCGGTGCCTTGAATATTGCCTAAGCTGGCCTGGGCAAAGCCGTAAGCACGGGTTGCTTCAAGAGCTTTGTCCGTATTGTCTTTCATGCTGACAAGAACTGCACACTGCTGTTCCTTGTCGCTTGAAACGAGATACAGCTCGCTTTCGGGAGCTGCAGCGCAAGTTGCTTCTCTAACTTCGTCAAAGTTGACGGATGCCGGGAATGCTCCGATGAAAACATCGGTATTCTTTGTACCGTTGGTTTCAAGGGGCATATCGAGCGAAGTCCAGGGAGTCAGGGACTCGATGACACCGCGCAGACGGCTTTCATCACTCAGCGAGCTTCTGACCTTTACCTCGAGCTCTTCAATCTCTTTGGCCGTCTTAAGCTCTGCTTCAAGGCTGTCCTGATTAAGAAATTCAGCCTGTGCAATCTCCGGCTTTGCAGCCAGAAGAGGTGTTGCAACCGGAGCATACTTGTTGAGGATGTTCAGCGCATTGTTAAGCGTTGTGTAATCCGCTCTTACCGTGGTAACGTCGCCGCTTTCGCAGTGGAGAAGCGCTCCGCGTTCAGGATCGGTCAGAAGTGCGTTAGGCTCTTCTATCTGCACACAGCCGAGTTTTACAAGCTGCTTAAGCAGTTCGTCTTTCTGACTTCTGACAACCGTGAGGCGAAGCTTTTTCATTTTCTGAATTGCCATCAGCCGTTCACGATCCTTTCCACGACAAGTGCCGCTGCTTTCTCAATTCGGTTTTCGGCTTTCGCCTTCAAAACCGCTTTTTTGTTTTCGGTAGCCGTGTTAAGTTCAGCAACCTCGGTAGCAGCCTTAGCCTCAGCTTTCTGCTTCAGCTCACCGAGCTCCTGCTCCGCCTTCTTCTCAGCGGATAAGACACTGGCCTTGCCGCCGGCTTCAGCCTCGGCAAGCAATTGCTTTGCCGCAGTCTCTGCATCGGCTACGAGATTCTTTGCTTTTTCCTCTGCCGCCGTGATGTTATCAATAGCTTCAAATGACATCCACACACCTCCCTCAGACTTATGATAAATCTTATTGCTTTTTCATAAAAAAACTATGATTTTACAAAGGAAATAATAGCAAAAATTCACTGAACATTCAAGGCTTTTTTATTGTTTATCTTGACAAAGATTGCACAATTAAAATGGTGAAAATATTCTCAATTTACCGCAATATGCCCAAAGCATTGATAAGCCTGAATAGTTTTGAATTTAACCAGAGTATTGCTAATTTTTTAATCATAAAACATTTCTCAGCGTCATTTTCATTGTGATTTTTGTGCAAAAATTCACGCTATATAAGTTCGCATCTGTATCTATTCATTTTATCCGAAAGTGTATATTGTAAGTTTTTCTTGCCAAATATTGTACTAAGTACTATAATGTATTCGGAAAAATTTTTAATTAAGGAGATCCGCGCATGGCAAACCACTACAGACGCCGTTCGGGAGACAGATGTGATGGCAGAATCATCCACACTCTCCCCGGATTTAATAAATTTATTCCCTTCATCATGAAGGACAGAAACGATTCTCAGAACTTCTATGAACAGTCCTTTGAAATAACAAACGCCGACGCATGGTTCAGGAAACAGCGCGTCGCGGGATATAAAGGCATGGGCATGCTCCATCTCTTCATTGCGGCTTATATACGCAGCATATCTCAGCTTCCCGGTCTCAACCGTTTCGTTGTCGGCAGACGCATATATGCCCGTAATAACATTGAAGTCGTAATGGCTGTAAAGCGCGGCTTGAGCATTGATGCAACGGAGACTACAATCAAGGTTGAGTTCGATCCCTCTGACACGATATACGATGTATACAACAAAATGAACGCAGCTATTGACGAGGTAAAGTCCGACGATGAAGGCAACGGCACCGAAGACTTCGCAAACAAGTTTGCAAAGCCCCCCCGCTTCCTTGTCCGCTTTGCTCTGTGGCTCTTAAGTGTCGGCGATTACTTCGGAATTCTGCCGAAGCGACTGCTCGATGTAAGCCCCTTCCACGGCTCAATGATTATTACCGACCTGGGTTCTCTGGGTATCGGTCCCATATACCACCACATCTATAATTTCGGAACACTTCCGGTATTCATATCGTTCGGTGCGAAATATCACAAATATGAGCTGGATCGCCATGGAAATGTGGTCGACAACAAGTATATTGATGCAAAATTCGTTCTGGATGAACGAACTGTCGACGGACATTATTACGCATCGGTATTTAAGCTTATGAACAAGCTCATGCAAGACCCTTCTCCGCTTGAGGTTCCGCCTGAAATCGTCAAAGAAGATATATATTGATATTGGAGGACATCATGGAAATGAAATCTGTAGTTGAAGATATAATTTAAAAGATAAAAAACGACACGAGCTTAGCAAAGAAATTCAAAGAGGATCCCAAGGGTGCAATCATGAACATCGTTGGCAAAGAACTTGCTCAGGAGAAGCTGGATGATATACTGAAAGAACTCAAGGGCAAGGTTTCCATCGATGATCTCGGCAAGCTTCTTGACTCTGATGGGGACGGCAAGCCCGACCTCGGAGCATTAGGAAGTATTTTCGGCAAAAAGTAATAGAAAATCTGAAGAGGAGTTGGTAAAACCAACTCCTCTTTTTTATCTGATCATAGACTTGTTTATATCCGAAACTTTTCTTGCGCCGCACATATACATAGCATCGGACAGCTCATCCTTCAGCTTGTCTATGTATACGCCTATTCCCTCTTTTCCGCCGCCATAATAGCTTATAAGGAATGGACGGCAAATCATAACCGCATCTGCGCCGAGGGCAAGCGCTTTAAATATATCAACGCCCGTGCGGATGCCTCCGTCAACAATAATCTTAGTCTTTCCTCCGACAGCATCTACAATTTCAGGCAAAACTTCCGCTGTCGAAGGCGCATAAGGGAGAACGCGCCCGCCGTGGTTTGATACTATTATTGCATCAGCGCCGGCATCAACCGCCTTAACAGCGCATTCAGCATTCAAAACTCCCTTTACAATAAACTGGCAGTCCGCGTAATCGCTGAGTTCGCGTATCTGTTCAGGAGTTTTTGTACCGGCATCAGGTCGGCTTTTCAGATGCGGCAAGCCCGCACTATCAATAACTATTCCGATTGCTGCGGGATTTGCCTGCTTAGAAATACTGATTTTCTGCTTGATCTCATCCTGAGAAAACGGGTTGAATATAGGAATACCCACGCCGCAGTGCGCCTTGCTGTCCTCAACAGCCTTTTCAACCACACCGTCAAACAGGCCGTCACCAAAGCACGCAAGTATTCCGGCCTCATGGCAGGCAGCAATACAGCAGGAGTTATAGTCGCGGATATCATCATCAGGGTTAAACTGAAGACGAAGCGATCCAATAGGGCCGGTAATCAGCGGCATAGCAAGTTTTCTACCGAAAAGCTCAGTACCTGTGTCAACAGGGCTGTTAGGAACCATTGTATTCATGTTCAGCTTAAACTGTTTCCAAGCCTTCCAGTTTTCATTAGCACCGTTACCGGGACCTTTTGAGCCCGGGCCGGGAATTGTATTACCGCATCCGAGTCCGTTGCACTCAGGGCAAACCTTGCAGTTAGGGCCAATCTTCTTCCTCGCCTGTTCCAGAACTTCTGCATATGTCATAATACTTCCCCCTTGTATCAAATAAACCAGCCGATAAATATTCGTGAGACATAGTAAGACATCAAAGTGTACCGCTGCTCACAAAACTATGTACTCGATTATATCAATAAAGGATTAGAAAGGCAATATCATTAAGCAAACTGCACCCGGACACGGCAAAAAAGAGAAACAGCCCATCCGATGGATGGACTATTTCTCTGGCAGGGGAAGAAGGCTTCGAACCCTCGGCCTACGGTTTTGGAGACCGCCGCTCTACCAGCTGAGCTATTCCCCTGTATAAAATTGGTGGGCCTTCAGGGACTCGAACCCCAGACCGACCGGTTATGAGCCGGTTGCTCTAACCAACTGAGCTAAAGGCCCTTATGGCAGTATTGCCGTCACATTCACTTGTGACGGCAATACCATCTTGGCGCCCCCTGTAGGATTCGAACCTACGACCCTGCGGTTAACAGCCGCATGCTCTACCTGTTGAGCTAAGGAGGCAAATACAAAAGGTTTGACTTGCGCCAAACCTTTTGATGTTGGCATTGACCTATCTTCCCGGTCCGTCTCCAGACAAGTATTGTCGGCACTGGTGAGCTTAACTTCCGTGTTCGGAATGGGAACGGGTGGACCCTCACCGTTAAAAACACCAACTGCATTTGGAACACACCAAATACTACATTATTATATCCTTGTTGTCAAGGATTTATTTGTAAGGGGAAGAAATTTTCTTCCCCTATGGTACACCATCAGGGACTCGAACCCTGGACACCCTGATTAAGAGTCAGGTGCT
>R21__coassemble_1044_pt1 | contig 20027 bp, 23 predicted proteins | sample R21__metabat2_low_PE_019 | metagenome-assembled genome bin R21 | reverse complement strand
CAAATAACACAGATTACACACTTTTTGCTTATAGACATAGCCCATAAGCAAAAAGAAAGCACCAGTTAAAGCATCAAATAAACACTTTTGGGCAGAGTATTAAAGTCTGCCCTTCTATTTTTGCAAGGGGGTAAATCCGACTTCCATAGTTTACCCTTGCTGGGTGCAAGCTGCTTCGCATCCTGCACCCGGCTGCGGGTTTGGAAGTCCAAAAATTAAAGGGCTTCCCTTTTTTTCTGCTGCGATGCAGTTTATATGCATCGGTATATGAACTTAGCAAGTGTTTTAAGACTGCTCAATCTATTTTTAGACTGTCTTTAAGCGGTTTATAGACTTCGTCAAATAGTTTTATAGAGCAATCATAAAGAGTATTGAGGGACTGGGCATTATCATAATCACAATGAATTAAATAAGCGCGAAGCATATCAATATCAAGCTGTATTGATCTAATTTTATCAAGTACAAGTTGATTATGTGACTGATGTATATATTGCGCCATTATAATTACCTCCTAAAAAATAATTGAAATGGCAAGGAATAAAGCTCTAAGATTTTGCTTGAAATATTGCCTTTGTGCTCCTTTTAGTGCCGATAGCTAAAAGGAATAAATAAAATTAATACTCTATCCCCTGCCATAACAAACCAATTGATAAATAAAGATTTTGTTTAATTTAGGGGAGTTTAAAAGGCATGAAAAAGGCCAATATAGCTAATTATAGATGTTAACAAGCTAATTGGCCGATTTCACATAATAATATATAATAGCCGTACTTATATTGATTCTGTTATTAGAATTGCGCCGCCTATATCAAACAGTTTGTTTTGAGTCAGATACACGACTTCGATACCTCGCTGATTCAAAAAGTTTTCTATTGCATTTTTTTCTGACATACAATCTATCGTTCCGGTAAACGCTATTTGAAATTCACTTATCTTAAATGTGGCTCCGCCTATAAAACCACAGCCAAAGCCGTTTAATTCTACAATAGAATTATCCGTAAGCAGTACATCCATTCCGGCAGTCTCGGCTTTTTCTGCAATAACTCTATCAGCAGTAATTATCGCGTTCTCATTTACAATACAGACTGAGCATTTGGTATATCCCTGCTTGCAGTCTATTCTATTAAACGGAATATCTCTGAATTGATTGTTAAGTTCTTCACATATAGATTTGCTGTTATATATCAGATTATCAGCGATCTGGCAAACGTTCAAGCCTGCGTCATAAGGATATTCGGGACTATCGGCGTTTTTTGTAAAAAAAATAGTATAATTCAGCCCTTTTAGTCGCCTGAAAAGTTCTGAATTTCGCAGATATTCACTCAAAACAACATCATTTTCGCTGAATTTATTCACAGATAAGTCAGCATGCCCGGAAAGTCTCGGATCGACACATGGATTATCAGGCATCCATATTGGCTCTAAATTGTTCTCATAAAGCGCATTTTCGAGCAAATCTCGATACTTTTCCCCTATTATTATATGCCGCACCTCCCCTTGCGGGAGATGCGGTGTTTTAATGTTCCTTTTCATATTATCCTAATGTGGCCTTAATCGCTTCTCTTATATCCTTAACGGATATAAGCTCCAAACCTTCAGTCGCTCTTATATCATCTTTAACATGCGCCGGAATTACGCAACGCTTAAAGCCCAGTCTTGCAATCTCAGAAAGTCGCATATTAAGTGCGCTTACGCTTCTGACTTCGCCTGACAGCCCTACTTCACCCAGTGCGGCTAAATCACGGCCAAGAGGCAAATCTCTGAAGCTGCTGGCAATGGCAAGCACCGTTGCAAGATCAGCAGCCGGCTCATCAAGCTCAAGGCCTCCGATTACATTAATGTATGCATCGCAGCCCGATACAGCCATTCCGCCGCGCTTTTCAAGCACCGCAAGAAGCAAAGTTGAGCGATTATAGTCAATGCCGTTTGTGTTGCGGCGACCTGAATTATATGCCGCAGGTGCGACAAGCGCTTGAATCTCGGCAAGAATAGGTCTGGAGCCCTCGATAACGCAGGTCACGCATGTTCCGGGAGCATTATCAGGTCTGCCCGAAAGCAGGATTTCAGAGGGATTTGCAAGCTCTCTCAGTCCCTTGTCAACCATTTCAAATACACCGATTTCATTTGTCGAACCGAAACGGTTTTTACCTGCGCGAAGTATTCTGAAGGATGTACTTCGCTCGCCTTCGAAGTAAAGCACACAGTCAACCATATGTTCAAGGACTTTAGGACCGGCAATACTTCCCTCTTTGTTTATATGGCCTACAACAAAAGTAGTAAAGCCCTTTTCCTTAGTCATACGCATCAGCGACATGGTGCACTCCCTGACCTGTGTGACACTTCCCGGCGCGGAACTTACCTCCGGGTCATACATTGTCTGAATCGAGTCGATTATGACTATATCCGGATTTAGCTCATCTGCGGCCTGAAGCACCTCAGAAAGTCCGGTTTCTGCAAGAATGTATATCTGGCCGTGTTCAACTCCGAGGCGCTGTGCGCGCATTTTGATCTGTCGCTCGCTCTCTTCGCCGGACACATAAAGGATTTTCTGCTCTGCTTCTACAAGTCCGCAAAGCTGAAGCAGAAGAGTTGATTTACCTATACCGGGTGCACCGCCCACAAGGACAATAGAGCCTTTAACGGCACCACCGCCAAGAACTCTGTCAAGTTCTCCTATTCCTGTTGTAAAGCGGATTTCAGCCTCTGTATCAAGCTCAGATATAAGTTTTGGCTGTTTTGCATTAAGCTTTGACAAGGGCCTTGCGACACCGCGCGTTTTTGTTGTATCAAGCTTAACCTCAACAAGTGAATCCCATGCACCGCATGCAGTGCATTTTCCGCTCCATTTCACTGTTTCGTTGCCGCATTCCGAGCAGCAGAACATTGTCTTTTGTTTCATATTTTCACCTAAATACTTTTTCTGCAAACTGAATATATGAAGAAATCAGTATTACAGCAATTTTAGTCATGTAGTCATCCGATGCAAGCTTGGCCGCCTCATCAGGATTTGACATGAATCCGCATTCAACGAGAATTGCCGGACATTCAACAGAGCTTGTCAGCAGCAGACTTTCCGGCGCAGGACGCGCCACTCTGCGGTTTTCCTTATCAAGGTATGTAACAAGATTATCCTGAGCGATAAGTCCGAGTTCGCGGCTTTCATCATTTAAAGAATACATCACTTCCGCGCCTTTGACAAGCGGTGATGGGTAATTATTTTGATGTACGCTAATCAAGACTGCATTTGGAGTTTTATTTGTAAATTCAGCTCTTTTAACAAGATTATCATGTTCGCTGTACTTAGCTCCATCTGAATTATCTGTATCAGTATCGCGTGTCATCACGGAATCCTGACCAAGAAAAGCTGCAATAGCCTGCATTTTCAGCGCAATGGAGAGATTAATATCGCTTTCTTTGGAGCCGTCCTGTGCAATAGCTCCGCCGTCAATTCCGCCATGTCCGGGATCAATTACAAGCGTATACTCATTTTTTCCGGAAAATGCACCGATTTTGCCTGCGTTGATTTTCGCCGCAAACAGAATTGCAGCTGCGACTACAAGCACAAGTACAATTATTATAATAAGCTTTCTTAGCTTTACAGTAACAAACATAAAAATCACCTCATGAACAAACTATGCTCATGAGGTGATAAAATATTACGTTTATTCAGCGAGGAACTTTTCGAGGCGGTCAATGCCTTTATCAATTGTTTCCATGGAAACTGCATAAGACCAACGTACAAAGTTCTTGATACCGAAGCCCGAGCACGGAACGACTGCGACCAGAGCTTTTTCAAGAAGTGTTACAGCAAAATCATCGTCGTTCTCTATAAGCTTTCCGCCCAGAGTTTTGCCGATGAGGCCTTCAATATTCATCATTACATAGAAAGCACCATCCGGATTGAGGCAGCTTACACCGGGAATTGCATTTATACGTTCAACAATGTGCTTGCGGCGCTCGTCAAATGCCTTGCGCATTTCCTCAATGCCTTCCTGCGGGCCGTTAATTGCTTCAACAGCTGCCCACTGGCTTATGGTTGAAGGTGCTCCGGTTGAATGGCTGAGGTAATTTGCCATAATCTTTGCGAGTTCTTTGTTTGCTGCGCAATAGCCAATACGCCAGCCGGTCATTGCATAGGACTTGGATACACCGTTTATGATAAGTGTGCGTTCTTTAACTTCTTCACCAAGGCTTGCAACGCTTACAAACTCAGCTCCGTTATAAATAAGGTTGTAGTAAATCTCATCTGCAATAATATAAAGGTCATGCTTAACGCAGATATCTGCCAACGCAGAAAGCTCATCTCTTGTGTATACCATGCCGGTAGGATTAGAGGGGTTATTGAGCATGAGACACTTAGTTTTATCGGTTATCGCAGCCTCAAGCTGTTCAGGAGTAATTTTGAAGTTCTGTGCTTCGCCTGCTTCGATAATAACAGGGGTACCGCCTGTCATTTTAACCATTTCATAGTAGCTTACCCAGAATGGTGCGGGAACAATTATCTCATCTCCGGGATTGGTTAATGCGGTAAGGGCGATAAACACGCTATGCTTTGCACCGCTTGCAACTACGATCTGGGTATAGTCATACTCCACACCGCAGTCTCTTTTAAGCTGACTTGCAATAGCTTTTCTGAGCTCGACAATACCTGCAGCAGGTGTATATTTTGTTTTGCCTTCATTAATAGCATTAATACCCGCTTGGCTGATATTATCAGGTGTTTTGAAATCCGGTTCACCTGCGCCAAAACCGACAACATCATATCCGTCGGCCTTCATCTGCTTAGCCATGCTGTCTACAGCCATTGTTGTAGATGCTCTGACTGCCTGTGCAACTATAGATACCTGCTTCATATAATCATCTCCATTTTCTGATGGAATTATTATAAACGGCATGTTGTCGGTTTTCAATTATTAAAATATATAAAAATCAGTCGTTTTTCAGCGCTTTAATGCTTTGCTTCAGTACATTTTCACCATATTGTTCACAGTAATATACAGATAAGCATACCGCTGCCCTCGTTTATTATTCTCTGCAGGGTTTCCTGAAGCTTTATACGAGCATTATCAGGGAGGGCTGCAAGCTTTTCTTCTATTCCCTCTTTTGCTATATCATATAGAGGTTTTCCAAATATATTGGACTCCCACAGCTTAGACATATCCCCGTCATAGCCTTGCAGAAGAAAGCTGATTATTTCCTCCGAAGCCCCTTCCCCACCTACCGCTGGGCTTATTTCTGTTACAACTCCTGTTTTGAGCATATGTATTGCCGGCGCACTGGCTTTGAGCTTTACGGAATATCTGCCTCCCTGCTTTACGATTTTTGGTTCTTCGATCTCTAATTCTTCCTGTGATGGCAATACAACACCATAGCCTTTTGTTTTAACATCTTCAAGTGCGACTTTTACCTTGTCATATTCTTTTTTCATTTTGCTCAGTTCAACGAGATTTGTAAGCAGTTCACCATCGTCAGCAATATCAAATCCCGTCTCACGACTTATTATGTCGTAATATAACGAATCGGGAACGTCAATACCGATATTTATTGTGCCGCTGCCCATATCCGAAGCTTTAATAACTGCTCTTTTTACGATTTCACATTCATTCAGAGCATCTAAGAAATCCTTAATATCACTGATTTTTTCGATTTTTCCGCCCAACTCAGCCATAAGAGCGTAGAGACTGCTCTTCTCTTCAAAATCGTCGCTCAGCTTTTCAAACCAGGACGGAAGCCAGATCGCAAGCTCTGATGCGGGAAATTGGCCAAGGACATTGCTCATAATATCTGTTATGTCCTTATCGCTCAGTTCCTGACAGTTAAGGCGCATACACGGTACACTGTATTTTTCTTCAATCTGCTCCGCAATTTTTATTGCCGATTCTCCGTTAGGGTCTGCGCTGTTTAAAAGCACAGCAAACGGCTTTCCGATGCTTAACAGCTCATTAATTACGCGTTCTTCGGGCTCAACGTAATTCTCCCTCGGAATATCGCATATCGTGCCGTCGGTTGTTACAACAAGACCGATAGTTGAATGGTCATTAATTACCTTATATGTCCCCTCTTCTGCCGCCTCGGTCATACTGACTTCATGGTCAAACCAAGGTGTTGTCACCATGCGCTCAGTTCCGTCGTCAAGCAGTCCGCTTGCTCCCTCGACCATGTAACCTACACAGTCAACAAGCCTGACAGAAAGATTTATATCGCCGTCAATGCTTATATTGACAGCCTCCTCGGGAACAAATTTGGGCTCAGAGGTCATTATTGTTCTGCCCGAGCCACTTTGAGGGAGCTCATCCTTTGCCCTTTCGCGGACATAGACATCATCAATATTCGGGATAACAAGAGTTTCCATGAAACGTTTTATAAATGTGGATTTGCCTGTTCTGACAGGGCCTACGATGCCAAGCATCACAGCGCCATTCGTTCTTGTATAAATATCCTTGTAAATATCCGATTTAGTCATATATAAAAACCTCCGCAGTTTCTCGTTTGTACGAGTCTATGAACTGCGGAGGTATTTTATTCTGTTTTCAGAAAAACTGTGCCGTCTGACTGTGCTTTGATGAAACCATAATGTCGCATTCCGGGAATTTTAATCTCAGCTTTTCACAGAGCACCGGAACTATAACATTTTCGGTGCAGAAATGATCAGCATCAATAAGGTTTATGCAGAGCTCCTTTGCATCAAGAAAACTGTTATATTTTATGTCAGATGTTACATAGGTATCACAGCCCATGCTCTTGGCAATTTCAACGCAGCTTCCGCCCGAGCCGCCCATAACTGCAAGTTTTTTTACCTTAAGCCCTGCATCATGGTATCTTAGTCCGTTTGCATTGAGAGCAGACTTGCATTTTTCAAGAAACTCAGGCGTTGTCATTGCTCTTTCAAGCTCCCCAATGCGTCCACAGCCATGTTTTCTTCCAAGCATATCCGTGCCTGTATATTCAAGATAAGAGCACGGTGCAGCCCCCAGTGCGCTGATAAGCGCATCGTTGACACCGCCGTCAGCAATATCAAGATTGGTGTGCATGCAGATTGCGGAAATATCGTTCTTTATGAGCTTTATAATCTTTTTTCCTGTCAAGTCGGAGCTAAGCACATTTTTCAAGGGCTCGAATATAAGAGGATGATGCGAAACAATTAAATCTGCACCTAATGAAATTGCCTCATCAACCACATCATCAGTTATATCAAGAGCAACAAGTGCTTTTCTGACTTCATGATCTTCGTTTCCAAGCAGTATTCCAACATTGTCAAAGTCCATTTTGAGCTCAACAGGAGCAAGCTCATTCAAATATGCAAATACATCGCTAACTCTTATCATTTATCTATGCTCTCCAATTCAAGGAGTATGTTCTTAAGTATATCAATCCACGCCTCAAGTCCGTTACGCTCAGTTTTTTCAAGACTGCTGACGGCAGATCTGAATCTCTTGACATGAATGGCAATATGCTCCGAGAATGAATCTTCGTCCTTTATTCGTTCAAATTTACCAGTAAAAAGTTCTGCATCAGAGTATTTTTCACTCTGTCCGGGCTTTGCACAGATAATCTGATATATAGTTCCGTTATCCTTTACGAGTGCTTCTTCTGTTATGCAAAATTCATTGTTTACAAGCCAATATCTGAGAATCTCCGCCTTTGTAACTGGTTGAAGAATAAGTCGAACGTCTTCCCTTGCGCACCATTCGGCTCTGTCAAGTATTCCCGTTATTGTGTCGCCGCCCATTCCGGCTACAATGACAGTGTTAACCGATTGCGGATCAACGCCATCAAGTCCGTCACAGAGCTTGAGGGTAACACTATCCTCAAGTCCCGCTTCCAACAGGCTTCTGCGGGCTTTATTAAGTGGGCCTTCGTTTATATCAGTTCCGATAACATTGCCATCATATCCTCGCCTGCGCAGCATTACGGGTATATATCCGTGGTCGGTACCTACATCGGCAACACCTATACCGTCTTCAACATAGGATGCAATTTTGTCAAGTCTTTTACTCATAAGTCTCCGAATATGATAAAAAGCCGGTCAATTCCGGCTTCTTATCATTAAGATATTAAAATCAAATACTTATTTTGAAATACCCATCAGGTAAGCCTTAAGGTTAATAATAAACTCATCAGGGTCAACACCGTGAGCAGCGCATGCAGCTTCCATGGATTCGCTGGTAGCAAGTGCGCAGCCGAGGCAGTGCATACCGAGTTCCTGGAAAACGGGCATTGCTTCGGGATAAGCTTCAAGTATCTCAGAGATTATGCTCTCTCTGCTGATTTCAAAAATATCCAACATAATAAAAAGCCTCCTAATTAAAATTTAAAAAAGAACGGGACGCTGCGCCTTAACGAGCGTCCCACTCTATTCCTGCAGGATTATTCCTCAGGCCTGCTCTTCCTTCATCTTTGCAAAGCACTCGCTGCAGTATACAGGACGGTCGGACTTGGGCTCAAAGGGAACCTTTGCTTCGCCGCCGCAAGCTGCGCAGACTGCAGTAAAGAACTCACGGGGACCACGAGCAGCATTCTTGCGTGCGTCGCGACATGCCTTGCAGCGCTGGGGCTCATTCTGGAAGCCGCGCTCTGCGTAGAATTCCTGCTCGCCTGCGGAGAAAACAAACTCCTGACCACATTCTTTGCAAACTAAGGTCTTGTCTTCGTACATTTCGAATCCTCTCTTTTGAAAAAAACTTGCCTTATCGGCTAATTATATGCGTTCAGCCTAAGCTGATATCGCTCGGGGTGAGGTTTTGCGCCAGTTTGCGCCTAATCCTTTGAACTGCGTTATCAACAGCCTTTGGGTCTTTACCGATTGCATTTGCAATCTCATCATAGCTTAAGCCTTCAAGATAATGCGTCAGCACTTTCTTCTCAAGCTTTGAAAGGCATTTTGTGAATGATAACTCGAGCTCTTTTTTGTTCTCTCTGGCCAGAACCAGTTCTTCAGGTGAACGCTGAAAAAGTTCGGTGTACGCCGACAAGGGGATCTGGGATTCGTCCGAGAGTATGGCATCAAGCGAGATGCCATCGTTAAGGGGTATATGCTTTAATCTTGCTGCGGATTTTACTGCAGACAGCAGTCTGTTTTTTATGCAAAACTCCGCATAGGTTTTAAACGCTGTGCTCATTGAGGGGTCAAACTGTCTTATTGCGGAGAGCAGTCCGAACATTCCTTCCTGAATAAGGTCCTCACTGTCTCCCCCTGCAAGAAACAGAGGTCTTGCGCAGATGCGAACCAAACGGGTATAACGTATTGCGAGCTGCTCTTCGGCATTACGGTCACCGTTATTTGCAAGCTTCTGTAATACATTATCATCAAGTTCTGTGTAATTAAACATAAAAACTCATTTATTTCAATCTTTTCTATTATATTATATTACAAATTAGATAAAGTCAATAGAAAAAGCTACAATTTTCAATGCTTTTCAGCACATTTTGCTCAAATGTCGATTTCCTGCTGACCCAAATATTCAATCCCCAGGTGAGCATATGCCTTTCTTGTTACACATCTTCCGCGCGGTGTTCTGGTGAGGAATCCGTTTTGCAGAAGATACGGCTCATAAACGTCTTCCAGCGTAACAGCTTCTTCGTTTATTGTTGCCGCGAGAGTTTCAAGGCCGACGGGACCTCCGCCATAAAACTCAATAATGCTGCGGAGCATACGTCTGTCAAGAGAGTCAAGCCCGAGCTTATCAACCTCCAACCTCGAGAGTGCCATATCGGCAACCTCTTTTGTGATAACTCCGTCGGCTCTTACCTGTGCAAAGTCTCGCACTCGTCGAAGCATTCTGTTTGCAATACGGGGTGTTCCTCTTGAACGCGAAGCAATCTCGTAAGCACCATCCCTGTCAATGTCAACAGCAAGAATGCCCGCTGAGCGCTCTACAATACGCCTCAGCTCATCAGGTGTATAGAGTTCAAGTCGCAGAGACACGCCGAACCTGTCGCGCAGAGGTGCGGTAAGCTGACCTGAGCGTGTTGTTGCGCCGATAAGGGTAAATTTAGGCAGTTCAAGGTGCAGAGAGTTGGCCGAGGGACCTTTTCCGAGGATAATGTCAATTGCATAGTCCTCCATTGCGGGATAAAGAATCTCTTCGTACGCTCTGTTAAGACGATGGATCTCATCTACAAAGAGGATATCACCCTCGTTCAGATTTGTAAGCATGGCAACAAGATCGCCCGGCTTTTCAATCGCAGGTCCTGAGGTTATGCGCATATTAACGCCCATCTCGTTTGCAATGACGGCAGCAAGAGTTGTCTTGCCGAGTCCCGGAGGTCCGTGAAGCAAAACATGATCAAGGGGCTCATTTCTGAGTCTTGCAGCATCAATAAATATGCTGAGGTTATCTTTTGCCTTTTCCTGTCCTATATATTCACTTATTGTTCTGGGGCGCAATGAGCCCTCATTTGAGTCTTCGGGAAGTACGCCGGAGCTTGTTACTAACTGTTCGTCTTCAAGCCCGTCTGAAAAGTTAATGCTCATTGTGCACCTCCTACTTTACCATTTTCTTAAGTGTAAGCTTAATAATCTGCTCAGCAGACATACCGCTTATATCTGCGCCGCGCAAAGCGCTGTTAATCTCGGGAGCTGAATAGCCGAGTACCATAAGCGCCGTAATAGCATCGCTGCGCGCATCTCCGTCAGCAGGTGAAAGAACTGCAGGCATTTCGTTTGCAACACTTCCGGCTTCCTTACTGATCTTGTCCTTAAGTTCAAGAATGACGCGCTGAGCAATTTTTTTGCCGACACCCTGAGCTGCTGATATCGCCTTATCGTCGCCGTTCATTATCGCAACCGCAAGGCTTTCCGGCGTGTTTGCGGCCAGGATCGACTGTGCCGCCTTAGGTCCGATACCAGATACGGTTCTGAGCATCTCAAAGCAGCGCTTCTCGCTCAATGTAGCAAAGCCATAAAGGTCAAATGCGTCTTCTTTAATACACTCGCTGATATAAAGCTTGGCTTTTTCTTTTACATGTATCTGAGACAGAGTATTTGCCGTTGTATTTATTGCATAACCGACACCGCCGCAGTCTATAACCGCAAGATTAATATCAATTTCTGAAACAACGCCTTCTATATGGTAGAACATACTTCACTGTCTCCTTTATTACTCAAAAGTGAGGTTGAGCTTCTTGCATGGCAGATTGCCAACGCCACAGCGTCAGCCGCATCGTCAGGCTTTGGGGCGGCCGGAAGATTTAAAATTCGCTTAACCATATCAATTACCTGCTTTTTTTCCGCTCTTCCGTAGCCTACAACCGCTTGCTTGACCTGAAGCGGTGTGTATTCAAAAACCCTGACCCCCAGTTTATACGCTGAAAGGAGTATTACTCCCCTTGCATGTGCAACTGCAATACCGGTTGTGATATTGGTGTTAAAAAACAGTTCTTCAATGCTCATTACATCAGGATTGAAGGTTTTGATAAGTTCCTCCATATCATCATATATCCGGTCAAGGCGACTGGACAGCGAGGTATGAGCGGGAGTAGATATGACTCCGCAGGTTACAAGCTTCATTTTATTCTTTTCACAATCAACAACACTGAAGCCCACGGTCGCAAGGCCGGGGTCAATACCCAATATTCGCATTTAATCACATCCTGACTAATGATTTTACCACAATATAATGTATATAGCAATAAAAAAGACCGCATCTTCTGAGATACGGTCTTTTTATCAACTTATTTACGCTCTGGGGTGAGCCTTGTTGTAAACATCCTTGAGCTGCTTTTTGACAAGCTGGGAATATATCTGCGTTGAAGATATATCTGCATGTCCGAGCATTTCCTGAATGGACTTAAGGTCTGCGCCGTTTTCAAGCAGATGCGCTGCAAAGGAATGGCGCAGAGTATGGGGAGTTATAGTCTTTTCAATATGAGCCTTCTGCTGATATGACTTGATAATCTTCCAGAAGCCCTGACGCGACATTCTGTCACCACTTACATTGACAAAGAGTGCAGGCTCGCTGGGCAGTGCAATCATCTGAGGTCTTACGAATTCAATGTACTCGGAAAGTGCCTTAACCGCCGCAGGGTAAAGCGGAATGAATCGTTCCCTCTCCTTGCCTGTACACTTTACAACGCCGGCAGCAGTATTAACATCGGTTATATCAAGAGATATAAGCTCAGTTACTCTGATACCTGTTGCATACAGAAGCTCAAGCATCGCTTTATCCCTATAGCCCTTTGCATCGGTACACGAGGGTTGTTCAAGCAAAAGCTCAACTTCCTTGCTGGTAAGTATCTGCGGAAGCTTCTGCTTATTCTTGTCGGGAACAAGCTTGGAAGCAGGATTATCTTTCATATACCCTTCAGTAACAAGATAGCTGTAAAAGCACTTAAGAGAAGCAATAACTCTTGACACAGTTGCAACCGACTTACCGGAATCACGCAGAAACGCAATATAACCGGCAAGATCATCATCTGTGGCCTCATCAATGTTTACTCCTGAATGTGCGTCAATGTATGCGATAAACTGTCTTATATCGCGAAGGTAGGAGCTAAGGGTATTCTGAGATGCTTTTTTAACTTCAACAAGATATTTTTCAAAAACACTGTATGATTCGGAACTAAGCATTCATTTACCCCCTTTCTATTTAACAGTCAAATTTCAAAATGCAGTAAAGCATATAATCACAAATAAAATAAGAAATGTCAGAAACAGAACAAAATTTGCTGATACTGATGCAAAATATTTCTTATCAGTGACCGTTCTCCTCACAAGTTCGTTTGAGACAGCCAAAGCTCTATATGAAAAAAGCATTGTAAATGCAATAATCAGAAACTCCTGCAAAGACAGCAGCAAAAAATCTTTCAGAGAAAATTTCGACGAAATGGTCGGAATTTTCGTTGAAGAAAAAAGAATCATCAGAAATTCAAATGCGGTATCGTTCAGAATAATCAACAGCGTACCAAGCTGTGAAAACGCAGAAAACATCAAAAACGCAAAAATTGCGATGTAAATGATACAAAACCACGCATTTGAAAACCTGTTATTTAAACATGAATAAGCGGCAGCACCGTAAAACCAGAAGAGAAAAGCGCCGACAAGAAGTGCGATTAAAATAACCGTAAGACCTCCGCGACTCTTCCTTAAAGATCTGCCGTTTCTGAGTTTTGCAAGTAAATTCAACACGTATCTCCTTAGTCTTCAAATCAAGCAGAGAATAATAATCGAATTTACATAATTATGTTGTAATGAAAATATAATACAAAATCGTTTTGTAATCAAGTGTTTTTAAAAAATTCAATAATTTTTGTTAATTATGTCATAATATTATGTAAACAAAATTATGTTAACACCATTACCTATTACGGCAAAGTAGTTGAAAACCAGAGCATATTATCGCCATATTTTGCGCACCGTCACTTGCTTTAGCACAATATATGGCCGCCAAACAAAATTATGTAAACTGATTACAGTAGATTACCGCTTGTAATACCATGATTGCAAATAGTGTTATTTATGATACTTTTTGTTACTTGTGCACAATTTCAGCCCACTGCCCATTGTGCTTCCTGCCGCGGAAATCATCAAAATTTTCAAGGATTCACGCATCGAAAAGGCTTCAATTTGGATTGAAAGCGCAAGTATTGAAATTATGAAACCAAAAATTATGCCCGGGAGCAGACCGCATTTTATTATGTCCCCTTCCCCTCTCTTCGTAACCCACGCGCCACACAACATTGAGCTTATTACATTTACCGCAATCGCAATCACGTTTGAAGCGTTCAAACCGAGCAAGCCTTTATAAACCGTAAACGAAAAAATCGCAAGCAGTATTGCTGCCGAAATCAGCCCCGCGGCTATGCCGATTATAAGCCTGTCGCCAAACTTTTGTGTCTTAGCTCTTCTTCTTTTTTTAGGCATAAAAATTCCTCCCGAATTAAAATGATGGTTTGTACATCTTATTATCCGGGAGGAAAAATATTCTTATTTAATTACTTCTTGGCCGCAGCTTCGGCAGCTTCAGCTTTGACATTAGTTGCTATTGCATTCTTCTTGAACTGGATGCGAACTCTGTCTTCACCGGTCTCGATGGTGACAGTTTCTTCAGTTACATGAACAACCTTGCCCATAACTCCACCGATTGTAACAACTTCATTTCCGACTGTGAGCGCCTTGCGCATTTCTTCAACTTTCTGCTGTTTTTTCTTCTCGGGTCTGATCATCAGCAACCACATCAAAACGAAGAAAACAACAAGGATAATAAGCATGGAAGTATTGTTATTTGGCATTATTTATCTCCTTAAATTATAATTTTATTCGCAAGTATGATTATACATACAAAGTAATGCAATTTCAAGTATTTTTAATTCCTTATATTCTTGTATCCAGCAGTTTTGAATACTTACCGCGGAATTCAGCAAAATTGCCTTCATCAAGGGCCACTCTGATATTCTCCGCCAGTTTGTTGTAGAAATAAAGGTTGTGCATTACCGCAAAGCGCATCGCAAGCATCTCCTCAGCCTTGAACAGATGTCTGATATAAGCTCTGTTATAGCGGCGACACACCGGGCAATCGCACATCGGATCAATTGGGCGATCGTCGCGTGCATATTTTTCATTTTTGATGTTAATTATTCCGTTCCATGTGAAAAGATGTCCGTGGCGGCCGTTTCGCGCAGGCATAACGCAATCAAAGAAATCTACGCCGCGTGCAACACCTTCGATAATATTGCCGGGAGTTCCGACACCCATGAGGTAGCGAGGCTTGTCCTTGGGCATATACTCCTCCACCGCTTCAATTGTGTCGTACATCTCCTGATGGCTTTCTCCGACAGCAAGGCCACCTATCGCATAGCCCGGCAAATCAAGCTCGGCAATTTTCTTCATGTGGGAAATTCTCAGGTCCTTAAATGTTGCGCCCTGATTAATACCGAAGAGCATTTGACCGGGGTTCACGGCATCATCCATTGAATTATATTCAGCAAGGGCTTTCTTGCATCTTTCGAGCCAACGGTAAGTCCTGTCGCACGATTTTTCCACATAATCCTTAGGCGACGGTATCTTGACGCATTCATCAAAAGCCATGGCAACATCAGAGCCGAGGTTTGCCTGAATTTTCATGCTTTCCTCAGGCCCCATGAAAATGTGTCTGCCATCAACATGGGAATTGAATTTAACGCCATCTTCTGTGATTTTTCGTAAAGTAGCAAGGGAGAATATCTGAAATCCACCCGAATCGGTTAAGATTGGGCCATCCCATGTCATGAACTTATGAAGACCACCCATCTCCTTTATCAGCTCATCGCCCGGGCGTATGTGCAGATGATAGGTGTTGGAAAGTTCAACCTGACAGCCGATATTTTTTAAATCAGCAGCAGAAAGGGCCCCTTTAATAGCGCCCAAAGTACCAACATTCATAAAAACGGGTGTCTGGACAGTGCCGTGGGGAGTTTCAAATTCGCCGCGTCTTGCGTGACCTTCTTCTTTCAGTAACTTATACATTTATTCACCACTTTACTCAATCATCATCGCATCGCCGAACGAGAAGAAACGGTAGCGTTCTTCAACGGCAATCTTATACGCATTCAGGACATTTTCTCTGCCGGCAAGTGCGGAAACAAGCATTATCAGTGTACTCTCAGGCAGATGAAAATTTGTAATCAAAGCGTCAATACATTTAAACTTATATCCGGGATATATGAAAATATTTGTCCATCCGGATGTAACAGGAAGTGTACCGTCAGCCTCAGAAAAGCTTTCGAGAGTTCTGCACGAGGTTGTACCGACCGCTACCACCCTGCCCCCAGCTTTCTTTGTCTCAGTAACAATGCGTGAGGTTTCCTCAGGTACCATGCAAAATTCAGAGTGCATATCGTGATTTTCAATCTCGTCCTCTTTAACAGGGCGGAATGTGCCAAGTCCTACGTGGAGAGTGACGTAGCAGATTTTAACGCCCATTTCCGCTATATCATTGAGAAGTTCTTTCGTGAAGTGCAGACCTGCTGTAGGTGCCGCCGCACTTCCGAGCTCACGTGAATACACGGTCTGATAGCGTTCGGAGTCTTTAAGCTCTTCCTTGATATACGGAGGAAGCGGCATTTTGCCAAGCCGTTCAAGTGTTTCGAGGAATACTCCCGTATAGTGGAACTTTACAATACGGTTACCTCCCTCAACAACACTTTGTACAGTTGCTGTAAGCTCACCATCACCAAAGATTATTTCCTGCCCCGGTTTCGTCTTTCTGCCCGGACGGCTTAGGCATTCCCAGCATCCGTCGCCCAAATCCTTTAGCAGCACAAGCTCAACGCTGCCGCCCGTAGGGCGAGCTCCGATAAGTCTTGCAGGCAAAACTCTGGAGTCATTAAGAACAAGGCAATCTCCCGGCTTAAGGTACTTTTTAATATCATAAAAGTGACCGTGCATTATTTCTCCCGAGGATTTATCAAGATGCAAAAGCCTCGATGTATCGCGCTTTTCAAGCGGTGTCTGCGCGATAAGTTCCTCAGGCAGATCAAAGTAAAAATCTGATTTTTTCATTTTACATATGCTCCGCTAAAGTAGTAATCAATTATTTCATTATAGTTTTTGCCGTGGTATTCAGCCATGGAGTACGATCCCCACTGGCTCAGACCGCAATTATGACCCCAACCGTGACCGTCAAATACAAAAGTTATTGTTTTTTCATTTTCTTCGTCAGTGGTCTTTGAAACAGTATAGTTCAGGCTGTTTAACCCGAGAATTTTGTAGCAGTCAACATTGAATATTTCTGCTTCCCTGCCGTTTATATCAGTAAACTTAAGCGCTATTACATTACCGGAATCTGAAACAGTAGGAACTATATCGCAGACCTCTGCCATTTCATATCCGCGGCTGTTCAGCTTACTTGTGATTGCAAAAGGAGTATATCTTATTTCCCAAGTTTCGTTGAAATGCTCAATATCACTTTCAAACGGATCTTTGACCGCGCTGAGGTAATCTCTGCGCTGCTTGAAAGTATTCTCTCCGCTTTCTGTAGTACCGCCGTCAGAGGACATATAATACACCTTGCAGATTGCACCCTTATATCGCGCATACTCACACGAAGTAACCTCTGCCGCCTCGACTGTTGTATCAGTACTCTCGGTTATTCCCCTATAAACCTGACTGTATGTATCAGAGCGAACATCATAACCGTTCCGTGCATAGGAGTTCAAATTATTGATTGCATAAGTTCTTGCACATACAGCTTGAGATTTCAATGCTTCAAGCGGCCAGGCACCATTCATCTCATATGGCAGAACACCGCCTACATAGCTTTCCAGATCAACATAGTTTGTTACATTGATAGCGCCATTATCTTTTTTTGTAAATTCAAACGCTCCACGGTAGTAATAGCCTGAGAACCACGTTTCTTCATCCTGACCGTCGGTTAACGGGAAAATCGCAAGCTTATGGCTGCCGGGATTATCATACACAAACAGAAGATTTGCAGTGTTTGTTTCGGCAATCAGCAAAGATGAAGAGCTGCCCGTATATGCGCTTCCTGTGTAGCCTCCCTTTTGAATCGCCTTGTCCGCAGATTCTTTATCAGCATATGCGCCAATCATCACACGGTACTGCCCGTTGATATAAGCCGGAAAGCCTCCAACTGAAGTTGCCGAGCTCTTTGCGTTATCAAAATCGGAATAGTAATAATTCAGCAGAATATGCCAAGAACCGACATAGGTTTCTTCGTTAAGGTTAAAGCCGGAATCACCTCGTACGGAAATAGCATTAGCAAAGGTATAGCCCAGCGTTCTGAAAGAACGGGTAATGTCGAAATATCCGAAATTATAGCCGCTTCCTACCCTATTTTGAAGCTTTGCTTCGTAAAGTGCAGAGCTTCCGGATCTTAATCCGACAGTAATAGTTTCAACCGTTACCGGAAGCTCCAGGTATGGTAAACTGAGTTCTTCCTTTTTGGCATACGAAGTCTGTGTAAAAACAGGAAAAACCATCGCAGCTGTAAGCACACATATAAATATTTTCTTAATAATATTCGGCATAGTAATTCCTCATATTAATTTACATAATATTTATTATAATACCGCAGCAATTCAATTTCAAGCAACAAGGCGGTGTCATATTGTTCTCATAAAGGTAATAGAATTGGAATATAACGCATTAAGGAGGCTAATTATGTTCAAAACACCGATATTCAAAGGCTCCTGCACCGCAATTGTTACTCCATTCAGCGAAAACGGCATAGATTTTTCCAAGATGGAAGAGCTTATCGATTTTCAATATGATAATAACACTGAAGCCCTTGTTGTTTGCGGCACAACCGGTGAAAACGCAACGATGACACAATATGAGCAGGAAAGCCTGATAGATTTTGCATGCAAATATAATGACGGCAGAATGAAGATTATCGCAGGTATCGGCAGTAACGATACAAATAAAGCGCTGAAAAATGCAAAAAATGCAAAGCACTATGGCGCTGACGGTGTTTTAATGGTAACACCTTACTACAATAAAACAACACAAAAAGGCCTGATCGAGCACTTTACATACGTTGCAGACCGCGTTGATATTCCTATGGTTCTATACAATGTACCAAGTCGAACGAGTATAGGCATAAAAGCAGAAACCTATAAAGAACTATCTAAACACCCGAATATTAACGGCGTTAAGGAAGCATCCGGTGATTTCAGCTTATTTGCGGCAACAAGAGCTCTTTGCGGCGATGATTTATATGTCTGGAGCGGAAATGACGACAATACGGTCCCTATGATGGCCCTCGGTGCAGTTGGCGTCATATCCGTTGCATCAAATATCGTTCCCGGAATTGTTTCAAAAATCTGCAATCTCTGCCTTGCTGGCAAATTTGCTGAGGCCTCGGAAATGTTCACAAGATACAACTGTTTGTTCTCCACCCTGTTCATAGAAACAAATCCTATTCCGATTAAGGCGGCAATGAATTTAGCCGGTTTCGACGTCGGAAATGTAAGGCTGCCACTAACATCAATGAGTGAAAAAAACTTAGAAACGCTCGAGGACAAATTAATCAAAAGCGGAATAAAAATAAGATAAGAAGGTCAAATGACCTTCTTATCTTATTTTTTCAGGATACTGAGCTCTTTCTCCACCAATAAGCTTCGGTCTGGTGAATGCTGCATTTAAATGAGCTTCGCCGATTTTCTTAACCGAGAGCCTTAGAGGAACTGCTACATCTCTTAGGTGCATTCCGATAAGTGTGCAGCCGATATCCAGACCGGCTTTAGCCTTGATATGCTCAACTACAACAGGCTCGGAAAGGCTCTCATAGACAGCTGTTGCAAACGAGCCGCCCGCTTTGGGCATGGGGCGCACACAAACTTCATCATACCCGAATTTCTCTGCGGCTTCCCTTTCGATTACAAGAGCTCTGTTCAGATGCTCACAGCACTGAGCAGCGAGGAACAATCCTTTATCCTTCACAAACGGCATAACACCGTCCAGCACAGCCTTTGCTGCATCGGGCGAGGAGCCTTTACCGATATGCTCACCCAAAATTTCGCTGGACGAGCAGCCAATAACAATCAGGTCTCCGGCTTTGAGCTTTGACTTATCGAAAAGCTCTGTAATTGCCTTATTTGCTTCAGATTTTATCTGTTCATAAGTGTTCATAAAATCATCTCCGAAAGGCATATTAGCACAATTATATTGATTTGACAATAGCATATATAAGTAGTAAAATGTTTGTACAATTTTAAACGGATTGTGAGGAGATAATATTGAGCAAGAAAAAGACAATCGCCTTGATACTGGCAGCTATAATCGTTTTAGGTTTTATTATTGGCGGAATTATAAGAAACAATGATGCAAAGAGCGATTCTAATCCTGTTGAAACTGAAGATGTTTCAGCACCAGAGCAGCTTATAAATCCTCTTACCGGCGAAAAGCTCGATAATGACATAAGCTCAGCTCGCCCTTACTGCATAATGATTAATAATCATGCTGTTGCACGCCCATCAGTAGGACTTTCCCATGCCTCAATCATCTACGAAGCACTTGTCGAGGGTGACATCACCAGACTTATGGCAATATTTAGCGATGTTGAAGGCTTTGATATCGGTCATATCCGCAG
>R21__coassemble_1009_pt1 | contig 20498 bp, 18 predicted proteins | sample R21__metabat2_low_PE_019 | metagenome-assembled genome bin R21 | reverse complement strand
CCGTAAAACGCGGCTTCAACATATTTATTCTTACGGAATCGGTCAAGCACGGCAACTATGAGCAGGACAATGATAATGCCCGGGGTTATGATGCCGAGAGTCGCCGCAAGAGAGCCCCAGAAGCCGGCTGTTGTAAAGCCTGTATAGGTTGCCATATTTATTCCGATAGGGCCGGGTGTGGACTCGGAAACGGCAAGCATATCTGCTATCTGATCATAGCTGAACCAGCCGGTTCTGTCGGAAATATCGTAGAGAAACGGAAGTGTCGCCATTCCGCCGCCAACCGAGAACATGCCGATTTTGAAAAACTCCCACCAAAGACGAAGAATAATCATGTGTTCTTCACCTCCAGAGTCTTGATAACGATGCCTGCAACAGCGGCAAAGATTACAAATACCACGGGAGTAATATCAGTAAACAGCGAACCAGCAACAACTAACGCGAACAAGATGAAGCATTTCCAGTCAATCATTGAGCTTTTCCAAAGCTTGACTATTGCATTGAATATCAGGACAACAACACATACGCGAATTCCCGCGAATGCGTTTTTCACTGCGGGAACATCGGCAAAGTTTGTAAGAAGTGCCGCTATCAAAGTTATGATAATCAGTGCGGGACAGACCGTGCCGAGTGCCGCTGCGATACCGCCTATATTGCCTTTGCGCTTATGGCCTACGAATATCATTGTATTTACCATAATAATGCCCGGAAGGCACTGGCCGATTGCGTAATAATCAAGCACTTCCTCCTCGGATACCCAGCCGCGTGTTTCAACTACCTCTCGCTGGAGTATGGGAAGCATGGCGTAGCCTCCCCCAAAGGTGAAGAGACCTACGCGGAAGGCTACTGCAAAAATTCCAAATAATTCTTTCATTTCTTAAGGCTTTCGGCAAATGCGGAGTACTTTTCGATTTTTTCGTCACACTCAGCCTTATTCTCGCCCTTGGAGAGGATATAAACCTTGATCTTGGGCTCAGTACCCGAGGGACGAACGATGAAGTTAGAGCCGTCGGCAAGCTCAAAGTACAGAACATTTGAGCCTTTTATGGAGGTTTCTCCAACAATTCCGAGTGTGGGAACGGTAATGCTTCCGTCAGCGTAGTCACGGACACGGAACACATCAACGCCTGAGATCTCCTTGGGCGGATTCTCACGGAGCTCAAGCATGATTTTCTTCATCTTCTCAAGGCCATCAAGGCCGGGCATAACAAGATTGAGCGTTCTTTCGCCATACCAGCCGTACTTCTCGTAAAGGCTGTCCATTGCCTGCTTCAGGTTCATACCCTTATCGAAGTAGTATGCTGCCATTTCAGCTACCATAAGTGACGCGGTTACTGCATCCTTATCACGGACGTAGTCACCCATCATGTAGCCGTAGCTTTCTTCATATGCGAAGATATATTTATAGGAGCCGGACTTTTCCCACTCGGCAATACGTTCTGCCATGAATTTAAAGCCGGTGAAGGTGCTTTCGAGGTGAACGCCGTTTTGCTCTGCAACGACCTTCGCCATTTCGGTGGTTACGATACTCTTTGCAGCACCTGCATTTTCGGGCAGAGTTCCTGCTGCTTTTCTTGCATTTATTACGTAGTCCAGAAGCAGAACGCCGATCTGGTTGCCGGTAATGGATGTATATTCTTCTCCGTCGCGCACCATTACGCCGATACGGTCTGAGTCGGGGTCTGTACCGATTATAAGGTCGGAGCCGACTTCCTTTGCAAGCTCAACTGCGATATAGAAGCCTTCGGGATTTTCGGGGTTGGGGCTTTCCACCGTGGGGAATGCACCGTCAATTACCATCTGCTCCTTGACGGGATAAAGCTGAGTAATTCCAAGGCGTTTCAGTGCTTCGGGTACAAGCTTATGACCTGCGCCATGGAAGGGCGTATAAACAATCTTAAGCTTATCTGCGACCTTTGCAACAACATCTTTATTGACCGCCTGCTCCATGACGCACTTAAGATATGCCTCGTCTGTTTCGGCACCGATCACTTCAATGCGACCGTCTGCAACCGCTTCATCGAAATCGCAGCTGACGAAATCGTGGAAGATATCAATTTTGTTCATTTCCTCTGCTATTGCCTCGGCATGCTGAGGAGGAAGCTGTGCGCCGTCAGACCAATACACCTTATAGCCGTTATATTCTTTAGGGTTATGGCTTGCGGTGATATTCAGGCCTGCAGTGGTGCCGTAATAGCGTACTGCAAAGCTGAGCTCGGGTGTGGGACGCAAAGCATCGAAAATACGGACATGAATACCATTTGCCGCCATGATGCAAGCAGCCTCATGTGCAAAAAGCTCGCTGTTTATACGGCAGTCAAAGCAGATTGCGATGCCCTTTTTCATAGCTGCCTCGCCCTCGGCCTTGATAACATTGGCAAAAGCCTGGGTTGCGTGACGGATTACATGTACGTTCATATGATGAAGTCCGACCTTCATTATACCGCGCAGTCCTGCGGTGCCGAACTCGAGGGGCGCAAAAAATCTGCTTTCGATTTCTTTTTCATCATTTCTTATCGCATTAAGCTCTTCCCACTCTGCCTCGCTGAGTGCGGGACTATCCAGCCAGCGCTGGTATTCTTCTTTATAATTCCTCATATTCTGCATTCCCTTCAGATAGATTGACAGCGTCTTCATACATTGTTTTAGGTATATAGATATCTACGCCCGTGCCGCAGACACCAAGAATAAGGCGACCGAAATCGCCGTCATTGGGGTATTGTCTTATGCACGGTATGGAATAAGCTTCGAGAAGGTTGACGAGCATTTCGTCATTTAAACCCAGATTTGAGCAATGGGTCAGGAAAACGGGCTCAATCAGCTCACCGTTTTCATCCTTGGGCCATCTATTATAGAGATCCCCGGTTATTCTTCTTCCCCATTCAAGTTTTAATTCATTATCCATATGTTCCTCCGGGCTCATTTATGATATCTTGAGCCCTCGTTAATCTTAAAGCTTCTGTAAATCTGCTCTGCAAGCATTACTCTTGCAAGATGGTGCGGGAATGTCATCTCTGACATTCCGAGACGCATATCAGCGCGTTTTTTAACGCTTTCCGCCATGCCGAAAGAGCCGCCGATCAAAAAGCATATTCTGCCTTTTCCCGAAAGTGCAACGGAATTTATCTTTGCCGCAAGCTCCTCGCTTTTAAGCTGCTTTGCTCCCACGCACATTGCAACAACATAAGCATCCTTTGGAATATTCTTCTCGACCTCCATGGCTTCTTTGTTCAGAGCCGCTTCAATCTCCTTTTCGGAAGGATTATCACTGAGCTTTATTTCGTTCAGCTCAACACACTCAAATTTACAGTAAGCCGAGAGACGCTTTGAATACTCATTGAATGCATCAATATAGAATTTTTCCTTCATCTTGCCTACGCAGATGAGCCTTACACCGAGCATTTTACTTCATCACCCACACTGACTGCAAGAAAATTTTTCATGGGAGCAACCGCGACTTCAGCATCGAGTCCGCACAGTGCGGTGCTGACAGTATTAAGAGCTCTTTCCGGTGTATTATTTTCCTTGCTGAGATGCCCTAATATTATATGCCTTGTCCCCGATTTTGCAAGCTCTAATGCTAATTTTCCGCAATCATTATTAGATAAATGTCCGTGGTCGGAAAGAATACGCTTTTTAAGGAAATAAGGATAGGGCCCGTTTTTTAGCATTTCAACATCGTGGTTAGCTTCAATTAGCGCAGTATCCGCTCCGGAAAGTCCATTCAGCATTTCATCGGTTATTGAGCCTGTATCCGTTGCAAACGCAAATACTCCGCTGCCCTCGAACCTGTACCCGACGCTGAATCGGGCATCGTGCGGTGTTCTGAAAGCGCGGATTTTCAATGAATCGATGTTCAAAACTTCCCCGACAGAAATATCATTAAGTGAAGAGGAAAGCTCCGGCTTGACATCAGCCAGAACATCGCAGAGCTCTGTCGGAGCAAAAATCGGCAGACGGTAGTGCTTATTAAGCATGGAAAGCCCGGAAATATGATCGGAGTGCTCATGTGTTATGAGCACTCCGCATAAATCCTGCGGAGTAAGACCATATTCGCCGAGGGCTGAAACCACTCGTCGCATGGAGATACCCGCATCTATAAGTATATTGGCTTTGCCGTCTGTTATTATACTGCAGTTGCCTGTGGAACCGCTGGCAAAAGTTACTATACGCATTATCCTATCGAAATTACCTTTTCATGTACTTCCGGTTCATCCGGGAAATCAACTATTGATATATCGGCACCCAGTGCACGGAGTTTTCCGACAATGTTTTCATATCCACGCTCGATGAACTGGATATCTTCGATCTCGGTTGTTCCTGTTGCGCAGAGGCCTGCAATAACCATTGCTGCACCCGCGCGCAGGTCGCATGCCATAACGGGAGCACCGGTGAGCTTTGCGCAGCCCTCAATAATGGCAATTCTGCCGTCAACCTGAATGTCAGCGCCCATTTTACGGAGCTCGTTTACATATTTAAAACGATTATCGTAAATGCCCTCGGTGATAACGCTGGTGCCCTGTGCAAGGCAGAGCAGAGTTCCCATCTGAGGCTGCATATCTGTGGGGAATCCGGGGTAAGGCAGAGTCTTTACGTTTGCCTTGCGGAGATTTCCGTTGCCCTTGACAAGAACGGAATCTTCATATTCCTGAACGATAGTGCCGGTCTCGCGAAGCTTTGCGCTTATGCACTCGAGGTGCTTGGGAATTACATTCTTAACAAGAACCTCGCCGCCGGTTGCTGCTGCAGCTACCATATAGGTGCCTGCCTCAATCTGGTCGGGAATGATGCTGTAAGAACCGCCATGGAGCTTTTCAACACCGTTTATCTTGATGGTGTCGGTGCCTGCGCCGCGGATATCAGCGCCCATGGAGTTAAGGAAGTTTGCGAGGTCAACAATATGAGGCTCGCGTGCCGCGTTCTCGATAATGGTGCGACCGGTTGCCAGAGTTGCTGCAAGAATTATATTCATTGTTGCGCCGACGGAAACTTTGTCAAGATAGATTCTTGCGCCGTGGAGTCTGCCGTCGGGAGCTTCTGCATATACGAAGCCGTTTTTAACATCGATCTCAGCGCCGAGAGCAGTCATACCCTTGATGTGCTGGTCAATGGGTCTTACGCCGAAGTTGCATCCGCCGGGCATGGTGGTCTTAGCGCTGCCGAAGCGGCTGAGCATTGCACCGATGAGATAGTAGGATGCACGGATCTTACGCATAAGATCAAAGGGTGCATCGCAGAATCTGACGTTACGGCTATCTATTTCTATTGTGGAACGGTTAATAAGCTTTACTTCAGAGCCGAGGTGGGTCAATATGGTGAGAAGCATATCGGTATCGCTTATCTCGGGAATGTTCTCGATGCGGCAGATACCGTCAACCATAAGTGCTGCGGGAATAATTGCAACGGCAGCATTCTTTGCACCGCTGATTTCAACCTCGCCCTGCAGGGCTTTTCCTCCGTTAATTACGTACTTTTCCATTTATTTTACACCTTTCGTACAGAGCGGAAATGATAATATCCCCACTCCGGTGATGAATTATATCACAATAATTTTACAATAGCAATAGATTTTGCAAACATTTTGTAATTAATTGTTTTAATAACCACAATATACTGTGGTTATATGTATTTTCTCTTTCGCGCCTCAAGAACATTTTTCGCCTTGAGGACGGCAATTATCGTCTTTGCATCGTCGATTTCGCCATTCATAACAAGCTCATACAGCTCATCAATATGGTGCTTTTCGACATTCAGAAGCTCGCCCTCGTCCGGGTGGCTCTCCCCTGCATGAAGCCCGAGCGCAAGATATATATGCAGAACTTCAGTTGAGTAGCCCGGGGATGCGCAGCTCGGCCCGAGATAAATGAACTCATCGGCTGTAAAGCCGGTTTCTTCCGAAAGCTCTCTCGCGGCACACTCTAAATGGTTTTCGCCATCCTCGAGCTTACCTGCCGGAGCTTCAAGCATCATACGTCCGAACGGATACCTGAACTGACGGACACAGTAGCAATAGCCTTCACTGTTAACCGGCAATACTGTAACGCCGCCGGGATGATGCACAACCTCACGCTTAACCTTCATGCCGTTCACAAGCTCAGCGTTATCCAATGTTACATCAACTATAACTCCGCTGTACATTGTTTTGCCGTCAATCCGCTTTTCCGTGAAGTCCATCAGATACCCCAAAAAATAATTTTTTGCTTTACATAATTCATTTGTTAGTATAGCACCTTGTTGACATAATTTCCAGATTATTTGCATGGAAAAGCTCGAATTTTTTCGATAAAATTCGAGTTGTAAGCAAATTTTATCACTATGTTTTTCACATAGAAACATTTTTGAAACTTTTGCGTAATTTTTTATTTTCAGGAAGTGATTTTTATGGTATCTGAGGTAATAAACAATGATGCTCTTGCCATTATTTTTAACAGCGAGAGCATCGAAAATGACTACATAATTTATACAATTAAAAGCGAGCTTATTAGTGCAGGAATAAAGCCTTGGGAAAATATTGAAATTGAAGTTTATGTCAGCAAAAAGGAAACTCTTGTGATGGCGCGCCCGTCTACTCCCCTTTGCAAGAATGGGATAACGGTAAGGACAAGGATAAGAAGATAAGGCTTGTGCCTCAGGCCAGAGTCAGAGTTGAAAAAAGGGCATCTTATTTACAAACGAAATAAGATGCCCTCGGCATTTCACATCAGCTTATCGGCTAACGATTGATATTAATTAAAGATGTGTCAGCAGGTACACAAGGTCTTTGAGGGTTGCTCTGTTCTTATCTACAGCTACCGCAGCCTTCATAAACTTATAATCAGGGTTGCGTTCTTTGATAACATCCTTACTGAAATGCTTTATGATGATTTTGGTCTTGGGATGAAGCTGGATGTAGAAGTGTCCCTTTTCAATGGCGTCAAATACAAACGGTCCTACGGGATCAAGAGGTGTACCGGTTGTAATGACCTCTTCAGCCTTTTTAATTTCTCTGAAGTAAGGCTCGCTCTTCAGGAAGGGATCGTCGGGAATAGTGTACTGAGGCGGTCTGTGGCGCATGCAGTGGTGCAGATCGGTATATACATAGCTGGGGCAGAATACGGACATTTTGATATTCATGCCCTTCTTCTGGACATCGTAATATACCGCCTCTGTGAGAGAAGTTGCAAAATGCTTGGTTGAGTAGTAAGCAGGCATCTCGTCCATGGTGAGAAGGCCTGCAAGAGATGTTACATTCAGTATATAGCAGGGCGTTCCCTGTTTATCCATAATGGGAATAACTCTCTTCATAGAGTAAATGTGGCTCATGCAATTTGCGTGGAATATCCACTCCCACTCGTTGGAGGGCAACTCATATACTTCGCCGCCGAACGCTATACCTGCGTTATTTATGAGCAGGTCAATACGACCGAATTTTTCCATGGTTGCGTTTACCATAGCTTCAACCTGATCTTCAACCGTAACGTCGGTTACGATAACCTCTGCAACGCCGCCGTTGTCAATTACCCACTTCTGGGTGCGGAGAAGGTCATGCTCATCGATATCGGCAAGCATCATCTTCATGCCTCTTCTGCATGCTTCCTTTGCAAACTCCTGGCCAAAACCGTTGCCTGCACCGGTAATCAGAGCAACCTTGTCTTTAAAGACAAATTTTTCTTTGGATTTTCTCATAAGTATTCTTCTCCTATACTTCGTTCGTTTTTTGTAACATATGTTACACAATGTCGAAAGCATAATACAATAGTATTAAAGTTTAATTAACACTTCTTGACAAACTTGATTTTTAATGCACAAAAAATCACCCACCCGTACAAACGGGTGTGGAATACGAATAAATAGAGAGATTCTTTCAAGATTTCTCTTAGGGTGGTGCGCTCATAAATATGATATCAAACGGGGGGGCAACTCCTCTATCCTACACTTTTCACCAACAAAAAATACCACCCTGATGGGTGGTATTTTTTGTTGGTGGAGATGGGGGGAGTTGAACCCCCGTCCGAAAGCGCTTTAACAGGAACTTCTCCGGGCGCATAAGGTCATTTAAATTCCCTCGCCTGCGCGCAGGCCTTCATGCTCGCAGACTCGGTAGCTTCATTATGCATGGTGCGCTCAAAGCTTTGCGCACTCACGTGCACCACTAATCGACGCCCAAACCCGGGCCGTGGTCCTCCCGGGCAGGACGCTCGCTAATTAAGCAGCGAGAAGAACAGTTTCGTTGTTGTTCTTTAATTTATAAGGTGCCCATTTTAAGGATGGTAGGCGCATCCGCCCGCTATTCCTGCCTCTACACCCCCGTCGAAACCGGTACATCCCCGTTTCTAAATTCGTTGCTACATTGTAGGTAGCCTATACTGCGTCAGCTCGACCGGTAATATTGGCAGTTTTCTTTTTTGCACTCGCGCATTCAATCAGTGCGGCTAAATGCGCGAGTACGTTCTAAATTAATTATATTATGCCTTTACAGGCTCTGCGTAGTCAACACCGAAGGTATCAACTGTAACATTCTTCATGACCTGAGGAGTCTTGGGCTTATCTGCTCGGTCAGTGCGGACATTTGCAATTGCGTCGACAACCTCAATGCCCTCGATGACCTTGCCGAAGGATGCGTACTGGCCGTCAAGATAAGGTGCATCCTCGTGCATGATGAAGAACTGGCTGCCTGCGGAGTTGGGTGCCGGGGTGCGTGCCATGGAGAGAACGCCGCGGTCATGCTTCAAATCATTTTTGAAGCCGTTCATGGTAAACTCGCCCTTGATGCAGTAGCCGGGGCCGCTCATGCCGGTGCCGGTGGGGTCGCCGCCCTGAATCATGAAGCCGGGAATTACACGGTGGAAGATAACGCCGTTGTAGAAGCCCTTATTGATAAGGGAGATGAAGTTATTGACGGTATTGGGAGCGATTTCGGGGTAAAGCTCTGCCTTGATGATACCGCCGTCTTCCATTTCGATGGTTACGATAGGATTGCTCATTAGTATTTCTCCTTCATTGATCTATCAATATCCCGCATTGCCTCGCGCTTTGCTTCGTCGTTGCGCTTATCATAGAGCTTTTTGCCCTTACACAGGCCAAGCTCCACCTTTACTCTGCTGTCCTTGAAATACAGCGACAGCGGAATAATTGCAACGCCGTCCTGCATGACACGTGCGTTGAGTTTTAATATCTCGCGCTTGTGCATCAGGAGTCTGCGCGGTCTCACGGGATCCTTGTTGAAAATATTGCCCTTTTCATAGGGACTTATATGCAGAGAGCGGATAAACAGCTCTCCGTTTTTTATTGTGCAGTAACTGTCCTTCATATTGACAGTTCCCGCTCGGAGGCTCTTTACCTCTGTTCCGGCAAGTTCAATGCCGGCCTCGTACTTTTCAAGAACAAAGTAGTCATGAAAAGCCTTGCGGTTTGCCGCTATCTGTTTTGTTCCAAGCTGCTTTGGCACTGAACTCACCTTCTTTCCATTGGATTTTAACACATATGCTTGTAAAATAAAAGATTATTCTCTGTTAAACTCGCGCAGGCGCAAATCGGGGTTTTTATCAAGCGCCCATCTTACGCACCATTCAGAGGTGAACAGAAGCAGGTTATTGCCTCGGAAATCCTGAACCCACTTGGTATCGCTGGTAAGATTCAGGGATTTTACATCAATCTCCTCATTATCAATCCAGCGGACAATCTCAAAGGGCATGCTGCGGCGGCGAACATCAACGCCGTATTCGCTCTTGAGGCGGTACTCAAGGACTTCAAACTGCAGGACACCGACAACGCCCACGATGACTTCCTCAACGCCTGTATAGGGCTCATGGAATATCTGGATTGCGCCCTCCTGAGCTATCTGAGTTATTCCCTTTTCAAACTGCTTGCGCTTCATGGTATCTATACGCTCAACAGCAGCGAAGTGCTCAGGTGCGAACGTGGGGATGCCCTCGAACTCAAGCTTATTGCTCTTATCGCAGATCGTATCGCCGATTGAGAAGATGCCGGGGTCGAACACACCGATGATATCACCTGCATAGGCTTCGTTTATAATCGCTCTCTCCTGTGCCATGAGCTGCTGGGGCTGTGCAAGGCGCAGGGGCTTTCCGCCCTGAACGTGGAAGTATTCCTTGTCGCGCTCGAACTTGCCCGAGCAGATGCGCATGAACGCAATTCTGTCGCGGTGAGCCTTATTCATGTTAGCCTGAATCTTGAACACGAAGGCGGAGAACTTTTCATCGAACGGATTCACTACCTCGTCCCCTGCTATTCTGGGCAGAGGGGGCATGGTCATATTAAGGAAGCTTGCAAGGAAGGGCTCAATGCCGAAGTTATTGAGTGCAGAGCCGAAGAACACGGGGCTCAGCTTGCCGTTGCGAACCTGATCAATATCAAACTCATAGCCCGCTCCGTCAAGAAGCTCAACATCATCGCAAAGAGTCTGGCGAAGCTTGGGGCCGATAAGCTCGTCCAGCATTTCGGTATCCTCAAGGGAGCACTCGATTGCTTTAATCTTATTCTGTCCTCTGTGGAACTCATTAAATGCCAGAATCTCGCGCTTTTCACGGTCGTAAACGCCTTTGAAATCGATACCGCAGCCGATGGGCCAGTTCATGGGATAGGTTCCGATGCCGAATTCGTTTTCAAGCTCTTCCATAAGCTCGTAGGGGCTTCTCGCCTCTCGGTCCAGCTTATTGATAAAGGTGAAAATCGGGATATTGCGCATTGCGCAAATCTTAAAGAGCTTTCTCGTCTGGGGCTCGATACCCTTTGCCGCGTCGATTACCATGACGGCAGAGTCAGCCGCCATAAGGGTGCGGTAGGTATCCTCGGAAAAGTCCTGGTGTCCCGGGGTATCAAGGATATTGATGCAGTAGCCGTCATACTCAAACTGCATAACGGATGAACTGATGGATATACCGCGCTGCTTTTCAAGCTCCATCCAGTCGGAAACCGCGTGTCTTGCCGTTGCCTTACCCTTGACCGAGCCTGCAAGCTGTATTGCTCCGCCGTAAAGCAGAAGCTTTTCCGTAAGCGTCGTTTTACCTGCGTCAGGATGGGAGATTATTGCAAAGGTTCTGCGGCGCTCGATTTCTTTTCTCAAATCAGCCATTATTATTCTCCTAAGTCTAATTCACGAAAAATTATATTATCATAGTTATAGCTCAAAATCAAAGCTTTTCTACTTTATTTATCTATATTTTTATGATAATATTTTTCCAAAAGCCCAGTCAGGAGGAAAAATACATGAATAATGTTATAAATCCATATTCCCCCGCAAGCATAAAAGGCATAACTCTTAATTCCCGCATTATACGCTCCGCCACACACGAAGGCATGGCCGACGAAAACGGCAAGCCCGATGAGAAGCTTATAAAGACCTTCGAAAAATACGCCAAAGGCGGCGCGGGACTTATAATTACCGGATACATGGGCATTTCTCAGCAGGGCAAATGCCCGCTTTACAATATGACCATGATAAACGATGATTCCCTAATTCCCGCATGGAAAGAACTCACCGACCGCGTTCACGCGGCAGGTGCGCCCATCGTTGCGCAGATTGCCCACTGCGGACGGCAGACCCGAAAAAAGGTCACGGGAATGAAGACCGTTGCTCCCTCTGCAATACGAGACTTTCTCTACTGGGAAAATGTGCCTCACAAGCTCAGGGAAAAGGAAATTGAAATAATCATATCCGATTTTGCCGACGCCGCCCTCCGCGCAAAAAAGGCCGGCTTTGACGGTGTTCAGCTCCACTGCGCTCACGGATATCTGCTCAGCGAATTTTTATCCGCACACACCAATCACCGCAAGGACAACTGGGGCGGCAGTCTTGAAAATCGCTTCCGTATTGTCGGTGAGACCATGAAAGCCATGCGTGCAAAGGTCGGCAGCACCTTCCCCATTTTCGTAAAAATGAACTGCTTTGAAAAGGCAAGAAACGGCATAAAGCCTGAAGAAGCCGTTGAAATCGCAAAGCTCATGGACAAGGCCGGCTTTGACGCCATCGAGGTTTCCTGCGGTCTTGCCGGCGAGGGCTTTAACATGTCCCGCGGCGGCTTCCCCTATCCCATTATGTGTGCCGACAACTTCCGTTTTGAAAATCTGCCCGAATTTACATGGCCGATTATGAAGCCTGTAATGAAAATACTCATGGGCAGTCCCAAGCCCATAAGAAGCTATAATGTGAAGGCGGCGGAAATGATAAGCAAAGCCGTTTCCGCACCCGTCATCGTCTGCGGCGGTATCCGTTCGGATGCCGAAATTAAGGATGTTATATGCGGCGGAAAGGCTGACTTTGTTTCCATGTCCCGTCCGTTTATATGTGAGCCCGATATCGTGAACAGACTTAAAAACGGCTCTCAGGCCGAATCACGCTGTCTTAACTGCAACTACTGCCTCATGGGTGTTGAGAGGCGACCGCTCAAATGCTATTACGGAACTCTGCCAAAGAAGAAATAACTAAAAAGCCCTTAACTCATCTGTTAAGGGCTTTTTATTATTGGTCATCTATGACGCTTATTATCTTTGTAGGAACGGGATTGCCCTTAAAGCTGTTCTTGCTGACAGTTCTTGCAATAAGCACACCCGCCGCCGTTGCTATGAATGCCGCCAGAACACACATTCCCTCGCTAAGTGAAAAAGCAGCCGCGACAAAATATCCTACTATAAGCATGATAATCGGCAATATGTATATTGCAAGCGCGCCCTTTACCACGCCCAAGGTAGGCGTTTCAATCATAACGTGCTGACCTCTTCTTGCGTTTATTGTATTCTCGACAGTTGATTTAATCAGGTTATTGTACTGGCATTCATCGCAGTCATCGCAGTTGCCGCCGCATATTCCCGAGCGCTCAACCACGACCTCTGCCAGACCGTTATCAAGCGTTTTTGTTATTATTGCTTCCTGTAACATATCATTTTCTCCATTTGAATTGTTGGCTAATTATACAACAGCATATATGTTGTGTCAATTTTCAAGCTTTATCTTGTACATTTTACACTGGTGTGTTAAAGTAATATATAGAATAATGAACGGAGGTTAGATTATGCCAAGTGTTCTGAATCTGAAAAAAGTTGACTGTAGATATTGCCAGAGATGTGTACGCCGCTGCCCTGTTAAAGCCATTAAATTTTCGGGGCGTCAGGCACACATTATCAATGACGAGTGCATTCTTTGCGGACAGTGCTTCGTCGTATGCCCTCAGGGTGCCAAGGAAATCGTTGATGATACAGAGAGAGTCCGCGTAATGCTCCAGAGCGATACCCCTGTTATCGCAAGCGTTGCCCCCTCCTTCTACGCATGTTGGGACGGCTGCGGCTTTAACTCAATTCGCAAGGCACTTATTGAGCTCGGCTTTACCGACGCCGAGGAGACTGCCCGCGGTGCAACTCTTGTAAAGAGAGAATATGAAAAGCAGATTATAAACAAAGAGCAGGATATAATCATTTCTTCTGCCTGCCAGTCAATTAATCTTCTTGTTGAAAAGCACTTCCCCGATTTGAGAAAGTATCTTTCCCCCGTCGTTTCTCCCATGATTGCTCACGCAATGGATATCAAAAAGCGTCATCCCGACGCAAAGGTTGTTTTCATCGGCCCTTGTGTTTCCAAGAAGGATGAAGCGGTCGGCACCTGCGTTGATGCTGTTCTCACATTTGAGGAATTTGACCAGATGCGTCTGAGCGACAAGATTGAGATCGAGCCTGAATTCGGTGAAAGCGAAGCAGGACGCACTCGCGGCGTTCCCATTGCAGGCGGCATCCTCAAGGCAATGGATCTGCCCGAAACGGATTTCCTCTATCTTACCGTCAGCGGCACTAAGGAATGCCTCTATGCGCTCAAGGATCTGCAGCGCGGCAACATTGAGAACTGCTTCATCGAAATGTCGCTTTGCTCCGGAGGATGTATAAACGGTCCTATTATGGAAAAATACATAAACTCCCCTGTCCGCCACATGAACGCAGTTCTGAAAAACGTCGGTAACGAGGACTTTGTAATTGATCAGCCCGAGGACGGATCCCTCTTCGTTCAGCACAATGTTCCCGCAATAAGGCAGCCCATGCCCACCGAAGCCGAAATCAAAGAAATCCTCAGCAAACTCGGCAAGGTCAAGCCCGAGGATGAGCTTAACTGCGGTACATGCGGCTACAACTCCTGCCGCGACAAGGCAATCGCCATTTACCGCGGCAACTCCGACTACACCATGTGTCTGCCGGCTCACATGGAGCGTGCTGAGCGTTTCAGCAACAAGATACTTAACAACATGCCCAGCGGCGTTGTTGTTGTCAACGAGGATCTTGAGGTTCAGCAGCTTAACAGAACTGCGATGAATCTTATGAATATCGGCCACGAGTCCGACGTTCTGGGCGACAGCGTTGTAAGAATTCTTGACACAGCGCCATTCTTCAGCGTTCTTGAAACCGGAAGATCCATCAAAAAGCTTCGAAACTATTTCTCCGACTACAACAAGTATTTCCAGCAGACCATAGTATACGACCGCGCCTCCAAAATTCTGATTGACATTATTACCGATGTCACCGAAGAAGAAGAGGTCGCAATGCGCAAGCAGGAGCTCAGCCGCAGAACCGCTGAAGTTGCTGATAAGGTTGTTGAAAACCAGATGCGCATTGTTCAGGAAATTGCTTCTCTCCTCGGCGAAACCACCGCCGAGACCAAGGTTGCGCTTACAAAGCTTAAGGAGTCGATAACGATAAATGAAGAGGAATAATCTTTGTGCCGAAATCGGATACCTCAGCGCCAATCACTACGGTGAACAGCTTTGCGGCGACCATGTGGACGTTGTTGAAAACGACGACTCGACCATCATTGTCCTCGCAGACGGTCTGGGCAGCGGCGTTAAAGCGAGCATTCTCTCCACCCTCACCTCGAAAATCATCTCCACAATGCTCGCCGCAGGCCTTGACATTACCGACGCTGTTGAAACAATAGCCGCAACTCTTCCCATATGTTCGGAAAGAAAGACGGCTTTCTCAACCTTCACAATCATACGCATCGTCAACAACGAGCGTGCCGATATTATCCAGTATGAAAACCCCAATGTTGTTCTGCTGAGAGACGGTGAAAGCTATGACTACCCCATTACGCAGATGTACATCGGCGAAAAAATCATATTCCACAGCTCAGTAAAGCTTCAGGACGGCGATATATTCATCGCTATGAGCGACGGTCTGCTTTACGCAAGCGACAACGGAGTTCTGAACGACAACTGGAGCCGTGACGGTCTTATTGACTTTGTTGCTCCGCTGTGGGCTGCCGGACTCACCGCCAAAACGCTTACCTCCATTCTTCTCGACGAAACAGTTAAGCTCTACGGAGGCAAGCCCTTTGACGATGCAACGGTCTGCGTTGTTAAAATCCGCCAGAGGCACACGGTTAACATCGCCGTAGGCCCTCCCAGAAACAGAAACGATTCTCACCGCATGATGTCCCTTTTCTTTGCAAAGGAGGGCAAGCATGTAGTCTGTGGAGGTACAACGGCATCAATTGCCGCGGATTATCTGCACGAGCCGGTTAAGATGAACTACACCTCGCCTGATCCGGACATTCCGCCTATATCCGAGGTCAACGGAATTGATCTGGTAACAGAGGGTATCGTTACTCTTGACCATGTCCTTACCTATGCTCTTGATTATATCAACCAAAACCAGAGCTTTGAACAGTGGAGCTACAAAAAAGACGGTGCGTCGCTCATTGCAAGGACATTGTTCGAGGAAGCAACGGACATAAATATGTTCATCGGCAAGGCAATAAACCCCGCCCATCTTGACCTTCCCATCAACTTCGATATTAAAATGCAGATTCTGAACGAGCTTGCAACCTGTCTAAGGAAAATGGGTAAAAGAGTTAAAACAATAGACTTCTGAAAAAAAGAGCCACGGGAAATATCACTTCCCGTGGCTCTTCAGCTTTAAAACCAATATACAATTCCGTCATCTGCGCAGAAGCGGTACGCCAATCCTGCGGACAGCATTTTTCCTCCGCGGCACAGAAGCTCATCCGCTCTCACAAACTCATAGCCTTCTTCTTTCAATATATCCATGGCCTTAAGCACTGCGGGTACCGTTGCGGGACGGCGGTCATGCAGCAGCACTATCTGACCGTCTTTTGCGTGCTCAACTATATAATTGCAGATATAATCCACATCATCCTCATGCTCCCAGTCCTTGGGGCACATAGACCACAAAACCGCAATCTCGTCTATTCTTTCAAGGGTGAGTCCCGAATACGCGCCGTAAGGCGGACGCATAAACTCAGGTCTCTCCCCTGTTATTTCCTCAATAATCGCGTTTGTCTTCTCAAGCTGCTCTCTGACCTCGGCTTTGGAGCTTTTGCGCAGGTTAACATGGGAATACGTATGGTTGCCGATAAGGTGACCGTCGGCATACATCGCAGCTACAAGCTCCGGATATTGCTCGGCGCGGCTTCCAAGCAGGAAAAAGCTTACCTTTGCGTCGCGCTCGCGCAGTCCCTCAAGAAGCTGTTCGGTATATTCTCCCGGTCCGTCATCAAAGGTAAACGCAATCTGCTTCGAGCTTTTTGAGCTCGGCTCAACTATATAGCTTTTTTCATGAAAGCTTACCAAGTGGCTCAACACTATTGCAGCAGTCAAAACAAGCACCGCAATCAGTATGCCTTTTACTATCTTTTTCTTCATACTCATCCCGACAGTCTCAATTCATAATGCAATAAAGCAGAAGTCCGTTGGACTTCTGCTTTATTTCGGCACGCAAAACTGATAATCTCCGCAGAGTGCTCAAGTCCGCAGGTCTTAAAAATCTTAACATGCCTTATTGCTCCTCTGTCCCCGTTTCGTCATTCTGCGCTGACGGTTTACGGACACAAAGAACCAGGGTTTTGCTGCATTCCGACTCCTCCGACCGCAAAAGGGAAGCTGATAATCATGTGTAGCACAATCATATCACATTTGAAATCAGGTTATATCAAAATGCGGCTGCTATCTCATAAAAAAGGGGAAATCCCCATATGAAATACTTACTACACAATATAAAATACCACAAGCAGAACATAAATTCAAGGACTGAAATCACTTTGTATGTTCAATATATAGCATTTTTTAAAAGCTAATCCCCGATACATAGTATCGGGGATTTTAGGAAGATCCGAAGCGGTTATATTATGAGGATGATGAAAGTGGGAAGAAATGATGAAAGTTAAGGAAGACTCAAGAGCACCGCTTCGGGGTTAAGGGGGCTTACATAGTGCAGTATCTTTCGATGATTACTGCCATATGAGCACGGGTTGCATAGCTGTTGGGACTGAATGTTCCGTCGGTGTAGCCGTTTACAATACCGTTCTGAGTTGCCCAGATAACTGCATCCTTATAAGGAGCTGCGATATCGGCCTTATCTCTGAACTGATTGAGATTGCCTTTAACTGCCGGAGAACCTTCATAGCGGTAAAGCATGGTTACCAGCTGTGCGCGGGTCAGCTTTGCATCGGGTCTGAAATGATTGGCCTCAAAGCCGGTTATAATTCCCTCATTGTATGCCCATGCGATTGCATCGTGTGCCCAGTAGCTGTTATCAACATCGGCAAAAGGTTCTTTCATACCTGATGCGTCAGCGCCGGCAAGTCGGTAAAGCACGGTTGCAAACTCAGCGCGGGTCATATACTTTTCGGGTGAGAATGTTGTCTTTGTGGTGCCCTGCATTATTCCGTTATCGTAGACATATGCGATTTCATCGTATGCCCAGTAATTTGCCGGAACATCTTCAAAAGGCAGGCCTGCTGCAGGCTTGTCGGGAGTCGGTTTTTCCTCGGGCTTTGCTGATTCTTCAGGAGCTGTTTCCTTTTCGGGAAGCACAGAGAGAATCTGATTTGTCATGTAGACATGACCTGCAAGAGTGGGATGAACTTTTGTGATGTAGTCACCGCTTGAAATGTTATCCTTATTGAAATCATAGATCTCGGTCTTGCTGCAATCTGCAAACTTGCATCCGGCGTAGCCGCGTGCAACGGTCTTCAGGAACAGGTTGAGATCTGCAACAACGGGATCCATAATCTTGCCGACCTTCAGGTTGATGCTGTCAGACAGGATGAACTGATTAAAAGGATTGTATATGCCGACGGCAACTACAGTTGCATTGGGATTTACTTTGTAAATATCTTTTACAATTGCCTTATAGTTGGTCTTGAACGCGATTGAGGAAGCTGTAAGGCTCTTTGCAAATGCGGTGAGAACCTCATTGAGCTTGCCTGCGGTATTTGCAAGTTCAAGGAACTTAGCAAAGATGCCGTATACATCGCCGGTCTCTACAATCTTCTCCAGAAGATTTGTAATCAGACAGTTGCTCTCATATTCAGCATCAAGGCTTGCCATTGTAAGCATAGCGGAATAAGAAAGAACATCATTTGAACCGAGGTTGATGGTGATAAGGTCAGCAGTTTTTGCTGCTTCCTTGAAGTTTACGCCATATTCGCTTTTAAGAAGTGCATCGTTGGCATCCAGCTTTGCACAGGTATCCGCAACAGTACCGTCAGAGCCGAAGAATACCATTCCCCAGTAGCCCTTATCATCGCTGTCGTTATAAACGCCGTCGAGAAGGTAGCGCATTTCAACTGTGCGGTTGCCGCTTATGCCGCCCTGAATCAGGTTTGCGCCGACAGCATCAGCAACAAGTGAATGATATGCCCGGGGAACAGCTACAAAACCGTAGCCGTGATACATCTGAGCCCAGTATTTAAGTGAGGCGTCGTATGTTGATAAATCAACTCCCTCGAAAGGCACGCCGCAACCGGCAGAGATACTGTCGCCGAGGCAGAGATAGTTTTTGTACTGCTTAACATTGTCTGCATTTGCGGCAAATGCGCTTACGCCGAGTCCTGCAAGCATTGTTACAACAAGCAGTACACACAAGAATTTTTTGATCTGATTTTTCATAATAATACCCCTTTATATTATTACAATATTTTCTTCCCGAAAATAAGTTTTACATTGCAATAGCTTCGGTCTGACGATTGTAGTCCTCAGCAAGCTTTTTGTAATCTATCTTACCCATACCTGTATAAGGCATGGAGTCAACAAACAGCACGTCGCAGGGTCTTCCTCGCTCTTCGACCTCTGTCCTGATAAGCTCTTTAATCTCATCCAAGGTCTCATTACCGAGTGCTTTATTTACAAGCTCTATTACTGCCAGCGGCAGCTCGCCCATTGCGCGGCTTCTGTCCTTTACGCCTACAACGGCACAGCTCTGAACATTTTTGACGGCACCCAACGTTCCTTCAAGCTGTATGGGGAAAACCTTATGTCCGTCAAAGCGGGTTATCATTCGCTTAATACGTCCTTTAATGAACAGGAAACCGTCTTCATCAAGCATACCGAGGTCACCGGAATGAACCCAAACACGGCCGTCGCTGTGCTTTATCATAACCTTTTCGGTTTCTGCGGGATTATTATAGTAACCCATCATTATCGAAGGTCCGGTAATACATATCTCGCCTTCCTGACCATAACCGAGTTCTTCGGTTGTGCCGGGCTTGAATATGCTTATAACTGTTGTAAGAAGCGGATAGCCGACGCTGAGGCTCTTGAAGTTGCCTGCGCAGCAGCAGGACGCAGCAGAGGAAACCTCGCTCATGCCGTAGCCCTGAGAAAGCGGATAGCGGCATCCGTGCTCCTTAAGGAAGCTGTTGAGCTTTCCTTCAAGTCCTGCGTTCATTGTATCGCCGCCGCTGCCGGCGGTTTCAAAGAAACTCAGATCAAAGCCATCTGCCATTTCCCGGCTGTTCATAAGCTTTTCATAGTGCGCGGGAACAAGCAAGGTGTGTGCCGGTCTGTACTTTCTTATGTAATGTCCTACCTTGTCCGCATCGAACTTGGGGAACATTATTATCTCAAGTCCGAGAGAAAGCGGCATATGCAGGCTTGCCACGATGCCGTATGAGGTAAAGGCCGGAATGATGTTCATAAATCGCTGGTTGCGTTTATACTTAACGCCGCAGTGCCTGAAATCAAGCGCAATTGCATTGAATCCGTCGTTTGAAATCATTACGCCCTTAGGAGTTCCGGTTGTGCCGCCTGTAAGAGCGATTGCAACAAGATCGGTTTCACCGTATGCAACGGTTTCGGTTTCCTTACCTTTGCCCATAGCGAGAAACTGCTTCCAGCTCATGATCCTGTCGTTATAAGCAATCTTCGGGGCAGGCATTTTAAACTGCTTGAGCATACGTACTGTAAAGGGCATAAATGTGTCAAGAGAGATTATAACAACCTTATCAACACACAAATCGGGGATGATGTCTGCATAATGCTCATATGCAATATCAAGCAGCATAAGAATCTTTGCATTACAGCTTTCAACATACTCTCTTATCTCGGCTGCGCTTCTTCTGGGGTCGAGAGCATACATTGATGCGCCTATTTTATTGAGCGCATAAAGAGTAATGACCATTTCCGGTATTGTTGCCGAGCAGCAGGCTACTATATCACCCTTCTTGATTCCCATTTCAACAAAGGATGCTGCGCAGTTATCAATATATTTAAGTAGTTCTCCAT
>R21__coassemble_975_pt1 | contig 20965 bp, 15 predicted proteins | sample R21__metabat2_low_PE_019 | metagenome-assembled genome bin R21 | reverse complement strand
CCACCGAAGGCATTGCCAGCAGATTTACAGTCTGTCCCCTTTGGCCACTCGGGAAATCCCCCAAATTTATTCGGTTGTGCATGCTCACGATGGAGCTGGTGGACGGACTCGAACCCCCGACCTGCTGATTACAAATCAGCTGCTCTACCAACTGAGCTACACCAGCACAATACCGGCTCGACTATAATAGCAAACTCAGTGAATTTTGTCAACACTAAAATTAAGAATTTTTAAATTTTTCCCACGGAGGTACAAAAGATGAATTTAAAGGAACTTGCCATGCAATACAGATCAAACGGAGAAGCCTGCAGAATAAGAGCAGAGCAGCTTACACAGCTGCTGAAAACAGAGAAACTGGGAGAAATGGAGCGTATGCGCCTAAGACGGAGAATCTGCATTCTCAACACCATGGCGAGGGATGCGATCGCAACCTCAAAATATCTTGAAAACTACTACGGAGATGATGAAAATGGAGAAGATGAATATGTTTGCGAGGGAAGAAGAGTATCAGTATCTGCGAAGATTCCTGAAGATGATGGTCAGCGCGGACAGAGGCGGACTTGCCGAATCGGTAAGATACTCAATCGAGGAGGGTCTGACCCCTCGGCAGAGACAGCTTGTAAATATGTATTACCTGGAGCAAATGCGCATGCAGGATATAGCAGACGAGCTTAATATACATATCAGCACCGTATCCCGCACACTGAAGCGGGCAAGGGACAATATGCGAAACCATTTGCAGTATAGCGGCAGGGCGGTCCTTGAGGCATTCTGCGACTGATTTGAAATTACACAGCAGTTGTGATACAATAGCTCCATCCTAAACTGGAGATAAAGACACTTGAAAACAAAAAGAAAGAATAAGCTGTTACATAAATTGTGCCTTTTTGCTGTTATTGTTGCAACGATAGGACTTGTTTTTGTTGTTGCAGGGAGGTTCAGATTAAACCGTGAGGCCAGCAGGGAAGTCGACCCCCATCTCGGCATGGCGGAGGTCTTTAACGGAGAAAGCTATGTCTGGATTCTCCCCGAGGCGGGAGTCCCCGTAAATCCCTTTGGCAAAGATGACTTCACCGCAGACGAAAACGGCGCACCCTGCTATAACGGAACAGACTACGCAGCGTTCCGCGGAGTTGATGTTTCCGAGCATCAGGGCGATATAGACTGGAGCCGAGTCAAGCAAAGCGGCATCGATTTTGCGATTATCCGTGTCGGCGGCAGAGGCTACGGCGAAAACGGAAAGCTGGTCGCGGATGAAAAATTTGCGAAAAACCTTGAAGGCGCTAAGGCTGCAGGACTCAAAGTCGGAGTTTACTTCTTCTCTCAGGCAATGAATGCCGAGGAGGCCGAAGAAGAAGCACGATTTGCCCTCGAACTCATTGACGGCGCTGAGCTTCAGCTCCCGGTATACTTCGACTGGGAGCACATAGTCTTCGGCGAGCCGGCCAGAACGGACAAGGTCAGCGGAGCAGTTGTCACAGATTGTGCAATAGCGTTCTGCGATACCATTTCAGACGCCGGTTATAAAACGGGAATCTACACAAATCTTGATATGAGCTATTACGGCTATAAGATGGAGCGACTGGCAGATTACAACTTCTGGACCGCCGCTGTAGGCAGCTATCCTTATGCCTATTACGCTTTTTCCGTATGGCAGTACAGCTTCAAGGGCGATATCCCCGGCATCAATGCTCCCTGCGATATGGACATGATGTTCGTAGAATACAGCTGACAAAAAACTCCACCATAGGGTGGAGTTTTTTGTTATGTATCGTTGTCCACAAAGGGACTGTCAAGCAGGATGGCAGGATCTTTGGATGCCTCGATGGCGGCCTTTGCAGCTTCAAGCTCTTCGCGCATCTTGTCGATTCGCTTTTCGCTTTCCTCAACTTCCTTGAAGAGAATTTCGAACTTGCCCTCTGCGCTGTCCTTGTTGGCATCGTAGTAGAGGTGGCCGATTTCGGTGAAAATCTTTTTTTGCTCTTCAACCTCGCCGTTTATCTTGACATTGAGTTTTGCAATAACTGCGTAGCATCTTGCTGTGGTGCTTCCGCGGTCGTAGGCTTCCTTGACCTTGCCGCTTTCGGCAAAATCCTTGGCCTTGGTGCCGAGGGCGTTGATAGTACCCTTTATCATGCTCTTGTAATCAGGCATTATTATCCTCCTCACATATCTCATCCACAAACAGAGGTCTTTCTTTCCACTTTGCCTTTACCAGCAGAACTATAACAGCCGTGATTGCGCTAAGCGCGGCAAGAAGCTGGGAAACTCTGATGCCCGTAGCGCCGATATAAAGACTGTCGGTTCTGAGTCCCTCAATCCACATTCTGCCGAGACCGTACCATAGAACGTAAAACCAGAAGTACTGCCCGTCGTATTTGCGTTTTTTCTTCTTGGAAACAAAGTGCAGAATGAGAAAACCGACTATGTTCCATAGACTTTCGTACAGGAAAGTCGGATGTACGTAAACAGTTTCTCCGTTTGGAGCGGTGAGCCCCATTTTGCAGAAAACGTCGGTGACCGCTCCGAATGCTTCGCGGTTCATGAAGTTGCCCCAGCGTCCGATTGACTGACCTATAAGCAGACCGAATGCTGTCAGGTCACCCAGCGCGAAAAGCCTCTTTTTCTTTATTTTGCACCATATTATGCCCGTCAGCACACCGAAGATAATGCCGCCGTAAATAGCAAGACCGCCGTCGCGAACGGCGAAAATCTTCGAGGGGTTTGCAAGGTAATAATCCAGCCTGAACAGAACGTAGTACAGCCTTGCGCCGATAATGCAGACAGGAATGATGAAGATTACTATTTCGTACAGATCGTCGGCCGTGAAGCCGAACTCGGGCGCTCTGCGGGCGCAGTAAAGTGCCGCGAGAATAAAGCCGCAGGCAATTATAACGCCGTAATAGTATATGTCAAAATTGCCTATGGTGAAATATGACGGGGGATTGACGGAAAAATCTCCGAACATGGGGAATGATATGATCGCATCCCGCATCATTGTAGAAGTTAAAGCATTCATATCTTTACCTTATTTGATGGGATTAAGAACGGACATGGCGAGCTTTGCATCGGACATATTGTATGTGAGGAATTCCTCGCATTCCTTAATGTCAATCTGCGTAAGCACCTCAAATGCGTCAAGACCGCAGTAGCCGTTTAATGCTGAGGTGGCAAGTGAAACGCAAATGCTGTCGAAGTCCTCAAGACCTCTGAGGCGTGAGCCGAAGGAGGCCTTTTTTGCACGCTCGAATGCGGCTTTGTCGATGCCGTTTTCACGGACGGCAGCTATCTCGGCCTTGACCTCAGCCAGCACTTTCACGGGATCGGGGCTTTCGCCGCCGAGGAGAATTGTTGATGTGCCTGCGGTGAAGTCAATTTCGTATTCGTAGTCGCGGTTTAAAAGTCCGTCGGCATAGAGGCGGTTGTAGAAGTTGCTTGAAGAGCCGAAAACGGTGCGCATTGCAAGCGCGGAAACAATTTTCTGTCTCTGAAGAGCTTCGCCGCCTTCCTCGGGGACGACCTTTGCGCCTATATAGAACTGAGGTGCGGAAACCTCCATGCTTTCCTCGTGGTAGGTTTCGATAGGGTATTCGCTCTCCTTTTCGCCGAAATCCGTTTCGGGGATTTCCGCTTTTTCCGCAGGGAGCATTTCCTCGGCAATATCAAATATCTCCTGTGGGTCAAAATCGCCCGCAACGCAGAGCACCATGTTTGACGGCGCATAGAATGCAGCGTGGCAATTGTACAGCGTTTCGCTTGTTATCTCCGCAATGCTCTCCACAGAACCGGCTACCTGATCGCGCACGGGATTGTGCTCATAGAGCATACGCATGAGTCGGTTGTAGACAACATAGCCTGCGCTGTCCTCGACCATGCCTATCTCCTGACCGATAATGCCCTGCTCCTTCTGAACGCTTTCGGGCGTGAAGTAGGGGGTGGACACGAACTTTAAGAGCATACGGAGGTTTTCGTGGAACTTCTGCGTGCAGTCAAAATAATATGCTGTCATGCCGCTGGATGTGAAGGCGTTGGGCTGAGCGCCGTTTGCGGAAAGAACATTAAGTGCGTTGTCGCCGTCGGGCATGTCAAACATCTTGTGCTCAAGGAAATGAGCAACACCTGCGGGGGTGTCGTGCCATTGACCGTTCAGCTTGAAGCGTCTGTAAGCGCCGCCGTATTTGGTCGCGAATACGGCGTAGCCAAGCTTGAAGCCGGGCTTGCGGTCAACAATAATCTGCAGTCCGTTGTGCAGAGTTTCACAGTATAGGGTTTCGCCGATTTTATCGAAGTTTTTTACAATCATTCTTCTTCGCCCTCCTCGCCGTTGGAATCAAGGAAGTAAACAGCATCGCACTGAACGCTGTTTGCTATTGCAACAACATCGTCAAGGCTTACGCCGTCAACAAGCTCGGCAAGCTCCATGGGGTCAAACTCAAGACCGTCAAGAGCATTTGCGAGATAGAAGCCCTCAAGCTCGCCCTGAGAATCCATGCAGGCGCGCAGGGAGGAGGACACGCTGCTTTTTGCCGCGTTAAGCTCATCTTCGGTGACAACGCCGTTTTTAACATCCTCAAGCTGAGCAAAAATCTCGCTCTTGGCATCGTCAAGCTTATCAAAGTCGATGCCTGAATATACCATCATAATGCCCTTGTGGGTATCTGTAACGGAGCTTGCAAAATACGCAAGGGAAAGCTTCTCACGGACATTCATGAAGAGCTTGGAGGTGACGCAGCCGCCGTAGACAGCGTTGAATACATAGATCGCCGCAAGGTCGGGGTCTTCCATGCACTCACCCAGACGGTAACCTATAACCAGCTTGCCCTGAGTCACGGACATGCTGTCGCCAAATTCGCGGACCTTGTCCTCGACTGCGTTCATGCGTATATCGGTGCCGATATCGTAGTTAATTTCGCCTCTCGGCATGCCGCAAAGAGCATCGCGCAGGATGTCGGCAATTTTCTCGTTGTCCATACTGCCGCAGTAGAATATTTCAACGGGGCAGGTGGAGATAAGATTGCGGTAATGCTTTGTCAGCTTCTGATAATAGATGTTTTCCGCGGTGTCCTCTGTTCCGAACTTGGGAACGGCGAAGTCCTCATAGCAGCACATCTGCTCTAAAAGCCGCTGAACGGAGTAGCCCAGCTTTTCGTTTATTCTGCTGCGGATAAGCTCAAGAAGCTTGTCCTTTTCGCTTTCAACATACTTGGGAAGGAAAAGTCCGCCCTTTGTGTTGGGAGAGAGGAGTATCTCGCCCAGAAGTCCCGCCAGCTTTTCGGCAACGCTTGTGCCGTCGGGGATATACTTGTCGTCAGCAAAGCTGGAGTAAAATCCTATGCACTGAATTTCGCCTATTCTGCGGACAACGGGCTCGACACATGCGCCGTACATGCTGTCAAGCTCTTCGGCGATGGACTCCATGTCGGGGTGCATGCTTGTTCCTCGGCGGAGAACATAGGGAATTACCGCGTTCATGGACGCGGTTTCACGCTCAAGCTGTGTGAGCAGGTTAATGCTCATACAGCTTGTTTTAAACTTATCTGTCTTTATAGCGGTGAGCCATACACCGGGCATTATTTCTGTTCTGACGGTTTTCATGGGAAAAACCTCCTTCACAGGATTATTTTATAATATAACAGTATAACACATTTAATCTGAGTATGGTATACCTTTTCCGTCGTAAATTTCGCCGTCAAGGAAGATATTTCCGCTGTTGAATAAAATTTTGTGTTCTTTAATTGAGAAAGAGAGATTTTGCAGTCTGTCCGGCAGAGCAGGACGGATATAAAGCATACCGTTCCATAGCTTGAGACCGAGAAGCTCCTCGCAGAAAACTCTGAAATACCAGCCCGAGGAGCCGGTGTACCATGTCCAGCCTGCTTCGCCCGTGTGCTCGGGGCAGGAGTAGACATCGGCGGGAATGACAAAAGGCTCAGCCATAAACTTCCGCATGTCGTGATTTTCGGGCAGGAGAGAAAGAAGGATTTCGTATCCGTCCTTTTCACGGCCTCGGCGCAGGCATGCCATTGCAAGCCATATTGCAGCGTGAGTGTATTGCCCGCCGTTTTCTCTGAATCCGGGGCCGTAGCTCTTTATATATCCGGGGTCGCGTCCGTTTCCGTAGAATGGCGGTGTGAAGAGCTTTACTATCCTGTTGTCACGGTCAAACAGCTCGCGCAGCGCAGAATCAAGCGCTCTGTCGATTTTGCTGTTTGAAGCATCCTGACAGAAAGCCGCCCAGCTTTGGGATATAGAGTCAATACGGCATTCGGAGTTTTTGGAGCTGCCTATGGACTCTCCGTCGGGCCAGTAGCCGCGCAGATACCATTCGCCGTCCCACGCGCTGTCGGCGGCTTTACCTATCTTTGCCGCCATGGCACGGAAATTCTCGGCGTTTGGTTTACATAATAAAACAGACAGATCTGCAAAGCGCCTTGCGCAATGGGCAAAAAACCAACTGAGCCAAACGCTTTCACCGCCAACCTCGTCCATACCGTCGTTCCAGTCGCAGCTGCCGAAAAGAAGCAGACCGTGGCTGCCGGTTCCGCGGCTGTAACAGTGCAGAAGCGCTCGCTCCGCGTGCTCGTAGATGCTGCCAGTTCTGTCGGAGAATCTGGGCGTTTCGTATCTGTCATGCTCATAGGATGCAAGCTCATCTGAGTTTACATAATGCGATACATTCTCGCAAAAATCCAAATCGCCCGTTTTTTCAACATATTCGCAGAGCGCCCATACAAGCCAGAGCATATCATCGGAACAGCGCGTTCTTACTCCCTTGTCCCCATCGGGGTGGGGATGCCACCAATGCATGACATCGCCCTCAAGGTACTGATGTGCGCAGCTGATTGATATCTGCTCCTTGGCATATTCGCCGGAGATAAGAATCATGTTCACGGCATCCTGAAGCTGATCGCGGAAACCTATTGCACCGCCGCTCTGATATATGGAGCACCTGCCCATGATGCGGCATGCAATTGTCTGATAGACCGCCCAGCCGTTAAGCATATGAGCGGCGGATTTGTTGCCGTAAAACTTGAAACAGAGCTTTTCAGTCCAGTATTGCTTAAGCTCATCAAATGCACTCAAAGCATATTCGAGTTTACATAATTCAATCAGCTTATCACTCTCACAACAGCCGCAGCTGATAATGATACTTTCGGCGGGAAAACGCGCTCCGAACACAGGGATTTTTCCCTTTATCTCACCGTTGAAATCGCCGCGCATGAGTGAATACAGATCGCAGGTCCAGCCGATTGGCTCAACAGAAGCAGTTGCATAGAAGCGTGTGTTCCGATAGTAGGAGCGTTCGCCGACGGCTGAGAAAAATGAGTTTACATAATTACACGAAACGGATACTTCGTCATCCCGGCTGTCGGATAACTGAAGTTCGGTTGACCATTCGATAAAGCCCTCGGCATTACCCTTGAATTCTATCATCAGAACTCTTGCGTCTGCGCTGATGGGAACGAATGCAGTAAGGCGTGTGCCGAAATCGCCAAAGTCCTTTTCCCAGGAAGCGTAGCCGAAGCCGTATCTTACGCGGCATGGAATACCGTCGTTTTCCGCAAAGAGGCTGTAACGCCCGTCGTCGGAAACGTATTCAAGCCTCTCGGGCCCGCTTACTGAGTAGGGGGAATTTGCCCAGTTGTTAATTCTCATTTCGCGGGCGTTTTTAAGCCACATGTTGCCGTTTCCGCAGTCAGTTGCGAGATAGCCGAAGCTTCCGTTTGTCAGCATGTGACTCCAACAGCGTGAGGGGAGGCTTTGGTTTACATAAAATACAAAGCTCTCGTCCTTATCCCAATCATAAGACGGAACAGTATCTGCCTTTCGCGGATTTTTGCTGCTGATCAGATAATGCTGATTTGCTTTTCGCTCGGGAATGGCTCTGCCGGAAAAATAGGATGCCGAGTTCAGAACAACGCTCCTTGCCTCAATGGGGAGAATGTGAACGCCGCCATGAACATTCAGCAGAGCTTCAAGGCCGTGTTCGCTTAAAGTATCGAAGATTTTTGAGTATACGGGTCTTGAGTACTCGCCGCCCTCGTCGGATAAGAACACAAGATCAGCGTTAAAGCCGCAGCTGGCGAGAAGGCAGAATCGCTTGACAGCGTTTTCAATCTCGTCGCAGTCGGCGCATATAATCGGCAAGTCGCCCGAAATTCCGTAGGGCCACAAGGCTCTTTTTGCCGCAAAGGGTGTGCCGTGCTGCGTCGGGAAAAGGCAGGGGGATAGCATTTTCATCGCTTTATCCACTTCATCCGAGTCAAGCCCTAAAAGCGATGCGCTCGCGGAAACCAGCGAGCCGTATTCGCCTGCGCCGATTGCCAGCATATGCTGTGCGCCGCTGTAAGCCGAATCCGGAGTATCTCCGATGCAGATTGCAAATCGGCATGAAAGGCTTTTGCCCGACCTGATGCTGAGTGGGAAGCTTGCGGTCACATACGGAGCCGAAAGATGGCCGAGAGCACTGTAACGCCCTGCGCTGAACGAGCAGGAGCGGTCGCAGGAAATGCACATCCATACCTCGGGCGAAGCTTTGCGTCTCAGCCTTTTTATCATCAGACAGTCCGAGTCCACATAGGCCTCCATACCAAGCGTCCAGAAAGCAGGGTGGTTTACATAATCATTATAATCCGCCAGTACGGGCTCAAATTCAAGGGTGAGTGTGCAGTCATCGAAATCCTGCTTTGCGAAAAGCTCGACATAGCGAAGCTCGCCGTTGTCCGCGCCGGATACAGCTGCGGTGCATTTTGCGCGGAAAAGCTCAGTTTCGATTGTGCTTGAGCATGAGCTCTCTCCGAGCTCCCATAAGCAGTTTACATAATCATTGTTAATCTCAGGCAGAAGAGAGTAATCCTCCGCGCCTGATTTTATGCTGAGCCTGATTCCGTCTTTATTTTCAAAAGCTCTGTACGCGGGCTCGTATATGAGCAGTTCGCCGTATCTGGAAAGGCTTTGCATGGTTTCAGTTAACATAATATTATATTTGCCATTTGACAAAATTCCGCAGTTCGGAGCCTCAAAATCAAAGTCCTCGCCGCGCATCTGCCATTGCCGGGCCTTGCTCTTTGGTTTTTCAAAAGTTCTTTCCCTTAACTGCAAAACCGTGGACGACTGAGGCAGCTTCTCCTGCAGCAGATTTTCGTATGCCTGCATTTCAGGGGAGCGCATGAAGAGCTTCTGCATATAGTCGGACTTTAAACAGTTGGTGATCGATATAAGGCTCATGCCGAGATGATGCGCCATATAACTTCTGATAATCTCTCCGTTTTCGCTGCGGCATCGTGACGGAGTGTAGTCGATTGCCTCGAAAAATCCGAAGCGCCCCTTTGCGCCTATGCTTTCAAGACGACGCAGGTTTTTAACCGCCTTTCCCGTTTCCAGACTCAGAGCGAGAAAGCTGCTGTAAGGCGAGATTACAAGCTCATTATCCTGACCGCGCTTCAGGGCAAGGGAAGCACAGCCGTTTGCCTTGTAGCGATAGTTAAGTGCGCTGTCAAGGGAGAAAAAGGCACTTTCCGATATGCCCCATACTCCCGTAGGTGCAGTCCTGCTTTTCTGAACGTAAAGGCAGTATTTTGAGCTTTCATACAAAAGGCTGTCGCGGCTGAGCGGGAGAAAAAGCTCAGGCATGAGATACTCGAACATGGTGCCCGTCCAGCTTGCCATACCCTGATATCCGCCTTTTTTCAGCATGGCACGGCTTAGCTGCCGCCAATGCTTTCTGGGAACATCGCCCTTTGCGACGGCAAGGTAGCTTGTAAGTCGGGCTTCGCTTGCCATAAGGTCATAATGCCCGGGTGACGGTAGCCCCTTTTCAAGGTCAAAGCCTATATAAAAAAGCTTCTTTTCTTCATCATAAAGCGGAGCAAAATCCATGGGCGCAATTAGTGCATCAACTCTCTCGGCCAACTTGCCGTGATTTAGTTTACATAATCCGTTATTCAAGGCCAGCAATGATGCGTATATGTTTCCGATATCGACGGTGGAAACATATTTCGGCTCAAGTGGACGGAGAGTGCGCGTGTCGTACCAGTTCAGGAAATGTCCTTTGTATTTCGGGAGCTTTTCCAGGGTGGAAAGCGCGTTTTCGATGATTTTCATCGCGCTGCCGTTTCTGTCGATGCCAAGCTCCATGGCGCAAAGACATGAACACAGGGCGAGTCCGATGTTTGTCGGGCTTGTTCTGTGGGCTATGCCGACGGGCGGCTGCTCCTGATAGTTGTCAGGCGGCAGGTAATTGTCCTCTTCCGAGCAGAATTTTTCAAAGTAGCTCCATATATCCTCGGCACAGCTTAAAAGATAGCGCCTTGTGTCGCGGTCAATGCTTTTATCAGCCTCGAGGGGCAGGGAGAGTGTGAGCGCAGTAACGGGAGCGATTATCCACAAAAGTCCCGCAAGCTTGCTCAGCGCACCGTATGCAAGCACAAGCAGCAAAACTCCGCTGATTGGAGCAATCCACATATTGCGGTAATACGAAACGAGTGTGTTTTTTCTGCTTTCGCTCTGGGCGCTGGTCTCCCATTCAAGCAGGTTTTTTCCGCTGACAGTCATGCGCCAGACGGAAGAAACCGCCGCAGAAAAGCATATCCATGCTTCGTATGGCAAAAACCAGAGACGGAAAAGAGTCTGAGCAAAGGCAAGTGAAAGTCCGCTTAAAAATCTGCTGTGGAATTTCAGTTCAAGGTCGGATTTCGATGCTGAAACAAATTCCGTCAGCGAAATGAGAAGCCTTGTGCAAAGCGCTAAAAGCGCGGCAATACCCGCAAGCATCAAGCCCTTTACGGGCAGGAAGAGTCCGAGGAATATTGCGGCAAAGGTCAGCGGAGGAACGAGACTGCGGCGCACTGAGTCGAAGAGCTTCCAGCGCTCAATGTCGGAAAGCTCAGCCCCTCTGGAGAATATCCAGCCGATGTTCTGCCAGTCTCCGCGAGTCCAGCGGTGGCCGCGGCGATAGTAAGAGAGCGCGGAGGCGGGGAATGAGTCGGAAAACTCAACATCGCTCATATATGCGCCGCGGAGATAAGCACCCTCAAGTGCGTCGTGGGAAAGAACGAGTCCGTCCTCAATGTGCTCAGAGCAGATAAGGAGAGCTCTTGCATCGATAATTCCCTTGCCGGGGAAACCACCGGACGAAAACAGATCCATATAAAGCTCGCCGCATAGCGCAGAATAAGGCTCACAGCCGCCGGAGCCTGCGAAAATACGTGAAAAATCAGTGGCGTATACGGATTTAATCTCCGTACACATTTTGGGGAAAATAATGCCATGACCGCGGACAACAATGCCCTTTTCCTCGTCGATTACTGCGCGGTTAAGAGGGTGGAGCATTGCTCCGATAAGCTCTTTTGCTGTGTCGGGGAGCAAAACGGTGTCGCTGTCGAGAGTAAGAATGAACTTTGCGCCGCTGAGCCTGCTCTTATCGCCTGCGGAAACTCTGAGCTCGCTTTCCTCACTGCAGATTAAGCGGGCCAATGCAAGTACCGCACCGCGCTTTCTCTCTCTGCCGCAGAATATGCCGCGCCCCTCGTCCTCGACTCTCGGACGGGTGAAGAGATAAAAGTGCTGACCGTACTTGGAATTCAGCCCCTCAACTGCCTTTGCAGCAGAAGAAATAAGAGCGGCATCCGCATCTGTAACCGCCCGTTCGGCCTCGGGCAGGTCTGCAAGTATGCCGAACAGCAGATTATCGCCGCAATTTCGGTTTGAAAGATAAAAGCGTTCAAGCCGTTGAGCCAACTTTTCGCCGCTGTCTTTTTTGCTCAGAAGCGCCGATATGACGCAGACTGTTTTGCCGTCGTCGGGAATGCCTTCGGGGTATTCCATTCTGGGCAGAAATCCCGGCTCGACGATAAGAAGAACAATGTAATCAATAAGGCTTTTCGTAAGCTCGGATATGGGTAAAATAAGCAGCGCCGCGGCAATAAAGCTCTTTGAAAGAAAGCCGCAGAGCAGCGAGAGAAACAGCGTAATGAGAATGTTTGCTCCGATATACACTGCGCCTGATTTCTTCTTTTCGGGGAAAAGCTCAAAACCGATGTGCCTGCTGTTTTCCTGCGCCTTTTTGAGCAGAGCTGCCGCATAGCGCTGTTCATCCATTCCGCATTTTTCGGAAGCATCCGAAAGCGCCTTGCGGTAATAGCTTCGTGTTTCCTCGCTCATTCGAGGGTAAATTCCCGCAGGGTCAGACATGAGGAGCTTTTCGCTTGCGTCAACGCTTTCAAGAAGTTTCTGCATATTTTCGGATGCAAGAAATCTTAAGGAAGAAAAAATCGCCGATAATCCGTCGGCATTCCCGCAGCTTGAAAGATGAATAATCAGTGCGGCTCTTAATGCGGCGGGGAAGAGGTAAAGCTCAGCCCTCGGCAAGGTGGCGGCGGATTGAAAGCCCTCGAGGAAAATCCTGATTCTGTCAGCATCAAGACTGCCCAGCCCTGCGTTGACGAGAGTTTCCGCGGCTTTAATAATAATAACTCCGTCGTCGCTTACACGAAGTGTCTTTTCCTCGGAAAAGGCGCGAATGGCGTTTTTTGCCTCTCTTACGGCAAGATAGCGGTTATCCAGCAGCCATTCATATTCTGCAGGGACTTTGGCACTTGCCCCGTATTCTTCCTCGGCAGAGGCATATTTTGAATTTATCTGCTTTACAGCGGCGTTTATCGCCCCTGAAACGCTTTTGACCGAAACGATGCCGCTTGGTTTGTAAAGTCTTGCGGCCGATGCAGCAAGGTCAAAAAGCCTGTCATTTTCAATGTACTTTTGCTCAAAACCCACGGGATTACCTCCGTAATATCATTATAAATGTCATTTTCACCATTCCATGCCCAAGATATTCAAAGCCTTTCTACATATCTGACAAGATAAAATACTTGACAGCAGGGCATAATGGTACTATAATCTGTAAAGTAAAAATCGTTTACAGGGAGGAGATAGCCGTGGAAGACAGCCGCATCATGCGAACGATGCTGTTTGATTTTTACGGCGAACTGCTGACAGACAAACAGCGTGAATACTTCGACCTGCACTATAACGAGGACCTTTCTCTTGCCGAGATTGCCGAGCAAAGCGGCATTTCCCGTCAGGGAGTCTGGGATATAATCCGACGCGCCGAGGCCGCAATGGTTGAGGTAGAGAAAAAAACGGGACTTATAAAACGCTTTAACGAACGCGGCGAAGTGCTCAGCGAGCTTGACGAAAAGCTTTCCGAGGTCGAAGAGCTAACGGAGGGCAAAGCAAATGAGCTTACCAGAGCGGTCCGCGAAAAGTTGAGCGATTTGAAGATTTAACAGGAGGCGACTTAAATGGCATTTGAATCATTGTCCGATAAGCTTAACGCCGCCTTTAAGAAGCTCCGCGGCAAAGGCAGACTGACCGCCGCCGACGTCAAGGAAGTCATGAAGGAAGTGCGTATGGCGCTTTTAGAGGCTGACGTCAGCTACAAGGTCGTTAAGGAATTTACCAAAAACGTGACCGAACGCGCCTCAGGTGCGGACGTGCTGGAGGCTCTTTCTCCGGCGCAGATGGTCATTAAGATAGTCAACGAAGAGCTCGTAAAGCTCATGGGAAGCGAAAACCAGCGCCTGAGCGTCGGTTCAAAGTCACCCAGCGTCGTAATGCTGGTCGGACTTCAGGGTGCAGGTAAAACCACCAACGGAGCGAAGCTTGCAGCATATATGCGCAAGCAGGGCAAACGCCCGCTGCTTGCCGCATGCGATATTTATCGCCCCGCAGCAATCAAACAGCTCGAAACCGTGGGCGCACAGCTTGATATTCCCGTTTTTCAGATGGGAACAACAAACCCCGTTGACATTGCAAAGGCTGCAATAGAGCACGCAAGAAAGCACGGCAACGACCTTGTGTTCCTTGATACCGCAGGTCGTCTGCATATAGATGAAGAGCTCATGGATGAGCTCAAAAACATCCGAGATGCCGTTGAACCGGCTGAAATCCTCCTTGTTGTTGACGCAATGACAGGTCAGGACGCGGTCAATGCGGCAGGCGCATTTGACGAAGCGCTCGGCGTAACCGGTGTAATGCTCACAAAGCTTGACGGTGACGCACGAGGCGGCGCGGCACTTTCAATCAAGGCAAGCACAGGCAAGCCCATTAAGTTCATCGGCGTAGGCGAAAAGCTCGACCAGATCGAGCCCTTCTATCCCGACAGAATGGCTTCCCGAATCCTCGGCATGGGCGATGTGCTGACCCTTATCGAGAAAGCCGAACAGAGCTTTGACGAAAAGAAAGCCATGGAAATGGCGGAGCGACTGAAGGCAAACCGCTTCACCCTTTCCGATTATCTGGAACAGCTCAATTCTCTGAAGAGCATGGGCGATATCGGCGATATCGCAAGCATGATCCCCGGTGTTGACGCCAAGGCCCTCAAGGGTGCCAAGGTGGATGAAAAGAGCATGGCCCACATTGAAGCGATCATTCTTTCCATGACTGAGGAAGAGCGCGAGAATCCTTCGGTTCTTAACTCAAGCCGCAAAAAGCGCATTGCAGCAGGCTCGGGAACATCCGTTGTCGAGATAAACAGACTGCTCAAGCAGTTTGAAGCAATGCAGTCCATGATGAAGCAGCTTTCGGGAAAGAATATGAAGAAGCTTCAGCGCAAGCTGGGCGGCGGAGGCGGATTTAACCTCGGCGGCCTCGGCGGATTATTCTAAGCTTACTCGTGCGCAAGCACTTGTAATATATGTGATATAGAAAGATGGAGGTGAAACATAAATGGTAAAGATTAGACTTCGTAGAATGGGCGCAAAGAAGGCACCTTACTACCGCATCGTCGTTGCTGATTCCCGTTGCCCTCGTGACGGTCGTTTCATTGAGGAGATCGGCACTTACGATCCCATGGCTGACGACGCACAGAAGATCAAGGTTGACATGGAGCGTGCACAGTACTGGATTTCCAACGGCGCACAGCCTACCGAAACCGTACGCGGCCTGCTTAAGAAGGTCGAGGCATAAGGAGAAACTACCGGCATGAAAGAACTTTTGACCTATATTGTACAGAACCTTGTCGATAATCCCGATCAGGTTTCTGTGACCGAGCGCGTCTCCGGCAGCGAGACAGTGTTTGAAGTTCGTGTCGCTGACGGTGATATGGGCAAGGTCATTGGCCGGCAGGGCAGGATCGTAAAAGAGATCCGAATCCTCATGCGGGCTGTTGCCCAGAGACAGGGCAAGAAAGTTTCAGTTGATATAATGGACTGAATATAAAAAGCAGAACGGCAAATGTCCGTTCTGCTTTTTAATTATATTACCTTATGAGCGAATTGTACGGAGGGCGAGAAAAACTAAAAAACTTGTTTAATCAGCCTTGTTGTGGTACATTATACAATGAAATTGTACGGAGGTTTTCAGCTATGGAAAAACAGCAGTATATCGAAGCCGGAAAGATTGTCAATACCCACGGCGTAAAGGGCGAGGTCAAGATTCAGGTCTGGCTGGACAGTCCCGATTTTCTTAAAACCTTCAAGAAAATATATATTGATGATACAGCCGTGAAAGTGCTCTCGTCCCGAGTGCATAAGAATTTCCTTATTGCGTTTTTAGAGGGCGTTAACGATGTTAATGATGCCATGCGCCTTAAGAATAAGACTGTCTATATTGACCGCAAGGATGCAAAGCTGCCCCGCGGCGCTTACTTCCTGCAGGATATCATCGGCGCGACAGTCATTGACCAGAACGGCGCCGAGGTAGGCAAGCTCACCGACATCATGGAAACTCCCGCATCACAGATATATGTGGTAAAAGGGGAGACAGAGCACCTGATTCCCGCAGTGGACGAATTTGTCCTTTCCGTCAATGCGGACAAGGGCGAGATCAAGGTAAAGCTCATCGAAGGCATGTAATTTTATGTAAACCAAATGGAGAGCAATATGCGTATAGATATAATGACTCTTTTCCCCGATACCGTGAATGCTGTTTTGCATGAGAGCATTATCGGCAGAGCGGCAAAAAAGGGAATTGTGGAGATAAATTGCGTACAAATCCGCGATTATACGGAAAATAAGCAATGTCAGGTGGATGATTATCCATACGGCGGAGGTTGGGGCTGCGTAATGATGGCTCAGCCGCTGAAGTCATGCCTTGATGATATTATGTCAACTGCCAAAGACAGAAGAAGCCGCGTGATATATATGTCCCCACAGGGCAAGCCATACACTCAGGAAACCGCAAAGCGCCTGAAAAATGACTATGACCACCTTGTGCTTGTCTGCGGCCACTATGAGGGCATTGACGAGCGCTTTATTGAGGCCTGTGTTGACGAGGAAATTTCCATCGGTGACTTTGTGCTCACGGGCGGAGAGATAGCCGCCATGGCAGTTGCCGATTCCGTTTGCCGCCTTGTACCGGGTGTGCTCTCCGACGAAGAGTGCTTCACCGGTGAGAGCCATTGGGACGGACTTCTTGAATATCCCCAGTATACACGGCCCGATGTCTGGGAGGGCAGAGCAGTGCCCGAGGTCTTGCTGAACGGCGACCACGCAAAGGTGGACGAATGGCGCAGACAGAAAAGCTTTGAACGCACCATGGACAAGCGTCCAGATATGTTTGAGAAGTTCGAGCTGAGTGATAAAAAGGATATTGCCCTTGTGGAAAAAATCAGGAAAGAGCGCAGCCGCTTAAAGCTTACAGAGCCCGTAACATACCGTCAGGCAACTGCCGATGATATAGAAAGCATTATGCTCATTGTCCGTCAGGCGAAGAACTATCTCCGCAAGAACAGAGTTGACCAATGGCAGGGAGAATATCCCACCGAAGCGGACTTCATGAAAGCAATCGAAAACGGCGAATGCTACTGCGCAGTTTACGCAAACCGCGTTGCAGGCTTGTTCTGCGTCACCGACACGCCCGAAGCCTGCTATGATGAAATTACCGACGGCAAATGGCGCTATGACGGCAAATACTGCACGGTACACCGCACGGCAGTTGAAGCATCCTTCCGCGGAACGGGTATATCCGATATGATATTCGGCTTCTGCGATGAAATTGCAAGAGAAAAGGGCGCTGAGTCAATACGCGTAGATACCCACCGAAAGAATAAAGCGATGCACCTTTTGCTGAAGCGCGCAGGCTATACCTACCGAGGTAATGTACTTGTACAATCCGAGCCGGGTCACGATCCCGCAAGACACGCATTTGAGAAGAAGCTATGAGATTAACTGATATTAACGATATAAAAGCGCTATTGGCGCGCCACGGATTCCGCTTTTCAAAATCCATGGGGCAGAACTTCCTGACAGCCTCATGGGTGCCTGAGCAGATTGCCGATTATTCCAATCTCGATGAGAATACCGGTGTCCTCGAGGTCGGCCCGGGAATAGGATGCCTTACCGAGCAGTTATCCATGCAGGCAGGTAAGGTAGTTGCCGTTGAGCTTGATAAGGCGTTGAAGCCCGTTTTAAAGGAAACCCTTGCCGAGCGGGATAATGTTGAGATAGTTTTCGGCGATGTGCTGAAGCTTGATATAAAAGAGCTTGTATCCGAAAAGCTCTCGGGTCTGCGTCCCGTTGTGTGCGCAAACCTGCCGTATAACGTGACGTCGCCGCTGATTACCGCATTTTTGGAAGCAGGCTGCTTCGATACCGTTACGGTTATGATTCAGCGCGAGGTTGCAAAGCGTATCTGCGCAAAGCATAATACTGCAGATTACGGTGCATTCACCGTGCTTGTGAATTGGTATGCCGATGCCGAGATACTCTTTGATGTACCTCCGTCCTGCTTTATACCTCAGCCGAAGGTCACATCAAGCGTAATAATGCTTAAGATGAGGGAAAAGCCGCCCGTTGAGGTCAAGGATAAGGACATTTTCTTCCGGGTAGTCCGTGCAGCATTCGGCATGCGCCGCAAAACTCTGCTAAATGCTTTGAGCGCATATTTCGGAGAACTCACAAAGCAGGATATTGAAAATGTACTTGAATCCTGCGAACTTGATCTGAAAATAAGGGGCGAAGCCCTGAAAATTAGCGAATTTGCACAAATAGCAGACGGAATATTTAATAAACTGAGTGCAATTTCGTCAAACTAATGTATTGAAATAGTGTATAAATAAATGCTAAAATTTATTTATACATTATTGGTAAAATGTAAAATTAACCGATAATGTTCAGACTCGATATAATAAGAAGCGCAAACATTGGGAATAATGTCAGTCAAAAAAGTACCTCCGGTACGATAAGCGGAGTTATCGGTTTTGCAATTGCGTAGCTTCCTTTCTGCCGGAATAGAAAGGAAGTTTTTTTATGGCCGGTAAATATGTTTACAAATTCTCAGAGGGCAACGCAAATATGCGTGAGCTTCTTGGCGGCAAGGGTGCAAACCTTGCAGAGATGACAGGTCTGGGTATGCCTGTTCCCGAGGGCTTTACCGTTACAACGGAAGCCTGCACGCGCTATTACGATGACGGACGCATGCTTTCCGAAGACATTCTTGACGAGATTATGGACAATGTCCGTGAGCTGGAGGGGCAGACAGGGCTTAAGTTCGGCGACCCGAAGAGCCCGCTGCTCGTATCCGTCCGCTCAGGTGCAAGAGCATCCATGCCGGGTATGATGGACACGATCCTGAACCTTGGCATTAATGATGCTGTTGCGGAAACTCTGGCACAGGCATCAGGCAATCCCCGTTGGGCATATGACAGCTATCGCAGATTTATCCAGATGTATTCCGATGTTGTCATGGAGCTTCCTCATCAGAAGTTCGAGGAGATCCTTTCTGCACAGCGTGCAAGCTCCGGCGTGACACTTGATTCCGAGCTTACCGCAGATGATCTTAAGGAAGTTGTAAAGCAGTACAAGGAATATTACTTCTCCCGCATGGGCAGAGAATTCCCTCAGGACCCCATTGAGCAGCTTACCGAATCCGTCAAGGCTGTTTTTCGCAGCTGGGATAATCCCCGAGCAAACTACTATCGCCGCATGAACGATATTCCATATAGCTGGGGTACCGCGGTAAACGTTATGCGCATGGCGTTCGGCAATATGGGCGATGATTCTGGTACAGGTGTTGCATTCACCCGTGATCCTGCAACGGGCGAGAAGAAGCTCTACGGCGAGTTCCTTATGAACGCACAGGGGGAGGACGTTGTTGCAGGCATACGTACTCCTCAGAGCATAGAAGAGCTGGCGAAGGTCATGCCGGATGTTTACGAGCAGTTTGTTGAAATCTCTTCAACTTTGGAGAAGCACTATAAGGATATGCAGGATATGGAGTTTACCGTTGAGCACGGCAAGCTTTATATGCTCCAGACACGTAACGGCAAGCGCACCGCTCAGGCGGCAATGAAGGTTGCGGTTGATATGGTTGAAGAAGGTGTCTGTACCAAGGAAGAAGCAATAATGAAGCTGGACCCGAAGCAGCTTGATTCACTGCTGCACCCGGGCTTTGATAAGAAAGCTATTGCAGAAGCAAAGGCGGTTGCAGAAGGGCTTCCCGCGTCTCCGGGTGCCGCCTGCGGCAGAGTATGCTTCACCGCTGCAGAAGCCATTGAAAAGTCCAAGGAAGGCCCTGTGCTTCTTGTCCGCAACGAAACCAGCGCAGAGGATGTTGAGGGCATGTCCGCAGCCGAGGGCATCCTCACCGCACATGGCGGCCGCACCAGCCACGCCGCTGTTGTCGCTCGCCAGATAGGCACCTGCTGTGTCGCAGGCTGCAGTGAGCTGCGCATATTTGAGGATAAGGGATACTTTAAGGTAAACACAATAAAAGTTAAGCAGGGCGACTGGGTGTCCATCGACGGCAGTACAGGTAAGGTGTATATCGGCAAGATACCCACCGCGCCGGCAGAGATTGCAGACCAGTTCGCAACCGTAATGGGTTGGGCTGACGAGATACGCAAGCTGGGAGTCCGAGCAAATGCTGATACTCCCAAGGACGCACAGACCGCACTTGATTTCGGCGCGGAAGGCATCGGTCTTACCCGCACCGAGCACATGTTCTTCGAGGCAGACCGTATCAAGGCAATGCGTGAGATGATTCTCGCCACCGATGAGCGCCATCGCCGAGAAGCTCTTGCAAAGCTCCTGCCCATGCAGAGAAGTGATTTTGAAGGCATTTTCCGTGTCATGGGCGGCAGACCCGTAACCGTGCGCCTGCTTGATCCGCCCCTCCATGAGTTCCTGCCTGCGGGTGAAGCTGAGCAGAAAGAGCTTGCGGAGGATATGGGCATCTCTATCACAGACCTCAGAGCGACCATCCGTGCAATGCACGAGGTTAACCCCATGATGGGTCTGCGCGGCTGCCGCTTGCCGATCATGTATCCCGAGATTGCGGAAATGCAGACTCAGGCAATCATCGAGGCGGCAATCAATGTCCACAAGGAAACAGGCGAGCCCGTTGCACCCGAAATCATGGTGCCTCTGGTGTCATCTGGCGGCGAGATTCGCTATCTGAAGAAGCTCATCCAGAATACCGCAGACCTCATAATACGCAGAGCGGGAGTTCCGCTATCTTATAAGGTCGGTACCATGATAGAGATTCCCCGTGCCGCAATGAGCGCAGACCGTATCGCAGTTGAAGCCGAGTTCTTCTCCTTCGGCACCAACGACCTGACTCAGATGGCATTTGGCCTTTCCCGTGATGACTCTGGCAAGTTCCTGCCCAAGTATCTTGATAAGAAAATTCTCGAGAACGACCCCTTTGAGCACTTTGACGAAATGGGCACGGGCCGTCTTGTCGAAACCGCAGTCAAGCTGGGCCAGAATACCCGCCCCGACATTAAGCTCGGTGTCTGCGGCGAACACGGCGGTGACCCCGCATCCATCGACTTCTTCCACCGCACGGGACTCGACTATGTATCCTGCAGCCCCTACCGTGTTCCCATAGCCCGCCTTGCCGCTGCGCAGGCAGCCTTGAAAAATAAGCATTAACCAGCAACTTAATATAATCAAAAATCCCCGGACTTGAATGATATGCTCCCTTTATGAGAGACAGTGAAATAAAAAACTGTTTAATCATGAAG
>R21__coassemble_928_pt1 | contig 21676 bp, 18 predicted proteins | sample R21__metabat2_low_PE_019 | metagenome-assembled genome bin R21 | reverse complement strand
GACATGAAAGAAGCAGGCTCCCTGTTTGCTTCCGAAGATATCATCCACAGCTACCCCCATTGCTGGAGATGCAAGCACCCCATCATCTTCCGCGCAACTCCTCAGTGGTTCTGCTCTGTCGACTCCTTCAAGGACGAGGCCGTCAAGGCATGTGAAAATGTTCGCTGGCTCCCCGCATGGGGTCAGGAGCGCATGGGCTCCATGATCCGCGAGCGTGCAGACTGGTGCATCTCCCGTCAGCGCCGCTGGGGTCTGCCCATTCCCGTATTCTACTGCTCCGACTGCGGCAAGCCCGTCTGCACCGACGAGAGCATCGAGTCCGTTGCTCAGGTCTTTGAGGAAAAGGGCTCCAACGCATGGTTTGAGATGGAAGCAGAAGAACTTCTGCCCAAGGCATTCAAGTGCCCCCACTGCGGCGGTATCCACTTCACCAAGGAAACCGACACTCTTGACGGCTGGTTTGACTCCGGCTCCACCCATTTCTGCGCAATGAAGCGCGATCAGGGTTTCTGGCCCGCCACCATGTACATCGAAGGCGGCGACCAGTACCGCGGCTGGTTCCAGTCCTCTCTGCTCGTTGCAGTCGGCGCACTTGGCATGGGCGCTCCCTATAAAGAATGTCTGACCCACGGCTGGACTGTTGACGGCGAAGGCAGGGCAATGCACAAGAGCCTCGGCAACGGCGTTGACCCCGAAGAGCTTATCAGCGAGTTCGGCGCAGACATGGTTCGTCTGTGGGCCGGCTCCGCAGATTACCACGTCGATGTCCGCTGCTCCAAGGAGATCTTCAAGTCACTGAGCCAGAACTACCTTAAGTTCCGCAACACCGCCCGTTACTGTCTGGGCAACCTTGCAGGCTTCGACCCCAATGAAATGGTCAAACCCGAGGAAATGGCAGAGCTGGACAAGTGGGCAATCACCCGCCTGAACGCTCTCATCGAGAAGATCGAGGCGGCATACAAGGAATACGAATTCCACGTAATCTCCCACCTCATCAACGATTTCTGCGTTGTTGAGCTTTCTAACTTCTACCTTGACATTATCAAGGATAGACTGTATTGTGAAGAGGAAAAGGGTCTCAAGCGCCGCAGCGCACAGACCGCTCTGTTCCTCATTCTCGACACTCTGACCAAGGCATTTGCTCCTATCCTCGCATTCACCTGCGACGAAATCTGGCTTGCAATGCCCCACAGAGCAGAGGACGACACCCGCAACGTAATCTTCAACGAGATGAACAAGCCCTTCACCGAGTATGCACTCAGTCAGGAGGAAATGGCAAAGTGGGATACTCTCATCTCCGTTCGTAACGACGTAAACGGCGTTCTCGAAGCAGCACGCGCAGAGAAGCGTGTCGGCAAGCCTCTGGAGGCTTCCGTAACTCTCCGCGCAAAGGGCGAGAGCAAGGCTGTTGTCGAAAAAATCAGCGACATGAATCTGAGCGAGCTGCTCATCGTTTCCGAGTGCCTTATCAAGGACGACGACGAAGCAGAAGAAGGCGCAGTTTCCGGCACAGGCTCTGCAAACTCCGGACTCAGCATTTCCGTCAAGGAAGCTGAAGGCACCAAGTGCCCCCGCTGCTGGATGCACTCTGTAAAGGCAGACCCCGAAACCGGTCTTTGCCCCCGCTGCGCAGAGGTCGTTGCAAAAATCCAGTAATTCAACTTTCATCACCGGCATAAAGCCGGTGATGAAAGAAAAATAAAGGATATGATATAAAATGCTATATGCTATTATAGCCGTAATTGTTTTAATTGCGGACCAGTGGGTTAAGTATTGGACCACCATTAATATTGTTCTTGATACAGGCGAGGCAGCTCTTTTCCCAGGCTTTGTCAAGCTTGTAAACGTTCACAACTCCGGAGCTGCTTTCGGCATCTTAAGCTCCGCGGGAAGTGCGCGCTGGATATTCGTTATCATCGCAATCGTATTTGTTCTTGCTTTGATTTTCGTAATGGCAAGGCGCATGTTCCCCAGCAAATTTGCGTCTCTTTGCTGCACTCTTGCAATCGCAGGCGCAATCGGCAACTGCATCGACCGTTTCATTTACGGTTATGTTGTCGATATGTTCAAGCTGGAGTTTATCAACTTTGCAGTCTTTAACGTTGCCGATATCGTTCTCGTTCTCGCATGCCTGCTCTTCATTCTTTACCTTATGTTTGGCTATAAGGAGCCCGAAGAAGCTGAAGAAGAGGAAGCCGCCGAAGACGAGGAAGAGGCAGACGAAGTTGCGGTCAGCGCAATTGAGAGCGCCGAGCTTCCCGAGGACGAAGCTGCACCCATTTCCGTCAAAGCCGAGCCCAAGAAGGAAATGTCCGCAGCGGCAAAGCAGGCTTCTCCGAAGGCAGAGCCCGAAAGCGCATCCAAGCCTGACATTGATGAAATCGAGACTGAAAGCGCGAGCTTTGACCCCTCTGAATTCTCTCTCGACTCAATCCTCGAAGAGTTTAAGTAATCTATGTCTGAAAACGAATTAATAACTGTAAAAGCACAGGAGAGCGGCGACAGAGTCGACGCTCTCCTTGCGCGCTCAATAGAGGGACTTACCCGAAGCGCCGCCCAACGCCTTATTGACGACGGCTGTGTTCTTCTTAACGGAAAACAGATAAAGAAGAATTACAAATGCGCCGCCGGCGATGAGTTTGCCGTAAGCCTGCCCGAGCCCGAGGACATTGAGCTTAAGCCGCAGGATATTTCCATTGACATTGTATATGAGGACAGTGACGTTATCGTCGTCAACAAGCCCCGGGGCATGGTAGTGCATCCCGCGCCCGGACATTACGACGGCACCTTAGTCAATGCCCTCATGTTCCATTGCGGCGATTCTCTGTCGGGCATCGGCGGTGAAAAGCGCCCGGGAATAGTGCACCGCATCGACAAGGACACATCGGGACTTTTAATAGTCGCTAAAAATGACTTTTCCCATCTCGCTCTTTCCGCACAGCTTTCCGACCGCAGCCTTTCCAGAGTTTACGAGGCGGTTGTCAAGGGACGGCTCCGCGAGGACAGCGGCACAATCGATGCGCCAATTGGCAGGCATCCCGCCGACCGCAAGCGCATGGCGGTTACGGATAAAAACTCCCGCAGCGCCGTGACCCACTGGGAGGTAATCGCCCGCTACAACGGTTACACCCATGTGCGCTGCCGCCTTGAAACAGGACGCACTCACCAGATAAGAGTGCACATGGCCCACATCGGCCATCCCCTGCTCGGCGACTTCACTTACGGCGCACCTTCACCCGAAAAGGGACTTGAGGGGCAGTGCCTCCACGCAAAGTGCCTCAAGTTCATTCACCCCCGCACAAACGAGCCCGTTGAAATCGAGACAGAGCTTCCCGACTGGTTTAAGGATGTTCTGAGCAAGCTGGGGAATGAAATAGGCTAATCCTCGGCCTATAAGCTGCCAAGAATAACAGGCTGAAGCTGTCTTCCCTCAAGGGCGGCCGCCACGGTTTCTCCCATGAGCGAGAAATCCGACTGCAGAGAGTTTGGCTTCTTCACAGGGTCATCCTGTCTGAAGGGTACAAAATAATAGTTTTTTCGGTTCAGCAGCGCCGCAATGTTAGGCGCCGAACCCGAGAGCCCGTCGTTTGTTGAAAAAGCAATTACGACGGGCTTTCCGTTTCTCAGGTGCGCCTTTGCCGCCATGGTTACTGCGCTGTCGGTTATACCCGCGGCAAGCTTTGCGAGAGTGTTGCCCGTGCACGGCGCGATTATTAGTGCGTCCATGGGTGTCGCAGGGCCGAGAGGCTCGGCATCGACGATGCAGCTTACGGGCTTCTTTCCCGTCATTTTCTCAAGATGCGACGCAAACTCCTCCGCCTCTCCGAAGCGGCTGTCGGTTTTCGATGCCGTTTCGCTGATAATCGGGACTATTTCATATTTTTCGGCAAGCGCGTCCAGCTCGCCGAAAACCTTTTCGTATGTACAGTAAGAGCCGCAAAGCGCAAGCCCTACTCTACATTTTTTCATTTTCCCTCTCCTTTAAAATTTCCTTTACCGAATTGAATATGAGCTCCGCAGCGCTCTTCGGGGAATACTTCCCCGGAAGTCCCGGCGCGGCAATAAAATCCAGTCCGAATTCCACGGCTTCGGCGCGGTCAAGTCCTCCCGGCGCGGATGCTAACTCAAGAAGTATTGCGTTCTCATCCAGCGCCGACAGCGCGCCAACAGGCAGGACGGGACCGGGCGCGGTGTTGATAACAAAATCAAAGCCCGAGATGTTCTCCCTCGGCGAAACGGGTTTAAATCCGATTGCTCCCGCAATTGCCCTCACCTCGGGATTTCTCGACATTATGCCCACATTCATGTTCATTGCTCTTAATCTCTGCGCAAGAATCCGACCTATTCTGCCATAGCCGATAACGAGCGCAGATTTTCCGTACAGCGCGGTTTCGCAGCCGTTCATCAGAAGCCAGAGCGCGGCCTCCGCCGTCAGGGCTGCGTTGCCAACCGTAAAATTCGGGCGCTGCATATAATCGTGAAGCTCCAGTCCGCGACATTCGGAGCTGTTTTTCAGCTTACTGCTTATCTTCCCGCCGAGCACAAGGCTTCCGTCGGGAATATCGAACAGAATTTCGTGCACGCTCTTCTCGTTTTCAGATAAGGGCGCATTTAAAACGCCGCCGCTTTTTTCAACAGGAAGCGGTAGGATATAGCAATCGGCATTTTCAATGCCGTCGGTCTTTTTTATATCGTTTTCCGCCTTTTCGAGCCCGAAGCACACCACTTTGTTTCCCTCGTTTTCAAGGCATTTCGCAAGATAGTAAAAGCGTTCATCGCCGCCTATGATTTCGTATTTCAAAATTCACCACCTCTTCGCATATTATGCCGTTGCACAATATACGGTTCATGTGGTAAAATGGTGTTTAGCTATAACTCAATAATTATTTAGAAAGGCGACTTTTAAAATGAGCAAAGCTGACGAAATATTCATTGCCAACTGTAAGGATATTCTGCAGAACGGCATCTGGGACACTGATTTGGATGTCCGTCCCCGCTGGGAGGACGGTACTCCCGCACATACCATCAAGAAATTCGGTATCGTAAACCGCTATGATCTCTCCGAGGAGTTCCCCATTCTCACCCTGCGCCGCACCTTCTGGAAGAGCGCAATCGACGAGCTTCTCTGGATATGGCAGGCAAAGAGCAACAACGTAAACGATCTGCGCACCCGCGTCTGGGACGCATGGGCAGACGAGAACGGCTCTATCGGCAAGGCATACGGCTATCAGCTCGGTATAAAGCATCACTATCCCGAAGGCGATATGGATCAGGTTGACAAGGTTATCTATGACCTTAAGCACAACCCCGCATCCCGCCGCATTATAACCAACATCTATAACCACGCAGATCTGAGCGAAATGGCTCTTTATCCCTGCGCATACTCCATGACCTTCAATGTCAGCGGAAACAAGCTCAACGCAATATTGAACCAGCGCTCTCAGGATATGCTGGCCGCAAACAACTGGAACGTTGTCCAGTATTCCGTTCTCACCTGCATGATGGCGCAGGTGGCAGGTCTTGAACCCGGCGAGTTCGTCCACGTAATCGCCGACGCACATATTTATGACCGCCATGTTCCCGCAATCGAGGAGATTATCGCAAACGAGCCCAAGGCGGCACCCAAGTTCATCATTGACCCCGACGTTGATGATTTCTACAAGTTCACCCGCGATTCCTTCAAGGTCGAGGGATATGAGTTTAACGAATTTACCACCAAAATTCCCGTTGCTGTCTGAGGTAAACCAATGGATGCAATAGTCGCAGTATATTCCGATTGGGGCATCGGTGCAAAAGGCACCCAGCCCGTTGTTTTAAAAGCGGACCGCAAGCTGTTTAAGCAGCTCACCGACGGCTCAACCGTCATTGTGGGCAGAAAAACGCTTGAGGATTTCCCCGGCGGCAAGCCTCTCAAAAACCGCCGCAACATAGTCGTTTCCAGAAAAGATATTCAGATTGACGGCGCGGAAGTTGTCCACAGTCTTGAAGAGGCGGTTAAAGCGGTTGGTGATGAGCGCAGCTTTGTAATCGGCGGCGCCAGCGTTTTCAATCAGTTTTTCCCTGCTCTCGATAGAGTTTACGTCACAAAAATCGACCTCTGTCCCGAGTCCGATTCCTTCTTCCCCAATCTTGACGAGGACCCCGACTGGATAATGGTCGATGCGGGTGAAGCTCTCTGCGAAAACGAAATTAACTACCGCTTTACCTGCTACGAAAGACGCAAGGATTTATAAAAAAACTTTTTGTTAACTACGCAGAATGTTTATTGATTCGCCCTGTTAACAGTGATAAAATCATTGCGTTATCTGAATTTTCCCTACAAGGAGCTAAAAAATGAAAAAAATTACCGCATTGGTGCTCGCATCTGTGATGACTCTCTTCTGCCTCACGGGATGCAGCCAGAAAAATGCCGACACCGTCATGACCGTTAACGGCTCTGAAGTCAGCTGGGACGAATACATGTACTGGATTGGCTACTCCGCAAATCAGCTTGACCAGTATTACAGCTACACCGGAAACGGAACCGACTACACCGACAGCGCAACCACCGACATCATCTTCAAGGATGCAAAGAAAGCTCTTGTTCAGCAGCATGTCATTCTCGCAAAGGCCGAGGAAATGGGCATTACCGCCGATGAAGACGAGATCGACAAGGTTATCAAAAACTATATTGAAACCTACTGCGGCGAGGACGGCACCGAAGAAGATTTTGCAAAAATTCTCAGCGAGTCCTACGCAACTGTCGATACCTTCAAAACCATCGTAAGATCAAACTTCCTCTATACCGATATTATCAACAAGATGTACGGTGAGGGCGGCGCTGATATATCCGACGAGGATGTTCAGGCATACGCCAAGGACAATGACTACATCACCGCAGCCCACATCCTGCTTCTCACCACCGACGAGGATGGCAACGAGCTCAGCGAAAGCGAGCAGGCCAAGCTTTTGGAGCAGGCTCAGGGCTTTACTGATGAGCTCATGTCTATCAAGGATAACAATAAGCGTCTCGAGCGCTTCAACGAGCTCAAGGCGGAATATTGCCAGGATACCGGCAAGGAAAGCTTCCCCGACGGCTACTGCTTTACCAGCGGCACCATGGTTGAAGAATTTGACTCCACCGCAAGAGATCTTGACGAATATCAGGTTTCCGATCCTGTTAAGTCCAACTACGGCTACCACGTTATCATGCGTCTGCCTCTGACAGGCGATGACCTTTCCACAAGCGAAGACGGTTACCCCGTTGCACTGCGCACCCTCATTGCAGAGAACAAGTTCAACGAACAGTTCGAGAAGTGGGTTGCCGATGCAAAGACCGAGTTTGTCGGAAAGTACAAGAACTACGACTTTGCAGGCCTTTTCACCAAGGACGGCTTCAACTACACAAGCTTTGAGGATCTTACAAAAGCTAAAGACTGATAAACAAAAATAAAAAAAGCAGGTGTTAATCAAACACCTGCTTTTTCTTTGCTTTCGCACCATGCGGCGACGAACTTTCTCGCCTCATCAATGGTGCGGTTTTTATTTTTGATCTTAACGCTGACACAGGGCTTTGAGCCCGCCTCAACCTTTAACAGTCCCTTGAACTCGGGCATGGCATAAATATACGAAACTCTCGACATATCAAAGTCCTCGAGAATAAAGCGCAGAAGTCCGTTTTTCTGGGATATATCCTTTATCCCCGCCTTGCCTGCCTCGCCGCGCAGAAGCGCAACATGGACAAGGGCGTTGACGCTGGGCGGTGGATCGCCGAAGCGGTCGATGAGCTCATCGGTCAAGTCATCCGCCTCCTCCTCGGTGCGTATCAGCGCAATGCGGCGATAAATATCCATGCGCTGCTCGGAGGATGGTATATACCTCTCGGGAATATTCGCCGCAACGGCAAGGTCTGCCGAACACTCGGCACGCTGTTCAGGCTTGATGCCCTTTTCCTCTAAGACGGCTTCCTGCAGAAGCTTCATATACATGTCGTAACCCACATCTATCATGTGACCCGACTGCTCTGCGCCGAGAAGATTTCCCGCTCCGCGGATTTCAAGGTCGCGCATTGCAATCTTGAGTCCCGAGCCGAACTCCGCAAACTCTCTTATTGCCGTCAGTCGCTTTTCCGCCACCTCGGTTAGAACTTTGTCCTGCCTGAAGGTCAGATACGCCGAAGCGCGCCTCGTGGAGCGTCCTACACGGCCTCTTATCTGATGAAGCTGGGCAAGACCCATTTTGTCCGCATCCTCTATGATAAGAGTATTTACATTGGGGATGTCGATACCGGTCTCGATAATGGTGGTGCAGACAAGCACCTGAATCTTGCCGTCGGCAACATCTTCCATGACGGAGGACAGCATATCCTTATCCATCTGACCGTGGGCAACGCCCACAGAGACCTCACCGCAGACATCTTCGAGCATCTTTTTGATTTTGATTGCCGTACGTTCGATGTTGTCAATTCTGTTGTGCAGGTAATAGACCTGACCGCCGCGCTGAATTTCGCGGCCTATTGCATCGCAGATGACACCCCAGTCATGCTCCATGACAAAGGTCTGAACGGGAAGTCTGTCCTGAGGCGGCTCTTCTATTCCCGACATATCGCGTATGCCCGAAAGTGCCATATTCAGCGTTCTCGGAATGGGAGTTGCCGACAGAGAGAGAACATCAACTCCGCGGGACATTTCCTTTATATGCTCCTTGTGGGAAACTCCGAAGCGCTGCTCCTCGTCAACAACGAGAAGGCCTAAGTCCTTGAATTTTATATCCTTCTGCAGAAGTCTGTGAGTGCCTATAACAAGGTCGCATTTTCCGCTCTGCATATCCTTGAGGGTCTGGTTTATTTGGGAAGGTGTCCTGAATCGGCTGAGCACGCTTATCTCAACGGGGAAGCCGAAAAAGCGCTGCACCGCGGTCTGATAGTGTTGCTGAGCAAGCACCGTTGTGGGAACGAGTATTGCCGCCTGCTTTCCGTCCATTATGCACTTCATAACTGCTCGCAGTGCGACCTCGGTTTTGCCATAGCCTACATCGCCGCAGAGAAGTCTGTCCATGGGGACGGAGGATTCCATATCGGCTTTGATTTCGGCAATACACCTGAGCTGGTCATCCGTTTCCGTATAGCCGAAGTTTTCCTCAAACTCGGTCTGCCACGGCGTATCCGGTGAAAATGCGTATCCCGGAACCCGGGCACGCTCCGCATAAAGCTGAATGAGCCCCTTTGCAAGGTCCTTTACAGCCGCCTTTGCTCTCGAACGGGTACGGGTCCAGTCCGCGCCGCCCATTTTTGAAAGCTTTACGGGCTTATCCTCGCCCGCACCAAGATATTTCGTCACCATGTCCAGCTGCGTTGCGGGAACATAGAGCGTATCCGAGCCCGCGTATGCAATCTTTACATAGTCCTTTTCAAAGCCGTCCACCTTCATCTTAACGATGCCCGCAAAGCGACCGATTCCATGGGTTTCGTGAACGACAAGGTCACCTGCCGAAAGGTCGGCATAGGAGTTTATTTTCTGTCCGGCGGATTGAGATTTTTTTCGGCTTTTTCTGTTCTCGCGAACTCTTATCATCTGCGAATCGGAGATGATTGCAAGCTTGAGTCCGGGGTACTCAATGCCTGCTGAAAGCGCGCCGACAGTTATATAGCATGAGCCCTCTTCGGGCATTTTTTCGAGATTTTCGTACAGCAGAGCTTTGATGCCATGCTCCTTGAAAAAGCTCTGCAAAACCTGAGCTCTGCGCATATCGCCTGCAAGCGTTACAACGCGGTATCCCTGCTTTAAATAAAGGGCAACATCGTCCGCCGCGGTCTGTACGGAGCCGGCGTAAGACGGAAGCTGTTTTGTCGGGATGCTGGCAAGAGTTTTCGGCTCTATAGGATATCTTCCGACAGTAAAGGCATCGGCCATATAAACGGGCCAGTCGGCAAGTCTGCGGCAGACATCATCAAAGGAAAAACGAAAGGAATCTGAGGATGCTGCGACCATTCCTTTTTTGTTCAGCCCACCTATATCCTCGCTCAGCTGCTTTGCATAGCCCTTGGCTCTGTCGGCGCAGCGTGAGGGCTGATCAAACACGATGAGCGCCTCCGCGGGTATATAATCCATGCCGCAGGCAAAGTCATAAATAATGGGCAGATAGCGGTCGGCAACCGACATTGACAAGCCTTGTCTGAGCCGCTCGGCATCCTCTCTCAGGGTTGCCGCAAGCGCCTGAGCCTGCTCGCTTTTTTTGCGTTTCTCGCACTTTTCGGCATAGTCATCCATTATGCGGCAGATGTTTTCAACACCGCCTGATGAAAGAGTGGGAAGAGTCTCCGCCGCAGGCAGAATACTGCATTCGGAAATCGCCTCTGTTCTGCGCTGTGTTGAAACATCGAAAAAGCCCATGGAGTCAATATCGTCGCCCCAGAATTCTATTCTGACAGGCTCGGGATACAAGGGAGAAAAGAAATCGAGAATACCGCCGCGGCGGGAATACTGTCCCGCTCCCTCAACCTGCTCGGTGCGGGCGTATCCGCAGCGGATGAGAGCTCTTTCAAGCTCCTCGGGAGGACACTCGCCTCCGTCGGACACGGTAAATGAGGCCTTTAAAAGCGCCTCAGGCGGGATACATCTTTGCATGAGCGCTGACACGGTGGCAACGCAAAGCGGTGCCTTACCGCGCGCCAGAGCGTCCAAAACGGATATTCTGGACTGCTCGGAATGTCTTGATGCGGCAAGAGTCGGGTAGAAGGTAAATTCCCTTGCATTTAAAAGCAGGGGCTTTTCACCCGTCATGCACTCCAGATCCCGGGCGAAGCTGTCCGCGGATGCTTCATCCGGACAGATGACAAAAAGCGGCCCGCCGCATTTTTCGTACAGAGCGGAAGCAAGGTTTACCCTGTGGACAGCGGAAAGGCCGGAAATGAGCGCGGGAAGTCCTCCGCTCTCCAGAAGACCGGGGAGGGCGGCTGCTTCCTTATTCTCAAAAATCTGCTGATTAAGTAGCTGCATAGTGAACTAATTATAATCCATCTAAGCCCTTTTTTCAACGCTGAAAAAGAACGAAAAACGCCATAAAACAAACCTCGGAATTTTTTGCTTTGAAATTGATGAAAAAGAGCCTGTTTTTTATACATTATAATATAATATCTATTGCATTATAAGGGCATTTTTGCTATAATTAAGTGATAAAATATCGGCGGAAATTGAGGTGTTTTCTTGAAGATGAATTCGATAAAAGATATATGGTCGGCTGTTATGGATGTTTTGTCTCAGGAGCTGACTCCAACAGCAATTGCAACATGGTTTTCCGACTGCAATCCTATCGAGATTGAGTCATGCAATCTTGTTATTCACACTCCCTCGGAATTTAAGCGTGACATTATCATGAGCCGTTTTGCAGACACCATCAAGCAGGCTCTTTCAGATATTTTCTCCGCTGATTTCGGTCTTATCGTTTTAGCGGGAGATGAGATCAATGATTATCAGTCAGCCAAGGCGGACGAGGATCCTCTTCCCGAAATGGCAGGCTATACCTTTGACCGCTTCATAGTCGGCAACTCAAACAAGTTTGCCCACGCCGCCGCAGTCGCAGTTTCCGAAAAGCCGGGCAGCGCATACAACCCTCTTTTTATCTACGGCAACTCGGGTCTCGGCAAGACTCATCTTCTTCTTGCAATCGGTCAGGCACTTCACGAAAAAAATCCCGATGTGAAGATCGCCTACATTAAGGGCGACGAATTTACAAACCAGCTGATTAAGGCTATCAAGGACGGCACAGGCGAGGAGTTCAGACTCAAATACCGCAATGTTGATCTTTTCCTCGTTGACGATATTCAGTTCATCGCCGGCAAGAACTCAACTCAGGAAGAATTCTTCCACACCTTCAATAACATATACGAGGCAGGCCATCAGATAGTAATTACCTCCGATAGACCACCTCTTGAAATGTCACTTTTGGACGACCGACTCCGCACCAGATTTGAGGGCGGACTCATGGCGGATATTCAGCCCCCCGACATGGAAACCAGAATGGTTATTATCCGCAATAAGGCGGCGCAGTTCGGCCTTGTTCTCGACGATGATGCGGTAACCTATATAGCGGAGACCATTACCTCCAACGTAAGACAGATTGAGGGCGTTGTAAAGCGCCTCACAGCCTATAAGGAGATACTGGACAGCACCATAGACACCGTCGCCGTAAAACGCGCCATAAAGGATGTTATACGCATCGGAACATTCATCCCCTCTCCTCAGCTCATTATTAAAGAAACCGCAAGATACTACTCTCTTACAGAAGAGGATCTGCGAGGACAGAACCGTTCCAAGAACACCGCAACAGCACGTCAGATTTCAATGTACCTTATCCGCACCCTTACAAATCTTTCTCTTAAAGACATCGGCGCGGAATATGAAGCAAGAAACCATTCAACCGTTCTCGCTTCTATTAAAAAGATTGAGGACCTTATTAAGACAGACCAGAACATTGCGTCAACCGTCCGCGATATTACAAGCAACATAAATTCAAATTAAGATTTGAACATTTTATTTTTGAAAAGCTGTTTAATGTCTGTTAATTTGTGTTGATAAATTTTGAGCCGTTTTTACCCTGTTGAAAACTCAAAATTTACAAACATTTTTGTAAACATCGAAATTTATTGATTTTCAATCTCTTTTCGCACTTTTCAACAATATTTCGTTCTACTGCTATTGCTTCTAAAATATTTAAGATTTATTTATTGATAAAAAACGACTTTAAAGTCGGGAGGATAAGAAAATGAAACTCACCTGCGAAAAACATCTTCTTCAGACGGCAGTTGCAACCTGCTCAAGAGCAACCGCTTCCAAAAGCCCCATCCCCACTCTCGAAGGTCTTCTTCTTGAGGCCGGCGAATCTCTTCGCGTAACAGGCTATGATCTGAAAAAAGGTATCTATACAAACATCGAGGCTCAGATTTCCGAGCCAGGCTCCATTGTTCTCGAAGCAAAGCTCTTCGGCGAAATGGTAAGGCGCATGCCTGACGGTATTGTCAGCATTATTTCCGACGAGCAGGGAATGACCACCGTCAAATGCGGCAAGACAGAATTCAGCTTTATGGGCATGGATTCTGGCGAATATCCCGAGCTTCCCTCTGTTGACGGACTTAAGAGCTTTGAAATTTCTCAGGGTGTTATTAAGAGCATGATCAATCAGAGCATTTTCGCAGTCAGCGATAACGACAGCCGCCCTGTTTACACCGGCTCAATGTTTGAGATTGAAAACGGAGTTCTTACTTTGGTTTCCGTTGACGGTTACCGTCTTGCTCTCCGCCGCGAGGCAATTGAGGGCGAGGACGGTCACAACGAGTTTATCGTTCCCGGCGCTGCTCTTTCCGACCTTGAAAGAATTTGCTCCGATGTTGAGGATAAAATCAGAATTTCCGTAGGCGGCAATCATGTTTCATTCTCCGTGGGCAGCACCGTTATCGTTACAAGACGTCTTGAGGGCGACTTCCTTAACTACAAAAAGGCTGTTCCCGAAGTATTCAAATACAACGTAAAGGTTAACCGCACCGAGATGCAGCGCGCTGTTGACCGCGTTTCACTTATTGTTGATGAAAAGACCAAAAATCCCGTACGCATGACATTCAACGAAGGTCTTATTGACTGCCTGTGCGTAACTCCCATCGGAAAGGCAGAAGACGTCTGCATGTGCGAGGGCGGCGCCGAAGGTCTGGAGATCGGCTTTAACGACCGCTATCTCATGGACGCACTTAAGGCTGCTCCCGCAGATGAGCTTATGGTCTGCCTTAATACCAACTCTTCCCCCTGCGTTCTGCTTCCCGCAGACGGCAGCGATAAGTTCAAGTACATGATTCTTCCCATCAGACTGAGAGCGTAAAAAAATGCCGACTTTTGCATTAATAATGCTTGCGGAAAGCTTACTGGGATTTGTGATTGCTGCGACTTTATCTTTGAGCGTGTTCAAAAACCTTGCAGGCAGTAAAGCAAGAATTATTATTCTTATCGGTATTGTATTTATAAACGTAATTTATACCGGAATTGCAGCATGGATTATATATATCAGAGCTTTTGCAGTGGATGTTTCGATGACGATGAAAACACCCTGCTATGTTCTCGGACTGATGAGCTTTATATGCAGTGTTATTCAAGGCGCTATCATAAAAGCAGAGCTTGAAAAAAATAAAAGCACAAATACGATTATTGGAAAGCTTTTAGTTCCCGAAGTTCTTTCTTTAGTCGGTCTTATATATTTCTTCATGCAGAGTAGAATTCCGCTGTAAAAAGGTAATAGATATGGAAAAAGTTTCGATAAACACAGAATTTATAAAGCTCGATGCGCTTTTGAAGTTTGCGGCGCTGGTCGGAACGGGCGGCGAGGCTAAGTACGCCATTTCCGAAGGCATGGTTTTCGTTAATGACGAGGTTTGCACCATGCGCGGAAAGAAAATCCGTCCCGGCGATAAGGTAAAGTTTGAGCGCTTCGAGATTGAAGTAGTTTCAGAAAATGAAAATTAATAGGATTGCACTTAACGGCTTTCGCAACTATGAGTTCGAAACCACGGATTTTGACCCGGGCACAAACGTTATTTACGGCGCAAACGCTCAGGGAAAGACCAATCTTCTTGAGGCCGTTTACATGCTGGCGACGGGAAAGAGCTTCCGCACCAGATTTGATAAAGAGCTTATCGGCTTTGGCTACGATTCGGCGGACATTCTTGCCGACATAGTGAGCCATGACAGAGAGCAGACGGTGAACATTGTTCTGCGCCACGGAGTCAGAAAGCAGATAAAGGTCAATTCCGTAAAAAAGACGGCGGGCGAGCTTTCGGGTACGCTGACGGCGGTGCTCTTCTGTCCGGATGACCTTAACCTCATAAAAGAGGGCGCGGCGGCAAGAAGAAAGCTTCTTGACAACGCCATCTGCCAGATTAGGCCGAGATACGGCGAATATCTGACGGAATTTAACCGCTACTACGAAAACAAAACACGCATTCTCAAGGACTGGAGGGAAAAGCCCTCACTTCTTGATACGTTGGATGAGTTTACCGACGGAATGAACAGAATGTCGGCACAGCTTATAAGATACCGCGCCGCCTTTTCACAGCGATTGCAGGAAGAGTCAAAGCCCATTCACAGCGAATTTTCTGGCAACGGCGAGGAGCTGGGAATTGAGTACAGCACGGTTTCGAGCGTTCGTGATCCTCTCGGCTCGGCAAAGGAGATCTACTACGATCTTTGCGACCACCACGAGGCACACAAGAAAGCGGAGCTTGAGGCTCAGCAATGTCTTACAGGCGCACATAAGGACGATCTCATAATTTCCATCAACGGAAAAAATGCCCGTTCCTTTGCAAGTCAGGGTCAGACCCGAACGGCGGCTCTTTCAATTAAGCTTGCGGAGAGAGAAATTTATCTCTCGGAGACGGGCGAATATCCGATTTTATTGCTTGACGATGTTCTCAGCGAGCTTGACACCAAGCGTCAGGAGTTTGTGCTTAACCGCATAGGCGTAGGACAGACCCTTATCACCTGTTGCGAGGACGAGGGTATTTCAAATCGCACGGGCGGCAAGGTCATCCATGTGGACAAGGGGAGAATAAGATAATGTATCTCCATTTAGGCAGCGGCGCGCTGGTCGAAAAAAAGAGCATTGTCGGAATATTCGACCTTGATAATACGAGCCAGTCCCATCTGACGCGAAAGTATCTGAACCTTGCCGAAAAGAGCGGGCAGGTCATAAATGTTGCGGAGGATATTCCGAAATCCTTCGTTGTCTGTCGCGACGAAAAAGGTATGAAAATTTACCTGAGCCAGATGTCGACCCAGACTCTTCTTAAACGAAATAACGGAGATTTTGTTTTTTAGTTTTTAGTTGTACCTTAATATACAGGAACACTTTTATAGATTACTACATTGCAGGAGCGATATAAAATGGCAGAGATAAACGAAAAAATTACTCAGGAGTATGACGCTTCGCAGATTCAGGTTCTCGAAGGGCTTGAAGCTGTAAGAAAGCGCCCGGGTATGTATATTGGTTCGACCTCCTTATCAGGTCTGCACCACCTTGTTTATGAGATTGTTGACAACGCAATCGACGAGGCGCTGGCAGGCTACTGCGACCATATCGAGGTCGTTATAGAAGAGGGCGATATCATAAGCGTTTCCGATAACGGACGCGGCATCCCCGTGGATATTCAGGAACAGACCGGCAAGAGCGCTCTTGAGGTTGTTTTTACCGTTCTGCACGCAGGCGGCAAATTCGGCGGCGGCGGATACAAGGTATCCGGCGGTCTTCATGGCGTCGGCGCTTCCGTCGTTAACGCAATGAGCGAGTGGCTGGAGGTCCACGTTCACAAGAACGGCAAGATCTACGAAATGAAGTTCTCCAGAGGCAACATCACTCAGGAGATGAAGATAATCGGCGACACCGACAGAACAGGTACAACCGTCCGCTTCAAGCCCGACCCCGAAATGTTCGAGGACACGGTTTATAACTACGACACCTTGCACACCCGCATGCGCGAGCAGGCTTTCCTCAACGGCGGCATTTTCATTTCCACCGAGGACAAGCGCGCAGGTCACGAGCAGAAGGACGAAATGTGCTACGAGGGCGGTATACGCGAGTATGTCACCTTCATTAATCAGAACAAGACCGCGCTCCATCCCGAGGTTATCTATATGAAGGGCGAGCGCGAGGACTCCGAGGCCGAGATTGCTCTCCAGTACAACGACAGCTACAACGAGGTTATCGTTTCATTTGCAAATAATATCCACACTCCCGAGGGCGGCATGCACGAAACAGGCTTCCGCACCGCTCTTACCAGAGTGCTTAACGCTTACGGCACCAAGATAGGCGTTTTGAAAAACGACGACAAGCTCTCCGGCGACGACTGCCGCGAGGGTATGACCGCCATTATCTCCGTCAAGCTCACAGAGCCCCAGTTCGAGGGTCAGACCAAGCAGAAGCTGGGCAACTCCGAGATGAGAACTCTTGTTGACTCCGTTGTTTCCGATAAGCTGGAGCAGTTCCTCGAGGAAAACCCCAATGTTGGCAAGATGATTCTCGAAAAGGCGATGACCGCATCCCGCGCAAGAGAAGCGGCACGAAAAGCACGCGAATCCGTCCGCCGCAAGACGGGCCTTGAATCCGGACAGATGCCCGACAAGCTCCGCGACTGCAACGAGCGCGACGCATCCCTCTGCGAAATATACATCGTCGAGGGTGACTCCGCAGGCGGCTCCGCAACTCAGGGTCGTGACTCCCGATTCCAGGCAATTCTTCCCCTCTGGGGCAAGATGCTGAACGTCGAAAAGGCACGCGCCGACAGAGTTTACGGCAACGATAAGCTGGCTCCCGTCATTACCGCGCTGGGCGCAGGTATCGGCGATGAGTTCGACCTTAGCAAGCTCCGTTACCACAAAATCGTCATCATGGCCGATGCTGACGTTGACGGTGCGCATATCCGCACCCTCATGCTCACATTCTTCTTCCGCTTTATGCGCCCGCTTATCGAGCAGGGCTACGTATATTCCGCTGTTCCTCCCCTCTACAAGCTGACCCGAGGCAAGACTACGAGAGTAGCCTTCTCCGACGAGGAACGCGACAAGATATCCGCAGAGCTCCGCGGCGATAATCCCAACGCAAGAGTTGAGATCAACCGCTTCAAGGGTCTCGGCGAAATGAACCCCACCGAGCTCTGGGAAACCACAATGAACCCCGAAACCAGAACGCTGCGCCGCATCTGTCTTGAGGATGCTGTAAAGGCTGACGAGATATTCACCATACTCATGGGCGAGCAGGTAGAGCCCCGCAAGGAGTTTATCGAGGAAAACGCCAAGTACGCAGTCAATCTGGACTTCTAAGAAAGGAGAAAGGTTATGGCAAGCAAAAACAAAGATTACAAACCCGAAGATATAGCCTTTCCCGAACAGGTTATAGTCGAGTCCGAGCTGGTTAAGGAAATGAAAACCAGCTACATAGAATACGCAATGAGCGTTATTGTCGGCCGTGCTCTGCCCGATGTACGCGACGGTCTTAAGCCCGTTCACCGCCGTATTCTCTATGCAATGTACGAGGACAATCTCACTCACGACAAGCCATTCAGAAAATGTGCTACCGCCGTCGGTGACGTTCTCGGTAGATACCATCCCCACGGCGACGCATCCGTATATGACGCACTCGTTCGTCTTGCGCAGGACTTCTCCATGCGCTACCCCCTTATAGACGGCCACGGCAACTTCGGTTCCGTTGACGGTGACCCCCCTGCGGCTTACCGTTACACCGAAGCCAGAATGGCAAGAATGAGCGACGAGATGCTCAGGGATATTGACAAGGAAACTGTCGACTATCTCCCCAACTTCGACGAAACAAGAAAAGAGCCCGTCGTTCTGCCCTCCCGCTTCCCCAACCTTCTGGTTAACGGCTCAAGCGGTATTGCAGTCGGCATGGCAACCAACATACCGCCCCACAACCTGACCGAGGTTATTAACGCCTGCATCTGCGTTCTGGATAATCCCGAGGCAACCATGAACGAGCTTCTGCAGCATATTTCGGGCCCCGACTTCCCCACCAAGGGCATCATCATGGGCAGAAGCGGAATCCGTCAGGCTTATCTCACAGGTAAGGGCAAAATCGTTATCCGTGCCCGCACCGAGTTCGAGGAATTCGGCAAGGACAGAATCAGAATTATCGTCACCGAGCTTCCTTATCAGGTTAACAAGCGCCAGCTTATTGCCGCAATCGCGGAGCAGGTGCGCGAGAAGCGCCTTGAGGGTATTTCCGACCTGCGCGACGAAACCGACAGAAACGGTATGCGCATCGTCATCGAGCTCAAGCGTGACGCAAATCCTCAGGTCGTGCTGAACAGACTGCTTACACAGACTCAGCTTCAGACCTCTTTCTCAATCAATATGCTGGCTCTGGTAAACAACCAGACTCAGCCCAAGATACTTAATCTGCGCCACATTATCGACGAGTATCTGACATTCCAGGAAGAGCTCATCGTCCGCAGAACAAAATACGACCTGAGAAAGGCCGAGGAGAGAGCTCATCTTCTCGAAGGTCTGCTCATCGCTCAGGACAATATCGACGAGGTTATCCGCATCATCCGCACAAGCTACGATGACGCAAGGGAAAACCTTATGGCTCGCTTCGGTCTGGACGAAATTCAGGCTCAGGCTATTCTTGATATGCGCCTGAAGGCTCTGCAGGGTCTCGACCGCGAGAAGCTTGAGAACGAATACAAGGAGCTTGAAGAAAAAATTGCTTACTTCAAGGCTCTGCTTGCAGATCCCGAGAAGATCAAGGGTGTTCTCAAAGACGAGCTTATCGCTATCCGCGACAAGTACGGCGACAGCAGAAAGACCGAAATTCAGGACGTTGAGGACGAGATCGACATTGAGGACCTCATCGAAGAGGAAGACTGCGTTTACACCCTCACCCACAACGGCTACATCAAGCGTCTGCCCGCTTCCGAATACCGCGCTCAGGGTCGCGGCGGCAAGGGCATCCGCGCCATGGCCACCAGAGAAGAGGACTATGTGGAAACCGTATTCTCCGCTTCCACCCACGACAACATTCTCTTCTTCACAAGCCGAGGCAGAGTTTATGTCCGCAAGGGATACCGCATCCCCGAGGCAGGCAGAAACGCACGCGGCTCCAACATCGTTAACATTATTCCCACCGAGCCCGGCGAGAAGGTCAGCGCTATGATCGCAGCCCGCGGCATCGAGGAGGATAAGTACCTTATCTTCGTCACAAGAAACGGCACGGTTAAGCGTACCGCACAGTCCGCGTTCCGCAATATTCGCTCAACGGGTATCCGCGCGCTCACTCTTGACGAGGACGACGAGCTTATCACCGTTCTGCCCACCGACGGCAGCAACAATGTTCTCATCGCTACCCACGACGGCATGGCTATCTGCTTCGAGGAAACTGACGCACGCGCAATGGGTCGTGACGCTGTTGGCGTTCGCGGCATAAGACTGCGTGAGGGCGACTTCGTTGTGGGCGCCGGTCTCGCAACCGAGGGCATGACCATTCTCTCCATCACCGAGAACGGCTACGGCAAGCGCACCGACGTTTCAGAATACTCTGTGCAGAACCGCGGCGGTATGGGTCTTAAGAACTACAACATCACCGAGAAGACCGGCAAGGTCGCCGATGTCAAGGTGGTTTCCGGCGAAGAGGATCTGCTCATTATCTCCAACGACGGCACCATTATCCGTATGGATGTGGGCAGCATCAATCAGCTGGGCCGTTCCACTCAGGGCGTAAGAGTTATGCGCCTTTCCGAGGAGAGCCGCGTTATCTCTATCACCACTACCGACAAGGAAGAGGAAGAAGCTGAAGCAGAAGTCGAAGCTCCCGTTGAGGGCGAAGCTTCCGCAGAAGCTCCTGCAGAGGAGTAAAAAGTTCTCTCCCTCAGTCAGCTTCGCTGACAGCTCCCTCATCAGAGGGAGCCATGATGCGGCGCTGTTTCAGGCGACACAGATTTTGATTAGTCTGAAATGTTGATCTGTTGAGCTAACACCTTTGCTCGATTCGGGCAGCGCAGTATAGATTCCCTCCCAATGTGAGCCGATATAAAAAAGGAGGAAAAGGTATGAAGGTTGAAGGAAATAAAAAAAGCAATAAAAAGAAGAATTCAAAGGGCGGTCTGATTTTCGCCGGAATTCTGATTTTGCTGAGCATTATGGATGAGGCAGGCGGTGATGCCGCAGGCGTCATCGGCGTTTTGATCTGCATCGCGGTGTTCTTCGGAATTTGCGCGATAATCGGCAAGGCCGCAAAACAGAAAGAAAATAAGTCAACATCTTCTTCTGTCAATTACGAGAGAAAAAGCGCAAAGCAGAAGGACGAAAGCATTCCCTATGCTCCCTCTCAGCCTGAAAAGAAGAGCTATGAGCCCGAGAAAAAGTACTATGACTCCGACTGCGAAAGGGCGAGCTCTCAGCATGACCATGACAGACGCATGGAACAGCTCGACGGCTTCCTGAAGGACGGCATTATAAGCCGAAAGGAATACGAAATCCTCAAGTCAAAATACATGAGATAAAACTGAACAGCCACCCTTTTGGGTGGCTGTTAGAGATTTAATATGAAAACTGTAACAAAATATACAGACGGCGGCATTCGCTAATCGGTTAGGAGGATGGGAAAATGAAAACCGTAACCATATACACCGACGGTGCATGCAGCGGCAATCCCGGGCCGGGTGGCTGGGGCGCTATTCTCCAGTATAACGGCCACGCAAAGGAGCTTTCCGGCGGCGAAAAGGAAACAACCAACAACCGCATGGAGCTTACGGGCGTGATAAGTGCGCTGGAGGCGCTGAAAGAGCCATGCACAGTTGAGCTTTACTCCGATTCTAAATATGTCATCGATGCGCTCGATAAGGGTTGGGCGGTATCGTGGCGCAAAAAGGGTTGGGTTAAATCCGATAAGAAGCCCGCACTAAATTCCGACCTTTGGGAAGTGTTGCTGAAGCTTTGTGAAAAGCACGAGGTACACTGCCACTGGGTCAAGGGTCACGCGGAGAATGAATTCAATAACCGCTGTGATGAGCTTGCGGTCATGGAAAGAGAAAAATTTGCATAGTATGCACCGTGTTTCTTTGCAGAAGCAAAGAAACACGGAGATTTTCAAATCGATTTGGGTAACGCAAGATTTTGCTAATCTGATTTGTTGATCTGCTGAGCTAACACCT
>R21__coassemble_772_pt1 | contig 24857 bp, 22 predicted proteins | sample R21__metabat2_low_PE_019 | metagenome-assembled genome bin R21 | reverse complement strand
GCCCCCGGCGAACTCAGCGGTGAGAGCGAGGGAAGCGCTGTTCTGGGTGATATACGCATAAACTGCGGCTGCGGAATATTCGGCGTTGCGGATCTGAGCGGAAGCGAGCCCCTTGAGCTTGGCGATATGAAGCAGGGCGAAGCCAGCATTTACTGCACCGTTTCCGGAGACGATGTAAAGGAATACGGAATTAAAATTGACAAGGTTTCTTCCGTTGACGGATACACCGTTGCAAAGCTTCATGTAACAGACCCCGAGCTTATTTCCCTGACGGGCGGTATAGTTCAGGGTATGTCAGGCTCGCCAATTATTCAGGACGGTCGCTTAGTCGGCGCGGTAACTCATGTTTTTGTAAATGATCCCACCGGCGGCTACGGAATAAGCATACAGGATATGCTCTCAGCGGCAGAAGATATAGACACAGCGGCATAAAAAATACCCCAAGGGCTGTGCGCCGTAGGGATTTATAGGTTTTAAACGGCTATCTTCCGCCCATACGGCATAAAAAATAACGGTAATACGTCAGTATTACCGTTATTTTGTTATCTTGTCTGTTCGAAAAATCTCTCGCTCAAAACTGCTTTGCACCTGAAAAGCAGGATGTTTTTTGCAAGACAAGGCAAATTACCGCAGGAATACCGGCGTATTTCAAGGTAATTTAACGATGTTTTGCGTAAAACAGTTGCTTTTCAGGCGGTAATTCCCTATGGTGCACAGCCCAAGGGGTGCTTTTTTATTAACAGATTATTCATTGACATCAAAATTTGATTATGCAAAAATATCTAAAAACAGCGCATTATATCGAATGTCCCCCGCAGGTATCGGATGAGGCATTCATCGGTTTGCGTAATACAATGCTTACGAAAGGAAAAACGTCATGGCAAAAAACATACCACAGTATAACGGAACCCTGCGAAGCCACATGCTTGATGTTCCCAAGGTAATCTATGAGTGCAGCGGAATAACCATCTTCGGCAGGAGGATTAAATCCCTTGTATTTTCCACCGACGTTGCAATAATCAAAAACATAAACACCGACGCTGTCATAGCCGTCTACCCCTTTACTCCCCAACCCAGTATTTCTCAGGCGATAATATCCGTTGCTGATGTTCCTGTGTTCGTGGGTGTGGGCGGCGGTCTCACCTCTGGTCAGCGCTCTGTACGGCTGGCTGTTGAAGCCGAGAATCAGGGTGCTTTCGGCGTTGTTCTTAATGCACCCGTACCTCCGGATGTCATAAGCGATATCAAGAGTCACATTGACATTCCCATCGTGGCTACCATTGTTTCCGAAAAACAGGATATTGAAGAACGCATAGCCGCAGGGGCGGACATATTGAACGTGTCTGCAGCAGCTGATACGCCGAAAGTAGTAGCGGCAATACGCAGTAAATATCCCGAATTCCCCATAATAGCGACGGGCGGACCAACTGACGACAGCATACTTGAAACTATCCGCGCCGGGGCTAATGCCATAACCTACACCCCGCCCACCAACGGCGAGCTGTTTTCAAAGAGCATGAAAGAATACAGATGCAGAATATAAAAAAGCACCCTTAGGGGTGCTTTTTTATATGGGGTTATTAGCAAAATATTCGTCTATGCCGTTGGCAATGCCGATTGCAAGCTTTTCGCGGTAAGCGTCTGTTGCCATGAGCTTATCCTCGCGTTCGTTTGACATATAGCCCATCTCAACTATGGTTACGGGCATGGTTGCCCAGTTTATGCCGCACATGGTATCGGTCTCCCATATATATTCGCGGCGGCAGCCCGTACTGCTGACAAGGTTGTCGAGGATTGACTTTGACAAGGCATAGCTGCGGTCATACAGCCTTGCATTATACGGGTTCTTTTTTGTCATACAGATGGTCATTGCTCCGTTTGCCGCGGAGCTGTCAAGTCCGTTGGCGTGGATGCGCACAAGGATGTCCGCACCGCCGTCTTCCGCAATCTTAGCGCGGTCGATGTTTGAAAGGTCAACATCGTTGGTGGTACGTGTCATTACCACGCGATATCCGCGCGCTTCGAGAATTTTCTGGAGCTTCAGGCTGACCGCGAGATCAAGCTCGTATTCCTCGATCCTTGTCCAGCGTCCCTGAGTGCCGGAAGAGCACTTCATCTTCATCTGGGATGAGCCGGGACCGAGAGGCTCAACTCCCGAATTCTGTCTCTTCTGGTGGCCTGCATCTATACAGACGCAGGGCTCGGAAATGAGGCCGCCAACCTTCCATCGATAGAGAAACGTTACGACCTGAGCGCGGGTACAGGTGGCATTAGGTGCAAAGCTCGTGCTTGTATATCCGTTTGTGATGCCTTCTTCAACAGCCCAGCTGACTGCTGCTGCATAAAACGCTCCGGATGAAACATCTTTAAACGGAGCTGCCTTGCTTCCGGCGGGCTCGCCTGCCGCGCGCCAGAGGAATGTTACGAACTGCCCCCTTGTAACACTTGCAGCAGGTTTAAAGTGAGTTTCGTCATATCCAAGCGTTATTCCCTGCTCGAAAGCCCAGAGTATTGCGGTATAATACGGCTCGGTCTTACCTTTGTTTTTAACATCGACAAAAGGATTGTCCTTGCTTTCGGGCTCGGGACAGCCTTCGGCACGCCAAAGGAAGGTAACGACCTGTCCGCGGGTGCAGTCTGCGTTCGGGCTGAAAGTTGTTGCGCTTGTGCCATTGGTGATACCGTTTTCCACAGCCCACGCAACCGGCTGAGCGTAGTAAGCCCCCGAAACTACATCCTTAAAGCTCACGCTGCTCTTTTCCGCCATCGCGCCAAAGGGGAGCATAGTGAACACTATGCAGAGCATAAGCGCAAGGCTCATAATTCGTTTCTTCATCCTCATTCTCCTCGAATTATTTATTGTAATCTGACAATCTGGTTAAGTTTCCCGTTCTGGGAACATAGTTTTCAAGTGCGCTCAAGGCTTCTTCCGGGCTGTTTGCCAGCGAATAGAGCGCAAGGCAGTTTTTCGACATAAAGCCGTTAGCCGCCGTATGCTCCAGAAGCGCCTGCATATTTTCGTAATAGCCTTTGGTATTGAGTATAACAATCGCCCTTTCGCTCCGTCCGAGCTGTTTCAGGGTGAGCATCTCAAAAAATTCCTCAAAGGTTCCGATGCCGCCGGGAAGCACAATACAAGCATCGGATTTTTCCTCCATAAGCTGCTTGCGCTCGCGCATTGTTTCGGTATAAACCATTTCGGTGCAGTTTTCGTAGAGGATGCCGGGCTCATCGAAAAACTTCGGCGCTATGCCGATAATTTCGCCGTCCTTTTTATTTACGCCGCGGGCAATTGCGCCCATAAGGCCTTCTCTTCCGCCGCCGAAAACTATGCCGTGTCCCTTTTCGGCCAGCATTTCGCCAAGGCGTTCCGCCTCTTCATAATATATTTTTTCAAGTGTTGAGCTTGATGCTCCGTAAACACAAATTCTCAATTTTCTTCCTCCGTCAGAACATGCCGAGAGTCTTGAACAGCAGCGACCAGCCGAACATAGTAAATGCGCAAAGTGCGCTCGTTAAAACAACAATATCACCGGCCAGTTCTGCCTCGCCGCCCATTTGCTCTGCCATTGTGAATGACGCTATCGCAGTTGCGGAGCCGAACATAGCGATCATGCCTGCAAATTCAGCTCCTCTTATACCCGCAAGCGCCGCAGCGCCGAGGAAAATACCGGGAAACAAAACAAGTCTGCCGAAACAGACTATCGCAAGTTCTTTTGCATATTTCTTTATGCCGTCAAACTTGAAGAATGCGCCCAGCAGGAACAGCATAAGTGGGTTTGTTGCTGCGTATATCTGCTGCGCCGCAGATTCCAATATGCCGGGAAGCTTTATCTTCAGCAGCAAAGCTAATATACCCGTTACAGCGCCGATAATGAGCGGATTTTTCGCAATCTCAAGCACGAGCTTTCCGAAGCTTGGCTTTTTGCCGTTAAACACCTCAAGGGTTATGACCGCCAACACATTGAACATGGGAACGATGACCGCAATCAGAACTACTACGCCTGATATATCGGCACCCTCGACAAGAGCTCCCGCAAGAGGCAGGCCGATTATGACAAAGTTACTGCGATAAAGTCCCTGAATCATTACGCCGCGCTTTGCCATATCCTTTTCCGTAAGCAGGACAAAGCCCAGCGCGAGCAAATATTCCGCCATAACACAAACAGCGGAAAACAGCAGTGTTTTAGGCTGAATTGCAGTATTTATATCTGACACGTAAATGCTGTAAAACAGCATTATCGGCATAAAATAACGGAATGCCAGTTTGTTCAGCTTTGGCACATCTTCTCTGCTTATGGCACCCAGACTTCTTGCAAGATAACCCAGAGCCATTATGAGAAATATGGGTATTATCGCGTTGGCGCAAACCTGAAAATTACTCACTTATCCCGCCTTTCAAGCTTGCGCTTTTTTCCGTCAGGTGTCTGGATATAGGTGTTATCCAGAAGCTCAATTGTGCTCTTGCGCCATTCGGCAATATATTCCTTGCGGAGAACGTCGCGCTCGCTGAGCTCCTCCGCAGTAAGCTCGCGCTCTTTTGCAAGATGCGCAAGCTCGTTTATTCTGTCTATCTTTTTCTGTTCCATGCTCTTATCCTTTACTCTATTGTACCCAGCTCATCAAGTGTTTTCTCGAACGCGGGTATGAAGTGTTCAATAAAATAGTCCACCTCGGGAAGCTCCATTTTCTTAAGTGCGTCAAGGCTCTGCGCCTCCGCGGAAAGGAACTCGTTGTTGCCGGCCTTGCGCTCCTCGATGCACTTGATATAAGCACTCATCTTGTCCGCCGCTTTAACCAGCGGATGGAGCTCTTTCTCCACTTCACCCGTCATTATCGGTTCATACGCAGCCCGCATCTCCACCGGAAGCATATTTATAAGCTTTTCAAAGGCGATATTCTCCACTTTATGATAAGCCTCTGTAATTGTGGAGTCGTGATATTTAATGGGAGTGGGCAAATCGCCCGTAAGTATCTCGGACGCATCGTGATACAGCGCAACCGCGGCACAGGCATTAGGGTCGCAGTCTGTTCCGAACACATCGCGGCGTATAACGCCGAGTGCATGGGCAATGACGGCAACCATATGGCTGTGCTCCTGAATATTCTCTTCTATCGAGTTGCGCATAAGACTCCAGCGCTGAATATAGCGCATGCGTGAGATCAGCGCAAAGAAATTGTTTTCCATGGTTTATTACTATTCCTTTACTATTACTTGACTATGACATTTTCGTCGCCGAGCATTTCTTTCAGCTCTGCGACAAGTGCATCGTGAATGACGCACATTGCTCCGATGCGCTTTTTCTCCTTCTCGCAGTAAATTACCATCTGCTGCTTTCCGGGGAACATGGTAAGAATAAGCTCAATGCGCTCCAAGACGGGGTTATCCTTGGTATCAAGCTTCACCCAGAGCTTCTTTTCGCCCTGCTTTTTCTCAGGCTCGGGATGTGCAGCGCCTAAATCGGAAATGGGTCTTATCTGATCAACCATTATCTGAGGCTCTTTTTCATCTCGTACGGAAATTCTGCCTTTAACAATCAGCGCCGCGTTGTCGCGGATATATCCACCGCCGTTATCCAGCGCGCGCTGGAATGCGATAAGCTCCATTGCGCCCGTATCGTCCTCGAGATTTATATAGCTCATAAGGGTGTTGGATTTAGTCGTGCGGGTTTTCGATGACTGCACAACACCTGCTATGGTCACGATCTGCCCGTCGTGGTATGCGGGCTTTTCGTCCTCAGAGTTGAACGACTGCATAATCGAGCCTATTGGCACAATGCCCGCGCTGCGAATTTTTGCTCTGTATTCATCCATGGGGTGACCGCTGAGATAAAGTCCCGTGGTCTCCTTTTCCATGGCCATAAGCTCCTGACGGGTAAACTCTTCCACCTGAGGAAGCTTTATATTTACCTCAACCACATCGGCAAAATCAGGTTCGCCGAAAAGGTTTAGCTGACCTTCAATATTGTTGCGATTTTCCTGCGCAATACTGTCAAGCAGTATGCCGCATATCTGCAAAAGCGCACGGCGCTTGTTGCCCATGCTGTCGAATGCGCCCGAGCGGATAAGGTTTTCAACCGCTCTGCGGTTCAAATCCTTGCCTGTCATTCTGCGGCAGAAATCCTCGAAGCTTTTGAACTGGCCGTTTGCGCTGCGTTCTTTGATAAGCTCGTTTATAAAGCCTCTGCCGATACTCTTGATTGCCACAAGGCCGAAGCGGATGTTCTGACCGACAAAGGTGAAGTCCGCGCCCGATTCGTTCACATCAGGCGGCAGGAGCTTTATGCCCATATCCTTGCACTCGGCAATATACTCGGCAATCTTGACCGTATTATCCAGCACCGATGACAGCAATGCGGCCATGTACTGCTGAGGGTATCTGCGCTTCATATACGCGGTGCGGTAGGAAACGATCGCGTAGCTGACCGCATGCGCCTTATTGAATGCGTAGGATGCGAAGTCAAGTATCTCATCATAAATGCTGTTGGCAACATTTTCTGGAACTCCGCGCTTGATTGCGCCGTCAATTCCGCGCTCGGCATCGCCGTGAACAAAGGCAACGCGCTCGGCATCTATGACCTTGTGCTTCTTCTTGCTCATTGCTCGGCGGATCATATCCGCCTGGCCGAGAGAGAAGCCTGCCAAACGGCGGAATATTTCGATAACCTGCTCCTGATAGACAATGCAGCCGTAGGTAACGTCGAGTATGGGGCGAAGCAGCTCGTGCTTATAGCTTATCTTTGACGGATCATTTGAGCACTCGACAAAGCGCGGAATACTGTCCATAGGACCCGGGCGGTAGAGTGCTATAACTGCGGTGATATCTTCAATGCTCTTCGGCTTCAAGGATGTACACACTGCAGTTATGCCCGAGCTTTCAAGCTGGAACACGCCTGAGGTGCGGCCATTAGACAGCATCTCGAAAACCTTGGGGTCATCCTCGGGAATTTTGTTTACATCAAAATCAGGTCTGGTTTCACGTACAAGCTTTGCCGCGTCCTCGAGTACCGTCAGGTTTCGCAGACCGAGAAAGTCCATCTTGAGAAGTCCCAGCTCCTCGAGCGTTGTCATCTGGTACTGGCACACAACGGATTCGTCGTTCTTGGAAAGCGGAACATACTCGTAAACGGGCCTGTCGGTTATAACAACGCCTGCCGCGTGCATGCTGGCATGTCTCGGCATGCCCTCAAGTGCGCGGGCGGTATCAATCAGCTTATGCAGATTTTCGTCGGAAGCATACATCTCCTTGAGAGGCTTAGAGATGTTCAGTGCCGTGTCGATAGTCATGCCGAGGCTTGTGGGTATCTGCTTTGCAACGGCATCGGTATCAGCATAGCTTATATCCATAACTCTGCCCACATCGCGGATTGCGGCACGGGCGGCCATGGTGCCGAAGGTGACTATCTGCGCCACATGGTCGCCGCCGTACTTGCGGTTAACGTAGTCGATAACCTCGCCGCGGCGGTTTACGCAGAAGTCAACGTCGATATCGGGCATGCTGACTCGCTCCGGATTAAGAAATCTTTCAAAGAACAGGCTGTATTTAATGGGGTCAACATCGGTGATGCCGAGGGTATACGATACAACTGAGCCTGCGGCAGAGCCTCTGCCCGGGCCTACAGGTATGCCCTCGCTCTTTGCGTAGCCGATAAAGTCGGAGACTATCAGGAAATAGTCAACAAAGCCCATCTGCTTTATCATGGAAAGCTCATATTTGAGCTGCTTTTTTACTGTGCCGTCATCATCGGGATAGCGGGTCATAAAGCCCTCTATGCACTTCTTGCACAGATATTCATAGCTGTCCGCTTCGCCCTCGGGGAGAGCAAAGCGCGGCAGCTTATAGTTGCCGAACTCAAAGTCGTAGCTGCACATATCGGCAATCTTAGCCGTATTGTCCGCAGCCTCGGGATATTCGGGGAAAAGTGCACGCATTTCCTCTTCTGTCTTGAGGTAAAACTCCTCGGTTTCAAACTTCATGCGTGCGGTATCATTAACGCTCCTGCCCATCTGAACGCACATGAGCACGTCCTGATAGTAAGCGTCTTTCTTCTCTATATAGTGGGCATCGTTTGTAACCGCAAGGGGTATTCCGGTTTCTTTATGGATTTTCAGAAGCCCCTCAGCGGCTTTCTTTTCGGCATCAATGCCGTGGTCCTGAATTTCAAGATAAAAATTATCCTTGCCGAAGAGCGCTTCAAGATACAGCGCTCTCTTCTTTGCCTCTTCGTAATTTCCCGAGTTTATCATGCGCGGGATTGCACCTGCTACGCAGCCCGAAAGGCAGATAAGGCCCTCGGAATGCCGGGACAGCAGCTCCCAGTCGATACGGGGCTTTATATAAAATCCCTCCGTAAATGCGGAGGAAACAAGATAGCAAAGATTCTTATAGCCTGTCTCATTTTTGCACAGCAGAATAAGATGGGTATACTCGCTGTCTATGCCGTGTTCCTTATCAAATCTTGTACGGGGCGCGACATATACCTCACAGCCGATAATCGGCTTTATGCCTGCGGCGCAGCAGGCCTTGTAGAACACCACCGCGCCGTACATTACGCCGTGGTCCGTTATTGCAACAGCGGTCTGTCCAAGCTCTTTTGCCCGCGAAACAAGCTGCTCGATGCGGCATGCGCCATCCAGCAGTGAATATTCGCTATGAACATGTAAATGCACAAACATCTTTTTAACCGCTCCTACATTGGTGGTAGTCTTTTTTGCGTCAGCCCGAATCTATACAGAGGTGGTCAGTTAAAAGAGCAGCCCATCGGTGCGGTGCTGATTTTGCGTCAGCCCGAATCTGCACAAAGGTGGTCAGTTAAGAGATCAGCATTTCGGTACGATGCTGATTTTACGTCAGCCCGAATCTGTACAAAGGTGGTAAGCTGAGAGAGCACTTTATCGGCGCAAAAGAGTTTCCTTGCTGACAGCCTCCCTCTGATGAGGGAGGTTGCTCGGCATCAGCCGAGTTGGAGGGAGAGACAAAGCTTTTTTATTCCCCGCTCTCCGGCTTGAACTCAACTATCTTCTTCAGCCTGTATGACAGGCAGCTTTTCGTGACCTTCGGATATGACAGCATTGCAAGGTCCGCAAGTGATGCCTCAGGGTTTGCTATGCGCAGCAGTGCCGCTTCCTGCAGCTTTTCAGGCAGAATATCAAGGCCGTAATCGTTCTCTATCCGCTTTATTGCTTCCAGCTGCTCCTGCGCCGCTAAAACGACCTTGTCCGCGTTTGCCGTATCGCAGTTTACTCTGCGATTAATGGTGTTGCGCATATCCTTTTCAATTTTCGCCTGCATAATTTCCATAGCGGAATTGGAGGCACCTATTGTGGTGAAAAAGTCTTCGATTGCCTCGGACTTTTTAAAGTACAGAAGATGGTTGCCCTTGCGTTCTGCCTCCTTAGGCGAAAAGCCCATATCCAGAAGCACGGAATACGCCTCTCGGGAAACGCTGTAATGAGTCGTGACAAGCTCCAGATGATAGCGACTCTCAGGGTCTGTCACACTGCCGCCTGCAAGAAATGCACCGCGCACAAAGGCCGCCTTACAGCAGTTTTCCTCTATTATGCCGAAATTTATGTGCAGAGACAGCGTTGATATATCACTGCCGAAGCAGTCATATATCGACGTTATCTTATCTCTGTCAGTTATGTAAAAGCTGCGCTTGCCACCGGCGTTCGCCTCCGGCAGCTTGTCAAACGCTATTCCGAATGCGCGTTTGAAAAGATGCGGAAGCCGCTCGGCGAATTCCTCGCTCGAGGTCGTTATCCTTATCTCCGAAGGTGAAAATGTGTGGCAATACAGCAAAACGCCGTAAGCCTCAGCTATGGCGCAGCATTTGCGCTCAACGCGCGGCTGGCATAGCTCGGCCTTGACTTTTGCCGAAAAGGTCATTGCTTAACCGCCTTTCGAAATATCACGGTGAATACAGGCAACATTTATATCCATACACTTGAGCTGGCCTGCCAGAGCGGATGCTACCGCAACGCTGCGGTGTCTGCCGCCTGTGCAGCCCACAGCGATGGTGAGGGTATACTTTCCCTCTTCAACATACATGGGCAGAAGATATGAAATCATATCCGCAAGCTTGTCCATAAACCCATTTGTCTCGTCAAATGAGAAAACATAGTCGCGCACTTCTGGATCCAGACCGCTGTGCGCTCTCAATCCCTCTACATAGTACGGATTGGGCAGAAATCGAACGTCAAACACAAGGTCTGCGTCAAGAGGCATTCCGTATTTGAAGCCGAACGACATGACATTGACCGTTATCGTTCTGTCCTTTCCCGAGCCGGAAAACAGAGTATGAAGCTCGTTCTGAAGCTGCCCCAAGGTCAGATATGACGTATTGATTATATAGTCGGAAACTTCTCTGATAGGCTTCAGAAGCTCCGCTTCCCTCTCAATTGCAGCCTCTATGGAGCCGCCTTTTGCAGCCAGAGGATGGGGTCTGCGTGTTTCCTTATAGCGCTTTACAATTGTTCTCTGTTCGGCTTCCATAAACAGTATTTTGTAGCCGAAATCCATCTTCTTAAGCTCGTCAAGAGCCCTGAAAACCTCGTTAAAGCCCTTTTTCTCTCGTACGTCGGTAACAAGTGCCACTTTTTCATAACGGCCCTTGGTTGCGGCGCAAAGCTCCGCAAAACGCGGAATCAGAGCGACCGGCATATTATCGACGCAATAAAAATCCAGATCCTCAAGAATGTCCGCCGCGCGGCTCTTGCCGCCGCCGGATAGTCCCGTAATAATAAGAAATTCCATAAATCTCGTTTCCCCCCTCGAAATTTACACTTTATCCTTCCTGCTTGCTTTCCTCCACCTTAGCTTTTGCCAGATCCTGCATCTGCTCCATGAAGTTTCTTTTACGCTGACGCCAGTCATCAACCAGAATCATACCCTTGGGGTATATTCTGATTTCAGGCTCAAGGGCTATCTGGCTATTTTCGTAAACCTTTTTGCGTACATTATCCAGAAGCTCAACAACATCGTCATATGTTGCGCCACCCTTATTTACAACAAAGCCCGAGTGCTTTTCGGAAACCTGTGCTCCGCCAACGGAATAACCCTTAAGTCCCGCCTCTTCGATGAGTGCGGCAGCATAACCGCCAACGGGGCGTTTGAACGCACTGCCTGCCGAAGGCATATCCAGAGGCTGGCTCTTGCGGCGCTTGTCGTTCATCTCACTCATGCGTGCGGCTATTGCCTCGGGGTCATCGGGTGTGAGCTTGAAAACGGCGCTGAGTATTGCACAGCCTGCCTGCTCAAAATTGCTGTGGCGATAAGCAAATCCGCAATCCTCGCCCTTGCATTCGCAAAGAGCCTGATCAGGCAGGTAGTACACGACAACGCTGTCGATAACATCCTTCATTTCGCCGCCGTAAGCGCCTGCATTCATAAGGATGCCGCCGCCAACGGAGCCGGGGATGCCGCTTGCAAACTCAAGTCCTGCCAGTCCGTTCTGCTGAGCAAACTGGGCAAGACGGGCAAGAGAAACACCTGCATCGGCGTAGATTGTGTTCTCTTCCTTGCCGAGGCGGATTTCCTGCAGGTTTTCCGTGCTGATAACGCATATATCCAGTCCCTCGTCCGGTATGAGTATATTAGTGCCTTTGCCGAGCATAAAGGGATATACATTGTTCATGTGCAGGTAGTAGAACACCTTGGACATATCCCAGATATCCTTCGGGGCAATATAGGCTCTTACCTCGCCGCCTATCTTAAACGAGCAGTGCTCGCTCATTTTCTCATGCTCAAGTATCTCAAGACCGGGCATGTTATCATCAATATTAACTAATGCTTTTTCAAGACCTTCCATATTACAATCCTCACTTAAAACATATTATAATCGATTGCCACATCATGGGCGGTTGCAAGTGTTTCTGCCGCGTTATAGCCCATCTTCTTCTGGCGGTTATTCATCGCCGCAAGCTCAAGAATAACGGCAAGGTTTCGTCCGGGTCTGACGGGTATTGTAACGCTGGGCACCGTAACATCCAGTATGTTCTCGGTCTCTTCAAGAAGGCCGAGACGGTCATAGGCTTTTCCGTCGTCCCATGTTTCCAGATTTACAACCAGATCAATAGCGGTTTCCGGCTTTACCGCGCCTACACCGTAGAGGTATCTTACATCGATAACGCCGACTCCGCGCACCTCCATATAGTAGCGTATAAGGTCGGGAGCCGTGCCGATAAGGCTGTTTTTATCGATCTTTTTAATATCAACGGCATCATCTGCAACGAGCCTGTGGCCTCGTTTAATGAGCTCAAGAGCGGTTTCGCTTTTGCCTATGCCCGAGTCGCCCGTAAGCAGCAGGCCTTCGCCGTGTACCTCAACAAGAACGCCGTGCATAGTCGTCCGGGGAGCAAGATGTACATGCAGAGAGCTTATGACATTGGCCATGAAGTCGGATGTGTCCTCCATGGTGGTAAAAACATTGCGGTCATATTTTCTCGCAGCCTCGAGGCATTCCGGAAACGCCACCGCACCATGGCAGATGACGAGTGCGGATATATCGTGGCTCATAAGCTCGTCGAAACATTTCCTCCGCTCCTCCTCTGACTGAAGCTCGAGGTAAGTGCTCTCAACGCGGCCGATTATCTGCAGTCTTCTCGGATCGAAATAGTTATAAAAGCCTGCAAGCTGAAGTGCCGGGCGGTTTATGTCCGCGGTAGTTAAAAGCCGCGTTTCATAATCTGCGGAAGTGCACAGCGGAACGAGATTATTCTCCTCCACTATGGTCTTCAGCTTTACGGAATATTTGCTGGCCATGGCGTTCTCCTTTTTACTTTATTATATAAATAATATCTCAACAATATATTAACCACAAATTGCTATTTTGGCAATGCTTTTCGAAGTAATATTTACATGATTGTTGCTTTTTTGAAAATTTTTCTTGCATTTATCAGGCATTTCTGTTATCATGTAAAAGCTGTTCATCAGCAAACACAAGCAAGGAGGTGCTTCAACTAATGGCAAAATGTCAGTTTTGCGACAAGGGTGTATCCTTTGGTATTCAGGTTTCCCACTCTCACAGACGTTCTAACCGTACTTGGAAACCCAATGTGAAGCGCGTCAAGGCCATTGTGGACGGAAGTCCCAAGCATGTTTACGCATGCACTCGCTGCCTTCGCAGCGGCAAGGTCACCCGCGCTGTGTAATAGTTTAATATTACCCGAAACAAGCTCGCCCAACGGCGAGCTTTTTTCGTTGTTTTTTCTCTGCCGAACGGAGGTTTATCTGTTCGCTAACTGCCTCTGTACAGATTCGGGCAGCACCAGTAATACAAATCCCATATTTAATTCGATATAAAAAGAAACCGAAGGATATAACAATCCTTCGGTTTTACTTTATTTCTTTCTCTTTCCGAAAATGCCGCTCTTTGTTTCGATGGTTTCGCCCATGCTTGCAGCGAACTGCTTAAGCTGTTCCTTCTGAGCCGCGCTCATGTTTTTCGGAACGGAAACACGCACGGAAACGAACTGGTCGCCGCGACCCGAGCCGCGCAGATAAGGAATACCCTTGCCTCTTATACGGAATACCGAGCCGGTCTGCGTGCCTTCGGGTATTGTAAGCTTGACCTTGCCGTCGAGGGTGGGAACTTCGATTTCGTCACCGAGAGCCGCCTGTGCAAAGGATATATCCTGATCAAGGTAAACGGATGTTCCCTCACGTTCAAAGCGTGCATGGGGCTGTACAATGACCGTTACGAGGATATCGCCGGCAGGGCCGCCGTTTACGCCTACATTGCCCTGTCCGCGCAGGGAAACGGTCTGGCCGTCATCAATGCCCTGAGGAATGCCGACAGTGACCTTGTGCTGACGGCGGATGCTGCCCATGCCGCGGCAGTTGTTACACGGTGTATGGATAATCTTACCCTTACCGCCGCATTTCTGGCAGGGTCCGTTGGACTGGACAACGCCAAAGGGCGTGCGCTGGGTGGTCTTTACAACGCCTGAACCCTTACAATCGGGGCAGACCTCTGCGGTTGTGCCTGCGGCACAGCCCGAGCCCTTACAGTCGGGGCACTCTTCAACGCGGGTGATATTAAGCTCTTTCTTTGTGCCGAAAGCAGCTTCCTCAAACTTTATGTTTACGGTTGCGCGTATGTTGCTGCCTCTCTGGGGCGCATTGCTGTTGCGTGCGCCGCCGAAGCCGCCAAAGCCGAATATATCTCCGAATATATCTCCAAAGTCGCCAAAACCGCCAAAGCCGCCGAAGCCACCGCCGCCAAAGCCCTGACTGGGGTCAAACGCCGCATGACCGTACTGGTCGTACTTTGCACGCTTATCCGAGTCGGAGAGGACTTCGTAAGCCTCGTTTATCTCCTTAAACTTTGCTTCGCATTCCTTGTCGCCGGGATGCAGGTCGGGGTGGTTTGCCTTGGCAAGCTTTCTGTATGCTTTTTTTAGTTCGTCCTCACTTGCGCCCTTTTCGACGCCGAGGACCTCATAATAATCTCTTTTCTCTGCCATAAAGCACTACCTCAAATATACCTCAAATGTGGGCGCACCGGGTGCGCCCACATTGTATTGAGTTTTGGATTGATTATTTCTGGTCATCGTCAACTACGGTGTAGTCTGCATCGTAGTAGTCCTGACCGTTGCCGCAGTCACCGCCGCAGTTGGGGTCGCAGCCGCCTGCTGCCTGATTGGGATCAAAGCCTGCTGCCTGTGCTGCCTGATAGAGCTTGCCGAAAACGTCGGTCAGCTCCTGAGTTGCCTTCTTGATGCTCTCAGTATCGGTGCCGGTAAGCGCGGTCTTAAGTGCGGAGAGCTTCTCCTCGATTTCGCCCTTAACCTCTGCGGGAGCCTGATCGCCCATTTCGGAGAGGGTCTGCTCAGTCTGGTAAACCATCTGATCGCCCTGATTGCGAACGTCGATCTCTTCCTTGCGCTTTGCATCTTCTGCTGCGTACATCTCAGCTTCCTTAACTGCCTTATCGATGTCTTCCTTGGACATGTTGGTGGAGGAAGTGATGGTGATATGCTGCTCCTTGCCGGTGCCGAGATCCTTTGCGGAAACGTTTACGATGCCGTTTGCGTCGATATCGAAGGAAACCTCGATCTGAGGAACGCCGCGTCGTGCCGGAGCAATGCCGTCAAGGTGGAAGCGGCCGAGGCTCTTATTGTACTGAGCCATCTCGCGCTCGCCCTGCAGAACGTTAACCTCAACGGAGGTCTGGTTGTCTGCTGCGGTGGAGAAGATCTGGCTCTTCTTGGTGGGGATGGTGGTGTTGCGCTCGATGAGCTTGGTGCAAACGCCGCCCAGAGTCTCAATACCGAGGGACAGAGGAGTTACGTCCAGAAGCAGGATGCCCTCAACGTCGCCGCCGAGAACGCCGCCCTGAATTGCTGCGCCGATTGCAACACATTCGTCGGGGTTGATGCCCTTGAAGCCTTCCTTGCCGGTGAGGGTCTTAACCATTTCCTGAACTGCGGGAATACGGGAAGAACCGCCGACCATGAGGACCTTATTGATATCGCCTGCGGAGAGACCGGAGTCGGAAAGAGCCTGCTTTACGGGGCCCATGGTCTTCTCTACGAGGTGGTGAGTCAGTTCGTTGAACTTTGCGCGGGAGAGGGTTACGTCAAGGTGCTTGGGGCCGGTTGCATCAGCAGTGATGTAAGGCAGGTTGATGTTGGAGGTGGTAACACCGGAAAGCTCGATCTTTGCCTTTTCTGCTGCTTCGCGCAGACGCTGCATTGCAACCTTATCGCCGCTCAGGTCAATGCCCTCTGCCTTCTTGAATTCCTCAACGAGGAACTTGGTGATGCAGGCGTCGAAGTCGTCGCCGCCGAGGCGGTTGTTACCTGCGGTTGCAAGAACTTCGATAACACCGTCGCCGATTTCAAGGACGGAAACGTCGAAGGTACCGCCGCCAAGGTCGTAAACCATGATCTTCTGGTCATTTTCCTTATCGAGACCGTATGCAAGAGCTGCTGCGGTAGGCTCGTTGATAATACGCTTAACATCGAGGCCTGCAATCTTACCTGCGTCCTTGGTTGCCTGACGCTGTGCGTCGGTGAAGTATGCAGGAACGGTGATAACTGCTTCGGTAACGGTCTGGCCCAGATAGCTCTCTGCATCAGCCTTCAGCTTCTGAAGAATCATTGCGGAGATTTCCTGAGGAGTGTAAGCCTTGTCGTCTATGTTTACCTTATAGTTGGTGCCCATTTCACGCTTGATGGAAGCGATGGTGCGGTCGGGGTTGGTGATAGCCTGACGTTTTGCAACCTGACCTACCATTCTTTCGCCGGTCTTTGCGAATGCAACGACTGACGGAGTGGTGCGAGCACCCTCTGCGTTTGCAATAACTACGGATTCGCCGCCTTCCATAACGGAAACACAGCTGTTGGTTGTACCGAGGTCAATACCTATAATTTTACCCATTGTTTTTTCCTCCTATGAAAAAGTGAAATTAGTATACAAATTTTATAATCAGTTCGCTACTTTGACCATAGCAAATCTTATTACCTTTTCGCCGACCTTGAAGCCCTTCTGGAAGACTTCAACGATCTCGTTTTCGCCGTAGTTTTCGTCATCGACGTGCATAACGGCGTTATGCTTTTCGGGGTCGAATTTCTGACCCTCGCTCTCAACTTCGGTTACGCCCAGCTTTTCCATGGTGGCCTTGAACTGATCCATAATCATCTCAACGCCCTTGCGGTAGGCTTCGTCGGCGGTTTCCTGCTTGAGCGCGCGTTCCAGATTATCATAAACCGGCAGGAACTTCATAAGTGTGTCGGCCTTGATGTCGGTATAAAGCGATTCGCGCTCTTTCTGACTGCGCTTGCGGAAGTTATCGTATTCAGCGGCGAGCCTTAAATACTTTTCTTTTTCTTCTTTAATGGCCTTTTCCGCTATATCCTTCAGGGATTCTTCCTTTTTGCTTTCTTTCTTTGCCTTTTTTTCTTTTTTGGCGTCAGCCTTCTTTTCGGCTTTTTCCTCAGCCTTTACTTCGGCTTCTTCGGTCTTTACTTCTTCTTTTTCTTCCATTTTATCAGTGCTCATCTATGATGTCGTCTCCCTTGATGATCAGTTTGTTATGCATACCCGACGGTGGTGCCTCGCCTCCGCCCAGGCGGCGGGAAAGTCCTTTTGCAAGGAAGCTCAGCTTTGCGGCAACCTCGGAATAATTCATTCTTGTCGGTCCTACAACGCCGATAAGGCCGCGGGTATTATCTCCCATATCGTAGCTTGCCAGAACAACCGAAGAATCCTTAAGCTCCTCGGCGGCATTTTCGGGGCCTATAAGCACCCTTACCTCGTCTGCGCCGAAGTCCTCGGCTGCCTCACCGCTTATCAGATGTCCGCCCTCGGAAAGATAGTTCATAAGCTTGTTTGCTTTGTCGGGGTCTCTGAATTCAGGCTGATTCAAAAGTCTGTTCTCACCCGTGACATAAGCGGAAACCGTTCCCTGCTCTGCCAGAGTTTCCATGGCAAAGGATGCGATAACGGAGCTCAGTCCCATCGTATCATCTGCTGCGCGTTCGGTTGAATGAATGAGCAGCGGCGTGATTCTGTCGTTTGTGATGCCGGTGAAGTTCGCATTAAACAGCGTTCCGAGCTTCTGAATCATCGGCTGATTTACCGAGACCGGAAGATGCACCAGCTTGTTCTTAACTGTATTGTTGCTCAGCATGACAACGATTATAAACGTATTTGCATCAATATAAATAAGGTCAAAGCGCTTTATCGTTGCCGGTGCGGGAGCCGCAAGAGCAAGTGCTGGATAATCGGTAAGCTGTGAAGCAATTTTGCCCACATCGGTCATCACGCTGTCAAGCTGCTGGAGCTTAAGATTTAATCTGTTATTAATATCCTCGGTCTGCTCAAGAGAAAGCTTCTGCTTTTCCATAAGCTCGTTGACGTACATTCTGTAACCCGAGGGTGTGGGAATGCGTCCTGCCGAGGTATGGGGCTGTTCGAGATAACCCATCGCGGTGAGCTCAGCAAGCTCGTTACGGATTGTGGCCGAGGAGCAGTTCAGATCCGCAAGCTGGGCAATTGCCTTGCTGCCTACGGGCTCTGCCGTTTTAATGTACTCATCCACAAGAGCCGCGAGTATTTTCTTTTTTCTGTCGCTGATACCCATCACATAGCTCCTAAAAGTCTGGCACTCGGAGTTCGCCTTTGCTGGCACTCTCTCTATCCGAGTGCTAATATAGCATTATTTTCTGCATTTGTCAAGGTTTTTATTCAAGAACTCGTGCAAATATTTATATATTTTTCTTTGCAAAATTAAAAGCTGCCGTTTTTGTGACGGCAGCTTTTATTGCTTACAATATGTTGTATCAGTTAAGGAAATCGCGGAGCTTCTTGCTGCGGGAGGGATGGCGGAGCTTGCGCAGTGCCTTTGCCTCGATCTGACGGATACGCTCACGTGTGACGTTAAACTCCTTGCCGACCTCTTCAAGGGTGCGGGTGCGTCCGTCGACTATGCCGAAGCGGAGCTCGAGAACCTTCTTCTCACGGGGAGTAAGGGTATCGAGAACTTCCATGAGCTGTTCCTTGAGCAGAGAGAAGGATGCTGCCTCGGAGGGCTCGGATGCGTCCTCATCGGGGATGAAGTCGCCCAGATGGGAATCCTCTTCCTCGCCGATAGGAGTTTCAAGGGAAACAGGCTCCTGAGCGATTTTCAGAATGTCGCGTACCTTTTCAACGGGCATGCCCATTTCTTCCGCAATCTCTTCTGCGCTGGGATCATGACCCAACTCCTGAAGAAGCTGGCGGGAAACGCGGATAACCTTGTTTATGGTTTCGACCATGTGTACGGGGATACGGATTGTGCGTGCCTGATCGGCGATGGCGCGGGTGATTGCCTGACGAATCCACCATGTTGCATAGGTCGAGAACTTGTATCCCTTAGTGTAATCGAACTTTTCAACTGCCTTGATAAGACCGAGGTTACCCTCCTGAATAAGGTCGAGGAACAGCATGCCGCGGCCGACATAGCGCTTTGCAATGGAAACGACCAGACGGAGGTTTGCCTCTGCCATGCGGCGCTTTGCTTCCTCATCGCCCTCGCTCATCTTAATTGCAAGCTCAACTTCCTCCTCTGCGGTGAGAAGAGGTACCTTGCCTATCTCCTTGAGGTACATACGAACGGGGTCGTCAATGGTGAAATTATCAACGGCAGCCTCTGTTTCCATGATCTCCTCTTCGGTGACCTCTTCAACAGCCTCGATTTCAGCCAGTTCGGGAAGCTCAACATCGTCCAGCATGGGAAGTGCATCCTCACCTGCAATGTCGATATCTATGTTGTTAGCTTCAAGAGTTTCGTAGAACTTATTGATAACTTCAGTGTCAATGCCGAGTTCTTCAAGGCACTCTATGTCCTTGGTGCTGAGCTTGCCGTTTTTCTTGCCCTTTTCGAGAAGCTCATTAAGACGTTCCTCGGGAGTCTTTACTGCTGCTTTTTCAGCCTCGACTTCTGCCTTGGTCTTACGCTTTGTGCTCTTTCTCTTGGGCTTTGTCTCTTCTTTGATTTCAATTTCTTCGTTCATTACTTCGGTTTCAATCTTTTCTGCCATGTATCTTATCCCCCATATCCTTTGGTTTCTTTTAGTCTGTTTGCAAGACCGCGAAGGTCCTCGCCGGAATTTTTAAGTCTGTTCTGCTGTTTTATTCTTTCTATGTAATCGGAAAGTGCCTTTTCGCCGTTGCGAAGCATTTCCGGCTTCTGCAGAATCGAAGCCAGAAGCGCCGCCTCCTGAGGCTCCAGCGCCGCGCCCATTGTGGCAGTGCTGATTATGCCCCCATGCTCGAACTTATCCTTTAGCACTGCGTATATCTTTGAAAGCGCCGGGGACGAAAATTCCTCGGGCTCCGGAAACTCTTTGCCCTTGAATATGCCCTGATCGAGGAACAGAAGTCTTATGATTCCCTCCTCCGCTGTCGCGGAAACAGGGTCATCATATTTAATCGACTTGTCCTTGGGCTGTATCTGCCTTTCGGGATGGGCAAGCTCCCGCTCAGAGCTTTTCTGCGCGGATTTTACCGCCCGTTTTCTCCTGCGCTTGACCTCGTCCTCAACGAGCTCGTTCGACACGCCCGCCATACTTGCAACGCGCATGGAATAAACCTGTCTTTCCACAGAGCCGGGCAGCCGCGCCACCATGTCGGAGGCTTCCTTAATAAATGCAACCTTCTGCTCATCAACGGTGAGATCGTATTTTTTCGTCACCGATTGCAAACGGTAGTCAATGTGGTTTTCGCTCTTTTCGATGAGGTTGCGGAAAGCATCTGCGCCCTTGGACTTGATAAACTCATCCGGGTCTTTTGCACCGCTTATGGTGACGACCTTGACCTTTATGTCCAGCTTTTCCAGAAGGCTGATTGCTCTCTGCGATGCCTTCTGTCCTGCGCCGTCGCTGTCATAGGCAATGACGACTTCGTTTGCGTATCTGGAGATGAGCCTTGCCTGCTCAGGCGTCAGCGAGGTTCCGAGTGATGCAACCGCAGAGTCAAAGCCCGCCTGGTGCATCATCACAACATCTATATTGCCCTCAGCAAGTATTATATATCCACTCTTCGACTTTTTAGCCAGATTCAGTCCAAAAAGATTGCGGCTCTTGTTGAACACGAGCGTTTCGGGGCTGTTCATGTATTTTGGTTCACCGTCGCCGAGAATTCTGCCGGAAAACCCTATAACGTCACCCTTGACATCTATAACGGGGAACATCAGGCGGTTGCGGAAGGTATCGTAATGGCTTCCGTTTTTACCGTTTCGGACAAGTCCCGCTTCAGCCATTTCCCGCTCTGAATAGCCCTTGGCTTTCATCGCTCTTATGAGACTGTCCCACGAATCCGGCGCGTAGCCCAAGCCGAAGCGTTTTGCCGTTGCGGGAGATATCTCACGCCGCGTCATATAGTCTATTGCAGGCTTGCCGTTGGGGCTTGAAAGGCAGCTGTAGAAAAACTTCGCCGCATCGCGGTTTAAGTCGAGCATTCTTCGGCGTTTCCGGGTTTCGGCGTTGTCCTCCTGCTCGGGCATCTGCATGCCGACACGCTTTGCGAGAAATTCAACCGCCTCGGGGAAGTTGAGCCCCTCAATCTCCATAACGAAGTTTATAACGCCGCCGCCCTTACCGCAGCCGAAGCAATGGTAAATCTGCCTGTCGGCCGAAACGGAAAATGACGGGGTCTTTTCGCTGTGAAATGGACACAGGCCAAACTGGTTAGAACCGCTTTTCTTTGTGAGCCGCACATAGCTTCCCACAACGTCTACTATATCGTTTCTTTCAATAAGCTCCTGCAAGAAGCTCTCGGAAAATGCCACGTGCGCTCACCTTCTTTCTTACTATAATAATTAATCTTATTTGACAGTCCATGCGGCGGGAATAAATATCTCGCCGTATTTTTCCATGGCATAACCATCGGTCATACCGGAAACATAGTCGCAGACCGCGCGGTCAATTCCCTCGCGCGCTACAATATCCTGTAAATCATTAGGGAGATGCCACGGGTGCTTTGTATAGTATTCAAATATGCCGCCGAGAATTCCCTCGACCTTGCTCTCTTCGCTTTTCGCAATGGGATTGGTGTAGACATCCGAATACATAAAGCTGTGGAAGGTATCCACCGCCTCCTGCATGGATTCAGACATCTTGATCTCGCCATCGGTGCTGTTTGCGATTATATCCGTTATTATGGAATTAATCCTGACGCTGTTGCGGTCGCCGCAGCGGGTACGGACAATCATGGGAACCTGCTCGGGCTTCAGTATACCCGCACGAATTGCGTCATCAAGGTCATGGTTTATGTACGCAACACGGTCGGCAAGGCGAACACAGGTCGCTTCAAGCGTATCGTCGGGCGCGCCGTGGGTGTGGTTAAGAATGCCCATACGGGTCTCATAGCAAAGATTCAGTCCTCTGCCGTCACGCTCCAGCCTATCTACAACGCGCAGGCTCTGCTCATAGTGCTTAAAGCCGCCCGAATAAATATTGGCAAGCGCTCTCTCGCCCGCATGGCCGAAGGGCGTATGTCCGAGGTCGTGTCCGAGTGCAATGGCTTCCGCCAGATCCTCGTTGAGCTCAAGCGCTCTGACAATAGTTCTCGCAATTCGTGATACCTCAAGGGTGTGGGTAAGTCTTGTGCGGTAATGGTCACCCTCGGGCTGGAGGAAGACCTGAGTCTTATGCTTAAGGCGGCGGAAAGATTTTGAATGTGTTATCCTGTCAATATCTCTCTGGAAGCAGGTGCGCACCTCATCCTCGGCTTCGTCCGTGGGACGGCCCTTTGAGTTCTCCGAAAGCACGCCGTATTTACTTATGAGAAGTCGCTCTGCCAGTTCTCTGCGCTGTCTCGGATTAGGCATAATTCCCTCCAAAAATATAAAGGTATCAAACTGTGTCTGATACCTTTATACGACGAAACTTTTTATTTCCCTTTATTTTTTTCAAATTAATTTCATTTTATTTTTACGGGCATGAATTCCTCGCCGCAGACAAGGGCTGTGCAAGCTCCTGCGGTCACATCGGTTATGCGAAGAGAAAACTCCTCTGCCTTTTCTTCGGGAACAAGCAGCTTAAGTGTGACTGCAGCACCATATTCGGTGTCAGTTACGATGCCGCCGATGTTTGTGCATTCAAGCTTCAAGCGCTCGGCGATGGAATATGCGCAGGGCAAATCCATCTTGGCCCAGCGGCGCACAACGGCAACGCCCGCCGCATCGAGAGCGTCCTTTGCGCTTTTCGTATATGCACGCAAAAGTCCGCCCGCGCCCAGCAAAACGCCGCCGAAATAGCGGGTCACAACGCAGACCACATTCTCAATCCCCTCACGTTTGAACACTTCGAGCATGGGGATGCCTGCGGTGCCCTGAGGCTCTCCGTCATCGGAATAGCGCACCGCGCCGTCCTTTATTATGTAGCACCAGCAGTTGTGCCGGGCATCATAGTATTTCTTTTTCATCTCCGAAACAAAAGCCTTGGCTTCTTCCTCGGTCTCCACCATGCGGACATGACCGAGAAATTCGGAGCGCTTTTCAACAAAGCTTGCCTCGCCCGATGAGGCGGGAATGAAATATTCGCTCAATCTTCCCAGTCCTCCTTAGGCTCAACATAGTCGGGAATATACTTTTTAACTTTGCCGAAGACCTCGGGCGGCACGATGACCTCAGCCTCGATGCCTTCGTCGGTGTATTCCATCTTAACAACGGAAGCTTCTCTGTTTATGAGGTCGGTGATTCCCGCATCGGAATAGGGAATCTTCAGAGTAACATGGTGGCTGCCTCGGTCAAGTATTCCGGAAAGCTTATCTACGAGAGCCTTGACGCCCTCACCACTCTTTGCGGAAAGGCAGACTATATCTTCGCCGTGGGGCAGGATGCCAAGGTAGGCATCGCACTTATTGAAAACTCTGATGCAGGGTGTTTTTTCCGCGCCCAGCTGATTTATGAGCCCGTCAACGACCTTTGCCTGCTCTTCCCAGTCGGGGTTTGAAATATCGATTACATGGAGCAGAACATCTGCGTAAGAAAGCTCTTCGAGAGTAGCCTTGAACGCCTCAACAAGATGATGGGGAAGCTTGCGGATAAAACCGACGGTATCGGAAATCAGCACCTCAGTGAAATCATCGATACGCAGCTTGCGCGTTGTGGTGTCCAGGGTGTCAAACAGTCGGTTGTTTGCGGGAATGTCGGAGTCGGTCAGGCAATTTAAAAGCGTGGACTTGCCTGCATTTGTATAGCCCACGAGGGCAACAACGGGGACAGAGTTTTTCTCGCGCTGACGGCGCTGAGTGCTTCTCACCTTTCTGACTGCGGCAAGCTCTTCCTCTAACTTCTGAATTTTTCTGCGGATGTGGCGGCGGTCGGTTTCAAGCTGAGTTTCGCCGGGGCCTCGGGTACCGATAGGCGATGAGCCGCCGGATGCGGTCTGACGCACGAGGTGGGTCCACATACCGGTGAGTCGGGGCAGCAGATATTTATACTGCGCAAGCTCAACCTGAAGCTGGCCTTCTCGCGTCTGGGCCCGCTGAGCGAAAATATCCAGAATAAGTCCCGAGCGGTCGAGCACCTTCACGCCCAGATCCTCGGACAGCACCCGCATCTGGGACGGTGAAAGCTCGTTATCGAAAACCGCAAGGTCAATATCGTTCATGTCTATAAACGCTTTCAGCTCTGCCACCTTGCCGTCGCCGATGAAGCTTCTCGGCTCGGGTGTCGGACGGTTCTGTATAAGCATGCCCACAGTCTCGCCTCCCGCAGTTTCAACAAGAGCCTTGAGCTCCTCCATGGAAACCTCGGTGGAGCGCTCGGACGGGTCCATGCTGCTTGCTGAAAGTCCCGCAAGCACCGCGCGTTCTATTTTAATCTCGTTATTTTCCATAACATATCACCATATGCGTTTAATTATTCGTTTTCAGCTATTATACCACAAAAACGGCAAAAGACCACATCTTTTGATGTGGTCTTTAAAATGTAATCTCAAATTACTTAATGCCGTACTTCTTGTTGAACTTATCAACACGACCGCTGGTATCAACGAGCTTCTGCTTGCCGGTGTAGAAGGGATGGCACTTGGAGCAGATTTCAACGGTGATGCCCTGACGGGTAGAACCGGTCTCGATGGTTGCGCCGCATGCGCACTTGATAACGGTGGGCTGGTAATTAGGATGGATTCCTTCCTTCATGGTACATATCTCCTCAATCATAGGCTGTCTTGATTATGCAAGGCATGGTTACAAGACGCAAAGTGAATTGTAGCACAAGAATTATTGAATTGCAAGTGTTTTTTACAACTTTATTACAACTTCTTCCCCTGCGTCGAGGAAGTACAGAACGCATTCCTTAACGGGCTTGCCTGTAATGCGCTTTGCGGCTATTGCGTAGGCTCTCACCTGACCTGCGTAGACC
>R21__coassemble_714_pt1 | contig 25939 bp, 24 predicted proteins | sample R21__metabat2_low_PE_019 | metagenome-assembled genome bin R21 | reverse complement strand
CATGATTAAACAGTTTTTTATATTTCACTGTCTCTCATAAAGGGAGCATATCAATACGAGCTGCGGGGATTTCTTTTTTATTCGGTTCTCAGTGCAACAACGGGGTCTTTGTTTGCCGCAACGCGGGAGGGGATAAGTCCTGCGGCGACAGTGAGAAGCATGCTTATTGCAACAAGCGCTATGGCAGCCCCGACGGGGAGTACCGCGTTTATTGAATAGATGTTTGTTAGCTTGTGCACTATTGCATTTATGGGCAGACACAGCAGAAGTGTTGTCAGTATGCCGATTAAGCCTGCTGCCAAACCTACAATAACGGTTTCGGCGTTGAATACACGGGAAATATCCTTCTTCGATGCGCCGATAGCACGGAGTATGCCGATTTCCTTCGTGCGTTCCAGAACGCTGATGTAGGTGATAATTCCTATCATAATGCTTGAAACGATAAGGCTTATTGCAACGAAGGCGATAAGAACATATGAAATGACATTAATTATTGTAGTTACGGAGCTCATGATGAGCGCAACATAGTCTGTGTAGCTTATCTGATCTTCTTCATCCACACCGGAGTTGTAATCCTCGATTATCTCCGCGACTGCATCCTTATCCGCGAAGGTGGAAACATAGATGTTAACTGCGGAGGGGGAGTCAAGGTCGACATAGCCCAGCTTCAGGAGATTGCCATCAAGGGAGGACTTTGAGAATGCCTCGGGGATGAATTCATCGTAAATCATCTTGTAGCCATCGGTGGTGAAGTAGCAGTTATTGAAGGCTTCAACAAGGCTTGAGGTGGGCATGGAGCTGAGAGTTGAGCGCATCTGCTCTCCGTATTGCTCGGATATCTGCGCACCGATCATCTCGCGCATATAGGAGAACAGTGTTTCGTCATCCATGGCACTGAGCATGTCGGCGTACTCGGGATAATCGTTCAGAACGGTCTTTTCAATATCCTCGCGGCTTACATTGCCAAGCTGTTCGTCAATGATGGAATCAATATAGCTTTCAGAGGGAACGCAGGTGTAAGCAATATAAATTTCGGCCTTTTCCTGATCACTGAGAGTTGCAAAGTAGTCCTTTACAATCTGCACGATTTCTTCGTCAGAGGGGATTGAATCCTCCTCCTTGAAGGGCAGACCGGTGAAAATGTCGGTGTCGGGGCTTGCAAGCTGCTGCTTTACAAGGTCGCGGGTTTCGGTTTCCGCAATGACCTGGTTTGTCAGAGCCTTTGTGTAACCGAGTGCGCCGGTCATCATGCCGCTGACGGCGTCATCGTTCTGGCGGATTACGCCGACAATTTTCAGCTTCATTGCATTGTTGTAAAGGGTTTTAAGGCCCAGATCATCGTCGCCGATGTTAATGTATTCGCCGCTCTCGGGGTCCTTCTGATAGCAGTCAGCGGGAATAATGAGTCCGAATTCCTTCTTGCATATGTCGGCATAGCTCCAGCTTTCAACCTTGGTTTCACCCTTTGCTTTGCCCGTCATATAGTCGGTCATGACGCTGAGCATATCATTTGAGGATTTAAGCCCCAGAGCGTAGAGAACAAGGTCGGATACCTCGTTGTTTTCGTCAACAATCAGAACGATTTCATCGTAATTCTGCGGCCATGTGCCGTAAAGCACATCATACTGCTGTTTTACAAGGTCGCTTATAAGCTCGCCGTTATCGCCCTCAAGCATTTCCTGCCAGACCATTATCTGTGACGAGTTTTCCGTTTCGGCTGTGCTGCCCATGCTTGCGGCATATGAGTCGGCTGCAGAGCCTGCCTCTTCGCCGATGATGCCGTTGCGCATTGACATCATAAGCGCCATGGGGTCGGATTTGACTATCTTACCGTCAGCATCGGTCGTGTATAGATTAAGAGCGAGGTTGTAGGCATACTGGATGCTGGTGACATGATCGGCGAGATCGGTCTCGGCCTTTTCGCCCTGCTCTCTGTCAAGGAAGGTCTTAAAATCGCGAAGGTTGTTGGTTTGAACCTCGGCGTTTGTCATGCTTTCCATCATGTCATACATGACGGTATTTGAATAAACCGCGTCGTCGTCGTGCTGGTTTTCGGAGTTTTCCGCATTAATACCCATGAGCGAGCTCATGAGCGCAGACATATCAACCGATTCCGCCATTATTGATATGGGGTAGGAGGATAAGGTGTCCTCCTGAATTCTGTCGATATAGTTGTTGACACCCGTTGAGATGGAAAGGATAAGAGCGATGCCGATTATACCGATGCTTCCTGCGAATGAGGTGAGCAGTGTGCGGCCCTTTTTAGTCATGAGGTTGTTCAGCGACAGGGAAAGGGCGGTTACATAGCTCATGGCTGTCTTTTTGAACGAAGTGCCGCTGCTCTTAACGCTTTCGCCGCCCTCGTAAGGCTGGCTGTCAGCAGTGATAATACCGTCCTTGAGACGGATGATACGGGATGCGTATTCCTCAGCAAGATCCGGGTTGTGCGTTACCATGATAATGAGCTTATCCTTGGAAATCTCCTTCAGAATGTCCATTATCTGAACGCTGGTCTCCGAGTCGAGTGCACCCGTAGGCTCATCAGCAAGAAGAATGTCGGGGTCGTTAACAAGTGCGCGGGCTATGGCAACGCGCTGCATCTGACCGCCTGACATCTGATTGGGCTTCTTTGTGAGCTGATCGCCCAGACCCACCTGCTCGAGAGCCTTGACCGCACGCTCGCGGCGCTCAGCCTTTGAAACGCCCGAGAGTGTAAGCGCAAGCTCTACGTTTGAGAGAACAGTCTGGTGGGGAATCAGGTTATATGACTGGAAAACAAAACCGATGGAATGGTTTCGGTAGCTGTCCCAGTCGCGGTCGGTGAAGTCCTTTGTTGACTTTCCGTTTATGACAAGGTCGCCGTCCGTATAGCCGTCAAGACCGCCGATTATATTAAGGAGCGTTGTCTTGCCGCAGCCGGAATGGCCGAGAATAGCAACGAATTCGCTCTCGCGAAACTCAAGGTCTATGCCTTTGAGCGCGTGAACGGATTCATCGCCGACAGCGTAATCCTTAGTAATACCTTTTAGTTTGAGCATTGAAATAGTCCTTTCAAGTTACCACATATATAATAAGTAATTATCAGCTAATTCACAGCTAAAGTCAATAGACAACACAAAAAGTTCACATTATTAAAATAAAAAGGACTTCGCATAAGCAAAGTCCTTTAATGGCACCCACGAGAGGATTCGAACCTCCGACCTACCGCTTAGGAGGCGGTCGCTCTATCCAACTGAGCTACGTAGGCATGTGAAAGTATTTTAAACCATGGGATTTTAAATGTCAAACAAAAAGGAGTGAGGATGGCTCACTCCTTTTTCATTTTAGTACTGTATCATAAAATGCTGTGGCTTTGGTCGGTATTTAACGCCCGAGACCAAGCCGACCGCGGCAAACAAGGTAACGATTGACGAGCCGCCGTAGCTTATGAAGGGCAAAGTAATACCGATAACGGGGGTGATACCGATGCACATTCCGATATTGATAAAGGTCTGGAATGTAAGTGCCGCGGCAACGCCGAAGCAGATAAGCATACCGAAGGTGCTGCCGGATTTTATGCCTACAACACAGCAACGGATGATTATTACGAGCAGAAGCACGATAATGAGAATACAGACTATCATGCCCATTTCCTCGCCGATTGAAGCGAAGATACAGTCAGTGTGCTTTGCGGGCAATGCGCTGGACTGGGTTTTGATGCCTTCACCATAGCCTACGCCCGTAAGCCTGCCGGAAGCAAGGGCGGATTTACTCTGCACCGTCTGCCATGTAATGCCGTTGCCGTCGGGGTCGACGATTTCCGGAGCATACGGCGCGATGATACGCTGCTTCTGATAGTCGTGGAGAACGAAGTTCCATGCAAGGGGAATGAATGCCGCCATTACCGCTGCCGCAAGCCCCATCCAATACCATGCAACTCCCACGGCAATGAGCATTACCGCGAAAATTGCGAAGAGGATAAGGGCACTGCCGAGGTCGGAAGTAACACCGACGACCAGAACGAACAGAGCACCCCAGTGTACTGCAAGCTGAAAAACACCTTTGAAATCGTTAATCTGGCGCTTTTCCTTAAGGTAAGACATGTGCTTGGCCATGAGGACGATAAAGATTATCTTTGCAATTTCGGAGGGCTGGACACCGATGCTGCCGAATCGCAGCCATGCTTTGTTGCCCGTGCCGTCATCATGACCGAAGGGGATGAGTATAAGAATGATAAGCGCATTGAAAACACAGAGATATACCCATTTATCGGCAATCAGGTCGGGGTCGATATATGTGAACAGCACATATGCGCCTATGCCGAGGAAAAGCGAGAAGGTCTGTACTATGACAAACTTACTCGAGCCGAAAGACAGCGTAGCGCTGCGGATGGCTACTATTCCTACCAGAGTTGTTATGATACAAGTGACGAGCAGAAACATATCCGCGCGTTTGGTAAAATCTTTTACCATGGCGGAAAACTTTTTAGTATTGATAATTTCCACCGTCCTTTCTTATAAGCTGAGTAATTTACAAGCAAAATGTATTTTAACATATAATTTCTCTTTACGCAACGGCTTAGATTATGGTATAATTCTTTTTTAGAAATGAAATTATTGTGAACGGAGAGGGAAGATGCGGACTTTTATCAGCCACAGCGAACAGGAAACTGAAAAAATCGGCGAGGAATTTGCATCTGAAGTCGGCAAGGGCACGGTTCTTGCCATGTACGGCGACCTTGGCGCAGGCAAAACCGCGTTCGTCCGCGGCCTTGCAAAAGGCATGGGACTCAAGGCGCGCGTATCAAGCCCCACGTTCACCATTGTTAACGAATACTGCGGCGAAAGAGAGCTCATACATTTTGACATGTACAGGCTTTCAAGCGCCGATGAGCTTTTTGATATCGGCTGGGAGGACTATCTGGCCCGCGGAGCTGTCTGCGCCGTTGAATGGAGCGAAAATGTTGAAGATGCCTTTGACGGTACGGAAACGGTTCTTCGCTTTGAAAAGCTCTCGGATACCGACCGCAAGATAAGCGTACAGGAAGGCAGAAAACAATGCTGATACTCGCAATTGAATCCTCGGCAAAAGCCGCATCGGTTGCTCTGCTCGAAGACAAAGAGCTAATTGCACAGTATAACCAGTGCAGCGGACTTACACACAGCCGCACCTTGCTTCCGATGCTTGAGGATATGCTTAAGAATACCGAAAAAAAGATATCCGATGTTGATCTCATTGCCGTTGCCCACGGCCCCGGTTCATTTACGGGAATACGCATAGGCGTTTCCACGGTAAAGGGACTTGCATGGGCAGGAGAGAAAAAATGTGTCGGAGTTTCCACGCTCGAAGCCATGGCATGGCACGGCGTATCCCGCGGCGGACTTATCTGCCCCGTGATGGATGCACGCCGCTCACAGGTCTACAACGCGCTGTTTGAAATTGCAGACGGCAAGCCCATTAGACTCTGCGAGGACAGAGCAATAGCTCTTGAAGACCTCTGTGCCGAACTCAAGGAGAAAAACTGTCCCGTATGCCTCGTAGGCGACGGCGCAAGGATAAGCTATGATTTCCTCAGCAAGCAGGGAATTGAATGCTTTGTTGTTCCGGGAAATCTTGTCAATCAGAGCGCATGGGGCGTCGGTATGGCTGCACAGGAGCACGAGGCAGGCACTGCCGATGACCTGCTTCCCGTATACCTCCGCCTTTCTCAGGCAGAGCGCGAAAGACAGGCAAGAGTTTTTCAAAACGGCTGAAGCGCTTAAAAAGCTTGAATGTCGGCATTGTACAGCTCTTAATGATTTAAGTAGCGGCAATTAAGTTTACATAATACATAAAACGCAAAAATATTAATATAGATTGGAGAATTAATATGAGCAAAGTATGCGTATTTGACCATCCCCTTATACTGCATAAGCTGTCCATCCTGAGAGAAACAGGCACATCTGTCAAGGAGTTCCGCGAGCTCATAAGCGAAATCGCAATGCTTATGTGCTATGAGGCAACCCGCGATCTGCCTCTCGAGGAAGTTGAAATCGAGACCCCCGTTGCAACTGCAAAGGTAAAGCGTATCGCAGGCAAGAAGCTTGCTATCGTTCCCATTCTTCGTGCAGGCCTCGGCATGGTTGACGGTATGGTAAGCATGATGCCCAACGTAAAGGTTGGCCACATCGGTCTGTTCCGTGACCCCGAAACACTCGATCCCGTAAAGTACTACTACAAGATGCCCCCCGATATCGAGGAGCGCGACGTTATCGTTGTTGACCCCATGCTGGCAACCGGCGGCTCTGCTTCCGCAGCTATCCAGTTCCTTAAGGACGACGGCGTAAAGCATATCAAGCTCATGTCCATCATCGGCGCACCCGAGGGCGTTGAGCGTATGCAGCAGGATCATCCCGATGTTGACATCTATGTTGCAGCTCTGGATGACCACCTTAACGAGCACGGCTACATCGTTCCCGGTCTGGGCGATGCAGGCGACCGTATCTTCGGTACCAAGTAATACTGATCATACATGAAAAAGGACACTTCTTTTGAAGTGTCCTTTTTGCTATTTATATCTGGCCGAGTGATGAGATTATTGCTTTCTTATAATCGATGAATTCCTTTGTGAGAGTGAATTCAGTACCCCTCGGCTTCGGGAAATCTATTACGAACTCATTTGTGATTTTTCCCGGGGTTTCGGAGAGAATATAGATCCTGTCGGAAAGAAGTATTGCTTCATCAATGTCGTGTGTTACGAACAGAGTGGACAGCTTTATTTCTTCCATAATCTTCAGATACCATACATGAATTGCGCTTTTTGTTATGGTGTCAAGTGCGCTGAAGGGCTCATCGAGCAGAGCAACGCCCTGTGATGAAAGATAGGTGCGCAGAAATGCTGCTCTCTGCTTCATGCCGCCAGAAAGCTGAGCGGGATAAAGCTTTTGTGTTCCGTCAAGTCCGAACTGCTCGAACAGGGGAGAGGCAAGCGCTCTTGCGTCCTTCTTTTTCATGCCCTTCTTTATTACGAGAGGCAGACAAACATTGTCGAGTATGGTGTAGTATGGAAGAAGAAGGTCCTTCTGGAGCATATAGCTTATCTCGCCGGGCACACCGGTTATCTCCTTGTCGTCCAGAAAAACCGCACCGCTATCGGGAGTGTGAAGTCCTGAAATTATATTGAACAGCGTGGTTTTACCGCTTCCGCTGACACCGAGAAGACATACTATCTCGCCTTCGTGAAGCTCAATGGAGATGTTATCGAGAACAGCTTTCTCGCCGAAGCTCTTGGAAATATTTTCAGTACGAAGGATGCCCATGCTTATGACAGGTAATCGTTGGAATAGCCGGTACCGGCGGGAAGCTCAACGGAGATAAGACCGTTGTCCCAGAGCCATGCGTAGAAGCCGTCCCAACGCTCGGGAGAGATAACGCCCCAGCTTTCTGCATCAGCGACATACTGTTCGGAAATCCACTTCTGGCTTTCGGTAACAAGCTCGAGGGAGTCGTTGAGAGAACCGGTTGTATCACCTGCAACGAGAATCTTTGCTGCTTCTTCGGGATTCTCGATAGCAAATTCATAACCCTTCTTGGTTGCTGCAAGGAATGCCTTTGCTGTATCGGGATCGTCTTTCAGGAAATCGTTGTTTGCAATGAGAACGGGAGTGTAGTAGTCAAATACTTCGTCTTTCTCAGCAAAGTTGATGAAATCAAAGTCAAAGCCGACGAGCTTTGCATTGATGGCACCCCAGCCGTAGAATACCCAGATTGCGTCTGTGTCGTGATTGCGGAGAGCGCCTGCTTCGTCTGTGATGACGTTGGGGATGAGATTTACCTTGGAGAAATCGCCGCCGTCATCGGAAACGATCTTTTCAAGCATTGCAAGCTCAGTGGGGCTTTCCCATGTGGAGTAGGTCTTGCCTTCCATGCCCTTGGGGGTGTCCATTCCTTCGCCCGCTCTGGAAATGATGCCGGAGGTGTTATGCTGGAGAATAGCAGCAACTGCGGTAACGCCGAGGGGAGAATCGCTTGTGAAGGAGGGTGCGAGAGTATCCTGTGCGTCGATGGCAAACTGAGCCTCTCCGGATGCGCACATCAGAGCAGCGCCGTTCTCGGGGGGCTGAACGATGTTGACCTTAAGGCCGGCTTCCTCATAGTAGCCCTTTTCTGCCGCGACATAAAGACCGGTGTGGTTTGTGTTGGGAGTCCAGTCAAGGCAAACGGTGATCTCTTTGAGATCTGAATCTGTGTCTTTCTTATCTGCGCCGCAGCCCGCAAATACAAAAACGGATGCAAGCACGAGAAGGATTGCAATAAATCTTTTCATTTTCTATCTCCTGTTTTTTTTATTATTTTTTGTTATCCCACGGCATACATGCTTTTCTCAGAAGAGTTATGAGCAGCATAAGCAAAAGGCTTATCACCGAAATGAAGATGATAATGGCAAACATTTTATCAAATGCGTATGCTTTCTTAACTCTTGTCATATATACGCCGAGACCTTCAAAGCCGCCGAGCCATTCGGAAATGACCGCGCCGACAACGGCGTATGATGCGGATACCTTGAGGCCTGAGAAGAAGTGTCCCATGGCAGAGGGCAGCTTAATGTAGCGGAATATCTTCAGCTTTCCGCCGCCCATGCTTCTGATAAGGTTTACCGAGTCTTCATCCACGCTCATAAATCCGTCAAGAAGAGAGACGGCTATGGGGAAGAATGTCGTTATAACAACGAGAACGATTTTCGGAGCCATGGAAAAGCCCATCCAGAGGACGAGAAGCGGAGCTATCGCTATTGTCGGGATGGTCTGGGTTATTACGAGAATAGGATACAGCGCCTTGTACATAAAATGGAATCTGTCCATTATTATGGCTATAACGAAAGCAAGAGCTGTGCCTATAAGAAGACCATACAGCGCTTCCTGCAAAGTTACCGCAGCGTGGCCCATGATAATCGGAAAGTCTCCGATGAATGCTTTAACAACCTTCACGGGGGAAGGGAGCATATAAGCGGGAACGATCTCGCCCTCGCCGACGAAAAGCCATATTCCTATAATGACTGCCAGCGATATGAAAGGAGCGAGCTTACTGGTGATGTTTTGTGACTTTTTTGTCAATTGTTAAGACACCGCCTTCGGGTTTATATACGATCTTAACGTAAGCGCTTACAGAAGGGCAGCCTGCATTGATTGCGATTTTCTGGCACTCTTTAACGATGTCCATAAGCTGATCGTAATCGTCACCCTCTATAGTGGTTTCGAAAGGTCCGACATAGCAGTTCAGGCCCGTGCTCTTGATGTAGGCGATTACTTCATCAACAACTCTGATGAGTTCTTCGTCGTTATCAACGCTGGGAAGAACCTGGATTGCAACACTTGCTGTCATTTTTACAGCCTCCTATAATAAAAAAATCGCCACGGATAATCGTGGCGAAAAAGTCTTTATGGATCAACTTCCTACGTCGGCATTATCCGAATCAGGTCATAGGGTCAAAGACGAGTTATAGTCTTACTCTCAGCCGAATTTCTTCAGCACCCCTGTTTACTTTTCATAATCGGAACAGATGCTATGTTCCGTGGCGTTGCAGATATGCTAACACCTGACGGGCAATTTGTCAATATTTCCGCAGGTTTTTTAATTACTCGTCAAGCTTGAGGACAGCGAGGAATGCTTCGGTGGGTATGGAAACCGTACCCAACTGACGCATTTTCTTCTTGCCCTCTTTTTGCTTCTCCAGCAACTTCTTCTTACGGGTGATGTCGCCGCCATAGCACTTTGCAAGAACATCCTTGCGCATTGCCTTTACAGTTTCGCGGGCGATAATCTTGCCGCCGATTGCCGCCTGAATGGGAACCTCAAACAGCTGACGGGGGATATTATCCTTGAGCTTTTCGCAAAGCTTTCTTGCTCTGCCGTAGGCCTTGTCCTTGTGGGCGATGAAGCTGAGTGCATCAACCTGATCGCCGTTGAGCAGAAGGTCAACCTTGACAAGCTCGGAGGGCTTATAGTCGCTCAGCTCATAGTCGAGGGAGGCATAGCCCTTTGTACGTGCTTTAAGAGTATCGAAAAAGTCGTAAATGATCTCGTTGAGGGGCATTTCATATCTCAGCTCGACAAGATGAGAGTCGAGATACTGCATATCCTTGTATTCGCCTCGTCTGTCCTGACAGAGGGGCATGATGTTGCCGACAAACTCGTTGGGAGTTATGATGCTGACCTTTACATAGGGCTCCTGCGCCTCAAGAATTGTGGCGGGGTCGGGGTAGTTATGGGGGTTGTCAACCATGACTATGCTATCATCGGTCTTTATTACCTTATATATAACTGATGGGAGCGTGGTGACAAGATCAAGGTCAAATTCACGTTCAAGTCGCTCCTGAATGACCTCCATGTGGAGCATTCCGAGGAAGCCGCAGCGGAAGCCGAAGCCGAGTGCAACGGAGCTTTCGGGCTCAAAGGAGAGTGATGCGTCATTGAGCTGCAGCTTTTCGAGAGCATCACGCAGGTCGGGGAATTTGCTTCCGTCCTCTGTGTAAATGCCGCAATATACCATGGGGCGTGCAGGGCGGTAGCCGGGGAGAGCCTCGGCGCAGGGGTTTGACGCCGTGGTAACGGTGTCGCCAACCTGAGTATCCGCGACATTTTTAATTGATGCGGTAAAGTAGCCGACATCGCCCGCACAGAGCTCATCGCAGGGCTCAAGACCTATGGGACGCATATGGCCGACTTCAAGAACGCTGTACTTCGCGCCGGTGGACTTCATAAGCACCTCGGTGCCTTTTCTGATTCTGCCGTCGAACAGACGCATAAAGACGATAACACCGCGGTAACTGTCGTACTGGCTGTCGAAAATGAGCGCCTTGAGCGGAGCTTCCGCATCGCCTGAGGGAGCGGGGACATTCTGAACGATATCCTCGAGAACGGACTCGATATTAATGCCGTTTTTCGCGCTGATCTCGGGAGCATCCATTGCGAGGATGCCTATGATATCCTCAATCTCCTGCTTTACGCGCTGAGGATCTGCCGCAGGCAGGTCAATTTTATTGACAACGGGGAGAATTTCAAGATTAGCGTCGAGAGCCAGATAGGTGTTTGCAAGAGTCTGAGCCTCAACACCCTGAGATGCGTCAACAACAAGCACTGCGCCTTCGCATGCGGCGAGAGAGCGGGAGACCTCGTAGTTGAAGTCAACATGTCCCGGAGTGTCTATGAGGTTGAGCACATAGGTCTCGCCGTCTTTTGCTCTGTAATTAAGACCGACGGCTCTTGCCTTTATGGTTATTCCGCGCTCACGCTCCAGATCCATGTTATCGAGGATCTGGTCCTCCATGATGCGCTGCTCAACAGCACCGCAGATCTCAATGAGACGGTCGGATAATGTGGACTTGCCGTGGTCAATGTGCGCGATTATTGAAAAGTTTCTGATGTGATCCTGATTAATCATCGGTGTACCTCTCAGGTAAGTTCATTGAGGGCATCCTCGGCCTTGTTTGCGAGGATTTTCATCTCGTTGATGAAGGCTTTGGCAATATCTGCGGAGTGGTCGTTGCCATCGGGATTCTGGGAACGGCCCAGAATATAGTCCGCCGTAACTCCGTAATAGTCGCAGACGCGGCATACGAAGTTGAGTCCCGGCTCTCTTGCGCCGTTTTCGTAGTGGCTCAGAAGTGCCTGACTTATTTTAAGGTCTGCGGCAGCCTTGCGCTGGCTCAGACCTTTTCTGCGTCTTAACTCGGAAAGAGTTGAGGCGAAAGTTCTTTCATTATCCATAATATATATACATTCCTTGTTTAAGTTGATTACAGCCTGTATATTATACTTAGCAATTTGCAGTTTGTAAATAGAAATTAACCTAAATACTTGAAAAAATTTTACGGTAGTGTTAAAGTGTCTTTGGTTAAAAACAAATAACAACGGAGGAACACATAAATGTTCGAAAATTTAGTAGAAATTCTTAAGAACGATCCCCGCAAGATAGTATACACCGAGGGTCACGATGCACGTATTCTCGAGTCTGCTGCAAGACTCAAGAAGGAAGGTTTCCTTACCCCCATCCTTATCGGTAATGTTGACGTAGTTAAGGCAGAGGCTGCAAAGGGCGGCTTCGATATCGAAGGTCTGGAAATCATCGATCCCGAAACCTACGAAGGCATGGACGAGATGGTAGACACCATGGTAGAGCTCCGCAAGGGCAAGATGACTCCCGAGGATTGCCGCGCAAACCTCCTCAAGGGCAACTACTTCGGCACCATGCTCGTTAAGATGGGCAAGGCAGACTGCCTCCTCGGCGGCGCAACCTACTCCACCGCAGATACCGTACGTCCCGCACTTCAGCTCGTTAAGACCAAGAAGGGTGCACACCTCGTATCCTCCTGCTTCATTATGATCCGCGACGACGAGACTCTGGCAATGGGCGACTGCGCAATCAACATTGACTATCAGGATACCGTCGACAAGGAAGGCAACGTAACCTTCACCGCAGCTCAGAAGCTGGCAGAGGTTGCAGTTGCAACCGCAGAGACCGCAAAGGTCTTCGGCGTTGACCCCAAGGTAGCAATGCTTTCTTACTCCACCAAGGGTTCCGGCAAGGGTGCAAATGTTGACCTCGTCCGCAACGCAACCGAGGAAGCTAAGAAGCTCGCTCCCGAGCTCAAGATTGACGGCGAAATGCAGTTCGACGCAGCAGTTTCTCCTGTTGTCGGTCAGCTCAAGTTCCCCGGCAGCCCTGTTGCAGGCTATGCAAACACCTTCATCTTCCCCGAAATCCAGTCCGGCAACATCGGCTATAAGATCGCAGCTCGTCTGGGCGGCTTCGCAGCATACGGTCCCATTCTTCAGGGTCTGAACGCACCTATCAACGACCTGAGCCGCGGCTGCAACGCAGAAGAAGTTTACCAGATGTCTATCATCACCGCTGCACTCAAGTAATCACATATTACGGCTCTTTTGCGCCGTGAGCGCTTAATCGGCGATATATACATAAATAATAAGAAAGGCAGGGTCAGAAGCCCTGCCTTTTTTCAAAGGTGACATTATGGACAGAGAATATTACATGAATATGGCACTGGAGCTTGCGCAGGAGGCCTTTGATGCCGACGAAGTTCCCGTGGGCTGCGTGATCGCCGACAAAAACGGCAAGATAATCGGCAGTGGACGCAACCGCAGGGAAGAGACAAACGATGCCTGCTCCCACGCAGAGCTTGAGGCAATACGTGCAGCCTGTGAAAGTGTGGGCGACTGGCGGTTGAGCGACTGCAGCATATATGTAACGCTGGAGCCTTGCCCGATGTGCGCGGGAGGTATAATTAACTCGCGCATTCCAACAGTTATCTACGGCGCAAAGGACGAAAATACAGGCTCCTGCGGAAGTGTAATAAATCTCTTTGAGGAGCGCTACGGACACAAGCCCGCAGTCTACGGCGGAGTAAAGGCTGCCGAATGCGGCGAGATACTGAAAAAATTCTTCGGTAAAAAGAGATAATAATAAAACTGCGACAGGATTATTCCTGTCGCAGTTTCATTTTTCTTGAATTATCCCTTTATGCTGCCGTCCGGGTTGAACAGGGGCAGGGGAGCAAGAGTGATGATATCATCGCGGTTGTTGGCATCTCCCTCAGCGAGAACTGCCATTCTGCCTGCAACGATGCCGCCTGCCTGCTCGACAAGATTCTCGGTTGCACGGAGGCTTTCGCCGGTGGAAATAACATCATCAATAATGAGGACACGCTTACCGCGGATAAGGTCAGCGTCTTCCTTGTCGAGGAACAGAGTCTGAACACCTTCGGTTGTGATAGACTGAACGGAAGCGCTGAAAACATCCTTCATGTAGGCCTTTGCTTTCTTTCTTGCGATGATGTACTTGTTGGTGCCGCTCTGGCGGGCCATTTCGTAAATAAGAGGAATGGACTTTGCTTCGGGGGCCAGCATATAGTCATATTCGGGTGCGCGCTTCAAAAGCTCGGTTGCGCAGTGTACGGTCAGTTCAACGTCGCCGAATATAACGAATGCACCGATGTAAAGGTCGTCAGAAACCTTACACAGAGGCAAGTCACGCTTTAAGCCGGCGATGTCCATTTCGTAAGTCATTTTAATCTCCTGTCTTGCTTCTATAATATAATGTAAGCAAAACCGCGTTTACGGCGGCGGCGGGCCGATATTTTGTAGTTTATTACAGCTTTCTATTTTACAATATATAAAATAAAAATCAAGAGTCAAAAAAGAAAAGTGCGGAATTTATAAAAAACGGACTCTGAGTGCGATGATATGTATAATGGAGAGCGCACTATGCCCGATTGAAACGAGTTCCGAAGCTTGTAAAAAGCGAGCGAGGATGTCTTTACTGTCAGGTTGCAAAATGTTTTTGCTCATTATTTGTGCACATAAGACAAATAAATGTACTAAAAGTCAAAAGTTATTTATTTAACACCGAAAAAGGCTTGCGAAAAGTGTGAATATAGTGTAAAGTTTGTTTATAAATTTGGCGTCTTGTTCATCGATTATTAACAAGCACCGGTTTTTTGAAGGTGGACTTCCATCCCACCAAAGGTAAAATTTAAAAAGGAGAGAATAGTATGGAAACTAAACGTGAAGGTTTTGGCTCCAACTTCGGTTTCATCATGGCTGCTGTCGGTTCAGCTGTTGGCCTTGGTAACATTTGGGGCTTCCCTTACAAGATGGGCAGAAGCGGCGGCTTCGCATTCCTGCTCATTTACCTCGTTCTTGCTCTCTTCATCGGCATCGCTGTTATGGTTGGCGAGCTTGCAATCGGCCGTAAGACCGGCAAGAGCCCCATTGCTGCATACCGCGCAATGAGCAAGAAATTCACCTGGATGGGCTACATAGCTGTTATCGTACCCTTCCTGATCCTCTGCTTCTATGTCGTTCTTGGCGGCATGGTTATGCGTTACGCAGCAGGCTATCTGCTTGCTCTGTTCGGTGTTAACACCTGGGGTGCAGACATCACCGCATTCTTCGGCAACTTCATCTGCAATGCAGGCGGCATGGTCCTCTGGACTGCAATCTTCATTGCAATTAACGCAGTTATCGTCGCAGGCGGCGTTGGCGGCGGCATTGAGAAGTTCTGCAACATCGGTATGCCCTGCCTCTTCGTTATCCTGATCATCGTTATCATCTACGTTGCATGCCAGCCCGGCTCCGTAGAAGGCTACAAGTTCATGTTCAGCTGGAACGTCGATCCTCTTAAGGAAGACTTCCTTACCGTTCTGAAGACCGCTGCAGGTCAGATGTTCTTCTCTCTGTCCCTCGGCATGGGCGCTATGATCACCTACGGTTCTTACCTGTCCAAGTCTGAGAAGCTTCAGAAGAACGCTGTTATCATTGTTGTCATGGATACCATGGTAGCAATCATGGCAGGCTGCATCGTACTCCCCGGCTGCGCAGCATTCGGTGTTGACTACGGCGCAGGCCCCGGCCTCCTCTTCGCTTCCATGCAGGTCGTATTCGACCGTATGGGCGGTTTCATCGGAAACCTCATGGGCTTCCTGTTCTACTTCCTCGTATTCATCGCAGCAATCTCCTCCTCCATGTCCCTGCTCGAGGCTATCACCGCAGCTCGCGTTGATGCTAACATCGAAAAGGGCAAGGCTCCCAGCCGCAAGAAGACTGCTGTTATCTTCGCAATCATCGTTTTCGTATTCTGCCTGCCCAACGCACTCGATGCACTCGGCACCGGTACCGCAAACGGCGCAGCTATTGCATATCCCGCAGAGCTGCTTGGTATGGAAACCAAGGGTTGGAACGACTGCTGGCTTGACTTCTATGACATGCTTTCAGAAGGCGTTCTGATGCCTATCGGTGCAATGGTTATGTCCTTTGCAATCGGTTGGCTTTGGAAGATGGACTTCGTTGTTGAAGAAGCAGAGCAGTGCGGCAATAAGTTTGTTGCAAAGGGATTCTTCCAGGTCTGCTACAAGGTTATTGCTCCTCTGGGTATGCTGTTCGTTCTCTACGGACAGGTCACCGGATTCTTCGGCTAATCTAAACCTTATACAAAACAAAAAGCTTCGGTCTTATGACCGAAGCTTTTTTCATTTACGGAGAGCGCTGCGCGATATTCGCGGTATGTCAGGGCAGTGCAGTCTGTTATAAGGCAAATGCTGTTTGAAATTGTGTCGTATTCTGAATGGGGCTACTTATTAAACCTAAGATACTTTTGTTACATAAAAGTTTTTTAAATTATTTTTATCGATAACTATTGACAAATGCCGCCATATATGTTAAGTTTTATATGGAAACAGCCCCAAGCGTTTAAAAATATATTATATGGAGGAAAAAGTTATGAAATTGGTTTACGAGCTTATTAAGAAGATTGTTATGGACAACGAGCCCAATGCAGCCGATGAATTCGCATGGCTGGACAAGGTTTTCGGTAATCTTCCTTTCTAATTAGAAAGACGTAAAAATTAAGCAAATAATGCACCGAGTGAAGAAATTTTTCACTCGGTGCATTTTTTTTTATTTCCTTTTATTTCTCGGCGATATAAATCATTATTTGGCAGCAGAGAGTGACGCGCTTTTTGGCATTACATAAATATAATAATTATTATCTTATGTAAACTATGGAGGGCGTCATGGATGTCAGAAGCAGAGCACTTGCAATGAGGCAGGCAATTTTAGAAACGGCGCAGGGAAGCGGGAACGAAGCACTTACTCAGACGGCAGAGGCAATAGCCTGCTTTGCCGCCGGAATTATACTGTCCATTGCAAAGCTTATGGGACATGGTGCCCCCTTTGGAATAGCAACTGTTGGAGCGGCCGGCGGTGGGCTTAACGGTGCATGCGGTCTGTTTGGTGCGGCAATAGGATATCTTATCTCAGGTGGGCTTGAGTATGGTGTTCGATATATTGCGGCGGCGGTCATGGTTTACACGACCTGCTTTGCGCTTGTTGACACGCGCATTTATAAAAAATCATTTTTCGCTCCCGTAACAACAGGTGCTGTAACGCTTTTCACCGGACTTCTTGCGGGCTTTGCTCAGCTTTCAGATATATCGGCACTTGCGACTGTTTTTCTTGAAACGGTGCTGGCTGTCGGTTCCTGCTGCTTTTTCCGCGAGGCCATGAGTAAAGCTGAGCTGATGACAGAAGCAGCTGAGCTGCGGCGTTCAAGTTCGATACTTATAAGCATAGCTATACTGCTGATGTCGCTCAGCAGCATTGTTGTTCTGAATGTGGTTTCTATCGGAAGGTTTGCAGCGACGGTATTCATTATGACGGCGGCGCTTCGAAACGGAATGGTGACCGGATGCTATGTCGGAACGGCCTTTGGAGTTATGATGGATCTTTCGGCAGGCGGTGCGCCTTTCTATACCATGGCTTATGCCTTTTCCGGACTAATCTCAGGTATATTTAATCGCCATGGCAGACTCATATTTGTCTTAAGCTTTGTAGTTTCGAACACCATATGCGTTGCCTGCGCATGGACAGAGCTTGCGCGGCTTGACGCGCTGTTTGAAGCCTTTTCCGCCTCGGTAATATTTATGCTGCTGCCTTCGGGCTTTCTTAATAAAGCCGGAGCGCTTATGCAAAATGAAATGGCCGGCTGCGGTGAATCGGGGCTGAGGCGTTATGTGTCGCGGCGGGTTGAGCGTTTGAGCTCCGCCTATGCGGGACTGTATGAGATTGTCAGGCGCAATGTGGAAGAGCCTGTTAACGATGCAGACCCTGCAAAGGTTTTCGATCGCGCGGCCGATGCCGTATGCGTTTCATGCAAGGACAAAAACCGCTGCTGGAACAAGGAATACATGGACACTCTGAACGCGCTTACAAACGCGCAGAAGGGTATTAATAAGCGCGGCAAGATGCTCATAAGCGACATACCCGCTCATTTCGCGGAGAAATGTCAGACTCCCGAGGCACTCGTGACCGCGATAAACAGCGAAATCAGAGCCTCGGCATATCGCAGGCAGTTTTGTGAAAGCCTTAAGGAAAGCCGAGATACGGTCTGGAGCCAGTATGAGGATATGGCTGGTATTCTTCATACTGTTTCAAGGGAACTGGGCAGCCCGAACGGCGCAGACCATCTTGCGGAGCGGAGAATCATGCGATACCTGCGCACGCTTGACATCGAAGCCGATGTAGCGGTTTATCGCGATGTGCGCGGCAGACTTCGTATGCTCATTGAAAGCGGCTCTCTTGAAGCACTGTATAAGGACGGGGACTATTTGAAAAAGCTGTCCACCATCGTCGGTTTGAGATTATGTAAACCGAAAGCGAAGGAAAGCACAGAGGGCAAGCTCGTCTTGATGGAGGCTGAGCCACTTGCAGTCAGCGTCGGCATTGCTGCTATGAAGAAAAAGGGGGAAAAGGTCAGCGGTGACAAGGGTACATATTTTAAAACAGATTCAGGCGTGCTGTGCGTGATCCTGTCCGACGGCATGGGCTGCGGCGCGGAGGCGGCAAGGGAAAGCGGTGAGGTTATATCAATTCTGGAAAAATTCCTCCGTGCGGGAGTAGACCCTGCGCTTGCTATGAAAACTCTCAGCTCGGTTATGCTGCTGAAATCGGGCGATAACTGGGGCTTTGCCACAGTTGACCTTATGTGCATAGACCTGTTCACGGGTGAAACGGACTTTTATAAATATGGCGCCGCGCCAAGCTATGTATACAGCGGAAAAAGCGTTAAGCGTATAAAATGCCAAAGCTTTGCACCGGGACTTAACCCAACATACGGCGCACCCGATGTGGTATCCATGCGCCTAAAGCCCGGCTGTACGGCCATAATCGCCTCTGACGGCGTTATCGCCGATTCAAGCGATGAGTGGATAAAAAATCTTATTAAAGGCTCAGACGGCGATATGAAGGCTTTGGCACGCACAACTCTTCGCGCGGCAGAGAAAATTTACGGCAAGACGGACGATATGACCGTATTAACCGTAAAGGTTGAAAGTCGCGCATAAGCGATATATTTTTTGGAAATAATTTTACTATATTAAGTCAGGAGGCGGGTTAAATGGTAAAAGGAACTTCGCGCAGAATAATAGTAGTGAAATCCCCGGATCCCGAGGTTTTCGATGAGGCGATATTTGTGGTTAAGGAGGAGTTCTTGCGCTCTCCCGGCGTGAGCCAGAGCCAACTGCTCAGTGATGCCCGCCGAGCGGCGGCAGGCCTTGTGGATAAATCGGGCAAGGGAGGAAGAAGCAGACTTACTCAGAGCATAGCCATAAGCGCTTCGGCAATTCTCGGCTCAGGTCTGGCTGTCGCGGTAATGAAAATCTTCGGATTGTAAGAGCGGAACATTGTCCGACATTTTAGTTTAAATAATATTTAATTATGTAAACAAGACTTATATAAAAAGAGCGGTTCGTAAGAACCGCTCTCTTTGTTATTTAATTCTCTCAGCGAGGATATATTCCGTGCGGTGGTCGCGTTCTCCGCCGTAGAACTTATCTATGACCTTTTGGAAAACCTCCTGCTCCGGGTCTGCCATGGCGAAAAGAGTCATGCAGGACAGAAGTTTCATATCATCGGGCCAGCCGAAGATTTTGCTGGGATTCGTTTCGGGGAGCTTAAGAAGCTCGTTTGAAATTTCAATAAGATTGCCGCCGAGATAGGGGTCAGCAAGGAAATCCCTTGCCTCCTGCAGATTCTTTATTGAATAGTGCAGGCAGGTTGCGCTGCTGCCGAGACCTATTATCTGCGGGAAGATGTACCACATCCAGTGTCCGGTCTTAAAACCGCGGCGTATTTCTTCCAATGCGCCTTCGTAGCTCCTTTTCTGAGCTGATGTAAATCTGCTTAAATCACTCATAATTATGCAAAGAGCAGAGACAGTGCGATGAGAAACTGTCCGCCGTAGTAGAAAATGTAGTTAAGGTGAATGTCAATGGGGCGTTCCTTGCCGCCGAAGTAGGTGCCGCTGAGAACGAGGTCAGACAGCAGGAAGGAAACAGCACCGACAAACAGCATGTCAAGTGCAAGATACTTGAAGTGGAACAGCAGTGCAAAAGAGCCTGCCAGCAGGGTGAAGCCGCCGAGAAGCGTTGCGTATGCACGGGTGATGCCCTTGAACTTGCCGTAGTCAAGCTTCATGACGGGACCCATCGCAACGGAGCCGAAGCCGAGGAGAAGTGCTCCGACTGCGGGGATAATGTAGTAAACGGGAGTTGCGAAGGAACCGAATCTGTAAATCAGAGCGGTGATGAAGAAGATGTGGCCGATGCCGAACGAGGTAAAGCCGGAATAGGTGTAGATTGTGTCATCTGCGGGATAGACGTACTTAAGGTCGAGCCAGATGTCACCGAGAAGCCCGAAGAGCAGGCCGATAATCATCAGAGATGAATACAGACCCGTGCGGTGAAGTGTTGCAGAGCTGATGGCAACGCCCATAAACAGCATACTGCAGGTTGTTTTCAGAAGCAGTTCCTTTACGTCATACTTCTGAAGCTTTTCGTGTACGTAGATTGCGGTAAACAGGATACCGAATCCAAGCAGCACGAAGGGAACCAAAAATTTGATACTCATTTTTTCCTCCATATTTATGTTTACATAATCAATTTAATGTATCCGCATTGTTTTCAAAAAGGCGTTCAACTGCCGACTTTAACTCAGCATGTTCAGGTTTACATAAACTTGGATCAGCAGCAAGAAGCTCCTGCGCCGCAGCCTGAGCAGTCTGCAATACAGTCATATCGGCGCAGAGGTCGGCAACGTGCATTGCGGGAAGTCCGTGCTGTCGTGAGCCGAAGAAATCGCCGGGGCCGCGAAGCCGCAGATCTTCTTCTGAGATTTTAAAGCCGTCGTTTGTCTGAGTCATGACTTTCAAACGGGATACGGAAACCTCGTTGTCCGTGTCCGAAACAAGGACACAGTAGCTCTTATGCTGTCCGCGGCCGACGCGGCCTCGCAGCTGGTGAAGCTGGCTCAGGCCGAATCGCTCAGCATTTTCCACTATCATCAGCGCCGCATTGGGAACATCAACACCAACCTCAATTACCGTTGTCGAAACAAGAACATCAATATTGCCTGCAACAAAGGTTGACATAATATCATTTTTTTCCTTGGGCTTCATTTTGCCGTGTACGCAGGCAATGTTAAGCTCGGGGAAAACTTTTTTCAGCTCCGCCGTATGCTCCTGCGCGGATTTGAGGGGAGTTAAGAGCTCATCGTTTTCCTCAATCATGGGACAGACGATAAACACCTGCCGTCCCTCGGAAACAAGCTTTTTAATAAAGCCGTTCAGCCTCGCGCGGTAACTTTCCGTAACTGCAAAGGTATCAACCTTTTGCCGCCCCGGGGGAAGCTCGTCAATAATTGAAATGTCAAGGTCACCATAGATAATAAGCGCCAATGTGCGGGGGATGGGCGTTGCGGACATTACAAGCACATGGGGCTTGTCGCCCTTGCCGATAAGTGATGAACGCTGATTAACACCGAAACGGTGCTGCTCGTCAGTTACCACAAGACCGAGGTTTCTGTACTCCACATCCTCGGTAAAGAGTGCATGAGTGCCGATTATTATGTCAACCTCACCTGAGGCAAGCTCAGCTTTAACCTCACGCTTCTGCTTTGCGGTCATGGAGCCGGTCAGTTTTGCAACTCTCATTCCGAAGCCTGACAGCATTTCGCTGAGCGTCTGATAATGCTGCTCGGCAAGAATCTCCGTGGGTGCCATGAATGCGCTCATAAGCCCGTTTTTCCATGCAGCCCATATAAGAGCGGCAGCAACCAAAGTTTTGCCGCTGCCAACATCGCCCTGAACGAGTCTGTTCATAGCTTTGCCAGACTGCATATCGTTCATTGCTTCGTTTACAGCTCTGCGCTGTGCACCCGTGGGGGCAAAGGGCAAGCTTAACCAGAACTCATTAAGATCAACTGAATTAAGCTTAATTCCGTCTGCCTTGCTGTGGCTGCCCTTCATCTGTCCGAGAGCGCAGGCAAGTAGGAAAAGCTCCTCAAATATCAGTCTGCGGCGCGCAATCTCCAGAGCCTCGAAATCAGCGGGGGAGTGGATGTTCTCGTATGCAAAGGCGGTCTGCGCAAGCTGGTATTTCTCCCGCACTTCTTCAGGGAGAACATCGGGCAGGCTGTCCTTGCAGATGTCCATGGCCTGCTGAACGGCACTCATTACGTTTTTCTGCGTAATTCCTGAGGTAAGAGGGTACACGGGAACAATGCGCCCCGTAATTCCGCCGGGAGCTCCGTCGCGCTCATGCACGGGATTGGTCATACTGCGTTTTGAGCCCTGAACGCTTATCTTTCCGTAAAAATTATATGTTTCGCCCTGCTGTATCTGATTCTTGATATAGCTCTGATTAAAGTATGTTATGTCAACTGAACCGCTTTCGTCAACAGCACGGAATTTTACAAGGTCAAGACCGCGGCGAATTCGTGACAGGCGAGGAGTATCGGCGACAATCGCCTGAATACAGACAGTTTCGTCGGGCATGGTGAGGGCAATAGGCTTGAACTGGCTTCTGTCCTCATAACGTCTCGGGAAGAGGGAAACAAGGTCACGAATAGTCATGACACCGAGTCTGTTGAACGCCAGTGCCTTTTTCTCGCCTATACCCTTTAAATATCTTATTTCGGTATTCACATCAGCCATGCTTGAATCTCCAAAGCCTATCGCGGTCAATTTCATCGGCATATGCGATGCCGACTCGCTTACCTGTTATTATGTTAACCTTAAAGCCGTCATCCTCAAGCCATAAATCCTCGCAGCTGAGAATGTCTTTTCCATTATATGAGCCGTCTATGCCCAGCTTTTTTGTAAGCTTGCCCGGCCCGTCGGCTTCAAAGCAGCAGCGGATTAAAACCGCCTGAGGGTCATCCTCCTCGCCGGATACAATATTTATAAGCCAGTGCATGCCATAGCAGAGGTAGACGTATATGGTGCCGCCGTCGTGCCAGAGCATTTCTGCACGCTTTGTTTTGCCCTTATGGGCATGGCAGGCGGTATCGTCAACCCCGCAGTAAGCTTCCGTTTCGCTTATTCTCAGCTTTATAAGCTTACCGTCGGGCAATTTTCGGCAAAGGAGCTTGCCCACGAGTTCCGGTGCAAGCTCCAAAGCATTCTGTCTGAAAAATTTTCTGTCGAACATTCCTTACTCCATCATGGTGTAGGTGTAATCGGTAGTGTTGGTCAAAGTGAAAACTTCGATAAGTCCACTTGTGCAGATAACATTGTTATCCTCATTTATCATTATCATTTCAAATCCGCCGTTATCGCGCCAGTAATCAAGGGCACGTTTTTCGCCGAGGACAAACATTGCGGTTGACAGTGCATCAGCCGTAGTTCCGTCAGGACAGATAATGGTTACGGATTTAAGTCCGTTGTTGGCGGGTCTGCCTGTATGGGGGTCAATAAGGTGGTGATAGTTTTTTCCGTCTATGGTGAAATAGCGCTGATAGTTGCCGCTGGTAACAACTGCGGTCTCGCCGACGGAAAGGGTTCCGATGTATGAGCCTGTGTTATCAGGGTCATCAACGGCGATTACCCAGTTTGAGCCGTCGGGCTTTACACCGAGAGTCTGGACGTTGCCGCCGAGGGAGACAAGTCCGCTTTCGATTCCGGCCTTCTTCATTGCATCAATTGCGTAATTGGAGGCACAGCCCTTTGCGATTGCACCGAAGCTTATTTCGGTACCTGCGGGCAGGGATATTGAACTGTTGGATTCACCGGGGAATTTGGTTATACGGAGCTGATCAAACTTAAGCTTTGTGAGAAGCTCGGTTATCTCGTCGCTGGAGGGAATGCGGCCGGTATCTTCTTTAAATTCACCCCATGCCTCGTATATGGGATAAACGGAGAGATCCAAAGCGCCGTTTGTTTTATTGTATATGTCAGACGCAACACTCAGCATTTCCGCAACCTGAGGAGGAACAATGACATTATTGCCCTGAGCGTTGTTTATAAGACCTGTGTAGCTGCTCTCGGAATTCGGGTCAAGCATGGTGTCCATCGCCTGAATTACGCCAACAGCGGCATCAAGTCCTGCGTCTGCGGCTTTACCGTAAGCGGTAAGGGTCATAATTGTATCCATTGCGAAAACCTGCTTCTGCACAGACTCATCTTTCGAGCATGCGCAAAGGGGAAGCAGCATGGCAAGGCATAAAACAAATGAAATTATATTAAAATACAGCTTTTTATGAGTCATATCTCTGTTTCTTTCGTAATAATCAAATAATTTTTTTGTGTACTGTTATTATAACATATAAATACATAAAAGAAAACGAAAAAATACAGATAGTGTCGTAACAGCACGGAAAAACATGCGTCGGACACAATATATTGAAATTTTTGAAATAATTACTTAATGTAAAATTTACAGCCAGTTTACATTCTGATAATCGACAGCAATTGACATAATACTCCGAATGTGTTACAATTTGTATACATTTTGATTTTTACGGGCGTATCGCGCCCTATGATTACAAATGGAGATTTATCATGAAAAAGAAACTGATTAGTTTATGCCTGACTGTTATTATGAGCGCTTCATTGCTCATGATACCGGCTCAGGCAACAGCAAACGGCGGTGCAGTTACCACTTCTGCACTTAACCTGCGAGCATCCGCAAGCACAAGCGCACAGATCCTGCAGGTAATGCCCAGAGGAGCAAAGGTCGTTGTTGAGTCCACCTCCGACGGCTGGAGCAAGGTTATCTATAACGGAACTGAAGGCTATGCCAGCGCAGAATTCCTTACTGCGGCAGAAGCTGTTTCTTCTTCCTTCGGCACCGGCACTATCACCGGCTCCGATGTCCGTATGAGAAGCGGCGCAAGCACCTCTTCCTCAATAATAGGAACCTACGGCAAGGGAACCCAGATGACCGTTACAGGAGTAAACGGTAACTGGTATGCAGTCAGCTACAACGGAAAGACCGGCTATGTTTCTTCCGATTACATGAGCCTTTCAAATTCCGCAGCAGCAGGCAATACCGCAGCTAACACTACTGCAAACAACACTTCCAATGAAAACAGCAACGTTTCCGGCAAGACTGGCTCCATCATCGGTACAAGCGTCCGCATGAGAAGCGGAGCAGGAACCAACTATGAGATTCTCGGCACCTATTCAAACGGCGTTAAGCTTACCGTCCTCGGTTCTGAAAACGGTTGGTACAAGGTAAGCTATAACGGCAAGACCGGATACATCAAGGCCGATTATGTCCGCGTAGCTCCCGATAATGCAACCGCAAGCACTGATGGCGTAATCACCGGCTCCGATGTCCGTCTCAGACTCGGACCCAGCACATCTTATTCCATTGTCGGTACTTACCCCAAGGGTACCGCCGTTAAAATCAGCGGTACAAGCGGCAACTGGTACGAGGTCAGCATCAACGGCGCTTACGGATACATGAGCAAGGACTATGTAACCGCCAAGGACGAGGCAAAGCCTGCTGAAAGCTCAAATCAGACCATTCCCAATCCCAGTGAATCAATGAGCGCAATCGGTATCATCTCCGGCTCCAGCGTTCGCATGCGCGGCGGCCCCGGAACCAATTATGCAATTGTCGGCTACTTCGGAACCGGCAGCAAGGTCGATATCACAGGCAAGACCGGCAACTGGTATGCAGTAACTTACAACGGCCAGAAGGGCTATGTATCTTCAGATTATATCAAGCTTTCCAATTCAACTTCTCAGGCAGGCCAGATAATCGCAACCGCTAAGGAATACCTCGGTACTCCCTATGTATGGGGCGGCACAAGCCCCAGAGGCTTTGACTGCTCAGGATTCATTCAGTATGTGTTCAACCAGTATGGCTACAAGCTCTACCGCGTTGCAGCAGATATGTACAGAAACAACGGCACACATGTTGATAAGAGCAATCTTCAGCCCGGCGATCTGGTGTTCTTCTCAAGCTCAAGCGAATCCGTCGGCCATGTCGGTATGTACATCGGAAACGGCCAGTTTATCCACGCTTCCTCCGGCTCAGGCAAGGTTGTTATAACCGAACTCGAGGGCTGCAGCTACTACATAACCCACTATGTCGGCGCAAAGCGAGTTCTCTGATTAGTTTAATAG
>R21__coassemble_661_pt1 | contig 27205 bp, 25 predicted proteins | sample R21__metabat2_low_PE_019 | metagenome-assembled genome bin R21 | reverse complement strand
AATAAATGATAATTAGACTTAGCAACTGTTGAAGCTTATGTTTTCTCATTTGGAGGATATCATGAAAAGAGTATTGCTCGCACTTTGCAGTATTCTGCTCGTTCTTGCCTGCCTGTTCGGCATTTATGCCTGTCTCGGCGGTCTGAAGGATGTGCAGAATATTCAGGATTATAAAAACTCGGATGCCGCAGATGCACAGGCAGGTCTTGCCGCAGCTCGCGACGGCATTGAACAGCTCGAGGAAAACGAGCTGGCATACACAGAGGGTGTCGGTGCCTTTGAAGACGGCAAGGTTCAACTCGAAAACGGCAAAATACAGCTTGCGGCAGGTGCTGCAAAGCTGGCCGCCGGTGAAGCCGCCGTTGCCGAGGGTCAGACCCAGATTGACGCAAACACCGATGCGTACAACGAAGGCAAGGCATCCCTTGAGCAGATTGAGCCTGTTATGCCCTATGTGGACAAGTACGTTGAATTCCGTGACGAAAACCTTTCCAATGTTCAGGGCTTTGATAAAGTTCAGGAATGGGTTGCAGATAAGGTCAGACCCGTTGCGGGAGAAAACGGGCTTGACATTCCCGAAGGCACGAATGACATCCCCGGCTATGTTCAGGGCATGGTTGCAGACGGAAACGCACAGCTGAAGCAGTATGAGGACGGTCTTGATGCACTCAACGCCGGCAAGGCTGAGCTCGCCGCCGGCTACGCAAGCTATGCGGCAGGACAGAAAGAGCTCGAAGATGGCAAGAAACAGCTTGAAGAGGGCGATGCTCAGCTCAAGCAGTACGAAGAAGGTCAAGCCGCTCTCGCCGAGGGTATGTACCAGTTGCTCGATGCAATGGAAGCCGAATCAACCCGCAGCGGCGAGGAGGTCGCTCCCTCGCTCAAGACAATGCTTGGTGAAGACTTCAGCGTATACATGATTGATGATGAAGGCAATACCGTCCGCTTCCGTGACTGCGATTTCGTTGATATTGACGCCTGTACCAAGCTCTGTGACACCGCTGAGGAATATCTCGGTCTTCAGGAAAAGGAAATCACCGCCGAGCTTTACGGCAGAATTGCGACCTACGGTGTTGCGGCTATTGCATGTATTTTAGGTCTTATTGCCGGTATCACCGGCATTGTCGCATCCATTACGGGCGGCGTTAAAACCGGTAAAATCCCCGGCATTATATGTGCAGTTTTTGCGGTTGCGGCAAACGTTGTCGGTTACTTTACCGGCTACCACGATTACATATATAAGACGCGCAATATAATATCCACTGCAGATGTCGCACCTGAGGATATAGTTTATACCTATGCCGGCGATATGCAGTTCTATGCTCTGATTGCGCTCGCGGCGGCAGCGATTATCTTTGTAGTATTCTCTTCCCTCGCCAAGAGCAGTGCGAAAAAGCATGGCAGAAAAAGACGCAGATCCAGAAAGCGCGTTAAGTCCTACAATATGTGATGATACAAATCAAGGCACACTGAAAAATCAGTGTGCCTTGTTATCGGAGAATTTTTATGACAGATTTTATTTGTCCCGTTTGCGGGAAAGAGCTGACTGACAGCCAAAAGTCCTTTGTCTGCCGAAACGGACATTGCTTTGACAAAGCAAAAAGCGGATATGTAAATCTTCTGATGAACAGCGGAAGCGGAAGGCACGGCGACGACAAGCTTATGGTTCGCGCAAGAACGGAGTTTCTCGACGCAGGGTATTACTCTCCTCTTGCCGAAAAGCTCGTTGAGATTTCATCCGGGCTTTGCCGTGAGGATTCCGTAATCGTTGACACAGGCTGCGGAGAGGCATATTACAGCGCACAGATTCAGAAAGCGACAGGCAGCAGGCTCATCGGTATAGATATATCAAAGGATGCGCTTATAGCGGCGGCAAGAAGGAGCAGGTCAATGTCGCTGGCCGTTGCAAGCACCGCATCAATGCCGGTAGCCGACGAGTGCGCGGACATGGTTCTGAACGTATTCTCCCCCCTCTTTGCTGAAGAATTCCACAGAGTTCTCAAAGTCGGAGGACATCTTATAAGAGTTGTACCCCTTGAAAAGCATCTGTGGGAGCTGAAGGCACGCATTTACGAAAAGCCATATGAGAATGATGCGCCCGCTCTTGAGCTTGAGGGATTTGAGCTTGTAAGAAAAGACGAGCTAAAATATGTAATAAGCATTGAAGACAACACGCTCATCCGTGATCTTTTTATGATGACACCTTATTATTACAAAACGGGCGAAGCAGACCAGAAAAAGCTTTTGAGCGGAGAAAGTCTTACGACACAGATAGAATTCGGAATACTTGTGTATAAGAAAAACTGAAAAATGCACCCGGGACATTTTCGTGCGTTTAGCACTCCCGGGTGCATTTTTTCATATTTTTTCGTATCTGTATTCCATTTTGCGAACACTCAGTTTGTTTTGGAGAGCGGTTTCTATATCCCGCGTATCAATCAGCCGGCTGATCGGCGGGAATGTATCATCATAGTGGTGCAGAAGCACATTCTTCGGCTTGAGCCTTCCGATTACATCGATGGCAGGCTCAAGAAGGCTGCTCTTTCCCTGATACGGAAGGAAGAGATAATCCATTTCCGTGGGATACTGCGTATTTTCGTCCAGATTAAGGCTTCCCATGGCAAATACGCTCTTCCCCTCCGCTTCAATCAGATAGCCCAGAGTTTCCTGCTTTTCCTTGCAGACGATAGCTTTTCTCAGTATAGGCACAAGATTGAATATATATCGGATATGGCGCAGGCTGAAGATTGTTTTCAGAAGCAGCTTTCGGTCAAACTTAATATGTCTGCCCTGATAGGCCTTGATTTTTATATCCCCGAAGCAAAGCTCATCACCCGGCTTAATAACATGTATATGCTCTCTCGGAATCCCCAGCTTCAAAAGGGCATCGCAAACAGCCTGAGTTCCGTAAATCTCGCGTTCCTCTGTCTTGAATAGCATAGGAATACTTCCTATATGGTCAAAATGTGCGTGAGTTATAACGATATTCTTGAAGCCCGCGTAGTCATTCAGCCTTGTTTTGTCTCTGCTGCCGCGCAGGGGGACATAAGGGTCAAGCAACACCGATGCTCTTTCGGTTTCGATTGACACTGACGCGGTTCCGTACCATCTGATTTTCACTTAAAGCATTCCCCTCTGTCGGTATACTGTAAAAATATTTTACGATATTTCTATCATTTTTTCAATGAAGAGGGTATCGTTTTTCTTGCATTTTACGACGATTTTAGCTATCTTATAAAAGCAGTCTGAATTTTAAGAAACTGATACGGCATTGAAGCGTCATACAACGATGCGTGAATTCGAAATCAGTTTTTAGGGTGATACAATGCAACTGATAAAAAAACTTCTGACCGTCATCATCGGCACTATGATCGCCGCATACGGAATCGACCTTGCAATACATGCAGGCTTCGGCGGTGCTACTCTTGCAGTGCTTTGGGAGGGCCTTTCAAAAACGTTCCGCATTACAATCGGGCAGGCATCCATGATCATTGCCGTTATAATGATTATATTCAGCTTCTTCTACGACAGAAAGCAAATCAGCTGGGGCACGATAATATATCAGGTCGTTTACAGCTCGTTTATTGATATATTTGAGCCCGTTCTAATCTATACGGACTCCGCCGTACTTAACTTCGGGCTTATGATACTCGGGCTCTGTCTTTTGTCGCTTGGTGCTGCAATCTATTCTTATGCGGATTTTGGCAGAGGCTCATACGAGGCGATGACTTTTGCTTTCGCATCCCGAAACAATTGGCAGATAAGAAATGTGCGCATAACGCTGGACATTCTCTGTGTCATACTCGGCGCACTGCTCGGAGGTAAGTTCGGGCTTTGTACCGTTGCGACAATTATACTCACAGGTCCTCTTCTTCAGGCCTTCCTGACACGGCTTCAAAAGCATGATCCGCTTAAATTCAACTAAATCACAAAAACTCCTGCAACGGCAGGAGTTTTTTGTTATCTTTCCCGATTGTGCCCATGCTGTTTTCGATGTATAATATAAGTTACGATTTTTAGGAGCTGAAGATTTAAATGAGTGAAAGTAAAAGCCAACTGAATTCAAAACGCATGGGTGAAATGGACGAGGGCAAGCTGCTTCTTACGCTTGCAGTTCCCATGATTCTCTCCATGCTTGTTCAGGCACTATACAACATAGTTGACAGTATATATGTTGCAAGCGTATCTGAGGATTGCCTTACGGCGCTCTCTCTTGTATTCCCCGCGCAGAACATAATGATAGGTCTTGCAACCGGCACCGGCGTCGGCGTAAGCACACTTATATCCCGTGCATTGGGCCGCAAGGATCCCGAGCACGCAAGCAGAGTCGCGGGAAGCGCAATATTCCTTTGTCTTTGCTGCTGGGCGCTGATGGCTCTGTTCGGCATTTTCGGTACAGAGTGGTTTATAAACACCCAGACAAACGATCCGGTCATCCGCAAATATGCCATCACCTACATGAAGATTATTGCCATCGGTTCCCTCTTCGTGTATTTCCAGGTATGCTTTGAGAGATTCCTGCAGTCCACCGGTCTTACCAAGTATTCCATGTGGACCCAGATGGCAGGCGCTGTCACGAACATAATCCTCGACCCCTTCTTTATCTTCGGTTGGTGCGGTCTGCCCGCCATGGGCACTGCCGGTGCAGCTATCGCGACCGTTATAGGTCAGGCTGTCGGTACAGCGCTGGGACTCTTCTTCCACCTCAGACGCAACAAGGAGATTAAGCTGAATCTTAAATATGTTGCACCCGACTTCAGAATTATCGGCAACATATACAAAATCGGCTTCCCATCTATTCTCATGATGTGCATCGGCTCTATCACGAACTACACGATGAATCGTATTCTCATCGGCTTCACATCAACTGCGGTTGCGGTTTACGGTGCGTATTTCAAGGTTCAGAGCTTCTTCTTCATGCCTGTTTTCGGCGTCAACAACGGCCTTATCCCCATTCTCGGCTACAATTACGGCGCGAGAAAGAGAGAGAGAATCTACCGCACCATCAAATTCGGTGTGCTTTATGCTGCGGTATTCATGGTAACGGGCTGCATTATATTCGAGCTCATACCCAATGTACTGCTCTCCATATTCTCACCCTCGAAGGAAATGCTCGCTATCGGCGTTCCCGCTCTGCGGAGAATTGCTCTCCACTTCCCCATCGCCAGCTTCTGCATCGTTGCAGGCTCGGCATGTCAGGCCCTTGATAAGAGCTTCTTCTCCCTCATTACAAGCTGTATGCGTCAGCTTATTGCGCTTCTCCCCTCAGCATATCTGCTGAGCCTGACAGGTAATGTGGATAACATCTGGTGGTGCTTCCTGATTGCCGAATTCATGTCGCTCATATGCAGCGTATTCTTCCTCAGAAAAACCATGCACGACGTAGACAAGAAGCTTGAAAGCAACACATCTCTTGCCTGAACATAACAAAACTCTCCGAAGTATTTATCTTCGGGGAGTTTTTTCATATTGCTCATAAATACTATTTCATTGACCATTCTTATTTATAGGGATAAAATATATTTGAAACGGAGGGAGCGTAAGATGATAGACTTCACATTAATCGGCACTGCGGCTACCATGCCACTGCCCGACAGAGCACTTTCCTCTGCTGTTTTGCGCTGCGGCGGCAGAACAATTCTGTTTGACTGCGGCGAGGGTACGCAAACCGCGGCGCGCAAGGCTCATGTCAGCTTAATGAAAACCGATCTGATTGCGCTGACTCATTATCACGGTGACCATATTTTCGGTCTGCCCGGACTTATGCAGAGCATGAACTGTCTCGAGCGCGCAGATACGCTCTACATCACCGGGCCTGACGGATTGGAGGAAAACCTTGCTCCGATACTGAAGCTTGCAGGCGAGCTGAAATACGAGGTAAAGCTCATCAGCGGCACTATTCAGATGAACACACTTCACCCCGCATGGCCAAATACTGCCGTGCTGACTTCTTTTTCAACCAGACACAGAGTAACAAGCTGCGGATATATATTTAAGCTTGCAAGACCTTCAAGGTTTCTGCCCGAAAAGGCAAAGGAATACGGCATACCGGTTAAGCTATGGAAAGAGCTTCAAAGTGGAAAAGATGTATCCCACAACGGAAGTATTATAAAGCCGTGTATGGTTACGGGCGGCCCGAGAAAAGGCCTGCGTATTGTATTCAGCGGCGATACCGCCGTTTGTGATAATCTGAGAGATGCCTCCCGCGATGCGGATCTTCTGGTGTGTGATGCTACCTACGCTGAGGATGAGCAGGCAGAGCTTGCTGAAATCTACGGCCACAGCACATTTTCACAGGCGGCTAAGCTTGCAAAAGAGTCGGGAGCACAGCGGCTATGGCTTACACACTATTCGCAAATGATTGAAAATCCCGATGAATATATTTTAAATGCCCGGACATATTTTCCCGATGCCGAATGCGCTTACGACGGAAAAACCATCAGGCTCATATTTAAGGATTAAATGAATTGATTATGAAAAACAGGAAGCAGACAATTATTATAATCGCGCTGTGTCTTGCCCTCATAATCTGTGCGTGCATAATCAGGATTTCAGATAAAAACGCCGCTGTTCGCCGTGCGGAAAAAATCGTCAGCGAAATGAGCATTGACGAAAAGATCGGTCAGATTCTTCTCATGGAGTTCAGACAATGGAACACCGACATATCGGGAAACACGGATATGGCTCTGAGTAACGATGACTTATGCCGCTTGATTGATGAGTCAGACGACATGACTGTTCTAAATGATGATGTACGTTCGATAATTGCGGATTTTCATCTCGGCAGCATCATTCTCTTTGAGGAAAACTGCGGAGATGTTGAAAGTCTCACCCGTCTGACATACGATCTTCAACATGCGGCGATAGATTCCGGCTCACTCCCCCTGCTCATTGGCACTGATCAGGAAGGCGGCAGTGTTACACGTCTTAAATCGGGCACATGTATGAGCGGCAGCATGGCTGTCGGTGCATCGGGCGACAAAAACAACGCATACCTAAGCGGTAAGGTAATCAGCAGCGAATTGAGCGCCGTCGGAATCAACTGCGACTTTGCGCCTGTAAGCGATGTAAACAGCAACAGGGATAATCCCATAATCGGCCTCCGCTCATTCTCCGATGATCCCGAAGTTGTTGCGGAAATGTCAGCCGCAATGGCTGACGGACTGAATGGCAACGGGGTTATCGCCTGCGCAAAGCATTTTCCCGGTCACGGCAACACGGCAAGCGACTCACACACGGGTTTGCCGCTCGTCGAAGAAAGCTATGATGAATGGTTGGAGCACGACGGTCTTCCCTTCAAAGCGCTTTCCGAACACGGTAATGTTGGCATGATTATGACAGCTCACATTCAGTATCCGGGGCTTGACGGAACCATGGTGAAATCCGCTTTGGACGGCAAGGATATCTATCTCCCTGCAACACTCTCAAAAACAATTATCACAGATATTCTTAAGGGTAAATTGGGCTTTGATGGCGTTGTTGTAACCGATGCGCTCAACATGGATGCCATTGTGGATAACTTTGGCCCTGAAGAAGCCGTTATAATGGCTCTCAACGCCGGCGCAGACCTCGTTTGTATGCCGGTTACACTTCGCTCAGCAGCGGACACGAGCCGTCTCACAGCGCTCTACGATGCCATCAAGGCCGCAATAAGCGACGGAGTGCTCAGCGAGGACAGGATAAACGATGCGGCGACACGAGTTGTTCGACTGAAGATTGAGTCGGGCATACTCGACCGCGATTATGATTATGATGTAAAGACTGCTGCACAGAAAGCGGCGAACATTGTGGGCGGTGATGAAAACCGCCGCATTGAAAGAAAGCTTGCGGCAGAGTGCGTGAACATTGTCTATGACGGTGTTTTTGAAAAATTCAGCCCTGATTCTAACGATAAAATCGCTGTATTCATGCCCTATGACAGTGAACTTAACAGCGCAAAGTATGCCTTCAAGCGTATGGGCGGGAATTTCAATGTCAGCTTATATTCATATCAGCACGTTCTGAGCAAGAAGATGATTAAGGCAGCTAAGAATGCAGACTATATCATTCTCGGCTCGGAGCAGACGGCTTCCAACATGAACAGTGACACTCACTGGCTTAACACTATACCCGAAAGAATCCTCGAAAATGCCGATACGGCCAATATCGTCATCTTATGCACGGGACTTCCGTATCAGGCTGAGAAGTTCAGCGCTGACTATCCCTGCATAATGCTGTATAACTACAACGGAATGGACGCCCATGACATCAATGCAGAGAAATTCACAGGCAAATTCGGCCCTGCAATCCCTGCGGGTATTGAAGCGGTTTTCGGTAAATAAAACAAAATGCGACTCATACGGAAAATATGAGTCGCATTTTTATATGTAAAATTGCCAAAAAATTATCTAAATCATATTGCGATACATGGTGCTTTGTGATAAAATTGCGTCAATAGTGGTTTTGATATACATACAGATATAGTGATTTGTATATATTCAAGCCATAAGACGAAAAATCTGAATTAAAGGAGGAAAGGTTTCTAATGGAAGCAAGACAAAACCTAATCAAGCTATGCGAGAAAATCAGCGACGGTCACTACGAAATAACACCTGACTGCGCTGAATACAAGGTCTTTGAAAAGTGGATGACCGACGAGCAGATTTCCATTCTGATGGCAATCAAGGGCGTCATGAAAATCAACTTTCTCGCAAACATCGCAAAGCGCGCGGGAATGGGAAAGGAGCATGCCCGCGATCTGCTTCACGAGCTTACCGAGATAGGTCTTCTGGTACAGGTAATCGTTCCCAAGGTTAACATTGAGCTTTACCTTCAGCCACTGTATACCCCCGGTGTATTCGAGTTCCTGCTCCTGAATGAAAAGTTCTGCAGAGCCCATCCCGAGATTGCTTATGCCTTTGAACAGCATGCAACGGACAGCCAGATTGAGCATGCAATGAACACGCCAATGGGCGCAGGCATCATGCGTGTAATTCCCGTTGAGAGCGCAATCCCCGCAGAGGCGCAGCAGATCGACAACGAAAAAGTCAGCATGTACATAGAGAAAAACGAAGGGCATCTTTGCGCTCTTCCCTGTCAGTGCCGCCGCGTACGCAAGCTGATGAACGAAGGCTCAGGTGACCTTGACGAAAACTTCTGTCTCTTTATGGGGCATCCCGCCGATATGTTTATCAGACTGGGCAGAGGCAAGGCTCTTACCAAGGAAGAAGCATACAAGATGATAGAGCATGTTGAGCAAATCGGCTGTGTACATCAGATAACCACCTTGGAAAACGGTCAGACCTTTGCAATTTGCAATTGCCAGCCTGAAAGCTGTCTTGCGCTTGGCGTAACCCAGTACTACAACACGCCTCAGACTTCAAGGAGCAACTATGTTGCATCAATCGACCCCGACAAGTGTGTCGCCTGCGGTCAGTGTACCGACAAGTGCGCAAACAACGCAATCAAAATGGGTCAGAAGCTCTGCACCAAGGAGCCTGTCAAATATGAGCGCATGGAGGATGCGGAATACACCGAGTGGGGTCCCGAAAAATGGAATCCCGAGCATCGCTCCAACCGCAAATATGTATATGAAAGCGGCACCGCTCCCTGCAAGACCGCATGTCCCGCACACATTGCCGTTCAGGGTTACATCAAGCTCGCCGCTCAGGGCAGGTACACCGATGCTCTCGAGCTCATTAAGAAGGAAAACCCCTTCCCTGCAATCTGCGGCCGCATATGCAACCGCCGCTGCGAGGACGAATGCACCCGCGGCAGCATAGACAATGCAGTTGCTATTGACGAAATAAAGAAGTTCATCGCCGACAAGGAGCTCGACAGAAGCTCAAGATTTGTTCCCAGAAAGCTCCACGATTTCAGCGATAAGAAGATTGCTGTTATCGGTGCAGGCCCTGCAGGTCTGTCGTGCGCATACTTCCTCGCCTGCGACAACTACAAGGTAACTGTATTCGATAAGAATGAGCTGCCCGGCGGTATGCTCCGCTACGGCATCCCCGCATTCAGGCTCGAAAAAGAAGTCCTCGATGCTGAAATTGAAGTTCTCAAGGAGCTTGGCGTTGAGTTCAGATGCGGTGTTGAAATCGGTAAGGAAATCACCATTCAGGCGCTCCGCGACGACGGCTACGACGCATTCTATCTCGGCATCGGCGCACAGAAGTCCGCTTCCCTCGGCATAAAGGGCGAGGAGCTGAAGGGTGTATTCGGCGGTGTTGACTTCCTCCGTGAAGTAAACGCAGGCAAGAAACCCGCAATCGGCAAGAAGGTCGTTGTTATCGGCGGCGGTAATGTTGCAATGGACGTTGCCCGCGCTGCGGTACGACTCGGCGCTGACGTAACACTTGCTTACCGCAGAAAAGAAAGCGACATGCCCGCTGATCCTGCAGAGGTCGCAGAGGCCAAGGAAGAGGGCGTAAAGTTCCTGTTCGAGCACAAGCCTCTTGAAATTATCGGCACCGGCGGCAAGGTTTCCGCTCTCAAGTGTGATGCAGGCGAGATTAAGTGCAGCGCAGTTATCGCAGCAATCGGTCAGGTAATTGACTGGGGCGGTCTTGACATCGGCGAGCTTAAAGTTAACGAAAAGGGTCGCGCAATTGCCGACGGCTTCACCTACCAGACTGCGCAGCCCGACATCTTCGTCGGCGGCGATGTCCTCACAGGCCCCAAGTTTGCAATCGACGCAATTGCCGCAGGCAAGCAGGGCGCAATATCCATCCACAGGTTTGTTCAGGAAGGTCAGAGCCTTACCTTAGGCAGAGACCTCCTCGCATACAAGGCTCTGGATAAGGATAATCTGGACTTTGACAGCATCAAGCAGTGCTACGACAACACACCGCGTCAAACTCCCGGAAAGATCGACGTTGCCGAGTTTAAAGACGGCAGAAAGACTTTCACCGAGGAGCAGCTCAAGAAGGAAACCGCACGCTGTCTGGGCTGCGGCGCATCCGTTGTTGACCCCACCAAATGTCTTGGCTGCGGCGTCTGCACCGTAAGATGTAAATTCGATGCAATCAAGCTCAAGAAGCGTACAAACGAAGAAAGCATTCCTTACGAAAAGCGCGTTGATGTGCTCCCCAAGTACATTGAGAACAGACAGATGAGAATTACAGTCAACAAAAAGCGCGATTCATAAAAATCACAAAAGTAAAGCCTTTACCGATTATTCGGTAAAGGCTTTTATTATTCTTATTTACTTCTTGCGTCCTCATCCCCGAGGAAGAACAGGGCTACTGTTCCCGGTCCGACATGAGCGCCAGTGACGGGTTCATAGCAAACTGACAGTATTTCCTTCGGCGGATTCTTTTCGTTCAGCAAATCAATCAGGTAAGAAACCTCCGGCTCGTTATCCGCGTGGGCAATGCCTACAACCTGAGCTTCAGGCTCCTTGACAATGCTGTTATACTTTTCCGCAAGAGCTTTGATTGCGTGTTTTCTTCCGCGGGCTTTTTCGATATTGACAATCTCGCCCTTCTGATTTCCCTTGAGTATCGGCTTTATGTTCAGAACTGTTCCGATAATCGCAGCAGCGTTTGAAAGTCTGCCGGTTCTCTGAAGATGTCTCAGATTGTCAACGGTGAAAATCTGATATACGCAGTCACACACCTTATTGAGCGCCTCATAGCATTTATCAATAGTCATTCCAAGCTTTTTGAACTCGATGGCTTTCAGCACAACGATTCCCTCTCCGAGAGAGGCTGCTCTTGTATCCAGCATATAGAATTTTCTGTCGGGATAGGCTTCCTCCAGCATGGATTTCGCTATAAGAGAAGAATTATAAGAGCCGCTTATTCCCGAGGACATGGAGATATGCAGGATATCATGTCCTGCTTCGGCATAGGGCGCTATACTGTCAAAATAAACCTGAGGCGATACCTGAGAGGTATTATACATTTTTCCCTCGCGTATGCCGTCATAATATGCTTTACCGTCAAACTGCTCAATGTCAAAGCACTGCATTATTTTTTCGGTATTGTCCTTCTGATAATAAGAAAACGGGACAATATCTACCTCGCCTTTGGAGAGAATGCTCATGGGGAGGTTGCAGGATGTATCAGAGAATATTTTAAAGCTCATCAAATCATCTCCTTTGGTTGATAAATTTTTCAGTTTATTCAAACGATTAAAAAATCACTTTCAATTCCCTTCGCGCTCTGCGCGACTGACTATGATAGTATATCTTAATCCTCTGCTTATTTCAAGTTTTATTATGGCGCTGCTGATAACAAAAAACCGAAAAAATTTACAGCTAAGCAAAAAGACAGAGATGCAGTTACTGCATCTCTGTCCTTGCTGTTTATGAATTATTTAGCTTTTATTGCGGCTATCATAGCGTCACAGACTTCGTCCATATCGCCGACAATTCCGTAATCGGAAACACCGAAAATAGGTGCCTCGGGATCGTTGTTGACCGAGATAACCAGACCTGCACCTGCAAAACCTGCAGTATGGTTGATTGCGCCTGAGATACCAAAGCCGATATACAGCTTGGGCTTTACCATGACGCCGGATTGTCCTATCTGCAGCTTGAAGGGCAATATGCCTCTATCGAACAGAGGACGGGTGCAGGCAATCTTGCCGCCAAGGAGAGAAGCAAGTTCTCTGTATTTGGGGAGCTTATCAGGGCCTGACAGACCATTGCCGAGGCAGATGATAACATCTGTATCCGTAAGGTCGAGGTCGGCGTCCGCGTCGTCCTTTACAAAGCTGAGAAGCTTTGTGCGGATATCTGCAACGGGGAAATTAACGGTTTCGTGTATAACTTCGATATTTTCCTTTTCGCCGGTCGGCTCAAAGCGGAATGTGCCGGGGCGGATGGTTCCGACCTGAGGACGTAAAACGGGGACAGTGATAACAGCCATCATCTTGCCGCCGACTGCGGGCTCAACAAATTCTATATCGCCGCTTTCGGGGTTGTATATAAGCTCGGTAGCATCGGATGTGCAACCGGTATTCAGGCGTGCGGAGAAGCGGGGAGCAAAATCGCGTCCGTTAATTGTGCCGCCTACGAAAACTGCAGAAGGATTGTATTTGCTGCAGAGAACGGTGAAAAGATTTGTATATGCGTCGTTGTTGTACTCTTTGTAGCCTGTACCGTCAACAACTATCATTGCATCGATGCCGCAGCTGCGCACCTTTGCTATTTCCTCTTCGGGAAGTCCGTCAACCATAACAGCGACCAGCTTATCCCCTGTCACATCGCAGAGCTTACGTACTTCACAGCAAAGCTCAAGGCCTACGGGATGAACAGCGCTGCCGTCATGCTCAATGTATACCCACATATCTTTGTAATCGTGTTTATTCATCATGCTGCACCTCCTCAAACAAGTCCGTTTTCCGCAAGAATTTCAACGACCTTCGCAGCGTTTTTCTCGGCAGAGCCCTCATTGAGCATAATGCCGGATTCGCCGACCTCGGGCGGATAGGTGCGCGGAACGATGGTGCCGGAGCCAGCGGCGCCGATGCGGTCAGCCTCGAGTCCGGGGATTGTGGATGCGGTGAGAGTGATGATCTCTGCAAAACGGGCGGCTTTTTTGCCTTTGAAGTTAGGAATTCGCGGCTGATAATTTGTCTTTTCAATGGTGAAAAGGCAGGGAAGCTTTGCTTCAACGGTTTCAATGCCGTTTTCCATCTCGCGCTCGCTCACGAGCTTGCCCGCTTCAACATCAACGCTCTTAATGAGAGATGCAGAAGTGACAAGAGTGCAGCCAAAGCGTTCTGCAAGCTGTGAACCCATCTGGCCTGTAGCGCCGTCAAGAGTTTCCTTGCCGCAGAAGATCATATCAAAGGGACCGTAAGCCTCGGCTGCCTTTGCAACAACATAGCTGGTAGCAAGAGTATCAGCGTCTTTGAATGCACGGTCGGTAATAAGAATTGCACGATCCGCGCCAGCGGAAAGGCACTCACGAAGAACAACTTCCGCTGCGGGAGGTCCCATGGTAATTGCGGTGACGCTTGCACCGTACTCCTCTTTTATGCGGATGGCGGCTTCCATTGCGTTGCCGTCAAGGGGATTCAGGATTGAGGGAACGCCCTCGCGGATAAGGGAACCGGTAACAGGGTCCATCTTTACAAGGTCAACATCCGGAACCTGCTTTACACAAACAAGAATATTCAGCATTTTCTTATCCTCCTTTTATGAGCAGACTTTGCCCGGATTGAGAATGCCGTTGGGGTCGAATACGTCCTTGATTGCCTGCATGAGGCGGAAGGGAACTTCGCCTACGGATTCTTCGAGATACTGCTTCTTTGCGTGGCCGATGCCATGCTCACCGGAAACCTGACCACCGATATTTTTGCATTCGGTGTAGCACTTAGCCATAAGGATTTCGTTACGTCTCCAGAACTCTTCAAAGTCGAGATCGTTGGAGCAGGCATAGATGTGCAGGTTACCGTCGCCGGCGTGACCGAAGTTGCGGACGCTGAGGCCCACTTCATCGCCTACGCTGCGAACGAACATAAGGTAATCCGCGATTTTATCAACGGGAACAACGACGTCAAGCTCGTCCATGTGCTTGGTGTCGGACTCAATTGCGGTAAGGAATGCGCTGCGTGCAGCCCAGACTTCCTTTTTCAGGGTCGGAGTGTCAACAACAAGCGTATCGATTGCTCCGTTCTGTTCGCCCAGAGCATCGAGCTTTTCCATCTTTCCGTAAAGCTCATCATCGGAGTCACCGACAAAGGTTACAAGGATAGATGCGCCAACCTTCTGACCGTTAACAACGGAGGGGAAAATCTTCTTTCCCGAGAACTCGGAAGAGGAATCCACAATATCTGCGCCCATGAACTCAATAGACTGAGGATCAAGGTTTGCCATCTTGATCTTGGGAACGGTTGCGATGCAGGTCGTCATATCTGCAAAAGGCAAGATGAGAGAAACATTCTTACTCGGACGGGGAACGAGCTTCATTGTCATTTCCGTGATAATACCGAGAGTGCCCTCAGAGCCGACCATAAGGTGCAGCAGGCTGTAACCGGTGCTGGTCTTGCAGACGGTCTTGCCTATGTTCATAATCTCGCCGTTAGCAAGAACGACAGTAAGAGCAAGAACATAATCTCTGGTTGAGCCGTATTTAACGGCGCGCATACCGCCTGCGTTTGTTGCAACATTGCCGCCGACAGTTGATGTTTTTGAGCCGGGATCAGGGGGATACATAAGTCCGTGTGTTTCGGCGTCTGCTGCAAGATCCTGAAGCAGCACGCCGGGCTGGACACGAACGGCCATGTTATCAAGGTCATAGCTGAGAATCTTATTCATTCTTGCTGTGCAGACGATTACGCCGCCATAAAGAGGAACACAGCCGCCTGCAAGACCCGTACCTGCTCCTCTCGGAGTTACGGGGATTTTGTTCTCGTTGCATATCTTCATGATAGCTGCAACTTCTTCCGTGCTTTCAACCTCACATACGCATTCAGGGGCATGCTTGCCGTAGAGCGGCATCTCATCATGAGAATAGTCTTCTCTTACGCGGTCACCCATATAAAAGCGTTTTTCGCCGACAACAGCTGCAAGCTGTGCGGCAACTTCAGGTGAAACGACATTAAATTGTTTCATTTGTGCTATTCCTTTCTTAATATTCAAATTTCATTTCTGTTAATTTATGTATTTTGATTTAACATTTTAACACTTAAAATCGTCAATGTCCATCATATTTTTGAAGTAATTTTCGGTGCAGATTTCTCCCGTTTTTAATTGCTGCACTCGCGATAAAAAAATCCGCAGCTCACACTGCGGATTTATAAAAAACTATGTTGCAGAGAATTTCAGAATTCTTCTACCTGCCTTATACCTTCCTGCTCTCTGATTCTTTCAGATACTTTGTTGTTATAGTATTTTTTACTCGCTCTGATTGATATAAGCGCGCAATAGTAGGGATCATTTTCTTTATCGCTTTCCGACCGCGTTATCTCCATATTTGATACGCTCAGACTATTGCTGCGTATCAGGCTGAGTATTTTTTCCATAACCTGCGCACTATCATACTCGACATACAGGTTTATATCGTCGGCATTTTTTGCAAGCTTATACTCCACGCGGATAAGAACGAGCTCCGCAAACAGCAGCACAAGCGTTGAAACAACGGCGCACTCGACATATCCCGCTCCGCACACCAGACCGATTATTGCGGCTGTCCATAGTCCTGCGGCGGTAGTCAGACCCTTTACGTTCTTATTTCTTGTGACAATTATTGTGCCTGCGCCGATGAAGCCTATTCCCGCAATAACCTGCGCGCCGAGACGGGCAACATCCGTAAACAGGTGCATCTCAAGATAAAGATACTGACTTGTAAGAGTTGTTATTGCCGCGCCGAGGCATATCAGGATATGCGTTCTGAATCCTGCCGGACGGCGCTTCAGTTCTCTTTCTATTCCTATCAGTCCGCCGCATATGACGGCAAGACTCAGTCTTGTGAAGATAGCTATAAAGTCCAGATTTCTTGCAAAATCAAAGCATTGTAACATACGGGCGCCTCCTTACACTTCATCGACAAGGATTATTCCTTCAACTGTCGACACCATTGCCAGCACTTCTTCATGGTACTGTTTTTTCGGAAGTCGAAGGCTTAAAAATGAGTTTACGCTCGATAAATGCTCGTGCTCCTCTTTATCCAGCTCAATGTCATATACATAGATTTCTTCTGATTTCAGCTTATTAATAAGATTTCCGAGGACAGCAATATCGTCCATTTCAACAGATATATTTATATTGCGTGAGCTTGCGACAAGCCTTAGTTCGATTATGGGAAGAATGCGCATTACAAGCAACATGAGCACAAAGGCAAGCAGAACGCACTCATAAAAGCCTGCGCCTATTGCGAGACCCATGCAGGCCGCTGCCCAGAGTCCTGCGGCTGTGGTCAGACCTTTCACCTTCTGACGCCCCGTTACTATAATCGTACCCGCTCCGAGAAAGCCGACACCGTTTATAACCTGAGCGCCAAAGCGGGACACATCGGTCTTAGCTCCGATTTTCACTGCCGTATCTGCCCAGACCGTATTAAGCATTAGATCAAGATACTGGCTTAAAAGCACTGTCAGTGACGCGCCGATTGCGACTATCATATATGTTCTGAAGCCCGCTGCTCTGCTTACTCTTTCTCTCTCGAGGCCAAGCAGTCCTCCTGCTATCATCGCAAGCATTATTCGAAGGCACATTGAGGCAAAATTCAGCTGTCTCAGGTACTCTAAAACATTTATATCAGGCAATCAAATCACTTCCTCTGACCTTAATGTATTTACTGCATGCTTAATGCTATTATATCAAACCTCAATAACTATCTGTTCATTAGTATCCATGTCAATACAGCGCATTTTACCGTAGAGCACGGATTTTTCGTTCTTTAGCAGCTTTACACATTCGCTCACTTCATATCCTGCGCATATTGCGGGAACATAAGACTGAACGTCATCGCCGTGAACTGTTTCCGCCTGCATCGCGGGAAAGCTTTTCTCCGGCGGGATTACGGCAATCTGCATAGCGCTTTTTCCGATTGCCCCGTGAATCATAACCTTGCCCGTTCTTTTGCAGGCATCAGCAAGGATTCTGCGGGCATCCATACTGTCAAGAGCGTCAATTACTACATCAGCGCTTTTTATGATTTCCTCCGCATTTTCGGCGGTAAGAAATTCGTTTATTGCGGTTACAGAAACAGCTTTATTTATGCTTTCGGCGCGCTGTTTTACAGCCTCAGCCTTAGCTTTGCCGAGCGTGTCCAGTGTGCATAGTATCTGGCGGTTTAGGTTTGACTCGGAGAACTTATCGCCGTCGACGGCGATAATACGACCTACGCCGAGGCGGATAAGGTATTCCGCAGCATAGCCGCCCAATCCGCCGCAGCCCACAACGCACACACATTTTTCACTTAATGCCCTCATTAATGTCCACCGCCTGCAAGCATTTTAAGCGCATGGTCAAGTGTATCCACAACTGCGCTCAGGTTTTCTTTTGCTGCTTTTTCGCTGCCCGGGAGATTAATAACAAGGCTGTCGCCGCGTATGCCTGCCGCCGCACGTGAGAGCATTGCGCGGGGAGTTATGGCAAGGCTGTAATAAAGCATTGCCTGAGGGATTGCCGTTACTTCCCTTTCGATGACATCCCGTGTTGCCTCGGGAGTTACATCTCGCTTTGAAAATCCTGTGCCGCCGGTGGTGACAACCACATCAGCTTTGATTTCATCACAGCACTTTACAAGCTCAGTGGAGATATCACCCCGCTCGTCGGGGACTATGCAGGAATAAATTACTTCAAAGCCTGCGTCACTCAACATCTTTGCAACTGCAGGGCCGCTTGTGTCAATGCGCTCGCCTGTGCTGCATTTATCGCTCACTGTTATTACTGCCGCTTTATAGCTCATAATTTCATCCTCACTTCACCCGGTTTATCCAGAGTATAGCCGCCCATTTCGGTAAGACGGGATTTGAATTCGTCGCTTCCGAGCACTTCGATAAGCTCATTTACCATGGGACTGTCCCATGCGGAATCAGGTATTATAAGGTCATACTGCTCAATACATACGGGAATAAAATCCAATCCGTACATCTGTGCCGCGGAATAGATGCCGAGACCTGCATCGGCGCTGTCAGCGGCTATCTGAGCCGCCACAGCGGTATGGGTGAGTTCTTCCCTCTCATAGCCGTAAAGTGTGCTCACATCAAGCTTCTGCTTCTTACAGAGGTAATCGAGAAGCACTCTCGTCCCCGAGCCCTTCTGACGGTTAACATAGCGGACATTGCCCTTAAACAAATCCTCAAGCTTTTCGATGCCGAGGGGATTACCTTTTGCAACCATAATGCCCTGAGTTCTGCCCACACATTCCACAAGGCGTATACCGCCATTGGGGAAAAAGCGCTTCAGATAGGATACATTGTAGCTGCCGTCGTTTTCGTCAAGCAGATGGCAGCCTGCGGCATGGGCTTCGCCGCGTCTTATCGCCATTATTCCGCCCATTGAACCCACATGGGACGAGCTCATATAAAGCTCCTTGTTCTTAACATGGAGCATATTGCCCAGCTCGTCAAGCAGCGGGTCATGGCTTCCTATAACCACAAGGCTTGATTTGAGTTCCTTAAGAGGTCGGAGAAGCTTCACCTTAACTGTCTCTCCTGCCTCGATTCCCTCGCTTCCCTGCGGCACCTCAAGTATGCCGTCGGCTTTCATAAACGAGGACACAACGCCCGCTCCGCGATTAAGGGGCGATGCTATCATCTTACCGTCAACGCAGCCCATTCTGACACGGACAAACTCGCGGTATTTAAGTCCCGAAACTATGGGGCGCGATAGTATTGCCTCGGTATACTCCTCGCCTGCTTCATTTGCGCCGCAGAGTATCTGAAGTACTGGCTTTAAGAATTCCTCGATTACGATTATGCCCGATACGGGATAGCCGGGCACGCCGAGAATGGGCTTTGATCCCTTACAGGCTAAAATTGCCGGTTTGCCGGGCTTTATGGCAATGCCATGGTACAGCACCTCGCCCTGCTCTTCGATTATTTTTACGGAATAATCGTCGCGACCTGCGGACGAGCCTGCGTTAAGGAGAACAATGTCGCATTCCTCAGCCGCTTGTGAAAGAGTTGAGCGCAGAAGCTCTTTATTATCGGGGACTATGGGGTATGTATTGGCTTTACCGCCCCATTTTTCTATCATGGCTGAAAATATGGAGGAGTTAAACTCCAGAATATCGCCGGGCTTGGGATTATCGTTAGGCGGTACTACCTCGTCCCCTGTTGGGATTATGCCGACAACCGGCTTTTTCACAACGCTTATTTTAAGGCATCCGCCCGCAATCATCGCACCTATTGCCGCAGGGCTTATCTCAACGCCCTGAGCCAATATCATTTCGCCCGCGCAAATATCCTCTCCAATCTGGCGGATATGCTGCCACGGTGCGGCAGGAGCATATATGCTTACTGAGCCGTCATCGTTTTTGACAACATCCTCAACCATGATAACCGCATCACAGCCCTCAGGCAGAGGGTCGCCAGTATCGACGACAATATATTCGCTTTCCCTGAGCGTAACGGGCGTCGTTTCGCCTGCGCCGAAGCTTAAGCGGGCTTCGATAGCGATACCGTCCATAGCGCTTGCATGGTAGTGGGGTGAGCAGATTTTCGCATATACGGGTGCGGCGGTTATTCTGCCGCAGGAGTCCATAACGCTTATCTCCTCCGCCTCGGGCCTCATGCCATTATTTATGAGCAGAGATATATAATCCTCTCTTGCTTTTTCAAGAGGAACATTATTCAGATATTGAAACGCCATTTTATCACCTCAGATAAACCGTAATCTCATCGTCCTTGGCACAGCCCTCGCTATCACGCTCGATACAGAAATATCCGTCGCAGCCTGCAAGAGAGCTTATGAGTCCCGATTTTGTTCTTACCGGTTTTGCGTACAGCACACCGTCGCGCTTTTCAAGGCGAACACCGCTATACTGTGCTCTGCCGTGGTTTGCGCTGACAGATTCAGTGAGCTTAGCCTTTACACTCACAATCTTTTCCTCACAGCCGAGAAGCTGTTCAAGCAGAGGTCTTACGAAAATCTCCGAAACAAAATGGGCTGCAACCGGATGGCCGGGAAGTCCGAAAACAGGCTTTCCCTCCACATCACCGACAATGGTCGGTTTGCCCGGCTTCATGGCTATACCGTGAAGCAGAAGCTCTCCCATTTCCTCGATTACCGCGCAGGTGGAGTCCATCTGACCCACCGAGCTTCCACCTGAAATGAGCACCATATCGCATTCGTCAAGTGCCTCAATCAGCGCTGCCTTCAGGCGCTGATAACCATCGCGCACTATACCGTAAATTCTGGCTTCCGCACCGAAGTCCTGAACCGCAGCGGCAAGCATTGATGAGTTTACATCTCTCACCTGACCCGCTCTGGGCACTTGTGTTATGTCAACCAATTCATCGCCCGTTGAAATGATGCCCACAAGCGGTTTTTTTACGACCGTCACTTCGGATATACCAAGGGCGGCAAGAGCTCCGATATCCTCAGAACGCAGAGTTCTGCCCATTTTGAGCACAAGCTTTCCGGGGAAAACATCATCGCCGCGATAGACCATGTTGCCGCCGGGTGCGGCGGGCTTTAATATGCCTATCTCCCCTCCGCCATAGCTTTCCGTATACTCAAGCATGACTACGGCGTCAGCGCCGTCGGGAACTGCACCGCCTGTGGGCACATAGGCGCATTCACCCGGAAACAGCTCGAAATCCGCATCCCTGCCCATGTTCACTATGCCTTTGAGCTTAAGTATCGCGCCCATGGAGTCGGAGCAGCCGAAGGTATCGGAGGCAATAACCGCATATCCGTCAACGCTGCTTCGGTCAAAGCCCGGGACATATTCCTCGGCATAGATATTTTTCGCCAATACTCTGCCCGTACAGGCGACGAGGGGCAGTACCTCCTTCGCGGGGGTACTGCCCTTAAATTTATCTGATATTATTTTCCTTGCTTCTTCAGGTGTTTTTACTTGGAGCATATTCTTTTTACCATTTCTATAGCATCTACGGGACACTTATCGGCGCAAAGGCCACAGCCCATGCACTTTTCCTCATCCAACAGCAGTGCCACACCCTGCAGGTCACCCTCAAAGCGGGGCTTTGAAAGGGCAAGAATATACTCAGGGCAAACTTCAAGGCAAATCATGCATCCGTTGCATTTATCGTAATCGACTGCGGGCAAAGGCCATTCCTCTTCGGGAACCGGCACAACGAGTTTGCCCTTCGGGTCGAGTACCGCCGCTTTATCACAGAGATTTCCGCAATAGCCGCAGTCAATACATGCGCCCTTATCGATTTCGCCGCGTGTTGAATCTGTGTCCTTATGTATGATTATAGCACCAACCGGGCATCTTTCAACACATTTTTCGCAATCCCTGCAATTCGAATTAAGACTGTACGGCATCTTTTTTCTCTGCTTTCTTAGCCGAATTCTGCATATCCGTGCGTGGTACCATCAGGATCGCGCCGCAGGGACAGCGCTTATTGCACTTTTCGCAGCCTATGCACATGCTGGGCTTTACAACCTTTGCGAAGGTATGTGTATCGCCCTTGAAACGGGGCTTGCTGAGTTCGAGGACATACATGGGACAGGCTTCAATGCACAGAGAGCAGCCGGTACACTGCATTGTATTTATGTGAGGCATCCTCCAGTCCACTTCTTTTTTGAAGAGATTGGTGCGTCCGTACTGGTCAATTATTGCGTTATTCTCGCAGAAATCGGCGCACAGTCCGCATGATGCGCAGAGCTTGGGGTCAATGGTATGGGTTTTATATCTCTCGCCGCTTATGGCCTGAGTGGGGCAGGATACCAAACAGGTATCGCAGCCGTCGCATCTATCTGCATTAATTGAATACGGCATAACTCAACCTCCTGCAACTGCGGGAACAAGATAAACGACATCGCCGTCTTTAAGCTTTGTTCTCACGCCTACCTGTTTTCCGTCAACGGAAACTATACAGCCCTTTACATCGGTCATACTGAGTGTTGTATTGGGATTCTTCTTAAGTACTTCTTCCATAATGACGGGGTAGATATCTTTTACTACATCCGCCTCGACCTGCAGTTCCTTGATGCCGCTGTCCAGACGGAAGGTTCCGAATAATTTTACTGTTATCATAACGGCATCTCCTTTACTTTGAAATTATCTTCATGCGTCTGAGCTTTTTCTCGCTCGGCAGACCGTTTTTGTCCCAGCCGCGGGCATTGTAATAGGTCCTCTTCATGGTTTCAAGAGGAACCTTGGTCTTGGGATCGTTGGGGTCCTGAGGTACATCGGTCAGGCGCTTGGGCAGCTTATCCATATCGGCTGACACTCCGAACCTTGCGTTGACCGCACGCTCCACATTATAGCTTCTCTCGCCAGCTCGAATAAACTGACCCAGGGTAAGGTTCATACCCGTTGCGTATTTAAGCTCCTTGGTATGCGGAAGCAGTCCGAGGTGGAAGCAAGCCATTTCGGGGAACTTGTTGATCAAACGCACTGCCCAGCCCACGAAGGGTATCACCTTGTTAACAATAGTGGTAATAAGACCGTTTGGCTTTGAAATGAGGAATGACGGGAACACGGCATACGATGTGAACAGACACTGTCCGCCCATAGAAACGGCTTCCATCAGATCCTGCATTATCATGCAGAGGTCGGCCTTTGCATGAGGTGTCTGGGAGTCGGTATAAAGGCCGAGACCCTCAAGGATTACGAGGTAGCCGCCGTTAAGGTGACAGCCGCCGCGGTTTGCAACCGCATAGCCGAGGCCCTGACCTACCGCTCTTCTGGGCTCATATGCTGCAAGTTCGAGGCCCTTGGAGTGGATAGCAAATTCCTTGCCGCCGTATTTTTCGCTCAGCCGCTTGGAGCCCTCGGAAAGCTCGTTGCCGATGCCGCGTCTGAATGCAACATCTTCAAAGGTTTTGGAAACATTGGAGGTCTTTCCGAACTCGAGGCCGTTATCCCAAAGTCCTTTTTCGTTGGCTTCCATTGCCCATGCAAGCGTGCTTGCTGCGGAAATGGTATCCATACCAAGCTCGTCGAGGAGATTATTCCAGTCACAGACGAGCTGAAGGTTATCGTTCAGAATGCCGCCCGCAAGAAGGCCGAGGACTTCAAGCTCAGGTCCCTTGACCTCTTCGCCCTTTACCTTTACTGTTCTTGCGCACTTAATCGGGCAGGACATACAGCCCTTATTGACTACGTTATATTCTTCTGCAAGCAGTTCGCCGTTTACCTTTTCAAAGTGTTCGAACTGCCCGTAGTTATAGTTCTTGGAGGACAGAATACCACGCATCTGCATGCTTGTTACAAGGCCTGCTGTACCCATTTTGGGAAGCTGATTGCCCGTAAGGGGATGCTTGCGCAGAATCTCTATCCATTTCTTATGGTGCTTAAGGGTTTTCTCACGGTCATAAATCGGGGTTTCATGGTTACCTGTTGCAACAATCGCCTTAACATTCTTTGAGCCGAACACCGCACCGGTGCCCGCACGACCTGCCGCGCGCTCGCCGCTGATGACGGCAGAGTATTTGACGAGATTTTCGCCCGCAGGGCCGATGGATATCATGCCGCACTTGACGCGGCACTTGCGCATTTCGTCCATCTTCTTCTGGAGCATTTCCTGCGTGGGAGTAACCTTCTTGCCCCATATATCGGCTGCGTCATGGAAGATGAATTCATCATTCTTAATCTCGATCCATGTGGGCCTTTCGCATTTACCCTTTATTATAAGCGCATCATAGCCTGCGCGCTTCAGGTAATAACCAAAGTTGCCGCCGCAGTTGGACGAGGTTGTAATTCCCGTCTGCGGTGAAAGCGTAGAGATATTGAAACGGTTTGAGCAGGGCGCCCCTGTGCCTGTCAGCGGGCCTGTGGTAATGACGATAATATTCTCGGGTCCCAAGGGATTTTCGCTGCCCGTGAAGTTATCGAACATAATTTTTGACGCCATCGCCTTGCCGCCTATGTACAGTCTGCGCTCTTTGTCCGACCAGGGGTATTCTTCTGTTTTTCGGGTACTGAGGTCAAGCATAATGACCTTTCCCATATAGCCTGAGTATTTAGACATCAACTGTCCCCCTAACGAGTTTTCTCTCTTAAAAATTATTATAAACTATACTACAATATTATTATAAATATATATTTTATAAAAGCTGAAAAAGTGCACAATAAGTCGTATCAGCGCTAAACTGTCATTTTGAACAAATTACGTGCCATTCTTTTAGCCATGTATGCCAACTTGACGCAGGTTTGCACCCATAGTATACTACAATTAGCAGCTTCCGGAAAAACATTTTTAAAATGAAAGGACAAAATGAATGAAAAAGTTAATTACTCTTCTTCTTGCGCTGTTGATGCTTTGTTCAATTTGCGCATGCGCAGCTAAGACTGACGACACTCAGGCAACCGAGCCCGTCGGCGATGTTAAAGAAGAAAGCAATGTAAACATCGAAATTCTTCGCGAAGAAGACGACAGCATGAAAAACACCTATACACTTATTGCTGTTAATCCCGATGCAGCATTCGTCGATGCTGACGGTAACGCAGTATCCGATGTTGAGCTTAACACAGCCGGTGCTGACGCTCTCATAAACTGGCTTCTCTCCGACGAGGGTCTTAAGCTTGCTGCTGAATACGGCAAGGACGACTATGGCACCAATCTTTTCACTCTGCTTGAGGATGCCCCCAAGTCCACCGCAAAGATTCCCGCTGCAACTCCTGAGACCGAGAACATCCGTCTGTCCACCACCACTTCCGTTAACGACTCCGGTCTTTTAGCTTCCCTGCTCCCCGTATTTGAAGACGAGTACGGCTACAGCGTAGAGGTATTCTCCGCAGGCACCGGCAAGGCAATTGCAAATGCTCAGATGGGCAACGCAGACCTTATCCTTGTTCACGCAAAGGCAAAGGAAACCGATTTTGTCGATGCAGGCTTTGCACGCATAGTTAACGGCTTTAACGCAGAGCGTCTTTCCTTTATGTTCAACTACTTCGTACTCTGCGGTCCCGCTGACGACCCCGCAGGCGTCAAGGACGCTGAGGACGTTCCCGCAGCATTCGCCGCAATCGCTGATGGCGGCTACACCTTCATATCCCGCGGTGACGGCTCCGGCACCCACACCAAGGAGCTCTCACTCTGGCCTGCTGATCTTGGTATTACCGAAGAGCAGGAAAGCTTTGCCGACTACACCGATTGGTATGTCTCCTCCAACGCAGGTATGGGCGTATGCCTGACAATGGCCAACGAACAGGGCGCATACATACTCTCTGACAAGGCGACCTTCCTCACCTTCCAGCTTAACGACGGCGTTCTTCCCGAAGCCTGAGATTTAACATGGGCGCAGCATTTCAAAAAGCGATTGAGTTTTTATTCTCGGGTAGCGCGCTGCTCAAGGATATTATCGGCGTCACTTTCAGAATGAGCCTTTCAAGCTCCATTATGGCACTCCTTATCGGAGTGCCTTTTGGAGTTTTATTAGGAAGCGGCTCTTTCCGCGGAAAAAGAATATTGGTAGTAATTAACCGCACACTTATGGGTCTTCCTCCCGTTGTATGCGGTCTTTTGTGTTATCTGATGTTCTGCGGCGTAGGGCCGCTGCGCCACCTCAAGCTTTTATATACCGTCAAGGGTATGGTTATCGCCCAGATCATCCTCATTACACCTATTGTAACGGGCATGATGGAGCCGTTCATTTCGTCAATTTATCCCGACATACGGGAAACCACCCGCGGGCTCGGTATCAGCAGGCTTAAAACTCTCGGGCTTCTCATAAACGAAAGCAGATACCAGCTTGTTTCCACTTATCTCATGGCGCTCAGCCGCGCGCTTGCTGAGGTGGGTGCGGTTTCCATGGTGGGTGGCGCAATAGCATACAAAACCAATGTCATGACGACCGCAATCATGAACTTTACAAACATGGGAAACTTCACCACGGCACTTGCCCTCGGCATAATACTGCTGGCAGCTTCGCTTGCAATCAACATTGCTGTATCGCTTATACAAGGGAGGCCGGACGCATGATATTCAGGGATTTAAAGAAAACTTACGGCGTCAAGACGGCGCTTGATATTCCCGAGCTTCTTTTGGAGGACGGCAAAATTTATGCCGTAATCGGAGCAAACGGCTGCGGAAAGTCCACTCTCGCAAAACTTCTTTCCGGAACGGTCAAATCCGACGGCGGATACATAAAATGCCCCGATAAGCGCATTGGTTATATGCCGCAGAAAAGCTACGCATTCAATATGAGCATGCGGAAAAACCTCCGTATAAACGGCAATGGAAAAGGCTCTGATATGCGTGAAAAGGAACTCATGGATGCGCTCAAAATCGAGCCGCTTGCGGATGCCAAGGCAAGAAAGCTATCAGGCGGAGAAACCGCAAAAATGGCGTTGGCAAGGCTTCTCATGAACGACTACGGCTTTCTGATTCTCGATGAACCCACGGCGGCAATGGATATGGAATCCACCCTGCTTGCGGAAAAGCTCATCACTGAATACCGTGAAAAAAACGGCTGCGCTGTACTTCTTATCACTCACTCGCTGAGTCAGGCAAGGCGCCTTGCAGATTATGTTTTGTTTATAAGCGACGGCAAGCTCGTCGAATACGGCAGTTCTGATGATATTCTCTCTTCTCCTCAAGACGAAAGAACGAAGGAATTTTTGGAATTCAGTAATATTTAAATAAAAAAGCCTTTACCTGTTTCAGGTAAAGGCTTTTGTTT